>Ga0182024_10023768_pt1 | contig 10946 bp, 8 predicted proteins | sample P32metaG_FD_120480 | JGI IMG/M metagenome (GOLD analysis project Ga0182024, IMG submission 120480) | Permafrost microbial communities from Stordalen Mire, Sweden - P3-2 metaG (Illumina Assembly) | ecosystem: Environmental > Terrestrial > Soil > Wetlands > Permafrost | place: Sweden: Stordalen... | reverse complement strand
CGGGAGCGCCTACGGGGCTATTCGCTTGAAGGTCCCGGCGGAGGGGTAAGGCCGGCTGACACGCAGCCGTGAGCAGCTTCAGCGGCGCAGTGCCAGCCCGGCGCATCGGTCACATAGAATGCCTTGTGCTGAGCGGCTCGGTGCCGTCATCCTCACCAATAAGCCACAGGCTGCGGCGCGATTTGGCGAGTTCGTTGATCACCTCGACAGCCCGGAGCCCGTCGCCGGCCCAGGCGTCCGCTCCGGTCACCCCCGCCGCGGCGAGTTCGACCGCAGCCTGGCCTCCGAGGACTACCGGGATGCTTGGGTCGACCGCATGCACCGCGTCGACGGTTTGGCGCACGACCGCAAGGTTTGTCGCCATCGTGACCCCCACACCGACCGCGACCAGGCGAGAAGCACCCGAAGCCGCGCCAGCGAACGCCTCGGGCGGCACGTCGGCCCCGAGCTCGAGACAGTTGAACCCCTCCAAGCGGACGAGGTCTGCGACCACGGAGATCGCGAGAGTGTGGTGCTCGCCCAGGACGGCGCCGAAGACAACTGTCCCGCGGCTGCGCCCGGGCCGGCGGAAGCGGGCACCCGATCGGGCGACCAAACGAGCCGCCGTGGCCGTGGCTAGGTACTCCGCGGCGACGGGGCTAGTCGGCGCCGCCGCGCGCCCAGTGATGTCGTCGATCGCTCCCACCAACAAGTCGAGGTAACACTCGACGGGACGATGGCCGGCTGCAAGAGCCTGTTCGAGGACTCGCCACGCTGCGGTCTCGTCTCCGGTAACGAGCGTTCGCCGTAGCCGGTCCCGCCAGTCAACGCCAGGGTTGGCCTCGTCGCCGCCTGAGCCCGAGAGCTCGGAGCTCGAGAGCTCACGTTCACCGGAGAAGGCCCTGAGGTCCTCGGGGGCCACCACCCACTCGGTGCCGACGCGGCGTGCCCTGAGCCTCCCGGTGCGGACGTAGCGGTAGGCGGTCATGTAGTGCACACCCAAGGACGCCGCCGCCCGCTTCAAGTTCATCTCGCCGGTGCCGTCGGCGCTCACCCGAAGAACGGTAGTCCTCTAGTAGCACCCAAAGCCGGTCAGCACTCAAAGCGGGTTAGCACCCAAAGTGTCGCCGTAATTACCAAAGGGACGGGCCGGGCGGTGCGCTGTACCCTGGGTGAGCTGCGGGGACGACGAACTGCGGAGGCATGGCACTTATGGCGGTAATCGCCTCGAACCTGGGTTTTCCCCGTATGGGGGCACATCGCGAGCTGAAGAAGTCACTCGAGTCGTACTGGGCCGGGAAGGTGCCGGCAGCTGAGCTGGAAAAGACCGCGGCGGGGTTGCGTGAGCGTCACTGGATGTTGCAGGCCGAGCTCGGCATAGACCATGTCCCCTCGGGTGACTTCTCCCTCTACGACCACGTCCTTGACACCGCGGTTATGGTAGGAGCAGCACCAGAGCGATACGAGGTCGGCGACGGGACGAGCTCGCTCGACAGTTATTTCGCCATGGCCAGAGGCGGCGCTTTGGGAGGCCGCAGCGTCACCGCTCTCGAAATGACTAAGTGGTTCGACACTAATTACCACTACCTCGTGCCCGAGTTTTCCTCGGGCCAACGCTTTGTTCTTTCGTCGACCAAACAGGTCGACGAGCTACGGCAGGCTGCGGCCCTCGGCGTTGCCACGCGGCCGGTGGTGCTCGGCCCGGTCTCGTTCCTCATGCTGTCGAAGTACCTCGACGCCAGGGGGTCCAGCCTCGACCTGCTACCTGGGCTATGCGAGATTTACGCCGAGCTGCTCGTCTCTCTCAAAGGGGCAGGCGCGACCTGGGTACAAGTGGACGAGCCCGTCTTGGGCCTCGACCTTGACGAGCGCCAACGCGCCGGCTTCGGGGTCGCCTACGCGACGCTGCGCGAGGCGGTCCCGCAATTGCAGCTTCTTGTAGCCACTTATTTCACGGGGTTGGGCGACAACCTGCCCGCGGCGTTGGCTCTCCCGATCGACGCTTTGCACCTGGACGCAGTGACCGACCCGGGGCAGGTCGACGTCGCCTTGGCCAACGCCCCCGCTTCTCTGGCGCTCTCGCTCGGTGTTGTCGACGGGCGCAATGTCTGGCGGACAGACCTGGACGCAACCCTGAACAGGTTGGAAGCGGCGCGCCGGGTGCTCGGGCCGGACAGGTTGTTGGTGGCGCCATCGTGCTCGCTGTTGCACCTGCCCGTCGACCTCAGCTCCGAGAGCGCACTTGGCCCTGAGCTGCGGAGCTGGCTCGCCTTTGCAACCGAGCGCCTCGGCGAAGTCGAAGCCCTTGTGCGAGGGCTCAACGAGGGGCGCGAAGCGATGGAGGAGGAGCTCGCCATGGCCACCGCCGCCCTCGCGTCCCGGGCCGCTTCACCGTTGGCACATGACCACGCTGTCGCCCGCCGCCTGGCCGAGTACGACCCGGCCTTGAAGCAGCGCTCCAGTCCGTACAAGGTGCGCCATGAGGCCCAGAGGGCGCAGTTGGGGCTTCCTCCGCTCCCGACAACCACTATTGGGTCGTTCCCTCAGACGCCGGGTCTGCGCTCGCTGCGTGCCCAGTTCCGCCAGGGGAGCGTCGACCAGGAGGAGTACGACGCCGGCTTGCGGACCTACATCGACGAGGCCGTGGCGTTCCAGGTGGAGACCGGCCTTGACGTGCTGGTCCATGGCGAGCCGGAGCGCAACGACATGGTCGAGTACTTCGGCGAGTTGCTCGAGGGCTGCGCAGTCACGGCCAACGGCTGGGTGCAAAGCTACGGGTCCCGCTGTGTGAAGCCCCCCATCATCTGGGGCGACATCAAGCGTCGCGGGCCGATGACAGTCGAGTGGGCTTCTTACGCCCAGTCCCGGACCGACCGTCCGATGAAGGGGATGCTCACGGGGCCTATCACAATCCTGCAGTGGTCCTTCGTACGCAACGACCAACCTCGCGCAGTCACCGCGCGCCAGCTGGCGTTTGCCATTCGTGACGAGGTCGCAGACCTGGAGGCGGCGGGCATCAGGGTCATCCAGGTCGACGAGCCGGCCCTCCGCGAGGGCCTCCCCCTCCACGCGGGTGAGCGCAAGGACTACCTCGAGTGGGCGGTCGGGGCCTTCCGGCTCGCCTCTTCGGGGGCCAGCGACCAGACGCAGGTCCACACGCACATGTGTTACGGAGAGTTCAACGACATCATCGACGCCATTGCCGCGTTCGACGCTGACGTCATCTCCGTCGAGGCTTCGCGCTCGCGTATGGAGCTGTTGGGTGCCTTCGAGGACTTCGAGTACCCGAACGAGATCGGCCCAGGCATATGGGACATCCATTCGCCTCGACTACCCGAGACTTCGGAAATGGTCGAGCTGCTCTTACGCGCCCTGGATGTGGTGCCGGCCGAGCGCCTCTGGGTCAACCCCGATTGCGGCCTGAAGACCAGGCGGTGGGAGGAAGTCCGCCCAGCCTTAGCGAACCTCGTGGCTGCCGCCCACGAGGTCCGACGGCGCATCGCATCGACCTGAGGCCAGGCCGGTAGCTCGACTAGAGCGGCAGCTAGCTCGCGGGGCTACCGCTTGGGTGGGAGGGATCGTGCGAACGTCGTGCCCCGTTCGACCCACTGGGCCAGATCGTCGGTGCCCCGGAGGTGCTCGATGTCGACCCGGAGCCAGCCGGGCATCTCGCGACCCCTCATCTCGACGACGCACGCAGGCGTGGTGGCGACCAGCTCTTCGGACTGGACGGGGTCGACTCGGGCCATAAGCCCGCCTTGTCCGCTCGCAGCAACCGCCATATTCCCGCTGATAAGGAACGCGAGGCCTCCGAACATCTTCTGTTCGCTGAGGCCCGGTTCTCCCGCGACAAGTTCTCTAATCCGGTTGGCGAGAACTTCGTCGTAGGCTACAGTTCGATACTCGCGCGCCAACGTGGGAGCTTGCTACCCACCACACCCCCCTCAAGTCCATGCGCGTCATGTCCGCGGCGACCGATTAGGAGATCGTTACTTCCATGCCCGCCCTGGCTAGATGGTGTTTTCGTCACCGCAAGGCCGTCCTTGCTCTGTGGATAATTGCCTTCATCGTCATCTTTGCGGCCGACTATGCAGCCAAGCCTGCGTACTCGAGCAAGTTCCAGCTCCCCAACACCGACTCGGCTCGGGCTATCTCCATCCTGCAGGCCGATTTCCCGGCAGCGTCGGGTGGGTCGGACCAGATCGTGTTCCAAGCAGTGCACGGGACGCTGGAGAGCCCGGCCACCGCGCAGAGGGTCCAGGCAATGTTGGCCCAGGTCGCCAAGCTGCCCGAGGTCGCATCGGTGACCAGCCCATACTCCGTCGTGGGCAAGACGCAGATGAGCAAGTCAAAGACCATCGGTTTTGCAAACGTCAACTGGGTGGTACAGGACCAAAACCTTCCCGCCAGTGCCGCTCCACGCCTCATCGATACCGCCACCGCGATTAGGAGCTCATCGCTCGAGGTCGCGCTGGGCGGCCAGGCGATCGAGAACACCGAAGCGCAAAAGCCCGCCAACAGCACCAGTCTCGGCGTCGTGTTCGCGCTTATCATCCTCGGGGTCCTTTTTGGCGCAGTCCTGGCCGCCGTGATCCCGATCATCACCGCGCTCATTGCCATCGGGATCGGGTTCGCCTTCACTGGCCTCATGACCCACGTCTTCGCAGTGGCCAGTTTTGTGCCCATTCTCGGGGTGCTCATCGGCCTCGGTGTCGGGATCGACTACGCCCTGTTCATAATCACGCGCCACCGCAACGCTTTGAGAGCAGGGCGAAGCGTGGAGGACTCCGCCGTAAACGCGGTGAACACCGCCGGTAGGGCCGTGTTTTTTGCCGGCTTGACGGTGTGTATCGCCATGCTTGGGCAGTTCGCTTTGGGGGTTACGTTCCTCTACGGGTTGGCCATCGCCGCGTCCGTCACGGTCGCCCTCACAATGTTCGCTGCGCTGACCCTGTTGCCTGCGTTCCTTGGGTTTTTTGGCTTAGGGGTTCTCGGGCGACGGGAGCGGCGACGTTTGGCCCAGTCAGGGCCGGCGCCGGAGGACGTCGTATCAGGTTTTTGGTACCGCTGGGCGCGAGGCGTACAAAAGCAGCCCTTCGTTCGCGCTGGCGCCGCCTTGATCGTCGTCATCCTCTTCGCGCTCCCCGTACTGAGCCTGCGCCTCGGCCTGTCCGACGCAGGGAGCGACACTGCGGGGACCACCACCCGTACCGCCTACGACCTGCTTGCCAAGGGCTTCGGGCCCGGGTTCAACGGGCCTCTCGAGCTGGTCGCCAAGCTGCCCGAGCCGGGCGACCTGGCCGCGTTCAAGAAGGTCACGCAAGCCGCCTCCACCTTGAAGGGTGTGGCTGTCGTGACCCCGGCGATCGAGAGCCCGAGCGGGAAGGCCGCAGTAGCCCAGATTTACCCCTCGACGGCGCCGCAGGCAGTGCAGACAACTCAGCTCCTTCACGAGCTGCGTACCGACATCATCCCCGCAGCGGAGGCCGGGACCGGCTTGCACGTCCTTGTCGGTGGCGCCACTGCCGCAGGCGTTGACTTCTCAGCGATATTGGCATCCAAGCTCGGCGTGTTCATCGGGGTCGTCGTCGTCGTAGCGTTCTTGTTGCTCATGCTGGTGTTCCGCAGCCTGCTCATCCCGGCGGTGGCCTCGGTGATGAACCTGCTCTCGGTTGGAGCAGCGCTGGGGGTGATGAACGCGGTGTTCGAATGGGGATGGGGATCGTCAGTTCTCGGGATCAGCCATACGGGCCCGGTCGAGGTGTTCATCCCCGTTATCATGTTCTCTGTTTTGTTCGGGCTCTCGATGGACTACGAGGTTTTCCTTGTGAGCCGAATGCAAGAAGAATGGACGAGTTCGCACGACAACACCTTGGCAGTCACCAAGGGCCAGACCGAGACCGGCCGGGTCATTACCGCAGCTGCACTGATAATGATCCTTGTGTTCGTGTCGTTCCTTCTCGGCGGGAGCATCATCATCCAGCAGTTCGGGATCGGTCTCGCCGGCGCGATCATTATCGATGCTTTCATCATCCGGACAGTCCTCGTGCCTTCCCTCATGCACATCGCAGGCCGGTCGAACTGGTGGCTCCCACCTTGGCTCGACAAGGCCCTGCCCCATGTCAACGTTGAAGCCCGTGAGCTCCTGGACCTCCCTGTCGCACCTGCACTGGTAGGCAGCGGCGCCAATTCGGCCGACTAGAGAGGCTGCTCCCGAAAGACCCTCCTGTCCTAAGAGCTCCTGTTGCCCGCGAAGCGCGGGGAAGTGGCCCAAGATGAGACTTGGGACGGGTGTGCCACGCCCGGTCTGAAAGGAGCGATGATGGGCAAGGTTCTTTATTCAGCAGAGGCTCATGTGACGGGGGGCCGGGCCGATGGGCACGGGGTTACCAGCGACGGGGCCCTCGATGTGCTCTTGCGACCGCCCAAGGAAATGGGCGGCAATGGCGGGGGGACGAACCCCGAACAACTCTTTGCCGTTGGTTACGCGGCCTGCTTCGAAAGCGCCCTTGGAGGCGCAGCCCGACATGCGAAGCAAGAGCTCGGGGACCTGGCGATCGACTCGACCGTCTCGCTAGTAGTCGCCGGTGAGGGCACCTACAAACTAGCGGTCACCCTCGACGTCCACCTGCCTTCCATAGGGAGCCCTGAGACCGCTGCCGACCTGGTCCGAGCTGCCCACAAGATCTGCCCGTACTCCAACGCGACCCGGGGGAACATCGAGGTAGAGCTGATCGTAAATGGCAAGGTCGTCGAGCCTGCGGCGTAGCGCCACTGCCCGCTCCTCCCTCCCGGAGTAGCTCGGCCAGCTCTCAGTTGAGCTTCAAGAAGCCCTGGTTGTACAACCGCACCGCCCCAAGCAAGCCGACACGCTCCTGGTAGTGCTCGTCGATGCCTATGGCCGCGCTGGATTGGCAGACGGGCACGGTGGCGGCGTCGCCAGCAAGTGTGCTCGCGGCCTTTGGGAACTCCTCGCCGGCGGTCGCCGCGAGCTCGCTTGCGGCGATGTTGTCTGCTACGCGGATCACGTCCGCCAGCCCGGGCTCGCGAGGCGGGCCGGCCCACATCTCACGCTGGCGGGCTACAGCCTCGATGACGTTGTGGCCCAAGCCCCACATTGAGAGCAAATACCCGCCGATGACCGGGTACGTCGTGCCGAGATGACGCACCTCTGCCTCATCTGGCGAGGCGCCTCCAGACACGTCGGCGGCGATCTCAAGGAGCATTTCGGGGGCACGTTCGGCCACGATCAGCTCGCCTATGTCATGGAGAGTCCCGCTTACGTTCGCCTCGCATTTCGCGGCGCTGGTCCGCACCAACTGGGCCATGATGTCTGCCACTGCTAGGGAATGCGCGTTGAACCTGGCGAGCCAATCACCTGGTAGCAGTGAGCTGGGCGTGAAGGCCCGGAAAACTGCGCTGGCGAGGGCAAAATCGCGTAGCGTCTCGACCCCCAGGTATGCGACCGCCTGGCGGAGGTCGCGGATCTCGGCCCGCAAACCGAAAAACGACGAGTTGACAAGCTGAAGCACTTTCGCCACCATCGCAACGTCGCCGCCCATGATCTCGGCGATTTGCCCAAGGGAGGTGTTCTCATTGGACAGTGCGGCGTCAACTGCCATGAGGCTGGCAGGCAGGCTCGGGAGCGCGCCGACCTCGGCGACCAAGCGCTGCGTGGCCTCACTGAACAACTTGCCTTGCAGTCGAGTGGTGTGCTCCACAGCTAGGGCGAGAACTTCGATCCCGCAGGACTTGCTTAGGCACTGGTTGGCGACTGGCAACGTGCTCAACATGGCGCCCCGGTCGCCCGGGTTTGACAGGGCGATCCTGGCGACCCGGGGGTAACGCAACTTGGTCAACCTGAGGAAATCGGCGGTGCTCATACCCGAGAGCCGGGCGGTCGCGATAACCGCGTCCACCGGGCGCTCGCCCATCATGTACAGCGCAACGTCTGCGCCCGGTACGAATACGGTGTCCCAGCTCTGGGCCCCGATCGCGAACGTGTCCCGGAGCGCTCGGAGGCCCACTTCGGTATCGTCGACGAACAGAACTGAAACCATCCAGGGCCCTTTCGACTGGGGGGAAGAGCAACTCTAGGTGGTTGTCTCGGCAGATCCGGCGCTTGGCTTCAACGATGGGCGAGGCTGGGCCCTGGACGGGAGTATTCAGCTCGTAGCGGGCAGTTGTCCTGGCGGAGCGGATAGGTGTGCCGCGGCCGGCACGGGCTGGCCCGCAGGCGCAGGAGGTTCTCCAGCAGGTACCGAGCCCTCCGCGGTGGCGGGAGGGCCGCCGGGCGTCCACTTCCTCAGCTCGAGGTTAGGGATCAACCAGGTGAAGACGAAGGCAAGAGCCGCTATCGGCACCGCTATGGCAAAAACAGTGCCGATGGCCTCGGCGTAGCCGTAGACGATACCCACATGGACCGCATTAGGTAGATGGCCAAGGACCTTCGGTGTTACGTCCTGGAGGTCGAAGCCGTGGGGGATGGGCGTCCCATGCAGGTGCTTCCTGACATCCGAGACGACCACGTTGGAAAAGATCGCTCCGAAGATCGCTGTGCCGAACGAGCCGCCGATCGAGCGGAAGAACGTGGCAGCCGAGGTGGCAACGCCGAGTTCGCTGTGGGGCACAGCGTTTTGGACGATGATGACGAGCACCTGCATGACACCGCCGAGGCCCATGCCGAGCAAGACCATGTACAGCGCCTCGAGGTAAGCAGAAGTGTGGACCTCCATGCGGGACAGGAGGAAAACGCCAATCGTCATCACCGCAGACCCCGCGATCGGCCAAAAACGGTACTTTCCCGTCTTGGAAATGATCTGCCCGGAACCGATCGACACTACGAGCAGGCCCGCCATCAGCGGCAGGAGCCTGACACCGGACAGCGTCGGCGAGATGCCGCGCACAACCTGGAAGAACGCCGGCAGGTAGACGATCGCCCCGAACATCGCGAACCCGACGATGAAGCCGACAACGCTCGTAACCCAGAACGTCCTCATCCTGAAGAGGTGTAGTGGCAGCACGGGCTCGACGGCACGGCGCTCGACGATCACGAACACGCCCAACAAGACCACGCCCAGTACAGCAAGGGTGATGATCGTGGTCGAGCCCCACGGATAGGAGGTCCCACCCAGGCTTGTGAACAGTACGAGCGAAGCCGCCGCGGCCGCCAGCACCGCAGCCCCCAGGTAGTCGATGACGTGGTGGACCCTTCCCAGGTGCCCAGGCACGCGACTCGCTACGACCACGAGGGCAACCGCACCGATCGGGAGGTTGATGTAGAAGATCCAGCGCCAGGAGAGATAGTCGACGAAGAACCCGCCGAGCAGCGGCCCGACGATACTGGCGAGCCCGAAAACGGCGCCGAAGAGGCCCACGTACCGGCCTCGATCGCGCGGCGAGACGATGTCACCGATGATCGCTTGCGCCCCTACCATCAACCCGCCGGCGCCAAGGCCCTGTGCGGAGCGGAAGGCGATCAGCTCGACCATCGAATGGCTGAGCCCGGAGAAGGCGGACCCGATGAGGAATATCACGATCGATGCCTGGAAGAAGAACTTCCGCCCGTACTGGTCGCCGAGCTTGCCCCACAGCGGGGTGGACACGGTCGCTGCGAGCAGGTACGCAGTCACGACCCAGGCGATGTGGGCGCCACCGCCGAGGTCGCCCACGATCGTTGGGAGCGCCGTAGAGACGATGGTCTGGTCGAGCGCGGCGAGCAGCATGCCGAGCATCAGTGCCCCGATGATGACGAGCACCCGGCGATGGTCTAGGTCTGGCACCGTTCCATCGGGATCCACGTCAGCGGCGCTGCCGTTGGGAGCAGCGCCGTTGGGAGGGGCTCCTGAAAATGTGGAACTCGTTTCGCTCATCAGCTCGTCCTTTCTGCAGATGTCTGTTCTACCGAGATGGGCAGGCATAGAGGGGCCCTCAATTTCGTCCCCGTCCCGATCGCATCTGCGACAATGCTGCGAAGCTCGCACTGCTCCGGAAAGCCCTCGCCTAGAGACTGGAAGGCGGCGTCAGTCAGGCGTTCCAGTGTCACCGCACCTCCCACTCCTGCCCAGATCATCACCACAGCACGCATCACGCCCATGGACGCGCTCACCAGGAGCAGGGGATAGGGGTCATGGTCAGTTTCGGTGCCGAGCCTTTCGGCGAGAGCGCCGGCGAGGACCCGCTCGACACTCGCCATGTGAGCGGCCTGGGCTGCTCGCAGGTGCGGGTCGACGTTGGCCGCTTTCATCCGCGCCAGCCACGCCCCCGTGTCGCCGCCTAGCCCTCCGAGCTCCTCCGCGACAGCGCACGCCTCTCCAACGAGGGTTGCACGGAGCGCGTCCAGGGGGGAAACCTCCGATGGCTGGTCGAGCAGGCGTTGGCGGAGCGCCGCGGTGCGTTCGATGTCCGCCCCGAACAGTGCCGCCTCCTTCGAGGGGAAGTAGTTGAAAAAGGTCCGCGGCGAGATGTCGGCCGCTTCGGCGATGTCCTCCACGGTCACGTGCGCGAAGCCGCGCTCGGCGATCAGGCCGAGGGCCACGCGGCGGATGGAGCGGCGGGTTGCGAGCTTCTTGCGCTCACGCAGCGAGGGGCGTTGCTGGTCGAGGGCATCCGGCCCGTCGCCGATCACTGACATGCACTCAGTGTAATCTTGCACTGACGCACAATCTTGCACTGCCAAAGATATTGCCTATTCGTTAACTCTACACAGAGTGTAAGTTCCCGTCAGGACCTGTGGGCCGTCGGACGGACGGCCCCTCGAGAACGGAGAACGACGTGGCAACCGACCCTTCGGCAGCGTGGTTGAGCGCCCTGCGGACCTCCCAGGACATCCTGACGGCCGTGGTGGAGCCCTTGGGCGCAGAGCAGCTCGAGCAGCCCTCGTACGACTCTGAGTGGTCCATAGCCCAGGTGCTGTCCCATGTCGGTTCCCAAGCGGAGATCTTCGGGCTCCTCCTCGATGCCGGCCT
>Ga0182024_10023767_pt1 | contig 10946 bp, 10 predicted proteins | sample P32metaG_FD_120480 | JGI IMG/M metagenome (GOLD analysis project Ga0182024, IMG submission 120480) | Permafrost microbial communities from Stordalen Mire, Sweden - P3-2 metaG (Illumina Assembly) | ecosystem: Environmental > Terrestrial > Soil > Wetlands > Permafrost | place: Sweden: Stordalen... | reverse complement strand
TTACGATCGCAATCCGGTGGGCCGTTTAATCACGCGGGTGACCACGGATGTCGACGCGCTGAACGAGATCTGGTCGTCGGGGCTGGTGGAAATTTCGGGCGATGTGCTGGGGCTGGCCCTGGCGGTGATCGTGATGATGCGCATGAGCCCGGGGTTGACCGCACTGCTGCTGCTGGTGATGCCCCTGGTGATTTTAGTGACGGCACGGTTCCGCGGCGCAGTGCAGCAGAGCTATCGGCGCATCCGGGTGGCGATCGCGCGCATCAACGCGTATCTGCAGGAACATGTGAACGGCATCGCCGTATTGCAGCTTTTCAATCGCGAAGAGCGCAGCCGCGCGGAATTCGAGCGCATCAATCGCGACCACCTGGAAGCTTTTAAAGACGCGATTCAGGCCTACGGCTGGTTTTATCCGGTGGTGGAATTCCTAAGCATGCTGGCGCTGGCATCGCTGGTGGCGTACGCTGGATTTCGGATTCGAGCAGGCTATTTATCGCTGGGAGTGCTGGTGGCTTTCTTTCAATACGGGATGCGTTTCTTCCGCCCCATTCAGGACCTGAGCGAGAAATACAACATTCTGCAGGCGGCCATGGCGGCGAGCGAGCGGGTGTTCAAGCTGCTGGATACTCCGGCATCGATTGTATCGCCGGAACGCGCCAGGCCCTTTCCGGAAAAGCCCGCGGCGGTGGAGTTCGATCGCGTGTGGTTCGCGTATAAGGACAATGACTGGGTGCTGCGCGATGTGAGCTTTCGCATCGAGCCCGGCGAAACCATCGCCGTGGTGGGGCACACCGGAGCGGGGAAAACTACGCTCGCCAGCCTGCTGCTGCGTTTTTACGATATTCAACGCGGATCGATCACCATCGGCGGAGTCGACATTCGGGAGTTCGCTTTGGACGACCTGCGCCGTCATTTCGGAGTGGTTTTGCAGGACCCGCATCTGTTCACCGGAACGGTCGATTCGAATATCCGGCTGGGGTCGGATCACCTAACCAGCGAAGCGGTAGAGAACGCCGCGTCCCAGGTGAACCTGATCGATTTCGTGCGCACTCTGCCGCACCAGTTCGAGCAGCCGGTGCGCGAGCGCGGCAATGGATTTTCCACCGGGCAGAAACAGTTGATCAGTTTCGCTCGCGCGCTGGCACACAATCCGCGATTCTTGATTTTGGACGAAGCGACCTCCAGCGTCGACACGGAAACCGAATTTCGCGTGCGCGAGGCGCTGGAACGGATGGTGGAGGGCCGCACCTCGCTGGTGATCGCGCATCGCCTTTCGACCATCCAGCGCGCCGACCGGATTTTCGTAATGCACAAAGGCCAGTTGCGCGAAAGCGGCACGCATCAGCAGTTGCTGGCGCTGCGCGGCATTTATTGGAAGCTGTATCAACTTCAATATAAGGACCAGGAAATCCGTGACGACAGATCCCAGATACCCGATCGGCAAATTTTCGTTCCCGCCATCCAGCACGGCGGACCAGCGGCGACAATGGATCGCTGAAATCGCCCAGGCGCCCGCCAATTTGCGCGCCGCGGTTTCCGGATTAAGCGCGGCACAGCTTGACACTCCCTACCGCGAAGGCGGATGGACCGCGCGCCAGGTGGTGCATCACGTTCCCGAGAGCCACATGAACGCCTACATCCGTTTCAAGCTGGCGCTGACCGAGGATGAGCCGGTGATCAAGCCTTACGACGAAGCGGCGTGGGCTAAACTTGGCGATATCGCGGGCACGCCGGTTGAAACCTCGCTGGCGATGCTCGATGCGCTGCATGATCGCTGGGTGCGGGTGCTCAATATGCTCGACGAAGCGGGCTTCGCGCGAACCTTTCGGCATCCGGACCTGGGCTTGGTGCGGCTGGATCAGAACCTGGCGCTGTATGCCTGGCACGGCAAGCATCACACCGCGCACATCCGCGGCGTGCGCGACCGAAATGTCGTTTAGCGCCGGCTACTGAACATAGATTTTTGCTTCCGACGCGTATCCGTCGGTGGTGCTGATTTCGAGATAGCCCTCGCCCGAGGCTACTCCCGAAGGCATCGTGAAATTGATCTGGTAAACTCCCGCCAGTCCGGGCGCCAGCGCGGAAAACACGATTTGCACCGTGTTGTAATTGCCGTTCGAATCGAAGATGTCGACAGACAGGTTCGGATCGTCTATCGTGGCTGCCGGGCTGGACGGCGCGGCGGCTCCATCGGCAACGGCTGGCGTGGTGGACCCCATTCCGTTGGCGTAGAAGAACACCGTTTCTCCGGCCACCGCGGGACTGGTCTGGGTCACGTAACTGTAATTCCCGTGGAACACATCGGCCGGTCCGATGCCGTTCGAGGTGGACGTGAAAACTCCCGGCGCGGTCGACGCCGTGTACACGGTGACCTGGCCCGATTGCGACCCGTTCGCGGTCACCTGAAACGTCGCGAAGCTGTAGGTGGGAGTCTCATTCGGAAGCAAAACCTGCAGCAGCGTCGGCGAGGTGGCGAGCAATGGAGAGGAAACGCTGTCGACCGGCACCTGCGCGCTGCCGAGCGATGTCATCAAGGGCAGCGTCGCCGCTTGCGCGCTCGATCCCAGCCCGGACCCGAACAGCGTGACATACTCACCCGGAGCCACCGAGTTGGTGATGGGAGCGAAACTCGCCGAGTTCACGATTCCGTCGGGATTGAGGAACACCCCGGTTCCCGAATATTTCGGCGCCTGGAAATTCACGATGAGCGTGTAGTAGTTCCCGGTGCCCACCTGGAGCATGGCTTCGCCGTTGGCTCCGAGCATCCATTCGTAAAATCCGTCGTTATACACTCCGTTGGACGGAAAATTGTAGCCCATGTCGCTGGTGTAATCGTAGGCTGAAAAATCGAAGCCGACGTCGCGCTGGTGTTCGGTCCCGGCGCCCAAGCCGTTGGGCGCAACCGCTCCATAAAATGAATCCATGCAATTCGGTTCACTGCAGGAGCCCGAAGTATCGTCTTCGAGCGCGCCGTTAAAATAGGTTCCGCTGAAAGTGCCGTTGGTTACTGAAGCAGCGCTTTTCACGCCGACGAACAGATCGAATCCATTGGCGCTGCCGCCCACCAGAATGTTCCCATCGGTGGAGACGGCGAACGTTTTGGCGCCGCTCACCAGGGTCGCCTGCGGATTTGACGCGGTGGGAAAAGTAATCGTGCCGGTGGAACCGCTGAAGGAATAGGTGACGCCCGACAGATTTTGCGTGATGCTGGTGCTGCCCTGGTTGGCCATCGATCCGTTGACCGCCACGTTGCCGAAGCTGCCGCTGCCGTTCGAGGTCATGGTGAAATATCCATCGCGAACGTTGGACGCGTTGCCCTGCAGATAGTCGATGAATCCCACCTGGTAGGATCCTTGAACGCTGCTGCCGGATCCCGCTGGAATCGCCACGAAAATATCGTCGTAGATATATTCGGTCGAACTGGCGACGATTTCGCCCGCGCCGCCGATGCCTCCGTATTCCGTATCGGTGTTGTCGTACGGGTTCTGGATCTGCACCAGCCCGCTGGCCGAAACCGCGTAGACTCCGGTGGTAGTAAAGGCGGCCGCGGTATTGCCGTTCGCGTTGTCCAGCTTTTGCCCGGCGAAGGTGTAATTGCCGTTTCCGTCGAACGTCATGGTCCCGGTCAAACTGACCGCCTCCGTGATCGCGCTGGTATTTCCATCAAGCGTCGTCAGAACGTGGCGGACGAAGTAGGCGCCTTTCAACGTGCCGTTTGCGCTGTTATCGAAAGACTGGCGCGGCGAGAGCAGACGGACTCCGCGGGCGCGGGTAAACATGACGCTTTGCTTCGCGCTCAAGGACTGCCGCACCTTTCGCGCCCGCCGCAGGCGTTGCAGATGGTGGTTACTGTGATCGATTTCCGCGAAACTCTGGGCCGAAGCAAACATGCCGGACGCCCATAGCGCCGCGATGCTCAAATTCGTCCAATATTGGAATCGGCTGATAGAAATGGACAAAACACACCTCAACGGTTGGTTAAATGTCGCCGGGCGCGGAACCGGCTCTGTTTAAAACAACGCGGCCGGGGCACGGTCGGTGTACAAGGAAAATCCCGAATTGTTACGATTCACGCCATGTAACGGTCGCAGTAGAATGTAGGTTATGCTGCGTCCGCGTGCGCGAGACCTCGGGATCATCGTCGGTGCGCTGCCCACCGGCGCGCTGAATGCAATCACGGACGTCGCTGGAGTAAAGGTCGGGCACACCACGCTCCATCGTGGCGACAAGATCCGCACCGGAGTCACCGCGGTGCTGCCGCATGGCGGAAATCTGTTTCGCGAAAAAGTCGCGGGCGCTGTGTTTATCGGAAACGCCTTCGGGAAACTGGTAGGGTCGACGCAGGTGAACGAACTGGGCGAGATCGAAACGCCCATTCTGTTAACCTCGACGCTCAATACGTTTCGCGTGGCCGATTGTCTGATCGATTACATGCTGACGCTCGACGGCAATCACGACGTCCGCTCCATCAATCCGCTGGTGGGCGAGACCAACGACGGCGTCTTGAACGACATTCAGGGCCGCTATTCCGGTCATGACGAAGTTTTCGGAGCCCTGCAGGGCGCGAAATCGGGCGCGGTGGAAGAAGGCGCGGTCGGCGCCGGCACCGGGACCATCGCCTTCGGATGGAAGGGCGGCATCGGGACTTCTTCGCGCAAAGCAGGCGAGTACACGGTGGGTGTGCTGGTGCAGTCGAACTTCGGCGGACGTCTGACCATTTGCGGCGTGGAGATCGAACGGCCGCGCGGCGGCCCTGCTCCGGCGGTCGACGGATCGATCATGATGATCGTCGCTACCGACGCTCCGGTGGACCATCGCAATCTGCAGCGCTTGGGTGCGCGGACCATGATGGGCCTTGGGCGCACGGGATCGGCCGGATCGAATGGCAGCGGTGATTATGCCGTCGCGTTCACCACCTCGCGCGAAACGAAACTCCTGTCGAACGATGCCGTTTCCGCATTATTCCCGGCGGTGATCGAAGCGACCGAAGAGGCGATTTACAATTCGCTGTTCCGCGCCGAAACCACCACCGGAAACGGCCGCACGATACAGGCGCTGCCCATTGAATCGACCGTCGAAACGTTGAAGCGGCGCGGGGTTATACGTTAAGGGTCATCCGCTAAACCGGAATCCCGATTCGCCACAGCGCATACGCGATGGCCTGTCGGAAATACAGCCACTGCTCGCGCCATTCGGTGCGCGGCTCGGCCGGACGCGGCGAGCCGTAGACGCTCATGCCCTGCGATTCGAGCATTTTTTTCACCCGGTAAATGTGATACCCATCGCTGACCACAATGCAGGATTTCAGGCTCATGCGCCGCATAATTTCCACTGCCGCGGCGGTGCTCTGCACGGTGGTGGCGCCCTCCGATTCTACGATCACGGCTTCGGATGGTATCTCGTGTTTGCTTAGATAGGCGCGTGCCACTTCGCCTTCGGTGAACACGGGATCGCCGCCGCGGCCGCCGGTGGTAAGAATCCGCGGGGCAAATCCCTGGCGATAGAGAAACAGCGCGTGATTGAGGCGCGCCTCCAGTACCGGCGATGGCTTGCCGCGATATTCCGCCGCGCCCAGCACCATGATCACGTCGGAGGGCCGTGCGTCGTCCACGGTCGACTGGCGCTCGATCGCGCCGGCGATCGAAAGCAGCGCGAAAAAGCCCGCGATCCCCGCAATGGTGAGTAGGAACACGCCCGCCTTGAACATCCAACGCCGCATTTGCTTTATGCCAACATTGTAAGACGCATGACCGAAACGCTTTCGAGCGACCGCAATCCGCTGCTCAGGGAAGTCCGGCGCGCGGTCTCCCGAGGAACGCTGACCGAGGACGGTTTCGCGGTAGCGGAAAGTTTCCACCTGCTCGAAGAAGCACTCTCTTCAGATTGCGAAATCGGCGCGGTGATCGTGGCGGAATCGGTGAAAGGCACGGTGTCGGCACACGTCCGCGGGTTGAAACGAACGCGCGTCATCGCGGTGCGCGACGCGGTTTTCTCCACGCTCGCGTCCACCGATACCACCCAGGGCGTGATCGCGCTGGTGCGGCCGCCGGTCTGGACCATCGACCAGCTTCTGCGCGGAAAATCGCTGGTGATGGTGCTCGATGGCGTGCAGGATCCGGGCAATGCCGGTGCCATTGTGCGGGCGGCGGAGGCGTTCGGAGCCACCGGCGCGGCGTTCTTGAAAGGGGCCGTCAGTCCTTATAATCCGAAAAGCCTGCGTGCCTCGGCGGGATCGATGTTCCGGCTGCCGGTGGTCGCGGCGGCCGATGAAAATCTGGTGCTGGCGGCTCTCGATCAACGCGGAGTGGCTCTGTATGCGGCGTCTCCGCGTGGCGCGAAACCGCTTGCTGAAGCCGACCTGTCGGGCCGCACGGCAATTGTGATCGGCAGCGAGGGTCGCGGCGTCAGTTCGAAAATCGCCGGTCGCGCGACGGGCCTGAAAATTCCGACCACAGGCGTCGAGTCGTTGAATGCCGCGGTCGCCGCCGGCGTTCTCCTATACGAAGCGCGCCGCCAGAGGACCAGCGCTTGAGGTTCCTTTTCCTTCTGGCGATTCCCTGCCTGGCGCAGCCGAAATGGGTATCGATCGCTACGCCGTCCGATGCTTATCAGTATTTTCGTTATGGCGGCGCGAAGCAGGTCGAGTTGGATCGATTCACTACGAAAACGCCGCATCCGTCGCCCTCGTTCACCTATCAGTTCGTCAACGCGAATCCGGTGCAGCGCAGCGTGTGCGCCCTCGCCGATCGCCCCGGCGTCTACTGGTATTCGCCCGACGGCAAGCACCTGAATGGCACGCTGGCTACTTCGAATCCAACCGAATTCAATGTAAGCGCGCTTCAAACGGGCCTCGACGGTTTCGGCGTAACGGCGTCTTTCGCGGGAAGCGCGGCGCGGTTGGGCGCCATCGAAGTCGCCTATTTCACCGATCGCGCCTGCTCCGATGCCGGCCTCGAATACGGATTCAGCCGCGATCTCGCCACGAACAACATTCTGGTGTACTGGTCCAGCTTCGCCAATTGCGGCAACGATGCCGGTAGCCTCTGCCGCAAGACCGACAATCCCTCGCTCGGCGACCATTTCTCGAACGTCCAGCAGGAGAACGGCGGCGTGGCTTCCGAACATGGCTTCCGGATTTACGGACTCGACCCGGCCGCCGCCTACACCTATAAAATTTCTGTGGAGCATCGCGCCTTTCGCATAGAGGTCTGGCGCGGCGCCCAGCTCGGCACTTGCTCGGATAACGAAAAAGGTCCGCGCCGACCCTGCTCATTTCTGAAGACGGTTCAACCGTGGTTCCCGATCGATCGGCTGACGGCGGGTTACGTCGTCGCCGGAACGCAGACGGTCGGCGATCCAGGCATCGCGAAAGGTTCGGCGCTTGCCGTGTCCGATATCCTGGTCTTGAAGTGAGCCTTTTCGAATCGACCCCGCTGGCTCCCGCCGACGATCCCAAGCGACCGCTCGCCGAGCGCATGCGGCCCGAGAAACTGGAGGATTTCGTCGGTCAGGAGCATATTCTCGGACCTGGAAAACCATTGCGCGCGCAGATCGAGCGCGATGAGCTGAGCTCCCTGATTTTGTGGGGTCCGCCGGGCGTCGGCAAAACCACGCTGGCCCGGGTGATCGCCCGTCTCACCAAGGCCGATTACGTGCCGTTCAGCGCCGTGCTGGCCGGCATCAAGGAAATCAAAGCCGTCATGGCCGATGCCGAGCGCTCCCGCCGCATGGGCCGCCGCACGGTTCTCTTCATCGATGAAATTCATCGCTTCAATAAAGCCCAGCAGGATGCTTTTCTGCCCTACGTCGAGCGCGGCGACATTATCCTGATCGGCGCCACCACCGAAAATCCTTCCTTCGAAGTGGTCTCCGCGCTGCTGTCGCGGGCCAAGGTTTACGCGCTTCGCGCGCTTACGGTGGAGGAGATCGTTATCCTGCTCGAACGCGCCCTGAACGTATTGCAACTCGCCTCCAGACGCGAGCTGCTGGAACAGATCGCCATTTATTCGAACGGAGATGCACGGACGGCATACAACATTCTGGAGCTGGCCTCATCCGTCGCGAAGGAAGGCGTGCTGGAGCGCGACGCCATCGAATCGGTGATCGACCGTAAGACGCTGCTCTACGACAAAGCCGGCGAAGAGCATTTCAACTTGATCAGCGCCCTTCATAAAAGCATCCGCTCCTCGGATGTCGACGCTGCGCTATACTGGCTGGCCCGCATGCTCCAAGGCGGCGAGGATCGTCTGTATATCGCGCGCCGGCTGGTGCGGATGGCGATTGAAGATATCGGCATGGCCGATCCGCGCGCGCTCGAACAGGCCATCGCCGCGCAGCAGGCGGCGCATTTTCTGGGCGTGCCCGAAGGCGACCAGGCCTTGGCGCAGGCAGCCATCTATCTGGCCATCGCGCCCAAATCGGACGCGGCCTATCGCGCCCTCAACGCCGCCGTGGAAGCGGTGGAGAAGAGCACCGCCGAGCCGGTCCCGATGCAGCTCCGCAACGCCCCCACCCGTGCGATGAAGCAATGGGGATACGGCGCCGGTTACCAGCACGCACATCAGTTCGACGACGGCATCAACACCATGGAATGCCTGCCCGACAATCTGCGCGGCACCGAGTTTTATCATCCGACCGACCGCGGCGTGGAGCAGCGAATCTCTCAGAGGCTGGAAGAACTCCGCCGGAAAAGAAGCCAGGAGCCAGAAGCCAGAAGCCAGAAGTGAGAAAGACAAATTCGCCTTCGGGGTTCCCCCGCCTCCACTCCCGGCTCTTAGCTCCCGACTCGTCCCTTCTGGCTCCTGGCTTCTGGCTCCTGGCTTCTCGCTTCTCGCCCCTGGCTTCTGTCTGGGGTATCATTCTCCCATGTCCAAAATCGCATTGACCCTCGCAGCTCTCCTCCTGTTCCTGACTATCGCTCCGGCTCAAGACTCGAAGAAAAAAGCCGTAACCCCTGCCAGCGCGCGGCCCAGCCCCAATTACACCGCCGGAATCCAGTTCGGCGACACTCTCTATGTCTCTGGCAACACTGGCGCCGAGCCTAAAACCGGAAAAGTCTCCGAAAATTTTGAGGACGAAGTGAAGCAATGCCTGGTCAATATCGGCGAAACTCTGCACGCCGGCCACATGGATTATTCCGACGTCGTCGCCGTCCAGGTTTATCTCACCGACATGGACCTCTTCCCGCGCATGAACGCCGTTTACACCCAGATCTTCAAGGAGCCGCGGCCCACCCGCACCACCGTCGGCGTCACCAAACTGGCCGGCGTGGGCGCGCATATCGAGATCACCGTCACCGCTCGAAAGTAGCCCCGCTGGTACGCCGGTACTGTACCGGAAAGCCGCCGTACTATCTTGCTTGTGTCGTTTCAACCCCGCACACTCGAAGTGTCGACGAAGGTTCGAGGACAAACGACCAGTGACCCACACATCACCACATAACCCGCCCCGCAAGTCAGGTACTGCCGATCGCCGCCATTCCGATCGCTTTCCGATCGAGCGCGAGGTTCGCTACCGGGTCCTGAACAAGCGCAGCGCCGAAGAAGCGGGCGACGGCAAGACCGTAAACATCTCCAGTTCGGGAGTCCTCTTCACGTCCGAGCACGTCCTGCTCCCCGGCCGCCGCATGGAGCTCTCCATCAGTTGGCCCGCCCAGCTCGACAATAAATGCGGCTTAAAATTGATGGCCCGCGGCAGGGTGGTGCGCTTCGAAAACGGCCGCGCCGCGATCGAGATCCAGCAATACGAATTCCGCACCCAGCCCTCCGCCACCGGCCCGCGCCTGGTGTCCAATTAAATTACTCCTGCCTCATCCCGGCTTCCATTTACAATAAAGTGAATGGAGACGCTTTATGGGAAGTGGATGCTTGCGTGGGAAAACCGGTTATGCTCGCGCGCGACCAACCGCATGGTCCGTCCCTTCGACTGGGGCCTCGATTGGACCCGCTCCTGGCCCTGTGCCGCGCGTTTTCCTAGAAACGGCCACGATCCCGAATCCTACCTGCGCCTGCTGAACCGCGCCGCGCTCGATCACAGCGATGATTTTTTCGCCTACGAAACGCCCCGCGATTTTTCGCTCGAAGGAAACCTGCTGCGCTTCACCAGCGCGGTGGAGACGCCTTATCCCGAAAACAATCGCGTCCACGGTCAGTGGTTCCCGGCCCGATTGAAACCCGGCGCGCGTCGCGTTGCTGCTATTCTCTTGCCGCACTGGAACGCGTCGGCGACGCAGCACAATGCGCTCGGAGCCGGTCTCGCGAAGCTGGGAATTTCGGCTCTGCGCCTTAGCATGCCCTATCACGATTACCGCATGCCCGCCGAGCTGCAGCGCGCCGATTACGCGGTGTCCGCGAATCTCGGCCGCACCATCGACGCCACCCGCCAGGCGGTCATCGACACCCGAAGTTGCGTCGATTGGCTCCTCGCCGAAGGTTATGAGCGCGTGGGTCTGGTGGGAACCAGCCTCGGTTCCTGCTATGCGTTTCTAGCCAGCACTCACGACCCCCGCATCGAAGTCAACGTCTACAATCACTGCTCCACTTATTTTGCCGACGTGGTTTGGGAGGGGCTCTCCTCGCAGCACATCCGCCAGTCCCTCGAATCCTCCATCACGCTTGAGCAGTTGCGCGAAATCTGGATGGTCATCAGTCCGCCCAATTACATCGATCGTTATGCCCAGCTCCGCAAAAAGTCGCTGTTCATCTACGCCCGCTACGACACCACGTTTCCCATCCGCTTCTCCCAGCAGGTGATCGAAAAAGCGCGAGAGCTCGGCCTCGATCACAAAGCCGTGGTCATGCCCTGCGGCCATTACACCCTGGGCGAAACGCCGTTCAAGTTCATCGACGGCTATCACATCTGCAGTTTCTTGAAAAGAAATCTCTAATCGCCAAAGCCGGTCCAGGCAGTACCTTTTTTGCCGCGAACCCTACCGACCGAGCCCTGAT
>Ga0182024_10023766_pt1 | contig 10946 bp, 7 predicted proteins | sample P32metaG_FD_120480 | JGI IMG/M metagenome (GOLD analysis project Ga0182024, IMG submission 120480) | Permafrost microbial communities from Stordalen Mire, Sweden - P3-2 metaG (Illumina Assembly) | ecosystem: Environmental > Terrestrial > Soil > Wetlands > Permafrost | place: Sweden: Stordalen... | reverse complement strand
TCCCGAATTCCTTGCGCAGGTTTTCCACTTGGACGAGCGTCGCCACGATCCCCTATTCCCCTCGCAAAATCTCCGCCGGCTTTACATTTCCGAGCATGCGCAACGGAAGCGCGCCGGTCAGCGTCACAACGATCATCAGCGCGATCGTCACTGGAAAAACTTCCCAGCGCGGCGAAATCGCTGTGCCAAATACGCGCAGACCCATCCAGTACGATAGCGCCGCGCCCAAAATTGCGCCCAGCAATCCGCCCGCGGCGCCCAGCACGCCCACCTCGGCCAGAAATACTCCCACAATGCGCGAGATGGAGCCACCCAGCGATTTCATCAGGCCCACATCTTTGCGCCTTTCCATCGCCAGCGCCGCCATGGTCCCAAGCACACACAGCGCCGTGAGAATCAGAATCAGCACCACCATGGAAACGATCAGAAGCCGGATTCGGCCGAGCAACGCGCCTTCCGCTTCGGCTACCTGGCGGATGGGCCGCACTTGATATTGCAGCAGCGCGGCGGCCAAGCGAGCTGCGTAGTCAGCGAGCACCTGCGCCGTGCCAGTCACACTCACCTGCGCGAGACCGATCTGGCCCGGCAAATTTGCCAGCGACTGCACCGCGCGCAGGCTCGCAAAGACCTGATTATCTTCGGCGCCGCCCGCATCCAAAATGCCCGCGACACTGCATTGCGCGCTGCGATCCAGGTAGTGCAGCTCGAGCGGATTCCCCACCGCGAGATGCAATCGCCGTGCAACGTTTCGACCCACCAGGCAGTGCGAGTCATCCGCTCGCGACACAATCCAGTTCCCTTCTAGCTTCCACGTCGCGTCGAGTTTCTGCGCCTGGTCCAGCCATGTCCCTGCGACGACGACTGGAATATTTTGCGCGCGCGCCACGATATAAAGGTACGGCGCGGCAGCAGATACCTGTGCGGACGGCAGTTGTTGCAAGGCTTCCAGCACATCGTGCTCAGGCATCAAGCTAGGCACTTCAGCTCCGCTGATCTGCGCCGGCGCCCCACTTGCCGGAGAAATCACAATGTTCGCTCCGAGCGTGCGGAATTCCTGCGTCAATTTACTTTGGACGCCGAGATCCAGATTCAGCAGCGCAGAAATTACCGCTGCGCCGCTGACAATCGCGAGTATCGCGACGCCCAGCCGCCCGCGGCTCCCGCGCAAAAGTTGAAACACCAGCCGCCAGAACATCACTCGCCTCTCAGAATCACGGCCGGACGAAAATGCGCCGCGCGTCGCAGCGGAACCAGGCTTCCAACCATAGCGATGACCGCCGCAAGCGCCAGCACCACCGGAAACAGAATCAAGCGAGGTGATGCAGGCGTCCCGAAAACGCTCTTGCCCAAAAATCGCGCGAGGCCCGCGCCCACGAAAAATCCGATGGCGCCGCCCGCAATCGCCAGCAGCACCTGCTCGACAAGGAAAATCCCGCCCACCAAAGCGTTGCTCGCGCCCAGCGCCTTCATCACGCCGATTTCCGCGCGCCGCTCGAGCACCGTAGTCGCGGAGGTGGCCGCGACGGCCAGCGCCGCCGCGCCCAGCGCTGCCAGAGTCACAATCCACAGCAGCGTCCCGACGCGCGTGAGAATGCGGCCTTCGGTTTCCGCCACGCGCCGAATGGCGTGGACCTCGGTCCCTGGCAGGACAGTTCTAATCTGAAAGCCGATGGACGAAATGTAGGGCGAGCAGAACCAGCGGTCATACTCCGTCGGCGTGAGCTGAACATTTTTGTCGGTTTGCGCGCGCTCGCCGCGTTCCGCGAGCGCATCCGCAGGTTTGGTCAACGCGCTAACGAAGAGTTGCCGGAATTTGCCGGGGTGACCGGAAATTTCCTGCGCCACGGCCAACGGGACCAACAGCGCGTTGTCTTCCGCGTCGCCGGTGGAAATAATTCCCGTCACCGCTAGGGGATGGACGTAGCCAGATATTTCCTTCTGCGCAACATGAATCGTCTTTCCGATGGCGAACTCAGCCGGATATTTCTCGGCCAAGCTCGACCCGACGACGCATTCATCAGCACCATCGCGGAACCATCGGCCTTGCACCTTCCACCACGGATGCGTAGCGCTCGCGCCAGTCTCGAACTTCGTTCCGTCAGGCACCGGCACTTCGTGCTGGTACCACGTGCCGATCAAGGTCGTTGCGCCACCGATCTCCGAAACATAGGCAGGTACATCCAGAAACGGCGTAAATCCCAGAATATTGTGACGCCAGAAAATTGTCTTAAGCTTGCCTAGGTCCGCTTCATTCAAATAAGCGCCTTCATCCACGGGCCGATAATCCACGCCGCCAATTTCCACCGGCAACGTATCCGATTCCGGCGTGACCAGCAGATTCGCGCCCAGGCTGCGGAATTCGCGCGCCAGCCGGTCGCCCACTTCCAGGGCAATCGTAAGCGTGGCCGTGGCCACGGCCATGCCGATCACCAACGCCGCGGCCGTCAGCACTTTTCGCCGCGGATTGCGCGCGAAGGATTCTCCAAGCAGGCGGGCAAACATTGCGTCAGGAGTGAATCTTGGAAGCGGCCTCGCCCAGCGCCGAGAGGTCCACGATCACTTCGCCTCCTTCCACGCGGGACTTCACGCTGATGGGATTGCAGCCGCCGGACTGGCCGATGGAAGGAATGTAAATCGCGGCACCGCAATTCCGGCAGATCACGCTCTGGCCTTCCTGGCGGTAGCCGGCGGTGCCGCAAATCTGGCAGGCATCCAGCGCGGCCGCGTAATCGCCGTTCAGCTTGTGGATCACCAGAAAGCGAATCACGCTGCCGTCCACGTCCGCCGTGTAGAAGTGCAGACTGGAATCGGTAAGGTCGGAGAGCGGGATGCGAACTTGATTGTCCTGGGCGATCAATGTTTTTGCGGGCGAAGGCGCTGCGGCAACGCGCCCGTACACATAGTCCCCGGCAAATGAAACCACCACGCCGACACACAAGATCGCCGCAGCAAAACTCCAGCGCCGCTGCCGGCGGAACTCATATTCGCGCATACGTCGCACCGCGGGATTCGCGGCTTCGTCCGCCACCGGCTGCTTCGCGCCGAACCATTCGCGCAGAGCCACCAGCGCCGCAGCGCCCAGAATCAAAACAAAGAAGAAAACTTCGTTGCGCACGATCGGCCCGATGGTGGACATTTCGAGCTTGCTGGAGGGAATCCACATGGCTTCGCTGAGTTCATGGACGCCGGTGAGAGCCAGCTGAAATGCCACGACCATCAGAATCACGCTGGTGGCCCTGAAGAAACGCTGCAGAGGAATTCGCAACGTCCCCTGAAAAAAGAAGAGCCCCACGGCCACGGCAATCGCAATCCCAATCGCCGTGCCGATCCAAACCTGCACTCCGGCGCTGGAAAGTTCCACGGCGCGCAGCACCAAAACCAGTTCGGCACCTTCGCGCACCACCATCATGAAAACAAACGCGCCAATCGCCCATCCCCCGGCGCGCGTGGATTTCTGCGCGTAGGTTTCCACCCGCTCTTCGATGTGTTTCTTCAGGTGCCGCGCCACGCTGTTCATCCACACGATCATGGAAACCACCAGCACCGAGGCCACCAGCATCAGCAGGCCCTCAAAGCCGTCCTCGCTCACCTGCCAGCGATCGAGCAGCACCGCGGCCGCGAAGCTGGCCAGCACCGCCAGAATCACGCCGCCCCAAACGTAACTGGTCAGCGCGCGACCGCCGGTTCGATTCAGATACACCAGGACGATGCCGACAACGAGCGCAGCTTCGACGCCTTCGCGCAGAGCTAGGAGGAGTGCGGAGAGCATAAGTTTTCCAGTTGTAAACCAGTTGCAACTGGAAATTCAAGTCTAGCGCTGGGGTGCCCCAAAATCAAGCAAATTCAATGCACTTAATCCCTTGCTCACGTTTCCCTGTAGAATAGCATCTTATAACTGAATGACTTCTCCGCACCATTCCCACACCCCCTCACGAAGCGGCGCGAAAACTGGCCCGAGTTCGCAGGATTTGGCCGTGGTACTCACAATTGGCTTGTTTTTTTCACTGGTGGCGACGCTGGCTGTACCGTCGTTGAACGCTATTCCGCAGTCCGGCGCGAAATCCTCCGCCACAACGCAACAAACTCAAACTCCTGCAGCGCCGAACGGCAATTCGGCGCTCGAACAAAAACTTCCCTCGCCTCCTCGCAAGCAAGACGTGAAGAAGGGCAAGGAAGCCTACAAGCAAGGCCTGAAGCTCGAGCAGAACGGCGATTGGCAGGCCGCGTACGATGCCTATTCCGACGCCGTGGAATGGGACCCCAGCAGCCGCGAATATCTGGTGCGGCAAGCCGTCGCAAAGGGCCAGGTCGTGCAAATGAAGGTTGACCTCGCCGAACGCGAGGCGGTGGCCGGCCATTTTTCAAATGCGCTGCACGCCCTGCGCGATGCGATGCAGCTGGATCCTTCGAATCGCACGATCCGCGAACGACTCACCGAACTGGAAGCGCTGGACCCCAGCCGCGCGCGGCAGATCATCGCCGAACCGGTGTTGCTGCCCGCCGTTCAGCTGGATCATCGCCCCGGCACGCAGTCCTTTCAGTTACGCGGACAAACGCAGTCTGCCTATCAGGAAATCGCGCAACACTTCGGCGTCGAAGTCGCCTTTGATGTGGACGTGCGCCAGGTGCCGGTTCACCTCGATCTGCAGGACGTGGACTTTGCGACGGCCATGCGCGTTCTGGGAAACGCGACCAATACATTTTGGCGGCCGCTGACGAAGCACCTGTTCTTTGTGGCGCCCGATACGCCGCAGAAGCGCAAGGACTATGAAGTCTCGATTGTGCGCACCGTGCTGCTCGCCTCTTCGGAAACAAACGACCAGATGACCGAACTATCCCGCCTGGTGCGCGAAATCGCCGGCATCACGCGAACCGATCTCGACACCAAGAGCCGCACGCTGACGATGCGCGCTTCACCGCAAGCCATCGCGGTGGCCACCGGCATCATTGAAGACCTGGAACGCCCTCCCGACGAGCTGATCCTGGATATCCAAGTGATGGAAGTGGACCGCAGTCACAACGCGGACTTCGGGATCACCGGGCCGCAAACGGCAACAATTTACTCGATTCCCTCGAACGCCGCGCAACTGGTGCAACAGGGCGGCGCCGCGGCGCTGAATGCCTTGCTCACGCAAGTTTTCGGGTCGGCATCTTCGATTCCGCCGGTGTTCGCTTTTGGCGGAGGCAAGACCACGTTTCTCGGCACGCTGCCGGGAGCCACCGCCACTCTTTCGAATTTTCTTTCGACGGTGCATTCGGGCCGGCGCGTTCTGCTTCGTGCCGAAGATGGCCAGCCAGCAACTTTTTTTGTCGGCGAACGCTTTCCCGTTTCTTTGGCGCAGTTCTCTTCCAGCTTGGTCGGATCCGCCACTGCTACGGCAACTCAGACGCCCACGGCTTCGGCCTCCGCCTCGACCTTGCCCATCATTACGGTTACGACCGGAACGAATCCCGACTTCGTGGTGACAGCCGACTTCAATAACGATAATTTTCAGGATTTCGCGGTGGCGAACTTCACCGATGGAACGTTGTCCATCTTCGATGGAAATCCCACTTCTGCTGGTACATTCTTGACTCCTACCACGGTCCCCGTCGGAGCCGGTCCCACGTGGATATCTACGGGGTTTTTCAATACGAAGACTGACACCACCAACACGATTGTGGATCTCGCCGTCGCCAATCAAACCGCCGGCACCGTTTCCATCCTGCACGGAAAAGGTGACGGAACGTTTACGGCGGAGCCGACTTTGACGCTGCCAGCCGGAGCGGGCCCCACCGCAATAGCGGTCGCCGATTTCAACGATGACGGTTTCGCGGATTTGGCCGTGGTAAATAAAAATGCGAACACCGTGAGCATTTTCCTCGGTAATGGCGATGAGACATTTCAGACGCCCACGATGCTCGTCACCGGCAACGCTCCGACTTCGATCGTCGCCGAAGCTTTCAATCCCAATGCTCCGTCTACCATTGACTTGGCCGTCACCAATTCCGCCGACAACACTCTGCAAATCTTCCTGGGCAACGGCAAGGGCGCGTTTACGAACGGCGTAACTTATGACACCGGCGTGACGCCAGTGTATGTCGCGTCCGCTGATGTGAATCTTGACGGCAATCTGGATTTAGTGGTGGCCGACAGCGGTGCCCCCACCAACACGAACGCCGTGGGCAATAGTGTTTCCGTTTTCCTGGGAAATGGCGACGGCACGTTCATCCTGCCAGGCGGCAAGAGAATGGATTTTCCCGCCGGCACCACGCCCACATCCTTCGTCATCGCCGATTTCAACCAGGACGGCATTCCGGATCTCGGCGTTACCGCCAGTGGAGATAACGCCTTTGCGCTGATGCTCGGCGCCAGCGGCGGTTTCTTCAATGGGCCCATCGAGGTGCCGGTGGGCACCACGCCGGACTCCATTGCTACCGCGGACTTCAACGGCGCTGGGCTTCCGGATGTGGTAATAACGAATTTCGGATCGAATACCGCGTCGGTCATTCTGGATTCCTCATCTCTCATCGGCCTTCTATCGAGCAACGGTATAGGCACGCAGTTCCCCAACGCGGAATACATTGATATCGGCTTGAAAGTGAAAGCCACTCCGCGTGTGCACGAGAACGGCGACGTTTCTCTGCAATTTGAATTCACGCTCAGCAGCCTGGCGGGCAACAGCCTTAACAATATACCGGTCGTGAATAATCAGGAAATTCATCAGACCGTGCGCGTGCGAACCGACGAATCCGCCTTGTTGGCAGGTTACCTCTCACCGTCGTACATGTCTGCGCTGAACGGCACACCGGGAATTGCCAGCCTGCCGTTGAACGGCATTGTCGGCGGGACCACAGCAACGCAGTTTTCCAATACAGAGGTGTTGATTCAAATCACGCCGCGGATCGTGGATTCCGCCACGCGCAAAAAGGATCACTCGATCTATGCCGGACGCGGGCAGTTGGGCGGGCCGGGCTCGTTGGGACCGACGATTCAAGAACGCCGCGGCGGTGGATTCGTGAATCCTGCTGCGCAACCGCCTGAGCCAGCCGCCGCGCCGCCACAACCCGAAACAGCACCTCCACCGCAAGCCGTACCGCCGCCCGAGACTCCAACGGCACTTCCGCCGGTTCAAACGCCCGGGCAACCTGGCGGCGTGCCGCAAAACAATCCGCCGCAGCAATCCGAACCCGCGCCACGGCAGTAACAGCACAGCGATTCATCGCTCAGCTGTCGCACGCACGCATTCGCGCGCGAATTTGTAATCTGAAATCGCAGGCTTCCGCGCAGCGCGACGCCGCTATGGTGCAGCTTCCAGCACGACCACCGGCTGATATGTGCGCGGGACCACCGGTTCAGCAATCGCGATCAATTGTCCTTGCTGGCTGAAAACGCGCAACCGCGCGGGCTTCCAATCACCGGAATCCAGCTGGGCCGGCGCGTTCTGCGCCACGTTGGTTTGTCCGGGCTGAATCTGCGCGAGCGTCAGATTGAATTTCGCGCCGTGGCGCACACGCTTTTCGATCACCGGCAGTATGGTCGTGCGCGGCAAGTCCGTCAGCAATTTCTCCAGAGGAATCACGCGCTCGAGCAACCGCCCGGCCCTGGCATCCTGCGCCAGATCGTCCAGCGAGACGGCCTGATCGAGCGTAAATTCACCGACGGCCGTGCGCGTGATTTCCGCCAGGTGCGCGCCGCTTCCCTGCAGCTTTCCCAATTCATGTGCCAGCGAACGAATGTATGTGCCGGCGCCACACTCGACCACAAATCGCGCGGCAAAACCTTCCACGGACGTCAGCCGAAATTCGAATACTTCCACGTCCACCGGCTCCAGATTCACCGGCTTATTCTTCCGCGCAAGCTCGTGCGCCGGCCGACCGCGAATTTTCTTGGCGGAATATGCGGGCGGAGTCTGCTGAATCTTCCCGAGAAAGCGCGCCGCATATGCCGCGATTTCGTCGGCGTTCAATGCGGGGGCCAGGTCCGGACCCAGCGCTTCCCCGTCGGCGTCGTACGTGTCAGTCTCAAATCCGAAGCGCACCGCGCAGGTGTAGCGTTTGCGGCGCCCGGTGTAAAAACGCGCCAGCCGCGTGGCGCGGCCCAGCGCCAGCACCAGCACACCCGTCGCCTGCGGATCGAGCGTGCCCAAATGGCCGATGCCGCGAAATCCCGCGAGCTGGCGCACGGATTCCACCACGTCGTGCGAAGTTTTTCCCGACGGTTTGTCTATAACCAGGATTCCATCAACAGGAGGCTGCTTGGGTGTGCGAGACATGAATGGTTTGGTGGCGCAGCCGCCACCGCGGCCGTTTCCGCCCGCAGGCGCGCTCTATTTTGCGCGCCGATTGCGAAAGCGAAAGCCGCGGCCTCGGCCTGCGGCGGATTATCGCTGCGTTAGGAACTATGCTCCTCGGGATTCCTGGCCTTGCGCAGCAGATTCTCGATGCGATTGCCGTACTCCTCCGTCTCATCGAGAATGAACAGCACTTCCGGCGCGCGCCGCATGTGCAAGCGTTCCACTAATTCGTGCCGCACGTAACCTTTCGCGGCTTGCAACCCTTCCAGCGTCGTGGCGCGCTCCGCCTCGTCGCCCGCCAGGCTCACAAACACGCGCACCGTGCGCATTCCGGCGCCCAGGCGCACCTCGGTAACCATCACCGGAGCCGCCAGGCGCGGATCCTTCAGTTCTCCAGCGAGCATCAGGCTCACTTCGTTGCGAATTTCTTCGGCGATGCGTTCGGAGCGGTGTCCTTGGATCGTCATGCACTTTCCTCGTCCTGATCTTCGAAATATTCCACGTTCTGCGAAACCAAATCGCGCCCCAACAGGCGTTCCGATTCCGCCGCGATTTCCGCCAGCGTCTTTTCGAGATACCCCGTGTCGCCGGAAATCGTCACCACGCCCACCCGCGAGCGCTGCCAGGTTTCCTGATGTTCCAATTCCGCCACGGCCACATTGTAGTGAGCGCGCAGCCGGTCTTTCAAGCTGCGCAAGACTTGCCGCTTGTCCTTGAGGGACTGCGCATCCAGTATATGAATTTCCAGGGTAAGGAGGCCGATCGGCATTTCCGTGTGGCGCAACAACTCCCGTTGCGCTGGTGAAGCTATTCCGTCAAGAAACCTTGCGTGCGCCGGACTTGGCCGTTGTAGCGGCGCACTTCAGTGCGCCATCGGTGATGCGCCTCCGATCGATGGCGGTCCCGCAAAGCGGGACCGCCGCTACAAAGGCTTCGCGCCTTCTTCCGAAATTGTTTAGCCGCAGAAACACCGCTCGCGCTGCTGCTTCCTACGCGCTCTCCTGCCGTGGCGCACGCAGACGCGGCGGAGGTGGCGGAGGCAGCGCCGCGATCTTCTCGACCGTAAAGCACTCCAGACTGTCGCCCACCTTGACGTCCGCGAAATTCGCAATCCCGATGCCGCATTCGAATCCCTGGCGAACTTCCTTCGCGTCGTCCTTGAAGCGCTTCAGCGAATTGATCCGGCCGGTGAATACCACCGCCGCCTCACGAATCACGCGCACTTCCGCGTCGCGCCGGATAATTCCTTCCACCACCGAACAGCCTGCAATCGTGCCCACGCCCTTCACGCGGAACGTGTCGCGCACTTCGGCGCGGCCCAGATGCTGTTCCTTGATGATCGGCGCCAGCAATCCAGCCACGGCCTTCTGCAATTCGTCCAGCAATTCGTAGATGATCGTGTAGCTGCGAATGTCCACGCCTTCGCGCTGCGCCAGTTCCGCGGCTTTGCGCTCGGGCTTCACGTTGAAGGCTACGATCACGGCACCCGAAGTGGAAGCCAGCAGCACGTCGCTTTCGTTCACCGCGCCCACGTTCGCCAGAATTACTTTCAGCTTCACCTGATCGTTGGAAAGCTTCGGCAGCATTTCGTTCAGCACTTCCACCGAGCCTTGCACGTCTGCCTTCACCACGACCGGCAATTCCTTCACCTCGCCGATTTTCAATTGTTCGTGCAGCTGGTCCAGCGTCAAGCGGCCGCTCGACGATTTCGCCAAAGTCGCTTCGCGCGCCTTGCCCTGGCGATACTCGACGATGTGCCGCGCCTTCGCTTCGTCCGCTACCTGGAATTGATCGCCCGCTTCCGGCACGCCCTGCAGACCGAGAACTTCGACAGGTGTCGAAGGGCCGGCCTGCTTGATTGCGCCGCCGCGATCGTCAAACATCGCGCGCACCTTGCCATACACCGCGCCCACGATAAACACATCCCCGACATGCAGAGTGCCGTTCTGCACGAGCATGGTCGCCACCGGTCCGCGGCCTTTATCCACGCGCGATTCCAGCACGGTTCCCTTCGCCGGAACGTCGGGATCGGCTTTCAATTCGCGCATGTCGCCGACAAGCAAAATCATTTCCAGCAGCTTCGGTATATTCTTTTTCGTTTTGGCGGAAACTTCCACCATCACGGTATCGCCGCCCCAATCTTCCGGCATCAATCCTTTTTCAGATAGCTGACGCTTCACGCGTTCCACTTGCGCGTCCGGCTTATCCACTTTGTTGATCGCGACAATGATCGGCACGCCGGCAGCGCGCGCGTGCGAAATTGCTTCTTCGGTCTGGGGCATCACGCCGTCGTCCGCAGCCACCACCAACACGACGATGTCCGTCACCTTCGCGCCGCGCGCGCGCATGCGCGTGAACGCTTCGTGACCCGGAGTATCCACGAACACAATACGCTTGCCCTGCACGCGCGCTTCGTACGCGCCGATGTGTTGCGTGATTCCGCCCGCTTCGCCGCCCGCCACGTCTGCTTCACGGATAGCGTCGAGCAAGCTGGTCTTGCCGTGATCCACGTGACCCATCACGGTTACGACGGGAGCGCGCGGCACTTCGTTCCCGGTGCGCTCTTCCTTCACCTTCTCTTCCTGCACCAGTTGCTCTTCGAAGGTTACGACTTGCACCACTCCGTTGAACGCTTCGGCCAGGTTCGTCGCCGTCGGCACGTCCAGCGCC
>Ga0182024_10023765_pt1 | contig 10946 bp, 12 predicted proteins | sample P32metaG_FD_120480 | JGI IMG/M metagenome (GOLD analysis project Ga0182024, IMG submission 120480) | Permafrost microbial communities from Stordalen Mire, Sweden - P3-2 metaG (Illumina Assembly) | ecosystem: Environmental > Terrestrial > Soil > Wetlands > Permafrost | place: Sweden: Stordalen... | reverse complement strand
CCACATCCTAGTGCGCGGCTGGCAGGAAAAGCTTCGCCTGCGTCCCGCTGAAGTCTTCGCGGAATTGAGCCGCTACGCCTCGGAGTTCCTCTGCACCTACGTGGACAACGAAGGCACCATGCGTGGCACCAATCTCGCCTGGTTCCGCGAGCTCCGTCGCGCCACGAAGCTTCCGATCACGGCCGCCGGTGGCATTCGCAGCCGCAGCGAAGTCCGCGCGCTCGAACGCCTGGGCATGAATTCCGCCGTCGGCATGGCGCTCTATCTCAATCGCCTCCGCTAGCTGGACGCGATGGCATAAATGGCCGGCGCCTTCGTAATCGTCGAGCGCGCCAGACGTTTTACGTTTAGTAGTAGCCCTGCTAGAATGGCGCTTTAGAGCGGCACATACGGACGTCTCCACAGCGTTTCGCTTTGAGGGTTCTTCCGGATGAAAAGGTACAGTGAACATCGCATTCCCGGCAGGCTGTTTGTTGTCGAAGGCATCGACGGCTCCGGGAAATCTACGCAACTGACCCTCCTGCACCAATGGCTCAAGGCGGAGGGCTTTGGCGTGGTGTTCAGCGAGTGGAACTCCTCTCCGCTGGTGAAAGACACCACCAAGCGCGGCAAGAAAAAGCAACTCCTGACGCCGGCCACGTTTAGCTTGATCCACGCCACCGATTTCGCCGATCGCACCGAGCGCAACATCATCCCGCTGCTCAAGGCCGGCGCCGTGGTGCTCTGCGACCGCTACATCTACACCGCCTTCGCCCGCGACGTCTCGCGCGGCATGGACCCGGAATGGACGCGTGAGTTGTACGCCTTCGCTGTGAAGCCGACGATCGCGTTTTATTATCGCGTCCCGCTCGAGATCGCCATGAAGCGCATCAACGACGCCCGCGCCGGCTTCAAATTTTACGAGGCGGGCATGGATCTAGGCCTGAGCGATGACCCAAATGAAAGCTTCCGCTTGTTCCAAGGCCGCATCCTCGATCAATACGAAAAAATGATCCCGGAATTCGGCCTGACAGTGATCGACGCGACCCAGCCGATCGAGGCGCAGCAACAGCAGATGCGTCAATTGGTATTGGCCAAGCTGACGCAAGCCCGCCAACTGAGGGTGGCTCCGTGAAAGAAACCTACGGCGTTTCCTTGCCCGGCATGGGTCTTCTCGACCTGGTCGGCAAGCTCATCGTGATCGAAGGAACTGACGGCGTCGGGCGCTCGACGCAAATCCGCCTGCTCAAGGAATGGCTCGAGCAGGAGGGGCACGCCGTCCTCGATACAGGCCTGTCCCGTTCGGGGTTGGTAGGGAAGAGCATTAAGCGCGCCAAGGAAGGGCACACTCTCGGCCGCATCACCCTCAGTCTCTTCTATGCCACGGATTTCGCCGACCGCCTCGAGAATGAGATCGTACCCGCGTTGCGCGCCGGATTCGTCGTGCTTACTGATCGCTACACCTATTCCCTCATCGCCCGCGCCATGGTGCGCGGTCTCGATCCCGCGTGGATCCGCAATATCCATCGCTTCGCCCTAAAGCCGGACGCCGTTTTCTACCTGCGCATCGGCGTGGATGAGCTCATTCCCCGCGCCGTCTTCACACGCGGTTTCGATTATTGGGAGTCCGGTATCGATCTGTACTCGACCGAAGACATGTACGAGAGTTTTCGGCGCTACCAGAGCGCCCTGATCGAGCAGTTTGACAAGCTCGCCGAAGAGTTTCACTTCGAAGTCATCGATGCGCGCGCCGAACCCCACGTGATCTTTGGGCAGTTGAGCCGGGCCATCGAGCGGCTGCTCGTGGCCGGCCCCAGGCCGGCGCAACTCGTCGCGCCCGCCGCCTCCACCGTGCCCGCAACGTCCGTGGCGCCCGCCGCGTCCATCGCGCCCGTTCCCGAAGTGGTGCCGGTCGGCCTCGCCGTTGTGCCGGACCCGATCGCCATCACGGAGCGTTCCGAGCGCGCCGCGGAGCGCCGTGAAAAGGCGTAACTCGTAGCGCCGCCGTGCCTCCGCAGCGTCCCGACCGTGGAGCAAATCTTTCGTTTGCCACGCGTGCGCTCGAACGATCGCTGCGCCGCGTCAAAAAGGAACAAGCGCTCGCCGTGGACGGTCTCGCCGTCGAGCCGGTCCACGATCTGCGCGTTGCTCTGCGCCGCTGCCGCTCTCTCGCCGAAGTATTCTCCGACCTGAACCCGCACCCGAAATGGCGCCACCTACGCAAGGCCTGCAGGGACCTGCTTCAGGGCTTGACGGAGCTGCGCGATACGCAGGTCATAGAAGAATGGGTGCGCCGCCTGGGCCTCGACAAGGGACCAGCAGGCGCCGCTCTCATCAGTTCGCTCGATGTAGAGCGGCGTCACGCGCGCCGTTCCGCCCACCGGACCTTGAAGAACTTTTCCGGCAAGCGCTGGAAGCGCTGGAGTCGCAGCTTGCCCGAGCGCGCCGAGCGGATTTCGGCCTCTCCAGCGCATTTCGCCCGGCTGGCCTTGCGCCGCCTCGCCAAAGCTCGCGAGCGCGAACGCCACTGGCGCCAAAGCCGCAGCCGTCAGGCCGCTCACGGTTTGCGGATTGCGCTGAAACGCTTTCGTTACTTGATCGAAAGTTTTCTGCCGGAGCAGAAGAAGGCTTGGAGTCTGGATCTCAAGCGCCTGCAAGCCTCGCTCGGCGATATCCACGACCTCGATGTGTTGCGCCAGCGGGTTCTTCCCATGCTTCGCGCGGAAGCAGCCGCTAGCCAAACGCGCAGCCGATGGCTCGGCAAGATCGAGCGAGCGCGCACCCAGGCGGTGGAAAGCTATTGGCGGGCTGTGGCCCTGAAATCAGTTTCTGGCAGCGCAGGCGCTGGCTCTCGCACCCTGTGGGATCGCTGGGAAAAAAAGCTGAGGCAACTTGCCGGTGTCACTTCCCCAATTTCCGAAGGGCCCTCGCGGTCAGCAGCCAAACCAGCACCGCGCGTGGCGAGGAGAAACTCTCCATATCGAGGCAGGCCACGCCAGCTTTCCGGAGCGCGGTAAACGGGGCGTCCGCACGCAATGCGTAAGCGATGAATTCGTCGAGTTGAGGCGCGTGCCCGAAGCAGATGACCTCGCTAGCCTTGATTTTGCTCAACTCTTCGGCCAGCCGCTGAGGTTTTGCTTCGGACTTGAGCGCTTCGGTTGCGTGCAGGTTCTTGGGGTCAAGCTCCAGCGCCTCGCACACGATCTCGCCCGTCTGCACGGCGCGAACATAGGGACTCGTGAATAGCGCGTCCGGTTTGACCTTCAGTTCGAGCAGTCCTTGCGCCGCCGCGCGTGTTCGTTCGACACCGTCCGGCGTCAGGTATCGCTCCGGTTCGGGAGGGCAATCCGGGTCCTCGCGGTCAACTGCCACACCGTGGCGCATGAGATAGAGTCGCATTAGGGGATTTCGTTCTTTGGCCTGGCGTGCTGCCGGTTCTTGCGTGGCCCTCCGCAGGCATTACACCAGAGAATTTAGCGCATGCTCAACGTCTGCGTAACTTTGCCGTTCGTACCCGGCACCCTCTTATCTCACGCCGCCGAACGCGCCGCCACCGTCGCATCGGCACGCCGGGCTTGCTCGCCGCCCGAAGTTTGCGGTCGGCGCGTCCGCCCAAATCGCACGTGCACGCCAAACTCTTGCTCGAAATAGCGCGCCTTCCGCCGCAATTCGCGGAGGTCCAGACGCGTTTGCCCCGCGGCCGCCGCGCGCAGCCAGACCGTATCGTCTTGGATTTTGGCATCGACGCGCCGCACGGCCTGCGTATTGTCCGCGTCGAGAGCCACCGCGATGCGCAGGATCGCTGCCAATTGCCGCACGCGCAGCCTTTCGGCGGGAGCCAGCGAACGGTACAGACGATGGTGCGGCTCGGGCGTGGCTTTACCGTGATAACGGACCAGGCAAGCGACCACCTGCTGCTGGTGACTGCTCAACCCCGGAATGTCCGCGTGACGCACCAAATATTCCCCGTGCTTGTGATGCGCGAGCGTATGCACCGCCCGGCCCGTGTCGTGTAGCAGCGCCGCAAGCTCGAGCGGCACGCGCTGCTCCGGCGCCAAGCCGTGGACCGGTGCGAGTTGGCTGAAGAGCTGCACCGCCAACTTCCGGACCTGCTCGCAATGCGTCGAGTCCGAGTGCATGCGCGCGGCGAATCGCCGGGCTTGCTGGCGCAGCGATTCGGCCCGCTCGTCGTGCGCGGTGGCGGGGCCGAAGTGCGCGGCCGCTAGATCGTGCAGGATGCCTTCCCTTACCCCGACCGCCGGAACCAGCAGGTGGCTGGCGCCCAGCCACTCGCCCAGCGTGGTGAAAACCACGGCCGCGATGCCCATCACTTCCGCGCGATCGCGGCGCACGCCAAACGCTTCCATGCGTTCCTCGACGTCGCGCCTAAGAATGTCCCACAGCATCTGATCCAGGCGGCGCAGATGGATGGTGTTGAACCCTGCCATGCGTGGCCCCGGGGACAGCCGCGCCAGCGCCTCGGCGTTGCCCCCGCAGGCCACCACCGCGCCCCGCTCCGCTCGCGACCCGATCCGTCCCTGCGCATTCAGCATGGAGAGCACCCGCCGCCGCACGCGCGCAAACGCATCGGGCGTGAACGAACCGGCCAGATTGAACATCTCCATCAGGCGAACCGCGCCCAGCGGCATGGCCATCGCCCGTGTCACTTTTCGCCCGCGCAGAAAGCTGACCTCCAGGCTGCCGCCGCCCAGATCCGCGATCACGCGCGGAGCGAATCGCCCGCCGGCCGCCGCAAATACCGCTTCGCGCGCCAGGCGAGCTTCCTCGGCGGCGTCAATCACGATCAGCTCAATTCCCGCCTCGCGCCGGACCCGCGCGATGAACGCGTCGCGATTGGCCGCTTCGCGCACCGCGCTGGTGGCCACCGCGCAGTATTGCGCGACCTCGTAGCGGTCCAGAAGACTGCTGAATTGCGCGAAGGCATCCACGGCCCGCGCCGCGGTGCGCTGATCCAGGCGACGCTTGCTGAACACGCCGTGCCCCAGCCGCACTGTCCAGCGCGCGCTGGCCAACTCGCGGATCTCGGTGGAAGAGTTCGCGCGCGCCACCACGGCGCGGATCGCATTCGAGCCCGCATCCAATGCGGCGATGACCAGCGGTGAAGATGCTACCGGCATGTCAGGGCACCGTCAGAATGGTTTCGAGGAGGGTGATACCAGAGATGGCGATACCGGGGACGTTGATGCTGCAGGCGGGCGAGAGCCGTTCTTTCAGCTCGGTTCAGTGGGGCCTCCCGGCGGCCGCGCAATCCATCCAGCGTGCAAGAAAAGGCGGCGAAGTCCCAACCATCGGCGTCAGCATACCACTTGTCATCGCAAGCAAAATAAATTTTCGGTTACAAGTAGCAAAAAGCATCCAAGAAGTATACAGCGACCTATTTCGCTACGTGCTTCCGTTGTCTTTCTTCCCGTCCATTGCGCCATTACTGCCGCTTTCGTTCCGTTTCGTGATGCGCCAAAAGCTCGCCGCTGGTTCGATGAATTCCACCGCCACCGTCCGTTGATCGGGTTCCTTCGCGCCGACGTATGCCACGCGGCACTCGCGTTCCTCTTGCGTGGCTCGATTGGTGATCATCAGCGAGTGACCTGGCAGCACGCGCGTCGTCATGACCAGCAGGCCGCCCGTCTCGCTCACCACCGCGGAGTAGGCCTCCTCGTGGAAGGGCTCGAGGCCCCGTCCGTAACCATAGACGAAGACCGGAATGAAGGCCTTCCAGCGGTTGCTGCGCCGGCGCTCGGACTTCGCTGATTCCGGTGCCCCCTCGTCGTCCATCTGTGGATTCATCTGTGGTCTGCTCGTCAGCACTTCGAAAAACCCGCGCAAGAGGTAGCGCCTCCAGAGCCTCTACCTTACCCCGCGAACGCCCTCCCTGGGCGCGCGGAACTCAGCCGCTTCACCTGATCCGTAAACCCCACCGGCAGCGGGGAAGCGGCGCCGCGTCTCTGCTTTTACTTCTTGGGTTCCTCCAGCCGCAGCGCCGCCGAATTGATGCAAAATCGCATGCCCGTAGGCTTGGGGCCGTCGGGAAACACGTGACCCAGGTGCGCGCCGCACTGCCGGCACATCGTCTCCGTTCGCGCCATGCCGTAGCTCGAGTCCGTTTCCAGAGCGACCTTGGACTCGTCCACTGGCTCGGTGAAGCTCGGCCAGCCCGTCCCCGAATCGAACTTGGCGTCCGATTCAAAAAGAGGTTCGCCGCAGCACACGCACACGTACGTGCCGGGCGTCTTGGTCTTCCAGTAAGCGCCCGTGAATGCCGGCTCGGTGCCTTTCTCGCGCGTGACGTGATACTGCTCGGGCGTCAGCTTCTCGCGCCATTCCTTGTCCGTCTTTTCCACCTTCTCGCTCATCGGCGTCCTCCTCGCGTCTTTGTTTGCGCGGGCTGCAAGTGCAGCCCAAACCCGTGTTTCTGCGCTGATCGTCCTTGATTGTACTGCGAAACGCCACGACGGTCCCGGGCCTTAACAAGTCATAAAAGCGGTAAGATTAGGTAGGAGCGCGCCCATGGACACCGCAACCTCGATTGCCTCCGAAAAAATCGAAGCACGCAGCCATCTGTTTTACGAGACCTCGCACTCGCCTTCCTTGGCCGACTTGGTCGGATACGAAAAAGCCAAGCACATGATCGATTTCTGCTTCATCGCCAACCCCTACTACCCGACGCCGGCGATGCTCGAAGACCTGCAGCAGAATCTCCCCAATCTCATCAAGTCGTACCCCTCGAGCAATTGCCTCACGAGCCAGAAGAATCTGGCCGCCGTCCTACACGTGAACCCGGAGAACCTGGTCATTGGCAATGGCGCCACCGAACTCATCGTGCTCATCGACACGCTTCTGGTCGACCGCATTGCCGTCCCCGTCCCGACCTTTGGCGAGTACATCGAGAAACTCCGGGACCAGCGCGATGCCGAGCTCTATGCCTTGGACCCGCTGCGCCATTTCCATCTCTCTCCGCCGGACTATCTTGCCTGGGCGCGCCAGCGTGGCCTGCGGGCTTTGCTGCTCATCAACCCGGGCAATCCCACCGGCCAGATGATCCCCCTGGAAGAGATGCTGGATTTTGTGCATCAGGCTTCTGACTTCGAGTTGGTCATCGTCGACGAGTCCTTCATCGACTTTGCCGGCGACCCGGTGCCAAGCCTTCTTCCCGTAGCTGACCGCTTCTCCAATCTCCTGATCGTGCGCAGCATGAGCAAACATTGCGGAGTGCCGGGTTTGCGCCTGGGTTACGCCTATTCGGGCAATCTCTACCTGCTGAATCGATTGCGCCGCTTTCTGCCCACATGGAACCTCAACACGCTGGCGCAATACTTCCTCTCTCTCTTGCCTTCCACGGACGCCGAGTATCACCAAGGCCGCAAGCGCTTGATCGCCGATGTGGTTTGGCTATACGCCGCCCTGCGGAAAATCCCAGGCCTGGACGTCTACCCGACCGGCGCCAATTTCGTCCTCTTCAAACTCACCACCGGCCTCACCGCCGCCCAATTGCAATCGCGTCTGCTGGATGGCCACGGCATGTACGTCCGCGACTGCTCCAACAAAATCGGCATGGACCGCTTGCACATCCGCGTGGCCTCGCAAGGCCGCGAAAAGGACGCGCGCCTGGTCGCAGCGCTCCGTGAATTGATCGCGTGAGTCTCTGGAAAAGCCCCATGCCGCGCCCCGTCGTCCTGGTTGTGACGCGCCCCACCGTCCGCAAGAGCCGCATCATCGACTATGTCGGCGAGCTGCATCTCGGTCTGCTCCTGCGCCTGCGCACTCTTCCGCTGATGATTCCGGTCGTCGAGGGTGTGCCGGCAGCTCTGACGCAATATATGGAGCAGATGCGCGGTCTGCTTCTAGTCGAAGGTGAGGACATCCATCCCAGCCGCTACCGCGCCCAAGAAGCCAATTTCACCTATCTCGAAAAAACGCATCCCCTCAAGGATGAGATCGAGCTTCGCCTGTTGCGTCACGCGCTCCGTCGCGGCCTTCCGGTCCTAGGCATCTGCCGCGGCTCGCAACTCCTCAACGTCGTCTGCGGCGGCACGCTCTACGGCGACGTGCAAAAGGAAATTCAAGCGGCAACGGGAAACGCAGCCCAGCAGGGAAGTAAGCAAGCCCTAAAGCACATCGAGCAGGCGGGTCCGCTGTACGATGCCTGTCGCCATCGCGTCACGCTCGTAGAGCACACGCCCCTGCGGCGCTGGTATGGGAAAAAGACTCTGCAGGTGAACAGCTACCATCATCAGGGCATCCGTGATTTGGCGTCGCGCTTCAAGCCAATGGCCCATGCGGACGATGGTTTGATCGAGGGATTTTACGACCCGAAAGCCCCGTTTTTGGTCGGCCTCCAGTTTCATCCCGAGCGAATGTTGCCCGATTACACCGGCAACTGGCGCGTCTGGCGAGCCTTCGGCGCCGCCGTTCACCGTCGCGCGCGAAAGCCTTGATGCCAGCCCGGCTCTCGGGAGCCGTGGAGACCCACCTCTAGCGCAAGAACGACACGATTGCAAACGCGCCGCCGACCGCCACCAAATCCTCCGCCAGCGCCACCACAATATCGGGTAGCCCCGCGCCCTTCACCAAGCGATGCCGCACTTGGTATCCCCCGAATGCGCCCGCGACGGCCCCGGCCGCTCCCAGCGCCACGCCCGCGCCGAGCGAACCGCCGCCACCCACGCCCACCGCCGCTCCGCATAGCGCGCCGGTCACAATCCGTCCGATGAGCGGTCCGGGCGCTGTCCGATTTGGGGTGAAAGGTAATTTGTCCGCGACCAATTCGCCGAGCGCCAGGATTGTCAGGACCACCACCGCCAGTGTCGTTCCAATCGGCGCCAGACGGCTGTTGCTGAGATTGAGCCAGCCCAGGTGAGCAGCCCAGCTTACGACCGCCGGCGGCGGCGTCGAGCGCAAACCTGCAATCACGCCGATGCCAAACATCAAGACTACTAGCGTCACATTCATCCGCGGACTATCCGCTGATTGCGCCAGCGTGTCAACCGTTGTCACGCCGATCTTCCTGGTCGCAGCAACTGCTAATGTCAGCGATCAGGCGGAAGCTGCCGCCTGCGAGCAGGCACAACACGAACCACAAAACGCCGCCGCGGAGAAGCGAATCGGCACGACTCCGCGCCCACGCCGATCACGCGGCGGCATCTCATGGCAGAACGTTTAGGCTGTCTGCTGATTTAACCACTCGACCTATTGTGAGTCCCCGTCCTGACTTGCGCCGCCCGATGAAGGAGTTGCCTGTCCTTTGGCCGGGGTGCTGAGCGTCACCGTGTCCTGCGGGATCCCGGACTCATTCTTCGGGGGTTGTGGCTTCACTGCGGCTTCCGGAGTGGCTACTGGCGTGTTTCCGCTTACTGGGTTAACCGACATGAGTTGGATTGCCTCCATCCGGTCTGTCGGCAGTTCCGAGAAAAACTTTAGGGCGCTGCCGTCATTTTATGAAGCTTTGGTGGCGAGTCCCTGGGCGCCGATTCGGGTCACCCGGCCAGCCCGCGAAGCCAGGCGCCCGCTGCGTACGCGACCACAGCGGCGCCCCCTCCCACTGCAAGAGTCTCCAGCGCCGAATACCACCAGGGGCGCGTTGACCATCGGCTCTTGATCGCGCCGATTAGCACAAACATCAGCCCGGTTGCCGCGCAAGCGCTCCAGAAGGGCTCCCTCCATCCGCCCACGAACGGAACGAGCGGAACCAGCCCGCAAGCAAGAAAGGCCGAAAACGTCGACGCCGCCGCGCGCCACGGTGAACGCGTCGCCGCCGCCAGCCCATATTCCTCGTGCAGCATCATGCGTACCCAGCGGTCGCGGTCGGCCGTGATCGACGCAACAGCCTGCTCCAGAAGCTCCTCGGCAATCCCGTACGACTGCAAAATCTCGTGCACTTCTTCGCGCTCGCCTTCCGGACACACCTTGATGTGGCGGCGCTCCACGTTCTCCGCGTGCCGGAATTCCTCGCCTTCCGATTGCGTCGCCAAATAATCGGCTGCCGCCATCGCGAACCCATCCGCAATCAGGCTCGCGCCGCCAAGAATCAGGATGATGCTCGGCGATAACCGCGCCCCGACGACCCCGGAAACAATGGCAAATGTCGTTACGATGCCGTCCACGCCCCCGTAAATCCAATCTCTGAGGTAGCTTCGTTCCGGGCCCGCCGCCAGCCGCCTTCGAATGGCCTCGCGCGTGTGCTCATGCTCCATCGCGTGTCCCGCCCGCACGGCTGTCGGCGCAATGATCGAATCAACGGTCGGGGCAGCGGCAGGCGCAATTTCAGTGGCCTGTTGCATGACGGCGATTTGGTCCATGCTCTTACCTCGCGCGCTAGCATGGCCCAAATCCCTTCCGCGCGCCGTGATACCCGTGCCGCAAATGTGTGACGCGGATCACCTCATCCGCCCCCTCGCCCCAAGGCTTGCCCCGGTGATATCGACCGGGCTAGTCTCTACAGTGAGCCCCTAATGTCGCCTCAAGCCGGTTCCACCCACGAGCCGCTCTCCGCCTGGCAGCGATGGCTGCACCATCCCGAAAAATCACGGCTGTACAGAATATTGTTTCACGTCCATCTGTGGCTCGGCATGCTCGCGGGCTTGTATCTGCTGGTGATGAGCATTTCCGGCAGCGCCATCGTCTTCCGCAACGAACTGGAACGTTCCGCCAATTCCAATTCCAGACTTGTCCGCACGGTCGAATGGCTCGTCGACCTTCACGAGAACCTGCTATGGGGCATGACCGGCCGCCGCCTCAACGGCATCGGCGCAATTTGTTTGATCTTGCTTGCCTTGACCGGACTGATCATCTGGTGGCCGGGAATTGCCCACTGGCGCCGCAGCCTGAGCGTGAACTGGAAAGCAAGTTTTGCGCGCCTCAATTGGGACTTGCACAATGCCGTCGGCTTCTGGTGCTTCCTGTTCGTTCTGCTCTGGGCACTCTCGGGAACCTACTTCTGCTTTCCCGAAGTG
>Ga0182024_10023764_pt1 | contig 10946 bp, 11 predicted proteins | sample P32metaG_FD_120480 | JGI IMG/M metagenome (GOLD analysis project Ga0182024, IMG submission 120480) | Permafrost microbial communities from Stordalen Mire, Sweden - P3-2 metaG (Illumina Assembly) | ecosystem: Environmental > Terrestrial > Soil > Wetlands > Permafrost | place: Sweden: Stordalen... | reverse complement strand
TGACAAAACGACCAGATTCTGGAGTCCTTCGGCCATTCCGTAAACGCGGAAACTGTATTGCTGTGCGCCGGCGGAAGCCGAAAATGCCAGAGCGACCATCACGGCAGCGCCGAGACTTCGACTCCCCGTTATCCACATCCCTACCTCCGTACCCGATCGCCGTCGCTCGAGATCCAGACCCGAAACCCCGTTGCGGTCCGCCCGCTCTCAATTTCAATCCACGAAGCTGCCAGACCCAGCAACTCTTTACGCTCAGGGTCAGGGAAAGTAGAATATAAATTAGAACATATGGTCGAGGTCGAGACAACCCCCACACGGCATCGAGTGAGCCCAGGCGTCGTTCAACTTTTCAGCGCAGTCTAAAACCTGGATCGTGACGGTGGGCGCAAAGCTAGCGACCTACTGTCGAACGGTTCGAGTGTGGGGTCGGGCCTCATCATCGCCTCTGAGTGCATGGCGGGGTTCCTCGCCCGGCATCAGGACAAACTCATGTTCGGCTGCGACTGCTCATGTTGTTCGACGATCCAGCCCAGGGGGCCACGGCAACCGGCGGCGAAGAAGATTTTTCGGCCGTCATCCAGTGTATGGAACAAGCGGCTTAGAGGAAAGGAGAAAGGTGACTAGCCTCATACGGGAAGTTCAACGCTCGATGGGAACCCGTGCATCTCGCGCCCCAGATCTCCGTCATATTTCTTTGTTGTCTTGAACAGTTCCATGTGACCATCCGAGGCGTCCAATCGGCACGCTTCGCGGATGGCCTGCATTTCGGCGCCACTTAAAGGCTTAAAACCGCGGGCGACCTCAAGATTCTGATGCAGCACGTCGAGGGAATCGATCCCGCTAATCGTGACAGCAACCGGCAGACTCATGGCATAACGCAGTCCCGTGGAGACAACAACCGCACCCTCGCGCACCAGTTCTCCACTGCCTCCCAGGCTTTTCATGCCCAGGGCCGCGATGCCGCGCCGGTTCAGCTCCGGAAGCACCTTGGTCTCGAAGCTGCGGAAAGTCGCGTCCAGGCAATTGAGAGGCATCTGCACGGTGTCGAAGGGGAAGTCATGGGACAGCACCTTTAAATGTATAGACGGATCTTTATGTCCTGTGAAACCGAGAAACCGCACCTTGCCCTGTTGCTTCGCTTCGAGCAGAGCTTCCGCCGCGCCGTTGGGAGCAAATATCAGGTCCGGATCGTTTTCATAGATCACCTCGTGGATCTGCCATACATCCAGATGATCGGTCTGCAAGCGCGTCAGCGATTCCTCAAGCTGGCGCATAGCGACATTTTTGTCGCGCCCATGCGTGCACACTTTCGTCATCACCACGGCCCGGTCCCGTTTACCCTTGAGTGCGCGACCGAGCCGTTCCTCACTCAGGCCGCTATGATATTCCCAGGCATTGTCGAAGAAATTCACGCCGGCATCCAAAGCCTCATTGACGATTTGGGTAGCTTCCGCTTCGGTGTCCACTGAGCCCAGGTGGTATCCACCAATTCCTAACGCCGAAACCTCGAGGCCAGTGCGGCCCAGTGTTCGCTTTGGTATTTCAGCACCGGATTGCCCCTGGGCTGCGAAGCCCGTAGTTCCCAGCATTAACGCCTCCACAAAAGTTCGTCTGGTGAAATCGAATCCTGATGGCATGTTCATTTCGTCGGAGGGAATGGATGCCCACTGTTGTCAGTCATCTTCAGCATCTCGCGTACTTCCACCTGCGTCATATCGACAGGAAAGCCGTGAGCCAGACGGGCCTCGGGGTTGTCGAACCGCAGCGACAGTTTATAAAGTTCGAATCGGCCGTCTGCCGCATGCGTGCGGCAACGCTCGCGTAGAGACTGCATCGCCGCTGGTTGCAGCGGCTCAAAACCCTGCGCTACTTTAAGCGCTTGCTGCAAGACTTCCGGCTTATCAATGCCGGTGATTGTAGTAGTCACCGGTAGACTCATCGCGTATCTTAACGCTTCTTCCCCTGTGAGCACACCCTTCTGTACCGGCTCGCCATGGCCACAAATAGGCTTCATCCCGAGCGCGGCGATTCCCCGGCGATTCAACTCGGGCAGGACCTGTTGCTCGAAGCTGTGGAAGTGCGCGTCAAACGCGTTCAGAGGCATCTGCACGGAGTCAAACGGAAAGCCTGTAGCCAGCATCTTCAGGTGAATGGATGGATCCTTGTGTCCGGTGAATCCGACAAACCGCACCTTTCCTTCTTTCTTGGCCTGTTCCAGTGCTTCCGCGGCGCCGTTCTTCCGGATGAACAAGGCAGGATCGTTTTCGAAGCACACGCCGTGTATCTGCCATAGGTCCAGATGATCGGTACGCAGCCGGTGTAATGATTCGTCGAGCATCCGCAGCGCAAGGGCCTTGTCCCGTCCGTGAGTACAAACCTTGGTCATCAGGAACACTCGATCGCGCACTCCCTTTAAACCTGCCCCCATCCACGCTTCGCTTTTGCCGCGGTGATATTCCCAGCAATTGTCGAAGAACGTAATTCCTCCATCCACGGCCTGCCTGACCAGGCGTTCGGCAGTGGGCTGGTCGGGTGCATCGCCGAGGTGATGTCCACCAAATCCTACCGCCGAGATCTTGGCCTGGTGGCGACCGAACTGTCGCAAAGGAATGGCGGCTCCATTAGTATCTGGCATCGTTCACTCCGGTCATGGATCCTAAGTCTTGCAACTGAGCCGCCAATATGAAATAGCTTTCCCGGTCCGCGATTAGAGCTGCTGGGGCTTGGAGCGATGACGGCATGCAGTCAATAGTGTCTTCAGTTCGACACGCCTGCGCGTCAACACGGGCGCGTGGTCACGGTGATCTCGAACGCATCCCGAGTCCGCAAAAACGGATAGACCGCTGCTTTAGGAGCATCAAGATAGGATTCAGGCGCCACGACTTTGTTCTTGTTGTCTTCGGACAACCTCACGGCGCGCGCTCGGATACCACCAGGACACGCTTCGCCATATCGTCCGGACTCATCCCGGTGTAGGTCCAGATCACGCCGACCATCCGAATATTGATGTACGGAAAAATATCGGTCGGCGTAGTGACGATCGAGAGTCCGCCCATGATGCCAGTCAGGATGGCCATTACGACGAACGTAATATGGACGCCGAAGCGCGAGCCGTACACTCCACACTTCTGAGGGGTGATAGCACTCGGACGACCATTCCGATCCTCAGGAAACAGGCCTCTCGACGAACGTAGCTGGCGTAATCACGACATCCGCGTCGGCCTAACGTCCATCAGGAGCTACGCAATGAATCGCTGAAGCGCTACGACCGCGAAGTGGCGTCGCGGATTCGCGAACTCTCGCGACTCGACTTATCCAACTTCAACATTCTTCTCGAATTCCTTGATTGGCAAGCGATGTGCAATATCGATAAGCGGAAGGTATCTAATGGCCGATAAAACAATCACCTCTTCTGCCCGCTTAGGATTCATTGGACTCGGGAACCTTGGTTCGCGCATCGCCGGCCGCCTGATGACAGCGGGTTTTCCGATGACCGTTTACGACCGCGATCGCGAGAAAATAAAAGCCCTGGAAGGGCTCGGTGCGGCCGTCGCGCCGGACCCGCGAAGACTGGCCGACCGCGTCGACGTCGTGTTGTCCTGCGTACCGGACAGAGCGGCAGTGGAGTCTATCTACCTGGGCCCCCAGGGCGTTTTGCGTACCGCCAGACCCGGCACCCTGATTATTGAAATGAGCACAGTCGCGCCTGAGACCTCGCGCCGCATATCCGAGGCAGCGCGCAAGTTCGGTATTTCCATGCTCGATGTCGCGGTCTCCGGAAGCACCGTCGCCGCCGACGCCGGCGCGCTCACGCTACTCGGCGGCGGCGATCGCGACCTCTTTGAAGCGTCCACGCCGATCTTTGCCGCGATCGCTAAACAGTGGTTTTACATGGGCTCCAGCGGTTCCGGCGTCGCGATGAAATTGGTGGTGAATACGCTGCTCGGCCTGGGCATGCAAGCGGTGGCCGAGGCGGCCGCACTGGGCCAAAAGCTCGGCCTGCCGCGAGAAGCCCTTTTCGAGACATTGGCAAAAACAGCGGTCATCGCGCCGGCACTTGCGGGGAAGCTGGCAACGGCCCGGCGAAACGATTACGCGCCGCAATTTCCCGTGCGGCTGATGAGCAAGGATTTCGCATTGATCCTGGCCGAGGCGGCGCAACTGGACGTATCGATGCCGGCGACAGAACGCGCGGCGGCGGTCAGTTCCGCAGAGGCCGCAACCGGCGGCGACGAAGACTTTTCCGCGGTGATCCGGCGGATGGAGTTGCAGGAAGCTTAAGGAATTGGAGAGAAGGCGATGCTATCAGATCTGTTCTCAACAGACCCCGACTGGACACAAACGATCATTCGCCTGATCCTGGGCGTCGTGTTTTTCGCGCACGGCGCCCAAAAAGTTCTCGGCTGGTTTGGCGGTCCTGGTCTTAAATCAACGATTGCAATGATGCACCAGCACCTCGGCCTTCCCGTTCCTCTTGCCTTCCTCGCAGTGAGTGCGGAATTCCTTGGCGGGCTGGGACTCATCGTAGGTCTGCTGGGCCGCGTCGCCGCCGCTGGAATCGCTTTCGTCATGTTCGCCGCGATTTTTATGGTGCATGGACGCAATGGACTGTTTCTCAACTGGCTTGGCGACCGCAAGGGCGACGGCTACGAGTACCACCTCCTAGCCATCGCCCTCGCGGCCGTAATCATCGTGAGGGGTTCGGGCGCAGTTTCGCTGGACCGCCTCTTTCTTAACTAGACGGGAGTCAGCAAAATGATTTTACGAACGCTCGGACAGAGCAGCTTGAAAATTACACCGATCGGCATGGGAGCCTGGGCCATCGGCGGTGGCCAATGGGAATTCGGCTGGGGCCCCCAGGACGACCAGGAATCCATCGACGCCATTCATGCCGGCCTGGACCGGGGCTTCAATTGGATCGACACCGCGGCAGCCTACGGCCTGGGACACTCCGAAACCGTGGTTGGCAAAGCCGTGAAGGGCCTGCGCACGCGGCCTTACATATTCACGAAATGCAGCCTGGTGTGGGACCAGAACGGAGAGATCTCACACAACCTCCAGGCATCCTCCATTCGGCGCGAAGCCGAAGCCAGCTTGCAGCGGCTTGGAGTCGACGCCATCGACCTGTATCAGATTCATTGGCCGGCGTGGAAAGGCGGACCCGAAAGCGCGTCGCCCGGGTCCATCGAGGAAGCGATGGTCGAAATGGCCAAGCTCCAGGCCGAGGGAAAGATCCGCAACATCGGCGTTTCGAATTTCAACGCCCAGCAAATGCAGAGGGCTCAGAAGATCGCTCCCGTCGCCTCTCTCCAGCCGCCCTATTCGCTGCTCGCCAGGGACGTCGAAACCTCGATTCTCCCCTTCGCGCGACAGCACGGCATCGGCGTCATTGTTTACTCACCCATGGCCTCCGGAATGTTGAGTGGCGCCATGACCCGGGAGCGGATCGCGGCGATGCCCGCCGACGACTGGCGTAAAAACAGCCCCAACTTCCAGGAGCCAATGCTCACCCGCAACCTGCGCCTGGTCGAGACGCTGCGAGCCATCGGAAAGCGCCGCGGCGCAACGCCCGGTGAGGTCGCCATCGCCTGGACCTTGACGAATCCGGCGGTGACCGGCGCCATCATCGGCGTCCGCAGCGCCGACCAGGTCAGCGGCATCGCGGGAGCCGCCGACGTCCACCTTGGACGGGGTGAAATTCAGGAGATTACCGAAGGCACTCGTCAAGCCGCCTGATCAGTGTAGGGCGGGCAATACTGCCGGCAGCCGGCTTGAGCCGGCTTCTTTGGTTTCCCACGGTAAGCCTGCTGGAAGCCGGCTGCCGGCAGAATTGCTCAGTCTCTTTCCCTTCTCCGTACCCATCCGTCAACGTCTTCAAAAACGCCACGATCGCACTCTCCTGCTTCGCACTCAACCCCAACTTGCCGAGCTGACGACGGTTCATCGTCTCAGGATGCTCCGGCGCCGGCCAGCAGCTCACCTTCTCTCCAGGATCGCCGGCCTTGCACGCCGGCAGCGCATCGCGAGTGTTATAGAAGTGAACCACCTCTTCCAGTGATTTCAAGTACCCGTTGTGCATGTAAGCCTTGACAAAATCCGGCTGAGGCCTTTTATCCACGTTCCGCAACGTCGGCGTCTTGTATTTGCCGACAAACGATTTTGCTTGCGAGGACCACTGGCTATCGGGGTTCAACGGACCGCGCAAAAATCCGCCGACGCCCATGTCGCTAAACGTGCCTTCCTCGTAATGCGGAACGGCCCTATTCGCCGGCAATCCCAAATTCGATGCGGTGAAGTCCGTGAACAGCGGTTCCTCTCCCGGCCCTCCATCGCGATGGCACTCATTGCAATGCGACGCCTTGCTTCGGAAGAGAGCGTAACCAACTTGTTCCTCCGGCGTGAACTTCGCCTTGTCCGCCATCACCAGGTCGAACTTCGAAGAGAAAGGATTCACTTCGTCGGATCCTTCATAAGCAGCGATGGCCTGGGCGATCGCGTCGAATGTCGTTTGTACGATTCCCCGATCTACACGCGAAAGATGCACCGGCAACGGATCCGATGCCGTCGCCGGACCTGGCCGGTCGCACACTGCCTCCACATCATTAGGCCATTTCACGGCAAAGGCCTGCGCGCCCCACACTCGCTCCGCTATCGGCCGGTAAGGCCGCTCGGACGCGCGGTAGACCATACATGCCGCATCGATCAATCCCATTTCCACCGGATCGAGCGGAGGCCCCTGCGCCTGCTCGGCTAGCGGACTGTTGAGTCGAAGCCCGGTGGCGCGCATATCCCAAAACGCGCCGCCTACAAAATCGCCTTGGAGCGCATTGTAGTGAAGCACCGGCGCATAGCTCGCATAGGAGTGAGTCTGCGGGCTGCGCTCGCTGAAGCGGGATCGAATAGAACCGGGATATGAAACCGTAGTCTGGTTCAACGCGCTCACCGGACCGCTGAATCCGGTCTCCGGCATGTGGCAGAACGCGCAGGCTTCATTGCGCCGCACCGACAATTCCCGATCGTAAAAGAGCAGTTTCCCCAGCAGGATAAGCTGCTGGGATCGATCGAGCGTTCCCTGCCCCACGCGGACCAGCGTCGCGGCCTCCACACGATTGATCTCCGCATCAACCATTCTCATTTCGCTTTTCGCGGCGAGGGACAAAGTGGTCTTTGTACGCATCCGGTCTTCGGACTGCAACCCCATCGCCGCGCTAAGGACGATAAATCCCGCGGCGTAAATTGTAAATCGTTTATCCATGATTGGATACAATGCACACCGCGTACCATGGCTGGGCTTCCAAGCCTGCAGGAATCTTAGGGAACAACTATTTTTTCTCGATCACCTCCGAGACGATATAACGACATCGCTAGACTAAATGCCGTCTAACCCACTTGTTAGAAAGTACTTGCGACTCCTCCATCGATACCGGCATCAAACCGAGTGGAGATGCATCCTATCCAAGCCTCGTTGTCTTTTCCAAGCTCGGGTTCGATCGAGCGTTACCAACTGCTGTTGCAGCTCGCCAAAGCCGCGAATTCTCACTTGGATTTCAGCGATGTGCTCGCCGCTTTGGGCAGCCATCTCCGGCCCATCCACGAAGTCCGCTTCGTCGCCGTCCTGATCGTCCAAGGAGACGAATACCTTCCCTTCTCGTTGTATGTTCAGAATCAACCGCGTGCGGCGGGGGTATCGTTTAGCGAAGCCCTGGCGCGATTCGCCAATGTCGCCGCAGCGGATATCCCGGATCGCATTCCCATGGAAGGTACTGTCATGGAGCACGTCCGCCGGACCGGCAGGCCTTATGTGTGCGCCGACCTCGCAAACACTCTGCGCTTTTCCGAAGAACCGCGGCTGCTCTCTTACGGCATTCGCTCCTACGTTCTCTGTCCTTTGGTGGTTCGTGAACGGATGATCGGCGCCATCCACTTCATCCGCGAAGCGCCGCACAATTACACCCCGGATGAGGTTTCCTTGTTCTCGGAAATGGGCGAGGTTGCCGCCATCGCGCTCTCCAACGCTCTGGCCTACGCGGAAATCGAGACTCTTCGCCAAAAACTCCAGGAAGAAAATCTCGTGCTCCGCGACAACATCGCGGAGATCGCCGGCTTCGAGGAACTGATCGGCGCGTCCGCTGGGCTCAAACGCGTGCTGGCGTCGATCGAAAAAGTGGCCGCAACGGATTCGACGGTTTTGATCCTGGGGGAGACAGGCACCGGCAAGGAACTGATTGCTAAAGCGATTCACCAGAGGTCCCGCCGTGCGCGCCGGCCCCTGGTCAAAGTCAACTGTGCGGCGATTCCAGAATCGCTGGTTGCCAGCGAACTCTTCGGTCATGAACGCGGCGCGTTCACCGGCGCGACCGAACGGCGGATCGGCCGATTCGAGATGGCGAACCAGTCCACTCTGTTCCTCGATGAAGTGGGTGAGCTGCCCTTCGAAACACAGGTCGCATTACTTCGCGTTTTGCAGGAGCGCGAATTTGAGCGCGTCGGTGGCACCCAAACGATTCACTCCGATGTCCGCCTCATTGCCGCCACCAATCGCGATCTTCACCAGGCCATCGAAGCGGGCAGCTTCCGGACGGATTTATATCACCGTCTCAATGTCTTTCCCATCGGAGTGCCTCCGCTGAGGGAGCGGCGCGAAGACATCCCCGTACTGGTGGAATATTTTGTCGCGCGATGCGCGGAACGGATCGGCAAGCGTGTCACGCGGATTCACAATGAGACCATGTCGTACCTGGTCGAGTACGATTGGCCGGGCAACATTCGCGAGTTGCAGAACGTGATCGAGCGCGGAGTCATTCTTGCCGAGAACGGAACCTTGCGTCTGGAACGTTCTGTGTTTGGAATCCGGAGTGAGGCCGTGCCGGAAACTAATGTCCTCGACCGACAGGAGCGCCATCTGATCCAGTCGGCTTTGGTGGAAACGAAGGGGCGGATCGCCGGCCGCAACGGCGCCGCCGCCCGATTAGGCCTTCCGCCGTCTACTCTTGAGTCCAAAATCCGCGTCCTGAAGATAGATAAACATCGTTACCGTTCAAGCCTCAGGCCCTCCTGACTCAACCAGGACTGGATGTAGCGCGGAACCCCGGTTAACTGAACGCCGTTTCTGATCGCTGCCGCGAGAAAACGAATTCCCTCGCGGTCGGCATATCGGAGCTGACCTAAATCCAGGGTCAGCCCCCGATTCTGGCGCAGCGGACCGCCCATGGCATTGGCGGCTTCCACCGCTGCGCTTGCATCCAACACACCAGCCAAAGTAAGCGTGACGCTTCCGCTGGCTTCGACTTTATCGATGCGCAACATTGTGGCTGGTTGTATCGCTGAATTCCAGCCCGAAGTTTTCACCCGGGGAAAACCAGGTCCGCAGACCCACTGGTTGATCCGAGGACTGTTCATAAAAGGTGAACGAAGTATCGCCCGTGGGCTCAACCCGGTAAACCGGCATTCCGATCACTGTCGCAATCAGGTGCTGCTCGTCCCGATCGTAAATCAGGACGACATTCCTCTCGACGGCGTCATCCAGCAGCTTCATAACGTATTGGCCCGCCTCGAGCACGGTACCCTGCACGTTCATCGGCTCATTGATCGTGATCGCCGTCTTGTGGTCCCGGTCACTCGCGCGGAGCGGAGCAATCGCAAGTCCCAGCGTGAGAGCGGCCATTGGGAAAACGTTCTTGAACATTTGGTTTTCTCCTTTCGAAAACACACCCATGCAAATGCAACTCGCGCGCCGAGGAAATGCCCTCTCGAATCAACACAGTCGCATTGCGCCGTCGCGAATATTCGCGAAAAGGATCGCGGAACTTCGCGTGCGCTGCGAACCGTGATAAGAAAGGCGTGGGGTCAAGTTCGGTGGAGGAGATTCGCGATCGCTGTTTTACCGGGGAGGCGGAGCTTCAAGAGGCAGACCATTCCGCCACGGCCCGAATGACCGCGGCGGCGTTCGACGATACGACGGTGATTGTGGTGGATATCGCGCCTTAGCGCCGGAATCATCGCGATGCGTGGGCCGCGGCAGCGAATCGCTCTCTGCCCGTGGGTAGAGCCGGACTCTTTCCCCAGATCCGGTGACCATGGAAGGAAGGCGCGCGGCTTTCCTGAGGTTCTCGTGAAAGGCCGAGTTTTTGCATCTTGGCAAGCAGCGTTGTCCTTGGCAAGCCGAGTCTGGCCGCAGCGCCGCCCGCTCCTCCCACCACGCCGTTGGTTTGGCGAAGCGTCTCCAGAATGTGCACGCGCTCCGCGTCGGCGAGAGTCCGCACGAGCCCTGCGGCCTGCGGCGGACTGAGTTCGCCAAGGTTGGGGCGCAACACGCTGCCGGTGGCCATGATCAACGACCGCTCGATGAAGTTCTGCAACTCGCGGATGTTGCCGGGCCAATGATGGCCTTGGAGAGCTTCCATCACGTCGTCTGGAACGCAGTCGATCGATTTGCCCACGCGTTCGGAGAATTTCCGAACGAAATAGGCCACCAGTAAGGGAATGTCCTCTTCGCGCTCGCGCAAAGGCGGCAGGTCAATCGGGAAAATGTTCAGCCGGTAATAGAGATCGGCACGGAACTTGCGCTCCTCGACCATCGCTTCCAGATCCTGATTCGTTGCCGCGATGACGCGCACATTCACGCGCACGGTGCGAGTTCCTCCGAGAGGCTCGACCTCTTGCTCCTGGAGCACCCGCAGCAGTTTTGGCTGGAGTTCCAGAGGAAGATCGCCAATTTCATCGAGAAAGATCGTTCCGCGGTCCGCGCTTTGAAACCGCCCGATTCGCTGGTTGACGGCTCCGGTGAACGCGCCTCGTTCATGGCCAAAGAGTTCGCTCTCGAGCAACGCCGCGGGAATGGCTGCGCAGTTGATCCCTACGAAACGGTTGTTCCGGCGCGGGCTGGCATCGTGAATCGCCTGGGCAATGACTTCCTTTCCCGTTCCCGTTTCTCCGCGAACGAGAAC
>Ga0182024_10023763_pt1 | contig 10946 bp, 13 predicted proteins | sample P32metaG_FD_120480 | JGI IMG/M metagenome (GOLD analysis project Ga0182024, IMG submission 120480) | Permafrost microbial communities from Stordalen Mire, Sweden - P3-2 metaG (Illumina Assembly) | ecosystem: Environmental > Terrestrial > Soil > Wetlands > Permafrost | place: Sweden: Stordalen... | reverse complement strand
CGGCCCGCAGGCATAGAACGTGAGCGTTCCCGTCGGCGACCCGTCGGCGGCTGTCCCCGTCACCGTGGCGGTGTCGACGGCGGTGCTACCGAAGGGGATGCTCGAGCTGCTGAGCGCCGACTTGAGCGTCGGAGTGATCGGATGGGTCGACGAGCCCGTGGCGTCGAAACACTCGGTCTTGGCGCTGTTGTCGCTCACCGGCTTGTAGTGGGTGTCACCGTTGTACTCGTCGAGGAAGCAGTACCAGCCGGCGACAGTGGGGATGATGCTGGTGCCGGCGGTCGAGCGGTTCTTCGTACCGGGGCTCAAGCTCACTGTGGCTGAGCCCATGTTCGGTGCCGTGCAGGGCGTGCGGTTGGCTGTGGGCCCGCAGGCGTTGAAGGTGACGGTGCCCGTGGGCGATCCGTTTTTCGCCTTGCCGGTCATTGTGACGGTATCGGTATCGCTGCTACCGACCGAGACACTCGGGCTGCTGAGCGCCGACTTCATGGTCGGCGTGGCGGGTTGTCCCTTTGCCGCACTGACACCCGCCGTGGCGGCTACCACGAGAGCCACGAGCAGGGGGACGGTGATCAGCTTTGCGGAGTAACGACGCATAGGTCTCTTTCCCTCACTCCGGGCGAGCAGGCCGCGGTATTCCTGTGCGGATCCGTCGGCGCGAAATGATGTTCTGGCCCTATTGGGACCGTACCCCGTGGGAGCGCCGCTCCAAACACCTCGACGTCGCCATCGCGCCCCCGGCGCCGTTGCAGGCAGGCACCCCTACTCTGCGTGTTGAGACAAATGCGCCAGAGACGGGCGAATCAGCTTACGAAGAGGGTCTTGCGTTGGTGCTTCACGCCGCGCAGGCGACGGACTATCTCCTCGGCGCTGAGGTCGTCACGGCCACGGAGCTTTGACGCCAGTGCGTCGAGCCGCTCCATCTCGCGGTTGCGCAACCGCTCCTGCTCCGCTTTGGGTCGCAGCCTCAGGGCCCGGTTGAACGAGGCGTAGGCGGCTCCGGCGCTGTCGAGTTTGAGTTGCTGGGCGATGCCCATAAAGGGCCTGCCCTGATCGCGTAGCTGGAGTGCCGCGTTGTCACGGTCCAAAGTGTTGTTGCTCATCACTGCTCACTCTTCCACGAAACTCAGGCGTTTGACTTGCATGGGGGCCGAAAACTCATTGTGACGGTCGGTACGGGGATCGATTCGAGTGGCCCCAACTACGGCGTCGTGTTCGGTGGCAAGGCGGAAGCGGAGCCACTCACGACGCCGGGGGCGCCGATCAGGGGGACGAGGGTCCCCACCACCACGGCCAACATTTTCTTCATTCCACGTCGTGACGATTTGGACTCCCGCCCTCACGACGCACACGCTCAGGGCGCGCGTACTCCTTCACCTGGAATTCTGCCCGAATTGTCCCCTCGCCAAACCTCCACCACGATTACGCCGCGTGTTTGATTCGTCCTCGCAGAGCCATCAATGCCAGGGACATGCTGACAAATCCGATGCCGGCCATGGCCGCCAGGCCCTCGGCCAGGGTTCCCACGCGCCAACCCGACGTGATGAGAGACCGCAGGGCGGCCAGGACATAGGTGACCGGGTTGTAGGTGGCGATGGCCGCGAACCAACCGGTGAGCGCCTGCTTCGGCACGACCGCATCGCTCAGGAAGAACAGGGGGAAGAAGACGACGAAGGTGGCACTGACCGCCGCCGGACTGCCGGTCTTGAGCGCCACGGCATAGGGAAGGCCGGTGAACACGAGCCCCCACAGGGCCGAGAAGCCGATGAAGACGAGGACACCGGGCGCACCGGTGGCGAAATGCACTCCCACGGCGAAGCCGATGGCGAGGACCGGGAGACACAGGGCCACGATCACGACCACGTCGGCCGCCATCAGGCCCAGAAGCAGCGCCGTGCGGCGGATGGGTGTCATACACAGGCGGTCGAAGTACCCACCTTGGATGTCGGTCACCAGGGTGGGGGCCCGGGACATCCCCGTGACGGCGAAGGCGATGGCCATGGGAATGAGAAAGGCCTTGTAACTGAACCCGCCTGTGCCCCGGGCCAGGTTCTCCAGGGCCCCCAGATTCACCGTGTAGAAGAAGGCGGGCACGACGACGGCCGGCAGCACCGACGCCGGCTCACGTGGGATCTGGCGCAGAGCGCGTCCGGCGACGGAGCGGACGTCGCGCAGGAATCCGCTTTCCCGGGCCCTGATCGGTTCGCTCCCGACCATCATCACCGGTTCGTCTCGGACGGCTCTATGTGCGAACCGGTCAGCTCCCTGAACACGTCGTCAAGGGTCGGTGTCCGTACCGTGATGCTCTTCACCACGAGCTTGGTCCTGCTCAGCGCTATGGCCACCGCGTTGATGGCCGAGGAACCGTCGGACGTGCCGATCGTGATCGTGCGACCGTCCGTCGAGACCTCATCCACCGCGTCCAGCTGACGGAGCGTGTCAGGGGCGGAGGGATCGTCGCCTTCGGCCTCCACCACGACCACGTCCTGGCCGATGGAGCGTTTCAGCGCATCGGGAGATCCCTCGGCCACCAGGCGACCCTCCGAGATGATGCCCACCCGGTCGGCCAACTCGTCGGCCTCCTCCAAGTACTGGGTGGTGAGGAAGATCGTCATGCCCAGTGCCGAGTTGAGTCGACGGACCTCTGACCACACACTCTGGCGGCTGGTCGGGTCCAATCCGGTGGTCGGTTCGTCGAGGAAGAGAATCTCCGGGTTGTGCATCAGGGAGGCGGCGAGGTCGAGACGTCTCTTCATGCCACCTGAATAGGTGCCGATGCGGCGGTCTATGGCCAGGCCGATGTCGACGAGGTCGAGCACCTCGGCCAGTCGGGTCCGGATCTCCGACGTCCTCAGTCCGTAGAGCCGGCCCTGGAGGGTGAGCAGCTCCCGCCCGCTCTGGCGATCATCGAGCGCCGCCGCCTGCAGGGCGGCGCCGATACGGAACCGCACCTCCTGGGGTTCATCGACGACGTCGTGGCCGGCCACCACGGCCCGTCCCTCGCTCGGTCGGAGCAAGGTGCACAGCATCCGCAGGAGTGTCGATTTTCCCGCCCCGTTGGGACCGAGGAACCCGTAGATCTCGCCCCGGGGCACGGTGAGATCGATCCCGTCGACGGCGGCCACCGACCCGAAGCGCCGGACCAGGCCCGTGGTCACAATGGCCGTCTGTGCTGGGCTGAAACCAGGCGACGACCGACCATCCAGGCGGTGTTCATACTGTTTGACATCCGTCATACCGTTGAGTATCTACTATACTTACGGGTAAGGCAACCTCTTATGACATTCGAACCCCTCACCCCGGAACGCAGGCGTCAGCAGACGAGGGAGTACCTGCTCCAGGCCGCCGCCCGGGTCTTCGCCGAGCGCGGCTTCCACGGCGCTTCGCTCGACGAGGTGGCCGCCGCCGCCGGCTTCACCAAGGGGGCGGTGTACTCGAACTTCAAGAACAAAGAGGACCTCTTCCTGGCCCTGCTGGAAGCGAATCAGCAGCGCGAGATGGACGCCCTTTATGCCACCCTCAACGCCTCGGATGTCCTGCCTGAAGCCCGCCTGCCGGACTTCGTCAACCTCATCCGGGAGGAGATCCGTGACCTCGGGGCCAACTGGGACATCCTGAATCAGGAGTTCGCCCTCTACGCCATGAGGAACCCGGGGGCCCGGGAGAAGCTGGCCGAGTTCGAGTCAGCCACGATCGAGAAGGTGGCCGAGCTCATGGGAGCCGAACGTACGAGACGAGGGAGCGAACCGTTAGAGCACCCTGATCACGTCGCCCGGATCATCGTGGCCCTCTTCCGCGGCATCGGCATCATGCGGGCTCTGGACGCCGACGTCGTCGACGAATCCTTCCTCGAGACGACCATGTCCTTCCTGGCCCAGGGTCTGCTTTCCGTCCCGGCACAGTCGCCCACCTGACCGAGCTCGCCGGACCTCTCGGCCGGAGTCAGTGCAGCAGCGAGAGAACGAGCGCCGCCTGACCCAGGTGGTAGGCCACCATGATCCCGACGTCGGCCATCGGGAACGGTCGGACAAAGCGGTTCCAGGCGATCATCGTGTCGGAGGAGACGAAGAGGGCGGCGCCGGCGCCGGCCGACACGTTCCCGGTGGCCAACGCCGTGGCGAGCATGGCCGAGATGACGAGCATGTACAGAGCCACCGGGCCGACCAGCTGCCGTCGCCCTCGCAGCGCCTTCAGGATCCGGGCTCCGAACGGCGCCACCACCGTCACCACCACGACGGCCGAGATGGTGAGCGCACGCCCGGTGGGACCTCGCACCCAGAACCCTCCCAGGTAACACAGATGCCCCACCAGGAAGGCGGCCAGCCCGGCCACGAAGAACTCGGTGCGAAGCATGAGGAGGATGTCCCCCACCAGTGAGAACCCCAAGGCGGCGACGAACCACCAGCGTCTCGCTCCCATGTCGGGCGCCGGGGTGAGCGTGAGCGCCACGCCGATGAGAGCGAGAAGGGTCGCCGGTTTGCAGACGTATTCGAGTCGGGCATCGTGGCGCAGGCGCGCCAGCCAGTCACCGGCGGCGAACGCCAGGGCCACCAGGAGCAGGGCCACCGACGGTCCGGTCATCGCCGTCGGAGCCGTACTGGCGGTCGAGAGCAGCGGCCCCGGGCCACAGCGAAGAAAGATCTACTTGAAGAAATGGGTCTGCGGCCGCTCCAATGCCACCCCGTCCACAAAGGTGTCGACCTTCTCGTTGTAGAAGGCCACCAGGCCCGCTATCGGTAGGAGCTGCCGGGTCGGGAAGTCGTAGGACCAGACCAGGTCATCGTGCAGCGAGTCGTCCACCCTCACAGACCAATAGGCACTGGTGACCCCCTTGTAAGGACATTCGGTGACCGTGGCCGTCGGCACCAGATACTCGAAGTTGACCTCGGTCGGGGCCATGTAATAGCGGGTGGGCAAGCCCGTCTCGAACACCATGACCGGCGAGCGGGACTCGGCCAGGACCGCCCCTTCCAACTCCACGCGGACCGTGCGCGTCGAGCGCAGAGCATCGACCCGGACGTACGGATTGCGGGGATGGACAAAGACCTGTTCGTCCTCCTCGAACCAGCTGTCGAGAGCGGCCCACTCGAAGCGGACCGTGCCCGACAAGGACGCCAATGACGAGTCCGTCAGTAACCTGGCCGCCTGGGGACGCACGACCCCGCCGGCCTGCAGCGAGTGGACCTGCACCGGTCCCCGGTGTGTGTGCTGGGTGTGCTGCTCATCGACCAGGGCCTGAGCCCGCACGTCAACCAGGGGAATGTAGTACTGGGGGTAGAAGGGCCACTCCCAGACGTAGAGGGCCTCGGTGGTGTCGACAACAGCGACACCACCGAGGAAAGCGCGGATCCGCCTGGGGACCGGCTCGATCCGGTCGACCTCGGCGATCATCACGGGATAGTCGCTCATGCATCTTCCTCCCCGAATCACGATAGCCACGGGCAGTTGACCCTGGGATCAGGCGCTGCGACGATGCATGTCGGCCGACCCGCTCACGGCGGCGTTCGCGAAAGGGGGCACGCGTGACCGTCCGCTATGCAGCAAGGACACCCGAGCAGGTGCGCAGCCGAGAGGTCGAGAAGACCTCGGTGGGCGCCTGGTCGACCGTTCTGATGGCCATGTTCGAGACGGACCCCGACGCCCTGGCCTCGGTCCTGCCCCGGCCCCTCGAGCCGTCGACGAGGCCACTGGCCAAGGCCACCTTCGCCACCGTCGACATCCCCGGCCTCCCCACCTTCGGCGCCGGGAGCTTCTCGGTCCAGTGCACCCACGAAGGCACCCTCGGCTACTACTGCCTGGTCATGCCCATGAGCACCGAGCAGTCGGTCATCGGCGGCCGCGAGACGTTCGGCGAGCCCAAGAAGATCGGTCAGGTCACCGTCGATGTCGACGGTGACTCGGTGCACGGCACGATGACCAGGATGGGTGTCACCTTCGCCGAGTTCACCGGTCGTGTGACCGAGACGCTCGAGATTCCGGCCGTCGAGACACGGACCGACTTCTACTTCAAGGCGCTGCCCGCCCCCGACGGCAAGGGCCTCGACAACGACCCCAGCCTTATCTACTGCACCCGGGAGGAGACGGTCCGGTGGGTGAAGGCCTGCGACGGTGATCTGGTGCTGCGCGACTCGAAGTTCGATCCCGTGGCCGATCTCCCCGTCCGCTCCCTCGTGGCTGTGACTCTGGGCGAGCGCAACGCCATCCAACGAGGCCGCATCCACTCAACGGTGCCGGCCGAATGGGTCATACCCTTCATCCACCAGCGCTACGACGACCTCTCTCCCACCGGCGAAGACTGAGGAACGGTTTCGCCATGGAGTACGAGGGGAAGATCGCCGTCGTCACCGGCGGCGCCGGCGGCATCGGTCGGGGGCTCGTGCACGCCCTGCTCTCCAGGGGCGCCCGTGTCGTCGTGGCCGATGTGGAAGCTCCTGCCCTCGCCCCCGTCGTCGACGAGCTGGCCTCGCTCGGCGCCGTGCGCGGTGTGTGCACCGACGTGTCTGACCCCGACTCCATCGCCGCCCTGGCCGACGACGTCTATGGCGCCGAAGGCCGCTGCGATCTCCTCTTCGCCAACGCCGGCGTCACCTCCGGGGGCGGAGGGCTTCCGTGGGAGCAGGAGATCAACGACTGGCGCTGGTGCTTCTCGGTGAACGTCTTCGGCGTGGCCTCCACCGTTCTCACCTTCTTACCGAGGATGCTCGAGGCCAATGCCGCCGCCGACATCATCGCCACCTCGTCCGGCGACGGCGGCGTGGCCCCCGTGCCCTATGCCAGTGTCTACGCCTCGTCGAAGGCGGCCGTCAGCTGTTTCATCGAAGCCGTGGCCCACCAGCTCCGCACTGTCAGGGCACCGGTGAACGCCCACGTCTTCTATCCCGGCGGTGGCCTCCTCGACACCGGCCTGTGGACGGCGGCCCGCAACCGCCCGGCCGAACTCGAACGGGTGAAACCCCGTCCCCCCGCCCCGGGGACGACTTTTCCCGAGTTCAAGGCCCAGCTCGAAGCGGCCGGTCTCCCGGCCGAGGTTGTCGACCTCGACTGGCTCGGGGCCCAGGTCCTGGAGGACCTCGACGCCGGCCGCTACATCCTCGGTCCTGGCTCCGAGCGGTTCGCCCCCCTCCTGCACGCCCGGGCCGACGCCATCGCCAAGGGAGAGCTGCCCCCCACCCTGTTGCACTGATTTGATCAGTCGCCGGCGCTCAGTCGCCGCCCGGTGAACGGGCGAGGACGGCACCGTTACGGAGAACCGAGACCGGACCGTCCTCGCTCACGGCGATCACGGTGGCCAGCGGATCGTCGTAGCTGTACCGGCGGCCCGACGTGTGCCGGGTGCCTCCGAGCGCCTCGACCGTCTCTTCCGACGCATTGCTCGGCACCAGCCGCACCCCGAGCTGGCGCAACAGCCCGCCGGCGTCGAAGATGGCGGCCCCGTCGACCTGGGCCAGGGCGTGGCGAAGCGGGGCCAGGTGCGAGGCCCGGCGAATCCACAGGGTCGGCGGGGTGGGAAGCCGCTGCTCGACCGGGGGCCCGGGCTCGGCATCGGGTCGATAGATGAGCAACGCGCCGATGCCGAGTGATCCGAGGTCGTGGACGGCGAACTCCATCATGGCCTCGAGCACCCGGGGATCGCCGGGCGACGGGCTGGCGGTGAGAGCGTCGATCCAACTGCTCACCGGGGGCTCGTGGTGCCACCGCAAACCTTCCCAGCGAAGAACGCCAAAACGTCCGACAACCCGGACCCATCCGACCGGATGTCGCTGAACGATCGTCGCCCCGAGCACTCCGGCCAGCACCACGAGGTCCCGCTCCGAACCGGCCGGTCGGTCGAACACGATCAACTCGTTCATCTCGTCAGTACGCCGCAGGAGCCAGCTCGAGAGTCCATCGGCAAAGCGGCGGGCGGCCGGGAGAGGCTGCTGACCGAGCGCCGTGCGGGTGATATCGAGCTGGGTCCCCGACGCCCAGATGGCCGGCTCCGACGTCGGCTCGAGGATGGTGCCGCTGCTCTGCTCGATCTCCTCCATCAGCATGTCCCGCACGGCCCCGGTTCCGTCCGGACGCAGCCCGCTCTCCTCGAGCTCCTCGGCCAGTCGTCGCCGTCGTCCCGCCCCAGGTTCGGCCATCAGTCCCGACGCTACAATTGCTCCCGTCGGGGATCTGCATGAGACACGCCGACGGGGCGCCTTGGGCGTAAGTTTCGGGTATGCGCTACGCCTTCAAGACCGCACCGCAGCACACGACCTGGGACGCCATCCTCGATGTCTGGCGTGCCGCCGACGAGATCGACGTGTTCGAGTCCGGTTGGACCTTCGACCACTTCTATCCCATCTTCTCGGACCCGACAGGGCCCTGCCTCGAGGGCTGGGTCACTCTCGTGGCCCTGGCCCAGGCGACCAAGCGCCTCCGGCTGGGGACTTTGGTCACCGGCATCCACTACCGGCACCCGGCGGTCCTGGCCAACATGGCGGCCACCCTCGACATCGTCTCGGGCGGGCGGCTCGAGCTCGGCATCGGGGCCGGTTGGAACGAGGAAGAGTCGGGGGCCTACGGCATCGCCCTCGGAAACCCGAAGGAGCGCAGCGACCGCTTCGAAGAGGCCTGCGAGGTCATCGTGGGCCTCCTCTCGCAGGAGACAACCTCGTTCTTGGGGAGCTTCTACGAGCTGACCGATGCTCGTTGCAACCCCCGGCCGCTCCAGCGTCCCCACCCGCCTATCTGTATCGGCGGCAGCGGCGAGAAGCGCACGTTACGTACCGCAGCACGCTTCGCCCAGCACTGGAACTTCGTGGGCGGCACGGTCGAGCAGTTCGCCCATAAGCGCGATGTGCTCCACCAACACTGCGCCGACGTGGGACGGGAACCGAGCGAGATCCTTTTATCGAGCCATGTGGCCTTCGACGGTGACGCGGCGGCCACGGCGTCCGCTGCCGCCGCGCTGGCCGAGGCCGGTGCCGGGCTGGCCATCGTCCAGCTCCGCCCGCCCCACACCCCCGACGTGCTCGAACCGCTGGCGCAAGCTTTGACCGAACTGGGCTGAGCCCGGCGGGCTGCTCTGAGGGAGACTGTCGGTATGGAACCTCGCTACACCGTCATCTCAGCCGACTCCCACTGCGGGGCCGACGTCGTCGACTACCGCCCCTACCTGGCTTCCAAGTTCCACGACGAATTCGACGCCTGGGCCGCCACCTACGAGGTCCCCTTCGCCGATCTCCTGGCCCCCATCCGCTACCGGAACTGGGACTCCGACCGGCGCATGGCCGAGCACGAGGCCGACGGCATCGTGGCCGAGGTCCTCTTCCCGAACACGGTCCCCCCCTTCTTCGAAGAGGGCAACCTGGTGGCCCTTCCTCCGAGCGAGGCCGACTACGACCGACGCTTCGCCGGCGTCCAGGCCCACAACCGCTGGGTGGCCGACTTCTGCACCGCCGCGCCCGGACGGCGCGCCGGTGTCATCCAGGTCTTCGTCAACCGCCTCGAGGACGCGCTGGCCGAGATCACCTGGGCGGCCGGGCACGTGAACCTCTTCGGCGGCATCCTGCTGCCCTCGATCCCACCGGGGTCACCGCTGCCTCCTCTGTATGACCCGCACTACGACCCGCTGTGGCGCCTGTGTGAGGAGGTGGGCGCCGTCATCAACATCCACGCCGGCTCGGGTCTCCCCGACTACGGCGAGCTCGAGATCGCCCGGGCCATCATGCTGGTCGAGGTGCCCTGGTTCAGCCACCGCCCCCTCTGGCATCTCATCTTCGGCGGTGTCTTCGAGCGCTTCCCGGACCTGAAGGTGGCCCTCACCGAGCAGGGTGTGGCTTGGCTCCCGCGCGGTCTCGAGACTCTCGACTGGTTCTACGGTCGCATGGACCCCGCCGGCGGGGCGGCCGAGGCCGTCTTCTTCGGCGCCGCCGCCAAGGGCATGACCATGAAGCCGTCGGAGTACTTCGCCCGCAACATCTGGCTCGGCGCCTCCTACCTGCGCTCCTCGGAGTCCGAGCTGCGGCCCGGCTTCGGCGCCGACCGCGTCATGTGGGGCGACGACTATCCCCACTCCGAGGGGACCTGGCCTTTCAGTCGCGAGGCGCTGCGGGTCGCCTTCGCCGGTGAAGACCCCGACGTCGTCCAGCGCTGCGTCGGTACCAACACCGCCGATCTCTACGGCTTCGACATGGACGCCCTGGCCCCTCTGGCGGCCAAGGTCGGGCCCCTCGTCGACGAGATCGCCGTTCCCATCGCCGCCGATGACTATCCGGCCGAGTCGACCTCGAACGCTTTCGACACCACCCAGGTGCTGAGGGCCTGGTAGGCGGCGTCCCTCTCCCCATGAGCTTCAGGGCGCAACGAAAACGACTGCGAGACACTCTTCGCTCCGGCGAAGAGATCCTGGCCAGCGATGCCCTCTGTACGATCGACGAACGCCCCGAACTCACCGTCGTGTCACACCCAGTGCTGGTCGTCACCAACATGAGCGCCTACCTGATCTTGTCGGGCAAGCAACAAGAGGTTAGCCGCATCGACTTTGAGTCTCTGGCCGACGTGAAAAGAAGTGACAACCCCATCCCCGGCAGCACACTGCCACTGATCATGGACGATGGCAAAGTCCTGACCTTCACCTACGAACCACGCGCTCGTCAGCAAATCACCGCCGACCTCATTACGGAGCGCTTTTTCGGCCGGATCGTCAAAGACACGACAGACGAGCCTTCGCCGCCCGAGGCCTAGCGCCGCCCTTTACTCCAAAATCCCGCCCGGAGACCGCGCGACAACGGCCCGCCATTGCACCATCAATCAAGAGATAAGTGCATTTTCTTGTAAAGAAGGGGAGAAAACGGCAGCGTCCCGTGAGGTGGTGGAAGTAGAGGGGTCCACCGACAGGTAGGGCCACCGTGTGACCCTCGGTGAGTTCATTCCACTGTTCTCACTGAGGAGATCACACGATGACCCACAATGAT
>Ga0182024_10023761_pt1 | contig 10947 bp, 4 predicted proteins | sample P32metaG_FD_120480 | JGI IMG/M metagenome (GOLD analysis project Ga0182024, IMG submission 120480) | Permafrost microbial communities from Stordalen Mire, Sweden - P3-2 metaG (Illumina Assembly) | ecosystem: Environmental > Terrestrial > Soil > Wetlands > Permafrost | place: Sweden: Stordalen... | reverse complement strand
CTGCTTCTACCTCGAAGCGAAATCAACCGCTTGACGAAAACCGGAAAATCCAGTCTCCTTTGCCCGGAAGGTGCAGCACTTTTCGAGCGCCACCCGCCGCACTTTTCAACCGCCGTTTACAGTGGCCTCATTTTAGAATGGAAATTATTTTAATTCATCAATTTAACACATTTGTCTCACCAGACAACTAACCAAAATGGTGATGCAAATGGGAACCACCTTGTTGCGAAGATTGCTTGAAGTGTCTTGGGGGGTGACGGGTTGATTATCCTAATAAATATTAAAACCGTGGATTACTCCCTTTGCGACTCACATCCCCCATTTAGGTGATACTGATGCTACAATTTTAGGGGTCTAGCGCAGTTAGCCATTATTGTGTATTAATCACCCTGAAACAGCGACAAAAGATGAATTTTCACGAAACGGGATTACTTTATTGTAATGCCGTCATAAAAAGTCATCTGGCACTGGCGCGTCGCGCTTGAAAAGATTACATATAAGCTTGGTTGGACGCAAAGACGAGAAATTGCATATTTGGAATGTTTTCAGCAACTAAATGGATCATCTGTATGGCAATCTTATTGTCAGTGCAGGGTCTTTATGCCGTCATCTCCCCGGTAAATTTGAGGTGTGGCTCCTGGCAGAATCCGCTTGGCATTGATGATCCACATCCACGCTTAAGCTGGCAGGTGGTGACAACCAGCCCCGGTGCACGCACTCAAAGTGAGGCGGCCTACCAGATTCAGGTTGCATCCACCGCTGCGCTGCTGGCCAGCAACCAGCCGGATTTGTGGGACAGCGGCAAGGTGCTTTCCACACAACCTTTTAACGTGGCTTACGCCGGCAGCCCACTGGTTTCCGTGCAGCAGGTCTTCTGGCAGATGCGGGTCTGGGATCAATCCAATTCGGTTTCCGCATGGAGTCCCGTGGCGATTTGGACGATGGGACTGCTCAATCCCGCTGACTGGCAAGGTGCGTGGCTGGCGGCGACCACCAACAGTTCTGGATTCAGCCTGACCGGCTGCAACTGGATTTGGTATCCGGAAGGCAGCCCGGCCCAGTCGGCCCCGGTGGGAACGCGTTATTTCCGTAAAACCTGTTCCGTTCGTTCGGGTTCGACGCTGGTTGCGGCAACATTGCTGCTCACAGCGGATAATTCTTACTCGGCTTACGTCAACGGCACGCTGGTCGGTCAGGGTTCTGATTATACCGTTGCGACACCTTATGCGGTGGCCGCCCAACTTTCGCCGGGCAACAACACCCTGGCCATCGCCGCCAGCAACGGCGGCACCGGGGGCAACCCGGCGGGATTGATTGGCGAACTGGTTTTGAATTATGCCGATGGCACCCAAACCAACATCCTGATGGATTCCACATGGAAAGCCGCCAACACGTTTCAGACCAACTGGCAGTCATCCAGCTTCAATGACGCTTCCTGGACGAATGCGCTGGTGCTCGGCAGCTTTGGAATCAGTCCCTGGGGAACGGCCGTGACGGTACAGACCGGCCTGCCAATTTTTCGTCGGCAGTTTACGGTCAATCCCGGTTTGCAGCGTGCCCTGATTTACATCTGTGGCTTGGGACAATACGAGTTGTCGGCCGACGGCGTGAAAGTCGGCAATGCGCTGCTGACGCCGGGCTGGAGCTTATACACTCAGACCTGTCTATACGATACGCTCGACCTCACTTCATACTTGACCAATGGCAACAATGCGGTCGGGGTGGTGCTCGGCAACGGCATGTATAATGTTCCGGCGACTGCCAACTACACCAAATTCACCGGCACGTTCGGTCCGCCCAAAGTGATTGCCCAGATTTATCTTTATTACACGAATGGCACCAGCCAGGTCATTCCTACCGACGCCCAATGGCTTACAACGGCCGGCCCGATAACTTATTCGCACGTTTATGGCGGCGAAGATTACGATGCCCGGTTGGTGCAGCCTGGGTGGAACCAGGCCGGTTTCAACTCCTCTTCCTGGTCAACTCCGGCAATCACCAGCGGCCCCGGCGGCAGCTTGCGCGGGCAATCCCATGCGGCACCGCCCATTGTGGCCACGCAAACTTTGCCGCCCATCCAGACGAATGTTATTTCCACCGGCACCATTGTTTACGACCTCGGCCAAAACGCGGCGCTGATCCCCAGCCTGAGCACGCATGGACCGGCGGGTTCGGTGGTTCAAATTACTCCCGCCGAACTGACTAACTCTGACGGCACGGTGAATCGCACCTCGGTTGGCGGCGGAACCGCCTACTGGCAATACACGCTTGCCGGCACCGGCTCGGAAACCTGGATGCCAAAGTTCTTCTATCACGGCTGCCGCTATCTACAGGTCGCCTTGACCGCCGCCCCGGGGTCGTCACAATTGCCGGTGGTGGATGCCTTGTCCGGCGTGGTTATCCAGAGTGCGTCCACAAACGTGGGAAACTTCTCCTGCTCCAGCGATTTGTTCACCCGCACGCGGACGATGATCCAATGGGCACAAAAGAACAACCTGATCAGCATCCTGACGGATTGCCCGCATCGCGAACGGCTGGGCTGGCTGGAACAGGACAATTTGAATGGCCCCTCGCTCCGGTATGAATTTGACTTGGGACAGTTGTTTGCCAAAGCCATGCAGGACATGGCCGACAGCCAGACCTCGGCTGGCACCGGTCTGGTGCCCGATATTGCGCCCGAAGTCACTGTGTTCAGCGGCGGCTTTCGCGATTCTCCCGAATGGGGCAGTTCGGTCATTATTGTGCCCTGGCAGCATTATCTTTTTACCGGCGATGACAGCCTGCTGCATAATTATTATTTCGCGATGACCAATTATTTCGCCTATCTGCAAAATCAGGCGGTCAATAATTTCCTGAACTATCCCAGCGGGCTGGGTGACTGGTATGACATCGGGCCGAATCCACCGGGCTACTCGCAGGACACGCCCATCTCGCTCACGGCCGATGCTTATTATTGTCAGGACGCGCAAATTCTCGCCCAGGTGGCCGCCGAGATTGGCAATGCCAGTGATGCGGCCCGGTTCAGTTTGCTGGCGACCAACATCGGAATCGCCTTCAACAGCACCTACTATTCGGCGGCCAACGGTTATTACGCCACCGGTTCACAGACCGCGCAGGCATTGCCGCTTTATCTGGGACTGGTCAATGCCAGCAACCAGGCTCCCGTGATGGCGCAGCTCGTTGGCAACATCACTTCCGTGGGACTGACCTCCGGTGAAATCGGCCACCGCTATCTTTTGCGCGCCCTGACCGATATGGGGCGTCCGGACGTGGTCTATAATCTGCATGGCGGAACCAACAATCCCGGCTACGGCTATATTCTCAGCCAGGGCGCCACCGCCTTGACTGAGGCCTGGGATGCCGACCCGAGCAGTTCGCAGGATCACTTCATGCTGGGGCACATCACTGAGTGGTTCTATCATGATCTCGCCGGCATCCAATACGATCCGGCGTTGCCGGGTTTTCAGCATGTGATCATCAAACCGGCCTTTGTTGGTGGCATCACCTGGGTCAATGCCAGCTACAATTCTGTTCGCGGAACCATCGTCAGCGACTGGTCGTTGACCAATAACTCGGCCACGCTGGCCATCACCATTCCCGTTGGCTCGACCGGTTCGATCTGCCTGCCCATGCTCGGCAGCATCACCACGAACCTGTTGATCAAAGAAAGCGGAAACACCATCTGGCAAAATGGCGCACCCGCCGGCGGCTCGCCCGGGGTGACGTTTAACCAGGTGCAGAGCACCGGTTCGCTGACGAACATGGTGTGGACGGTCGGTTCCGGCAGTTATTTATTTACCTGGGGATATTTTGCGGCTCCCACCGGGCTGTCGGCCACGGCGGGCAACGGCCAGGTTTCATTGAGCTGGAATGCCGTGCCGAATGCGGGGAGTTACAATGTGAAACGCTCCACGACCAGCGGCAGCGGTTATGTCACCGTGGCCGGCGGCGTGACCGGCACGAATTATGCCGACCTGGCCGTGTCCAACAACACCACCTATTTCTATGTGGTCTCGGCCTTAAGCGGCGGCAGTGAAAGCAGAAATTCATTGGAAGCCAGCGCCACTCCACAATGGCCGGCGATTTCAGGTGTCATTTCAAACTTTGGATTCGAGACGCCAGCCACCAGCAGCTATCAATATAATCCGTCCGGGGGAAGCTGGACTTTCACCGCTCAATCTGGCTCGAATGGTTCTGGCATCTCCGCCAACGGCAGCGCCTTCTCCTCGGGCAATCCCAGCGCACCGCAAGGCGGCCAGGTGGCCTTCCTGCAAGGCACCGGCAGCGTTTCGCAAACGCTGATGGGGCTGATTGCGGGGGCAATCTACCAGCTCACGTTTTCCGCCGCCCAGAGGAATAATGTCTATGGCCAGCAGAAAGGCCAGACGTGGCAGTTACAAGTGGACGGGACGACCATCGGCAACTATTTGCCTCCCGAATCGGCGCAAAGCTATGTGGATTATTCCGCGACTTTTACCGCCTCCGCCTCAAACAGCCATACGCTGGCGTTTGTCGGCACGGACGCCAATGGCGGCGACAACACCGTTTTAATTGACAATGTGCGGCTGGCCCTGGCGCCTTCCCTGGCCCGGCCCCAGCTCGGATGCCAGTTTGCGGGCGGCCAGATCCAGCTTTTGTGGCCGGCCGACCATGCCGGCTGGGAACTGCAGATCCAGACCAATTCGCTGAACCTGGGTCTCGGCACCAACTGGCTGACGGTGCTGGGCTCAACCCTCACCAATGAATTGGTTTTTCCGGTCAGTCTGGCCAATGGCGGCGTATTTTTCCGGGTAACCTATCCGTGAAACCAATCCCACAAACGGTCTTTTGTTTCCGATGCTGAAGGGGTTCCATCGGTTTTCCGCAATTTCCCGGCTTAGCCGATTTCATCGGCAACACCGGGCTGAATGATTCAATCCCTTCGGGATATTATCGGTCGCTGCTCCGCAGCTTGCACCGCCATTCCTGAGATCGGAACGCCGACCGAATGCGATATTTAACGATATTTTGACATTCCTAGAGAAATTTCACCAAAAAATGGCTAAATTTGACCACCGACAAAAGGAGCAGTCAGAGACTGACTGCTGCTTGTCAGAGACGAATTGGGTAAGGAAAGCGAGCAACTGGCAGCAGTCGCTCACTGATTGGGTAAGGAAAACGACGGACTGGCAACAGTCGGTGACCGATTGGGTAAGGAAAGCAACGGATTGGCAGCCGTCGGCGACCGATTGGGGCTGGTCAGTGACTGACTAGGAGCAATTAATGACGGATGGGGAGCCATTAGTGACCGACTGGCAGCCGTCGAAGCCGTCAAAAGTCATTATTAACGCTCGACTCAGTTCTTTGCATCGGGCCGGTCTTTGCCGACGGCCACCCGCGGCCGGGCCAGACCTTCCGGTCGGGCATCTGCCGGCGCTGCGCTCCGGTGCGCCGAGCGATTAGCCATCGGCCAGCCTTTGCCAATCCTGAAAGGATTGAAATCATTCAGCCCAGGGTTGGTCCGAGCCGGACGGGCGATGAGCTTCCCTGGGTGGATGCCCAGGGAAGTTCATCTACCCTGAAAGAGATCTCGGCAAAAGCCGCGCGCAGCTCGGTGTAGTGTCCGGCCTGTGGCCGGAATCACTGGATTTTGCAAAGGTCAAGTCGAGCCACAGGCTCGACACTACAACTTTTGCAGAGATTTCCTCAATGAGTTCGGAAGCGACTGTTTAAACAAATCCCCTTTGGCTGGTAAAGCGACTTGGCTTTCAAGCTGAAGCCATGCATCCCCTATTTCGGTGATGCCGCCGCTACAGCATCAGGCGATTTACGTCTTTTGCTTGATTTGAGAGTATTTCTCAACAACACGAATAATCATCACAAATAATAATTCTAAAATCCTTATTACGCACCAGAACAACCCCAGAATATGAAAAAAATCCAAATCGCCAAATTCGCTTGCGCTGTGAGCGCAAGTTTAATCATCACCGGTGGCCTGTCCGCCAGTGCTCAAACCGTCATTTATTCTGATACCTTTGCTGGCAGCGCTCAAAATTTGGATGGTGCGCCAACGACCGGCATCAGCGGTGTTGATGGCGGTGCCAGCGGTGCACAACCGCTGTCGGCAGGCGCTGAACAGACCATTAACGGTTCTGGAGGGGTTAATCTTATCAGCTCTTCAGTTAATGGAACAGGTGGTTCAGGATATATTCGTTTTGATACCATTGGCGCTACCAGCACGTTGTATGATTTTGCGGCCAGTCCTGGTGCATCAGCGATTACTGCTTCTGGTGGCATGGTTATTTCATTTGACTGGACTGCCGCTGATATGACCAGTGGTAACTGGATTTTTGTTGAGGCAGGCGCGAGTTCAGCCATCCAGACTTCCGGTGGTTCTGGATATTCGTCGCCTATTTTTAGCAATGGCGGTAATTCCGGCGGTGTATTTTTTAAAAATAACGGTGGAGTTGGGGCGTTTAATAATGGTGTTCAACAAACGAGTGGATCGGGTTTTACTCCCACCAGCGTCAACCATGTTGTGACGCTTGATTATTCCTTCACTTCTTTTGCCGCCGGGTCGGGCGTGTCGCTAACAGCAATCGTTGACGGAACCACGGTTCAAACGGATTCCTTCACCTGGCAAAATAATTACAATTATCTCGACATCGGAACCTATAATGAAAACGGCAACGTCATCAGCAGCCTTGAAATCACCACGGCTCCCGAGCCGTCCACTTTGGCGATGATGGCTGGCGGCTTTGGCATGCTGCTGGTCACCCGCCGGTTTCGGCGCAATCAAGTTTGATTCAACTGACTCATCATTCTTTGCCGGCTTGAACCTTGGTTCTGGCCGGCATTATCATTTTTTGCCGGTCAAATGGGCCTTTTAAATTTGGGCTTGAAGTTGCGGGTTGGCCGACGTAGCTTGGGTTATATTATATTAATCTGGTGATGCAGAAATGTATTTTCTTGCTCTGTCTGCTGGCAAAACGGGTTTCCACCCCCACAGTCATCCGGCGCAGGGGTTCAATGTTCAGTCATGGAATGCTCCGGGCGGGGGTGGTGCTGGCGTTGGGTTGCCTCATCCTGATGGCAGCCTGGAGCCAGGAGGCACCGGTTCTGGTGGCTGCCCCGGCCGTCACCATCAATACTAATATTGATGACCCGAAGGAACCGCTAAAAGATTCACTCAGCGAGCGCGGCTCCCATAATTTTAGCGACATGGGTTCGTGGATTTGGGAAACGAACACCTATGACCGGCAGACGGTTCGCTTCTGGCGATCATTTGAAATCCCTGCCGGCGCGACAGTGAGCCGGGCGCGGTTGCGCATTACGGCGGACAACGAATACATTTTACATCTGGATGGCCGTGAATTGGGGCGCGATGCCGAATGGCGCCATCTTTACGAATATGACATCACTTCCCTGCTGGAACCCGGCCAACATGTGCTGGCGGTGGAGGCCTACAACAGTTCTCGGGAGGCCGGCTTCATGTTCGGCATGCAGGTGGGACTGGCGTCGGGCCGGGTGCTGAAAATCAAATCTGACTCCAGCTGGCTGATCGTTCCCGAAGACGTTCCGGGCTGGGAAAACAAAACGGAGCCGGCGGATTCCTGGCGGCCAGCCACGGTCGAAAATGCCTTTGGTTTGGGCCCTTGGGGCGTCATGGATTATATTGATCTGGTTCCGCCGATGCAGCCGACCTTCATCCCCTTTTGGCAAACCACCTGGTTTCAAGTTTTAATTTTGTCCGTCTGCGGCATCGTCTGCCTGGTGAGTTTCAGCCTCGCAACCCAGTTGTTGCTCCAGAAGAAAGAAAAACAACTGCTCCTGCACGAACGGGCCCGCATTGCCCGGGACATTCATGATGACATCGGGACGCGCGTCACCCAACTGGTGTTGCAGGGCGAGGTTGCCCAAAGCGAACTGCCGTGCGGTTCCAAAACACGGGCGCGGCTGGAACAGATTTCCGAGGAGGCGCGCGAGGTTCTGCTGGCGATGGACGAAATTCTCTGGGCGATCAATCCCCGGCGCGACACGCTGCATGAATTTTCCACCTTTGTCTGCGGCCACGCCCAGACCTTTTTGAAAGCCACGCCCATCCAATGCGTGCTGGATGTGGAGTCGGGCATGTCCGCCGAGGCCTTTGACCTTCCGTTCCGGAGAAGCCTGCTGATGGCGGTCAAGGAGGCGCTCAACAATGCCGCCAAACATTCCGGGGCCACGGAGCTGCTGCTGAAGATTCACCGCCGCGGCACGGGCCTGATCGTGGCGGTTCAGGACAATGGCAAGGGATTTGATCCCCTGCAGGTCAAAGCTGAACGCAACGGCCTGGCCAACATGAATCAGCGCTTGACCGAGGTTGGCGGCAGTTGCCGCGTGACCAGCCAGCCGGGCAAAGGCTGCCGGGTTGAGTTTAATATTCCGTTCGTCCAAATGCGCCGGCAGGGGTGGTGGTCAAACTGGCGATCAAGCCGGAGATATGCCAGACCGTCGCCAAGCCAACCCGCAACCAGAAATTTGTAATATGTCCAAGCCCGCCAAAGACAGTCACCCGGTCAAGTTCTCCACCAAATCTCCGCTCAAGATTGCCTTGGTGGAAGACCAGCCCAAGGTGCGTGATAACTGGAACCAACTCATCAACTCGTTTCCGGACCTTTCGTGCGTCTGCCTTTGCAAGACCGGGGAGGAGGCCTTGCGTTTGATTCCTGAGGCCAGGCCCGATGCCGTGCTCATGGATATTTTTCTGCCGCGCATGTCCGGCATCGAATGCACCTCGCGGCTCAAGGCGCTCATGCCGGAAGTCCGGATCATCATCCTCACCGCCATGAACGATGAAGAGCTGGTGTTCATGGCGCTGGAAGCCGGGGCCGACGGCTACTTGTTGAAGCGCACCAAGCCGGCGGATTTGCGCATGGCCCTGCTGGATGTTTTGACCGGCGGTGCGCCCATGACCAGTGAGATCGCCCGGCGCGTCGTGGAATCTTTCCGGCTCAAGGCCAAAACCCGCGACGAATCACTGCGGCTTTCCGCCCGCGAGGAGCAGATTTTGCTGCTGTTGGCCAAGGGGCATTCCAACAAGATGATTGCCGACAATCTGGAGATCAGCGTGGATACCGTCTGTCATCATCTCAAGCATGTCTTCGAAAAAATGCACGTCAGCTCCCGCACCGAGGCCGTGGTCCGCTACATGGCCTCCAAAAAGCCGGCCGACAGCTAGGCCGGTTCTGGCCGTTATTTTTTCCTGCTGCCCGGTCCAAGCATCCCCTGTTTGGGGGATGCGACGGCTACTTTGTCTGGGTATTTACACCTGAAGAATTCTCGACGATAGTGACTTTATGGCACGAACATCTTTCCCAAAAGAGATGCGGCGTGAACGTGCTTTAATCCAATAATAAATGCTTGGTGTCAAAAAAGTCGTTCAATAATGAATTCATCCAACCGCTGATCGGCGTGAGCCTTGCCAGCGCACCGCCGTTAAATCAGCAAGCAACCAAACCATTCGCTTTCAAAAATCCTATGAACCAAAAAAACGCAACTCCCATGTCACCTATGAAACTCAGAACCCTGGCATCGCAATCATGGCTCCAGGGCCAATTGGTTAAGTCCATTCTCACCATCAACCGGGCTGCCGGTCTCCTCCTGCTTGCGGTTCTGCTCGCCGACCAGTTGGCGCAGGCACAGACACCCTTGCTGCAATTGAAGGCGGCCAATTACAATGCGACCACCGGCGTATGGACCGATTCCAGCGGCAACGTTAATAATGCCACCGCCACGGGAACGAAGCCCACTTTGGCGACCGGTGTGACTCCGAACGGTTCATCCGCAGTGGTTTTCAGCGGCTCGAATCCCATGGGCCTCGCATCTTCGATACCGGTTGGCAGTTATACTGTGTTTGCTTATGTAATGCCGGCAACGGGGGCTGGGCCGTATGCCCTTTGCGGCGGGGCGACAGGATCTTTTGAGTATCGCATTAATAGTGGCAAGCAGGATGATTTGCGGCAGTCTCAGGTGGATTTGGGTTCGGAGTCCTCCACCATGTCCACCTCCTCGTTCAGCATAATTGACACTATCTTGACCAGTTCGGGAATAAGCTTTCGCCTTAATGGAACTGCTGACGGGACCAATGCTGCGAGCAGTGCGCTCACGCAGCCCATCAGCGCGATTGGCTCAAGGGCTTCCAGCGGCGGTGAAAACTTCAGCGGATCTATCTCTGAAATTGACATTTACAGCGGCGTGCTGACGCCCACGCAAATTGCCAATGTGGAGGCCGCACTGACGGGGGCATATGTGACTCCGCCCCCAACCGGCCCGGTTCTGGTGACGGATATCACCGCAAGTCCCGGCGTGGCCACGGTCGGTGGCAACGATACGTTGTCGGCCGCGTTCACCGGAGCTGCACCGATCAGCTACCAATGGCTGGTCAGCACCAATTCGTCCGGCGTGCCGGCGACCAGCGTCACCGGAGCCACCAACACCACGCTGACGCTGACCAATCTGCAGTTGACTGACTCCGGTAAGTATTACAGTGTGCGGGCAACGAATACGGTTGCGCCCTATGTCACCAACAGCAGTTGGTTGCAATTGAATGTGGTGGCCTTGACGCCTTTGGTACAATTGATCGCCACCAATTACGATGGCAGCAGCGTGTGGACCGATATCAGCGGCAACAACAACAATGCCACCTATTCCGGGACTACCGCCCCCATCTTAGCTTCCTTTGTGACGCCCAACGGCAGCTCGGCGGTGAACATTGCTTCCGGTGGCGGCAGTTTTCAACTGGCTACTACGCTTTCGCCAAGCAGCGGCTACACCGTGTTTGCCTATGTCATGCCCACCAACACTTCCGGGCGCGCGGCCATTGTCGGTGGTGAGGGATATGGCGCGTTGGAATATGATTTTTACAATGGCCATCAGGATTACCTGAACGAGGGGAACACGGATGTTGGTAATGGCACCGCCACCATT
>Ga0182024_10023760_pt1 | contig 10947 bp, 9 predicted proteins | sample P32metaG_FD_120480 | JGI IMG/M metagenome (GOLD analysis project Ga0182024, IMG submission 120480) | Permafrost microbial communities from Stordalen Mire, Sweden - P3-2 metaG (Illumina Assembly) | ecosystem: Environmental > Terrestrial > Soil > Wetlands > Permafrost | place: Sweden: Stordalen... | reverse complement strand
GAGCTATCTCGGCGGGCCATGACCGCGCTCCGGTCTCCCAATCTGGACAGGCCGATGGTTGAATCATAAGGTAATTGCCGCGCGCGGCGCGCGTTTGCGACGCGCCGGCAGTCGGGGAGTGGCATGAAGGGCGCTTACGTCACGATCGCCGCCAAGGATGGCGGAAACTTCCAGGCATATCTGGCGAAGCCGGCCAAGGGCAGCGGCCCGGGAATCGTGCTGCTGCAAGAGATATTCGGCATCAATGCGTATATCCGCGAGGTCGCGGATCTGTATGCCGAGGAAGGCTATGTCGTTCTCGCGCCCGACCTGTTCTGGCGGTTGGAGCCGGGCATCGAACTCGACGAGACACAATTCGACAAGGCCTTCGCGCTGTTTCAGAAATTCGACTTCGCCACGGCGGTCGAGGATATCGGCGCCAGCGTCGCGGCGCTGCGGGCGCGGCCCGAATGCGTCGGCAAGGTCGGCGCATTGGGCTTTTGTCTCGGCGGCGCGCTCGCCTATCTCGCGGCCGCCCATGCCGGAGTCGATTGCGCGGTTGGCTATTACGGCGTCGGGATCGAACAGCAACTCGGCTTGATCCCGAAGATCAAATGCCCGCTGGTTCTGCATTTCGCCTCCGAGGACAAGTTCGTGCCCGAAGCGGCGCGGGAGCAGGTCCGCGCCGCCTTCGCCGGTCGCCCGGATGTCGAAATCTATGTCTATCCCGGCGTCGATCACGCCTTCGCCCGGCCGGCCGGCCACGCCTTCAACAAGCCGGCGGCGCTGATGGCGCATTCGCGGTCGATCGCCTTGTTCCGGCGCATCATGGGGCCGCATTTCGATTTGAGCGCCTTGTGGGACGAACATACGCTCTATGAATTCGGCAAGCGCGACGTCGACGCCACCATGGCGACGATGGTCCCGGAACCCTATGTCAACCATGTGCCGACCATGACCGGCGGCGTCGGCTATCGCGACCTGTCGCGATTTTACCGCCATCATTTCATTCCGACGACGCCGGCCGACACCAAGCTCATTCCGATTTCGCGCACCATCGGCGCGGACCGCGTCGTCGACGAGATGCTGTTCTGCTTCACCCACGATATCGAGATCGACTGGATGCTGCCGGGCCTCAAGCCGAGCGGCAAATATGTCGAGATTCCCCTGGTCGCGATCATCTGCTTCCGCGGCGGCAAGCTCTACAACGAGCACATCTATTGGGATCAGGCCTCGGTCCTGGTGCAGATCGGCGCGCTCGATCCGAAGGGCTTGCCGGTCGCGGGCATCGCGACGGCGAAGAAGCTGGTCGATGAGACGCTGCCATCGAATGAATTGATGAAGCGCTGGTCGGACAGCGCCTCGAAATAGATCGGAGCGATGATTATGAAGATCGAGGGCGCGGTCGCGCTTGTCACCGGTGCTAATCGCGGCATCGGCAGGGCGTATCTCGAGGCGCTGATCGCGCGAGGAGCCGCCAAAATTTATGCCGGCGCGCGCGACCCGAGCCGCCTCGCCGATCTCGCGGCCGCCCATCCGGGCAAGATCGTGCCGCTCAAGCTCGATATCACCAAGGCCGCCGACATCGAATCCGCCGCCGCGCAATGCCGGGACGTGTCGCTGCTGATCAACAATGCCGGGATCAATCAACAGGCCGGCTTCATCGCCGCCGGCGATCTGGCGGCGGCGCGCGCCGAGATGGAGACCAATTACTTCGGCCCGCTTTCGATGTGCCGCGCCTTCGCGCCCATCCTCAAGGCGAATGGCGGCGGCGCGATCGTCAACATGCTGTCGATCTTGGCCCGGGTAAACCTGCCCATGTATGGCTCGCTTTCGGCCTCGAAGGCCGCCGCGCTGTCGCTGACCCAGGGCGTGCGCGGCGAACTGGCGGGGCAGGGCACGCTGGTCGTCGCCATCATGCCCGGTGCGGTCGATACCGAGATGGAACGCAACTTCCCGCCGCCGAAGCTGCCGCCGGCCGATGCGGCGCGCGCCGCGCTCGACGCCGTCGAAAAGGGCATCGAAGAGGTCTATCCCGGCGATATGGCGACCGGGGTGAGCCAGGGCCTCTCCGCCGATCCCAAGGCGGTCGAAAAGGATATGGCGAAATACCTGCCGCATTGACCCTGTTTTGGTCCTGATCGGCACGCAAAAACAGGGCGGTCTCGATCCCGTGGTTCGCTCCCCTCTGCTCCGCGCCCGGTGGGGTGGTTTCCATAATTTCAATGACTTCCAGTCGATACGTTGCAAAGCCCTTGAAGTTCCACCGAGTTCCTGCGCGCCTGCTCCTCCTGTTCCTGCAGGGAATCTGCAGGCGAAAGGTCAATGTCGTTTTCCTTCCGGCTCAACAGGAGTGAGTTAATGCCGGATTTGCTTGCCCGACCCGAAATTGGGTTCGTTTGGTAATTTTTTTGTATTTCCTCGCTCATTCCCCCGGAAGCGTCCGAAGTGGCCGCTATTTTTCTTGCGGCATATTATGGAACAAAACAGGAACTTTGTCAAGATAAATCCGCCGCTCAGCTGCATAATTTTCCGGTTCCGCGGCGCTTGAGAGAAGGACAGGCCTGAAATTTCACCGCAAGATTCGGATAGTGCGGGAGATTTCGCCGCTTAGGATGCCGTCACTGCTTCGTGACCAAGGGAATAGAACCGATGCTGGAACCATCGTACCTGCTCGACAATGCGTGGTTGCAGGGGCGCGCCCGGCTCGATGCCGTCGAGGCGTTTCTCGATCCCGGAACCATTCGCGCGCTGGACGGGCTTGGCGTGGCCGCGGGATGGCGCTGTCTCGAACTCGGCGCCGGGGGCGGTTCCATCGCGGCCTGGCTGTCCCGGCGGGTCGGCGATTCCGGCACGGTTGTCGCGACCGATCTCGATACCCGGCATCTCGCCGCGCGGGCCACCGCGTCCAATATCGAGGTGCTGCGCCACGATATCGTCGTCGATCTGCTGAGCGAGCAGGAATTCGACCATGTCCATGCAAGGCTCGTCCTTCAGCATATTCCCGAGCGCGAGATGGTGCTGACCAAGCTGGCGCGCTCGCTCCGGCCCGGAGGTTGGCTGGTGGTGGAAGAAGTCGATTACGTCTCGGGCGTACCCGTCAGCGAACTCGGCGCGCGCGAACATGCGCGCTCGCAGAGCGTGCGGCTGCGCACCTTCGACGCGGCGGGAATCCCGGCCGATTATGGCCGTCATCTGCCGCGGGCGCTGCGCCACGCCGGGCTGGTCGACATCGGCAATGAAGGGCGGGTTTTCGTCATGGCAGGAGGTTCGCCAGGCGCCCGCTGGTTCCAACTCTCGATGGAACAGCTGCGCTCCCGGCTCGTCGGTCCCGACAAGCTGACCGACGCCGAAATCGACCGCATGCTGGAGCTGTTCGCCGATCCCGACTGGGCGGCGCTGTCGCCGATTGTCTTCGCCTGTTGGGGACGCGCGCCGGGCGGATGACAGACCGGTCTCTAGATTCTGGAAGGTTTCTCGGCGTCGTTCGCGCGCAGGATGAAGCGCTGCACCTTGCCGGTCTCGGTGCGGGGGAGCGCGGCGACATACTCGACGGCGCGCGGATATTTGTACGGCGCGATCTGCGCCTTGACGAATTCCTGCAGGGCCTTGGTCATATCCTCGCCCGCGGCGCCGTGCTCCTTGAGCACGACGCATGCCTTGACGATATGGCCGCGCTCCGGATCGGGCGCGGCGATGACGGCGCATTCGCGCACCGCCGGATGTTCGAGCAGGACCGCCTCGATTTCGGCGCCGGAAATATTGTAGCCAGCCGATACGATCATGTCGTCGGTGCGCGCCTGGAACCAGAAATAGCCGTCGTCGTCCATGCGATAGGCATCGCCCGTCAGGTTCCAGCCATCGCGCACATATTCGCGCTGCCGCTCCGGATCGGCGAGATAGCGGCAGCCGGTCGGACCGCGCACGCCGAGGCGTCCGACCGTGCCGATCGGAGCCGGGCGCATGTCGTCGTCGAAGATCATGGCGCGATAGCCCGGAACGGCCTTGCCGGTGGCGCCCGGCCGTACGTCGGCGCCCGCCGCGGCGATGAAGATATGGAACATCTCGGTCGAGCCGAGTCCGTCGATGATGGTAATACCGGTCGCATCACGCCAGCCTTCGAGAATCGGCGCCGGTAGGAACTCGCCCGCCGAAACGCAGGCCTTGAGGCTGGAGAGATCGTGTGCCGGCGCGAGATCGGTCATGGCGCGATACATGGTGGGCGGCGCGAAGAGGGTGGTGACGCGATGCCGGCCGACGGCTTCCAGGAGCGAGTCCGGCGTCGCCCGTTCGAGCAGCAGGGTTGAGGCGCCGAAGCGCATCGGAAACAGCAGCATGCCGCCAAGGCCGAACGTGAAGCCCAAGGGCGGCGTGCCGGAAAAAATATCGTCCGCCGCTGGTTTCAGGATCGAGCGCGGGAACAGATCGCAGATCGCGAGCACGTCGCGATGGAAATGCATCGTGGCCTTGGCCCGACCGGTCGTTCCCGAGGTGAAGCCGATCACCGCGACATCGTCGTGCGACAGGACGACGTTGACGAAGGAACCGCTTCGCCGCGCCATACGCGCCTCGAGCCCGTCGGCGGCGTCGGTATGGAAATAGACGGTGCGAAACGCTTGCGCCGCCTTGGCGGCGGTCAACTCCTCGGCGAGCGACGCGTCGCAAAGCGCGAAGCCGATCCGCGCCTTGTCGAGAACGTAACCGAGTTCGCGGGCGCGCAAGAGCGGCATGGTCGTGACGGCGATCGCGCCCGCCTTCAACACCGCGAACCAGCACGCCGCCAGCATCGGCGTATTGGCGGCGCGCAACAGGACGCGATTGCCCGGTAGGACACCCATCTCGTCCGCCAATATGGCGGCGATGCGATTCGCCTTGTCGAGCAGCGCCGCGTAACTCCACACCGCGCCGCCGGAAGAACGAATGCACGGCCGTGCCGCGAACCCGCTCTCGACCATGCGGTCCAGCAGTTCGACCGCGGCGTTGAGCCGTTTCGGATAGGCGAGTTCCGGAAGATCGGCTTCCAGGGCGGGCCACAATTCTGGAGGTGGCAGATTGTCGCGCGCGAAACTGTCGGCGTAGGCGCTGGGATCAAGCATGGCGCCGCGCTCCGTCCGGCATGAGCTGCGAGGCGATCACCAGTTTCTGAATCTCGGTGGTGCCTTCATAGATGCGCAGCGCCCGGATTTCGCGATAGAGCCGCTCGACCGGGACGCCGCTGACCACGCCCATGCCGCCGAACAGCTGAACCGCGGAATCGATCACGCGCTGCGCCGCCTCGGTCGCGTACATTTTCGCCATCGCCGCTTCGCGCGTGACCCGGTCGGCAACCTTATCCTTGGTCCAGGCGGCGCGATAGATCAGGAGTGCGGAGGCGTCAACCTCCGTCGCCATGTCGGCAAGCCGCATCTGCGTCGCCTGGAATTCGGCGAGCCGCTTGCCGAACACCTCGCGCTGGCTCGTCCGCGCCACCGCTTCGTCCAGCGCGCGGCGGGCGAAGCCGAGCGCCGCGGCGCCGACCGTCGAGCGAAAGATGTCGAGCGTCGCCATCGCGATCTTGAAGCCGTCGCCCGGCCGGCCGAGCATCTGCGCGGCATCGACGCGGCAATCCTCGAAGGCGAGCGTCGCCAGCGGATGCGGCGCGATGACCTGAATGCGCTCGGCGACGCGCAGGCCCGGCGTGTCGGCATCGACGACAAAAGCCGACAGGCCCTTGGCGCCCGGCGCCTCGCCGGTGCGCGCGAAGACGATGTAATGGCCGGCGATGCCACCGTTCGAAATCCAGGTCTTGCGCCCGTTCAGGATATAATGCGCGCCGTCGCGCCCAGCGGTCGTGCGCAAGGTTGCGACATCGGAGCCGCCTTCCGGTTCGGACATTGCGAAGGCCGCGATCCGCGTGCCGGCGCGGACTTCCGGCAGATAGCGCCGCTGCAATTCCGGCGAGCCGTAGAGCGCGATCGAGGCGCTGCCTAGCCCCTGCATGGCGAAGGCGAAATCGGCGAGGCCGGAGGTGCGGGCGAGGGTTTCGCGGATGAGACAGAGGCTGCGCACATCCAATTTGGCGTGATGGCCGCCGAATTCGGCCGGCACGGTGTAGCGCAGCCAGCCGGCGGCGCCCAGCATGCCGACAAAGCGCCGCGACAAGGCATCGACGTTGCTTTCGTCATGCTCGTGAGGCGCGATTTCAGACGCGACCCAGGCTTCGAACTCGGCGGCGAGACGGCGATGCTCGGCGTCGAAGAACGGCCAATCGAGGAAGCCGCGGTCGGCCATCAATTGCCCTCGAACACCGGCCGCTGCTTCGCGGCGAAAGCGCGATAGGCGCGCTTGAAATCCTCGGTCTGCATGCAGATCGCCTGGGCTTGAGCCTCGGCCTCGATCGCCTGGTCGATCGTCATATTCCATTCCTCATGCAGCATGCGCTTCGTCACGCCATGGGCGAAGGTCGGTCCGGAAGCGAGATTTTGCGCCGCCGCCTGGGCCGTGCCGAGCAATTCCTCCGGCGTCGCGAGCGCATTGAGGAATCCCCAGCGCTCGGCTTCTTCCCCGCTCATGCTTCGGCCGGTATAGAGCAGCTCGGCGGCGCGTCCCTGGCCGACGATGCGCGGCAGGATCGCGCATGCGCCCATGTCGCAGCCCGCCAAGCCCACCCGGGTGAACAGGAACGCGATCTTTGTCGCCGCCGTGCCGTAGCGCAGGTCGGACGCCATGGCGAGGATCGCGCCGGCGCCGGCGCAGACGCCGTCGATCGCGGCGATTATCGGTTGCGGGCAAGCGCGCATCGCCTTGACCAGATCGCCGGTCATGCGCGTGAAGGCAAGCAGGCCGCCCATATCCATTTCGGTCAGCGGCCCGATGATGTCGTGGACATCGCCGCCCGAGCAGAAATTGCCGCCCGCGCCGGTCAGCACGATCGCCGTCACCTCGTCCACATAGGCGAGGTCGCGGAACAAATCGCGCAGCTCGGCGTAGCTCTCGAAGGTGAGCGGGTTCTTGCGCTCCGGCCGGTCGAGCGTGACGGTCGCGACCTTGCCGTCGCGTTCCCAGCGCACATGGCGCGTGGCGATGTCGTCCGCCTTCATGGTGCATCCCCTTGACTGTGCGTCGAAAGCTTCAGCTTGCCGAGGAGCGCGAACAGCGCTTCCATGTCGACGCGGCTCATCCGGCCCAACAGTCGATCGATCCATTGCTCATGGACCGGAATCATCGCGTCGAAAAAGCGGCGACCCTTGGCCGTCAGTCGGATGATCTGGCTGCGCCGGTCGCCGGGATGCGCCTTGCGCGCCACCATGCCCTCGCGCCGCAGCGCTTCGACCAGGCCGGTGACATTGCCGCCGCTGACCATCAGGCGCGAGCCGAGCTCGCCCATGGTGAGGCCCTTGGGCGCGCGGTCGAGCTGGGCCAGAAGGTCGAAGCGCGGCAGCGTGGTGTCGAAACTTTCCCGGAGCAGGTTGCGGACGTTCGCCTCGATCAGATTGGTGCAGGTCAGGAGACGCAGCCACAATTTGAGTTCGAGCTTGTCGCCGTGACGCAGCGCCGATTCCCGATCGGCGAGGCGGACGAGTTCCGCGGTCATGGCATGATCTCGCCGCCGGCGACGACGATCGCCTGTCCCGTGATCGCGGCCGCGTCGGGTCCGCACAGAAAGCCCACCGTCGCCGCGACCTCCTCGGGCCGGACCAGCCGGCCCGTCGGATTGCTCGAGGCGAGGTGGGCCCGCGCGCTCTCGGCCGCGCGTCCGGTCTTGGCCACGATATTGTCGATCGCGTGGGCGACGAGATCGGTATCGGTGTAGCCGGGGCAGACCGCGTTGACGGTGATGCCGGTCGGGGCGAGTTCGCGCGCCAGCGCTCGCGTGAGGCCGACCAGCGCATGCTTGGCCGCGCAATAAGCGGTGACATAGGCATAGCCCGTCAGCCCCGCGGTCGAGGCGATATTGACGATGCGGCCGCGCTTGGCCCGCGTCATCGCCGGCAGGACCGCTCGCGTGCACCGGAAGGCGGCATGGCAATTGACCGCCATCATGCGGTCCAGCAGCGCGAGGTCGGTCTTGAGAAACGGCGCCGATTCCGCGGCGCCGGCATTGTTCACGAGGATCGCCGCGTCGCCCGACGCCGCGAAGGCACGCGCGGTCGCGGCCTCGTCCGTCACATCGGCGACGCGGTAGGCGCAGCCGGGTGCGCCGCTCTTGGCGATGATGGCGGCGGTTTCGGCAAGCTTCGCTTCGCGCCGTCCGATCAGGGTGAGCCGCGCCCCGAGACGGGCCAGCTCCATGGCGATGGCGGCGCCGATGCCGGTGCCCCCGCCGGTCACGATGGCGTGCTGGCCCGAGAGCGATTTTTCGACGGCTGCGGTCATCAGGAAAAGCGCGGCTGATAGGTGCGCATGGCACTGTATGGATCGGGCCAGGGCAGGACATAGCCCTGCTCGGTCGCGGCATGATGCGTCCAATACGGGTCGTAGAGATGGGCGCGCGCCAGGACACAGAGATCGGCGCGCCCGGCGACCAGGATCGAATTGACGTCGGCATAGGTGGAAATATTGCCGACCGTCATGGTCGGCATGTCGGCCTCGTGACGGATGCGATCGGCGAACGGGGTCTGGAACAGCCGGCCGTAGCGCGGCTCGGCTTCGGCAACGGTCTGGCCGGCCGAGACATCGACAACGTCGCAGCCATGCGCTTTCAGCAGGCGCGACACCGCGACCGCATCGGGCCCATCGAAGCCGCCGGGGACCCAATCGGTGGCCGAGATGCGTACGCTCATCGGCTTGGCGCGCGGCCAGATGGCGCGCACGGCATCGAACACTTCGAGTGGAAAGCGCATCCGATTTTCGAGACTGCCGCCATATTCATCCTCGCGCCGGTTGGTGAGCGGCGTGATGAAGGTCGACAGCAAATAGCCGTGGGCGAAATGCAGCTCGACGATGTCGAAGCCGGCCTCGTCGGCGAGCGTCGCGGCGCGGACGAAATCGCGCAGCACGCTGTCCATGTCGGCGCGATCCATCGCCTTCGGCACCTGGCTGCGAGCGAAATAGGGCAGGGGCGACGGCGCGATCAGGGGCCAATTCCCTCGATCGAGCGGCTCGTCGATCCCTTCCCACATCAGCTTGGTCGAGCCCTTGCGGCCGGCATGCGCGAGCTGCAGGCCGATTTTCGCCGGGCTGTTGCCATGGACGAAATCGACGATCCGGCGCCAGGCGCGCGCCTGCTCCGGCCGCCACATCCCCGCGCAGCCCGGCGTGATGCGGCCCTCGGCCGAAATATCCGTCATCTCCGTCATGACGAGGGCGGCGCCGCCGACCGCGCGGCTGCCGAGATGGACCATGTGCCAATCGTTCGGCATGCCGTCCTCGGCCGAATACATGCACATCGGCGAGACCACGATGCGATTGCCGAGCAGCATGTCGCGCAGGCGGAAGGGCGTGAACATCGGCGGGGGCACCGGCTCGGCGGGCACATTGACGCCGCTGCGATTGGCGGCCTCGGCCGCGAACCAACGATCGAGCCGCGCGATGAAGGCCGGGTCGCGCTGTTTCAGATTCTCATGCGTGATGCGCAGCGAGCGCGTGAGCAGGCTCGCGGCGAATTGAATCGGGGCGAGCCGGCCATGGTAGCGCTCCGTCTCCTCGAACCAGGCGAGGCTGGTCTGCGCGGCGCGCTGCGTCGATTCGACCACCGGGCGCCGCGCCGCCTCATAGGCCGCGAGCGCATCCGGCACGCTCGCATGCGTGGCGACGGCATCCGCCAGCGCGATGGCATCCTCCATCGCCAGCTTGGTCCCCGAGCCGATCGAAAAATGCGCGGTATGCGCCGCGTCGCCGACCAGGACGATGTTGCCGTGCGACCAATGCGCGTTACGGACGTTTGGGAAGCTGCGCCAGAGCGAGCGATTCTTCAGCAGCGGATGGCCGTCGAGCTCCGCGGCGAACAGGCGCTCGCAATAGGCGACGGTTTCATCCTCGCTCGCGGTGTCGAGACCGGCGCGCCGCCAGGTCGCTTCGCTGGTTTCAACGATGAAGGTCGAATGCACGGCGTCGAAGCGATAGGCATGGACGCGCCACAGGCCGTGTTCGTTTTCCTTGAAGATGAAGGTGAAGGCAGGGAATTGCCGCGTCGTGCCGAGCCAAGTGAAGCGGTTCGCACGCCAGTCGATCGTGGGAAGGAAATGCGCGGCGTAAAGCTCGCGGACGCGGCTGTTGACGCCGTCGGCGCCGAGAAGCAGATCGGCGTCCCGCCATCGCGCCAGATCGGCCACCTCGGTCTGGAATAGAAGCTCGACCCCGAGCGAGGCGGCGCGCGCCTGCAAAATATCGAGCAGCTTCTGGCGCGACAGGCCCGAGAAGCCGTGTCCGGTCGAGGTCAGGATCTCGCCCCGATAGCGAATGTCGATGTCGGTCCAGTGGGCGAAGGCACGCGCGATCGAGTCGTAGGTCACCGGCTCGGCCGCCGCGATGTTTCCGAGCGTCTCGTCGGAAAAGACGACGCCCCAACCGAAGGTATCGCCGGGCCGGTTGCGCTCGACGATCCGGATGCGATGCGCGGGATCGCGTCCCTTCATCAGGATCGCGAAAAACAGGCCGGCCGGGCCACCACCGACCGAAACGATATTCATCGTTCGCTCCGTTTCGAAACCCGCGTCGTCGCCATATCGTCACCCGCGAACCGTTTTATATCTAAAGTGTTTCGGAATAAAGTGGCTTGTGCCGGCGTGACGTTCTCGGCACAACAAGCGGGGATGAATTCTTGAAAGAGCCGGCATTGCGGATCGTCAAACCGGAAGGGTGGCCGACCCCAAAGGGCTATGCCCATGCGGTCGAGGGGCGTGGCCGTTTGGTCTTTGTCTCCGGCCAAATCGGCTGGACCCCCGATGAGCGCTGGGAAACGGACGATTTTGTCGGGCAATTGCGCCAGACTCTGCTCAACACCGTCGCCATTTTGGCGGCGGCGGGTGCGCGTCCCGACCATATCGT
>Ga0182024_10023759_pt1 | contig 10947 bp, 10 predicted proteins | sample P32metaG_FD_120480 | JGI IMG/M metagenome (GOLD analysis project Ga0182024, IMG submission 120480) | Permafrost microbial communities from Stordalen Mire, Sweden - P3-2 metaG (Illumina Assembly) | ecosystem: Environmental > Terrestrial > Soil > Wetlands > Permafrost | place: Sweden: Stordalen... | reverse complement strand
GGAAATCTGGTCGGCGGAACGTACGCCACCGTTCCAGGCGGCCTCAACAATTCCGCCAGCGGCTTTGCCTCTTTTGCCGCGGGCGATGATGCCCATGCCGATGCCGATGACTCGTTCGTCTGGGGCGACGGTTCCCGCAAAATCTTTTCCGATGGGCCCAGCGCCTTCACCGCTTTGGCCACCGGGGGTTTTTATTTCTACACTTTTGCCACCACTTCCAGCGGTCATTTTGGCGCCTTCCTCGGCCCCAATTCCACTTCCTGGGCTTCCATTTCGGACCGAAATGCCAAGAAAAACTTCCAACCGGTCGATGGAACCTCCATCCTCGATAAGCTCGCCGGCATCCCCATTCAGCAATGGAACTACAAATGGGAACAGGATTCCGATGTTCCCAACATCGGCCCCATGGCTCAGGACTTCAAACACGCCTTCTATCCCGGCCGCGATGACAAATCCATCACCACCCTTGAATTCGACGGCGTTGAACTCGCCGCCATCCAAGGCCTCAACCAAAAACTTCACGAAAAAGACGCCCAAATCACCGCCCTCCAATCCCGCCTCAACGACCTCGAACAACTCGTCCACAAACTCGCCCAGACGAAATAATTCGCCTAATCTTATTATTGGACCGCCCGCATCCACTCTAGCCATCGGAGTCAGATTTCCCATCCACTCCAGCGGAGTGCAATCTGCCCGATCGTGACGCCTCGATGCGCTGTGACCTCTGTTCTCTCTTCCACCTTTTCGAGGTAATCGCCCGTTTTCTAAATTCGGGCAAAAACCATTTGACAAAATGCCGTTCTTAACTTAAATGATTTAAGTAGTTAAACAAATAAAGCGAAAGGCAAATCTGTGAAACAAGAACTTGATCGAGTCAAAAACGATGTGGAGACAATGCAAAAGGCCATGGGGCTGGTTCCCTCCATGGGGCGGGAATGGATTCACTGGATGAAACGCGACAGGTGGTTCAGTTTGTGGTGGTGTCTGCCTGGGTTCATTCTGATCGCCGCGGCGCTGTTGCCCTTTGACCGCGCCACGCGGCGCTTGGGACTCGTGCTGGACCAATGGGCCGGGATTCTCGTTGCAGTTACACTGCTTGGGCTGGCCGTCATCAATACACGGCAAGTCACGGCAAATGACGGGCGTCCCGAGAGCCTGGTTCGGGAATCCCGGTGCACCAACGGGTTGACCGCCCAGGGCATCTGGTTCGGCGTGGCGTTGGTAGGGCAACTGCTGTTGTATTTTATTTGGGGCGCACGCTACCACATTGCCTTCGAACCGTTCTGGTCCGGCTTGTTTATTTTAGTGGGATCCACATGCCTGGCTGCGGCTGTGACCGGGAAAGCCTGGATATTGCTGGGATATGCCATCCCGTTTGTGGCCTACGGCCTCACTCTGCCGATTGCCCAGGGCCATCACAAAGTCAACACCATCCTGTTGGGGTTGATGTTCATCGCTGTGGCACTGTCGTTTTCCCTCGTCCAAACCTGGCAAATCCGGCAAATCGAACGCCAAAATGAATCCCATTGATTTCAATGGACTTGACACCGCTGTGAATGGCCCCATCCGGCTGGGCATCATGACAGCGTTGCAGGTCGATGGCCCTCTCGATTTCACGACCTTGAAGAAGCGGCTCGATACTGTCGATGGCAGCTTGAATTTACACTTGGGCAAACTTGAGGAATGCGCCTACATCACCAGTAAAAAAGCGTTCGTCGCTTTACGCCCAAAGACAACCTACAGGATTACCGTAGCCGGCCGGAAAGCGCTCACGAATTACCTCCAGAGTATGAAGAGCCTTATTGATTATCTGGAGTCAGCGAAAGAAAAATGACTTCTGGATTCGGGACTCCTCACCAAGGCAGCGCCTTTTCCTTCGTGTAAATTAGTGCCATTCGCGTCGTCCCATTGATTCTCTCATCCAAGCGATCTGTGGTCAATTTCGGCTTTTTCTCCCAAAAATTTGCCAAATTGCCGAAATTGGCAAAATACCGCCGAAAATAGTGTCATAAGTGGAATACAGTCCATAACGGGGTAACGCCCTCTTACTCGCTCGTGCTAAATTCCGCGCGTGTGGACGACCGCACATGGTCAATCGCGTCCCGAAAGCCTCGCGGCCTTCGGGTTTCGGAATTCTTTAGACGTTGAGATTTCGACATTCGTCATTTTTACCCACCACATACACGCTGCCCTAAACAGGGGTCATTCAGGGCCGATCCAACTTAATCCAACCAAAACACCATGAAATCGCCCTTTCTCTGTTATCTCTGTGCTTTTGTTCAAACTCAGACGCCTCCTCGGCTCCCCAATCCAAGCCAATCCAACCATTTTCGACAGCCCAAAGCCATTTCCACACAGAACCGGCGCTTGGCGGCTTCGCGTCCCTGCGTTCAATTCCTTTCCACTCCGGCCCAATTCAAGCCAATCCCATCAAAACGCCTCATTTATCGCTGTTTTCATCAAGGTTCACTCTCAGCGTTTCAAGGCAAATCAAGGCGTTTCAAGCCATTTAAAGCTTATTTTCCCCCACGCCTTCCTCAGTCGGTTTGCACATTCTTGAGACATTCATTCTTAACTTTAAACTCTCCACTCTTAACTTCCCAGATGTGCGCTTCATGTGCCCTGACTCGCATTCCACGAGAGCTGAGCCGTGAGAAATGTGCGTTTACGTGCAGTGATGTGCAGTGATGTGCGGCAATGTGCGCCAAATTCTCGCGCGAAGGTTGCGCTCCAAAAAATTCGCGCGTTTCGTGCCGGAAAGAACTGAAGCCCAAGCGTGATTTCCACGGGGTTGTGCGGTGTGATCGTTTGGTGGTAGTTGGCGCGCCGAAAGAAATCAAATTGCAGGAGCATAGGGTCGCCCTGTTGCCGTCGGCGGTGTATCAATTGACAAAGCGCGGGCATCGCGTGCTGGTCGAGCGCAATGCCGGACGGGGCGCGGGCTATCCGGATGTGGATTACGAGGTGGCAGGAGCGGAAATGGTGGGCGACCATAAGGCGATTTTTGCCGCAGCCGAGATGATCGTCAAAGTGAAGGAACCGCAGGAATCGGAAATCGACCTGTTGCGCCCGGGCCAGATTCTTTTCACGTATTTGCATTTGGCGGCGAGCAAACCGCTGACCGAAGGTTTGCTCAAATCGGGCGTGACGGCGATCGCTTACGAAACCGTCGAGGTCAATCGGCGTCTGCCCCTGCTCGAGCCGATGAGTGAGATCGCGGGGCGCATGTCGATTCTCGTTGGCGGCTATTTTCTGGCCAAACACAACGGCGGCAGTGGCGTGCTGCTGGGCGGTGTGCCGGGCGTTCTTCCGGGGCGCGTGGTCGTCCTGGGCGGCGGCGCTTCGGGCATCAACGCCGCGCGCATGGCCACCGGCCTGGGCGCGGACGTCACCGTCCTCGAAGTGGACCTGGAACGGATGCGGTTTCTTGACATTACGCTGCACTCGGCGCATACACTCTATTCCAGCGAAGCCCACTTGAACGATTTGTTGCCAACCGTCGATTTGCTGGTCGGCGCGGTTCTCCTGCCCGGGGCCAAGGCGCCCAAACTGATTCGCCGCCAGATGTTGCGCCGGATGCGTCCCGGCAGTGTGTTGGTCGATATCGCCATTGACCAGGGCGGTTGCGCGGAAACGTCGCGCCCCACCACGCACGATAACCCCGTCTATGTCGAGGAGGGTGTCACGCATTATTGCGTCGCCAACATGCCGGGCGCCTATGCCCGCACCGCCACCCAGGCGTTGACCAATGTCACCTATCGCTACATCGAACTGCTCGCCGATCTCGGTCTGAAGGACGCCTGCCAGCGCGACCCCGCCATTCTCAGCGGCATCAATGTCATGAACGGAAAAGTCACCCATCGCGCCGTCGCCGATGCGCACGGCCTGAAATTTGAACGATCGGAATTATGAGCCACTTCCCTCAAGTTATGCGCGCGATGGCCGACATATCCAATGACACTCATTCCAACGCGTGAACCCAACCATCGTGCAAGCTGAATTTCCCAAAACCGACGCCATTCCATCCGCCGCGGATGCGCCATTGATCGGTCTGGAGCCATCCATCCCAAGAACGTGGCTGGAGAGCGGGACGGCGGTGCTGGACGCGTCTGGGAAATTGCTGGATGTCAATGAATCGTTGAGCACGTGGCTGCTCCGGACGCGAGCCGAGCTCCTGGGCGAATCCTTTTGGGAACTCTTGAGTCATCTTTGCGCCGAGTGGCGGCCGGTTCTCGAAAAACTCTCGCGCAGCGGATCCAGTTTCGATCGCGCCAACCTGAAGCTTTCTCACGCCGAGCCATTCGCGGGACCGCCGCAGTGGTTTGTGCTCGAGGTCGCGCGCGGCGCCAACGCCTGTTTTGTCCGCTTGAATTCGACGCTGCCGCCGCTGGCGGAACTAGAGGAGGCGTTCTGGGATGAACATTTGCGTAGTGACTCCGCCCGGCGGGAAATGTTCGTGCGACTTTTGCGAGCCGAGGCGCGCCTGGACGGCCTGATGCGGCGCTGGCCGTGCGTTATCTTCAGCCAGCGCCCGGATTTCAGCGTTCAATTTATCAGCCCTAACATCGAGGAATTGACTGGCATCACCGTCGCTGAATGCATCGATCAGCCCCAATGGTTCTGGCGTCTGGTGCACGAGTTGGACGCCGGCGAATTGGAGCAGCAATTCAAACGGTGCGTCCAAAGCCGCACGGACGTCACCAACACGTATCGCATCCGCCATGCCGTGACCGGACGGGTGGCGTATATATTGGAGCATCGCCAGCCGGCCATCAGCCAGAACGGCCTGTTGCTCGGATACGAAGTGGTCTGGCTGGATGTCACGCGCCAGACCATCGCGGAAAAACGCCTTTCCACCGCCGCTTGGAAGGAGACGCTCGCTGTTTTGACCCTTGGCATGGCCCACGATTTCACCAACATCATTGCCGGCATTCACTCGTTGAGCGAATCGTTCCTGAGCGATTGCTCGCCTGATCATCCCTTTCGCGAAGGGCTGGAGTTGATCAAAAAAAGCTCATTGCAAGCGAGCCAATTGGTGCAACGCATGGTCAATTTGCACGTCGGGCAGACGGGCGAACGCAATTACCATAACTTGAATGATGTCACGAGCGACCTCGTGGAGCTGGTCAAAAAGATTCTGCCGCGCCGGATTCAAACCGACACCGAACTTTGCCCGGCTTCCCTGGCCGTTTATCTCGACGTGGTGGAATTCCGGCAGGTGGTGATCAATCTCATCCTCAATGCCGCTGATGCCATGCCGCGTGGCGGCGAGCTGACCTTGCGCACATCGCGCCATGAAGCAGCGCCGGCCGTGGAAAACCTCAGAGGCGCTTTTCCGCGCCTGCCGTGTGTTTGTCTGACGATCGAAGACACGGGCAGCGGCATCAAACCACGGCATTTGGCGACGATTTTTGATCCGTTTTTCACCACCAAAGCCAAAGGCTCCGGTCTCGGACTTTACAACGCCCGGATCGCCATCGAAAAGCATCAGGGCGCCATATCGGTCACTTCCAAGGAAGGGCTTGGGACAAGCTTTCACCTTTGGCTGCCGGAGGCTGATTTTTCGGAGTCCAAACAAGCGGACGACGAAGCGCGGCGCAACCGCCGCGCGCGCCGCTGCCTGTTGCTGCTGGGGCAACCCGGCGACATGCGCGAGAAGAAGGCGGAATTGCTGCGCTCGCACAATTTCCACGTTGTGGTCGGCTCGTCCAGCGACGATTTCACGGAATTGCTCGATTCGCCGGATTATCAATTCAGCGGCGTTTTTCTGCTGGTCGAGAACAATGATCCGGCGCTGGCTTCCTTGCCGGGGGATGTGAGACAGCAGAAGAAGGATATTAAGATCGTCGTGCAACTGGCCGGGTGCAATCAGGACGACATGGATGGGCGCTTGCTCAACAAGGTGGATCTCCTGTTGCACGCTGATTTGCCGGAAGCTGACATGCTGCAAAAACTACAATCTCTCCTTGATCAGCCCGCCTAGCCCATGCCAACCGACACCCCCAGCGCGTCCGAGCCGGTTCGCCCGATTCTAATTGTTGACGACGAGGAAATTGTCCTGGTCGCGCTGCGCGACACCTTGCTGCGCGAAGGCTACACCGTCGTCGCCTCACCGCACGCCATCCATGCCTTGAGCGTTCTGAGAGAACAAACTTTCTCCGTCGTTATAACTGACCAGCAAATGCCGCTGGTTTCAGGGCTGGAGTTCCTGGCCCAGGTGCGCGAGATACAGCCGGACGCCACCCGCATTTTGATCACCGCCGTGCTCAACTTAAGCACGGTGATCGACGCCATCAACAAGGGCGAGATTTATCGCTTCGTCGTCAAACCGTGGTTGCGTGAGGAGTTGCTCGCGACCGTCAAGAACGCCGTCCAGCGTTACGAGTTGATTTCGCACAATGCCCGCCTGCAGGCCACGACCCAGGCGATGAACGAAAAGCTCAAGCAACTCAATCATGCGTTGGAAGAACAAGTGGCCACCGTCGCCGCGCAAAACGGCCAATTGCAGACCCTCCTCCATGACCAACAGGAAAATCTGCGGCGCTCGGTTGATTTGTGCCTGCAAACGATGCAGACCTTCTACCCAACGCTGGGTGTGCGGGCTCGCCGCACGGCGTCCGTTTGCGCCGCGATGGCGGCGGGCTCCAGCCTTTCCGACGAGCAGCGTCAAACATTGGAAATCTGCGCCCTGATTCATGATATCGGCCTGGTTGGCGTTCCACGGCGATTGATCAAACGCTGGGAGGAATCTCCCGAATCCCTGAATGCCGCTGAAGCCGCCCTGATTCATCATCATCCGGTGCTCGGCGAGGAACTGGCCTCTTTCGCCCACCAACTGCGCGAGGTCGGACCGACGATTCGTGGACATCATGAACGGTTTGATGGGGCCGGTTATCCGGACAAATTGCACGGGATGGAGATTCCGTGGCTGGCGCGCCTTCTGGCGGTCGCGGTCGCGCACGCGGAAAGCCCGCTGGACGCAAAGAGCGCCATGGAAGCCATCAGTCGTGGAAGCGGCTCCGCCTTCGATCCCGAGGCGGTGAAAATATTCCTGCGACATGTTCCCAAGGCGGTCGTGCCGGGGCGGCAGCGAGAAGTATTATTGACGGAACTGACGCCGGGGATGGTGCTGGCACAGGGAATTTACAGTGAAAATGGCGTTCTGCTGATGCCGGATGGCCAGCGATTGACCGCCACTTATATTGACAAACTGCTGAACTACAATCGCATCAACCCGATCTCGCAATCGCTGCTGGTATACTGTTGACAGATGGCGAAACTACTGCCGTTTCGCCAGGCTCGGGTCCACCGCCTTCAATCCAACGAACCAGGCGGTGTCATTCTTGGCGTTGCCGCCGAGCACCAGCCATTTCGCTGGCGCCAAAGTGTGGGAGCCTTTCGAAACCTCCTTGCCCTGGCCAATGCAACTCACCTCGATGCGCGAATCACCCAGATTCTTGACTTTAAGGACGCATCGGTCACTCATCTTGAAATTGCGGCTTTCATTGAGGGGAATGGACTTCACTTCGTTTGTAATTTCAAAATAATTATTCCATTTGTAAATCCGATGGAGCTTGGCGGACAGGCCAGTGTCCACCGGCGCGTAACTTGCGTTCTGGGAATCGTTGGCTCCCCAGACCAATTGCGCCTGCACCGTCAAATCAGAAGCCCACGCCGGGCATGCAGCAAGAAACACCAAATAGAACAACGAAAACGGGCGAGTTAATTGCATATCAGTCAGTCACCGTCATATCGTCAGATTGCTCAGGCCTGACAGAGGTCGGTCGGGCGGCGTCGTTATCCTGCAACCAAACAACCGTCAAACCAGACGATTGATCGTGGAAAGTCGTCGTGTCCATCGCCTCGTCAGTGGACGTAAATTCGTCATTCGTCACCGGCTTGGGGTGTGTCAAGGTGAAAAGGGCAACACAGGAGGCCGCAGCCAAGCCAGCCAGCGGCATCAGGAAACGCCGCCAGCGCGCCATCAAGCCCGGCTTTGAAACGGGCGCCCGTTGAGTCTCCGATTGAATCTGCCCCTCAATCTTCGACCAGAAAAATTCGCGGCTCTCTGGAACTGAACGCGGGATGTCGGCCCCCATCATCGCCATTTTTACTTCGCGCAATTCGGCGACCAACTGGCCCGCCTCTGATTGCCCGGAGGCAAGCGCGGCCATGCGCTCGGCCTCGGCGCCGCTTAACTCGCCATCGACCCACGCCTGCAACTTCAACTCCAGTTCCTCGTTCATTCCAAACTTTCTCGCTTCAAACTCGCCAGCAACGACGCCATCCGGCGCCGCGCATAAAACAACCGTGACATCACGGTGCCAATCGAACAATCCATTCGTTTGGCGATTTCCTTGTACTCCAATTCCTCAAATTCATGCAAGACCAACGCAGTGCGATGCTCCGGCGACAGCTTAGCCAGCGCCGCGTCGATTCGCTGTCGCAATTCTCCACGTTCCAATCCTTGCGTAGGGTTGACCTCCACGACCGGCATCTGACGTTCGACCCCGCCGGACTCCTCGTCCAGCGCGTCGATGGATTCCATGCGCTGGCGCTTATGCTTTCGCAACTGATCCAGGCACAAGTTTATCACAATTCGAGTCATCCAAGTGATAAAACTTGAATCGCCCTGAAACTGAACCAGCCTTTGCCAACCCTTTACCCATGCGTCCTGAGAAAGATCAAGGGCCTCTTCTTCATTGCGCATCATGCTGTAGGCCCGCGCAAAAATCTTGTCCCGATGTCTGGCAACCAGCTCCTCAAATGCCGCCAAATCCCCCTTTTGAGCGGCTTGGACCAACTCCGTATCACTTATCTCGGGCTGGTCGCGTGGCGCCAACATAGTTTTGACGAGGTGGTGGACGGACTATTCAGACAAAACTAAAGTTTTCCCTTGGTGGAAGGCAATTGGCCATGAATGCGCGCATCCTGTTGACAGGCAACATCTACCGCACGCGCAAAGGCCTTAAAAAGGGCCTCTACAATGTGGTGCGGCTCATCGCCGTAGAGCAATTCCAGATGCAAGTTGCAGCGGCCTTCGTTGGCGAAGGCCTGAAAAAACTCGCGCGCGAGGCCAAAACGGAAGGCCGAGGAGGCATCCTGAGTGCGATCTTCCGGGGCGATTTTGCGGTGCGCTGCCTTATCGAATCCCCTCCATACCAAGTAGGGACGTCCGCTAAAATCGATCACGCAACGAGCGAGGCATTCGTCCATTGGGACGTAAGCCTCCCCGGTGAAGGGATTGCGAGGGTCAAACCCCGTTCCGTAGCGACGGATGCCCTTTTTGTCGCCCAGCGCTTGAAGATACGCCTGGCCCAGCGTAATGCCACAATCTTCGACCGTGTGATGGGCATCGACTTCCAAATCGCCGTCACAGCGCAAATCGAGATTCACGGTGGAGTGCCGGGCGAAAAGCGTCAACATGTGGTCGAAGAACGGAATGCCGGTCTTAATCCGCGCCCTTCCAGCGCCATCGATGTTGAGGGCGACGGAAATGTCGGTTTCCTTGGTGGTTCGCTTCAGTTTTGTTGAACGCTGTTTCATTCCAACTGTTTGATACGGCTGAAGGCGGCGAATCTTGCTTAGTGTCCTTCGAGCGCCAAATAGCGTTCGGCGTCGATGGCCGCCGCGCAACCGAGTCCTGCGGCTGTCACTGCCTGCCGATAGACGTGGTCCGAACAATCGCCCGCGACAAAGACACCAGGGACGTTTGTTTGTGTGCCGCGTTTGGGAATGATATAGCCGTTTTCATCCATGTCGATCACGCCTTTAAAAAGCTGCGTGTTGGGGACGTGGCCAATCGCCACAAAAACACCGGCGCAAGGCAGCACGGTTCCGTCACCCGTTTTCACATTTTGCAATCGCACCGAGGTGACTTTGCCCAGTTTGGGATCCATGATCTCCGTGACCACTGAGTCCCATACGGGCTTGATTTTGGGATGGGACAAGGCCCGTGCCGCCATGATTTTGGAGGCGCGCAACGAATCGCGCCGGTGCACCAAGTGGATCTCAGACGCAAATCGTGTCAAATATATCGCTTCCTCGCACGCCGAATCACCGCCTCCCACCACCACCAGCGGCTGATTGCGGAACATCGCCCAGGCTCCGTCGCAGGTCGCGCAAAAAGTGACGCCCTTGGTCTCGAGCAATGTTTCGGCCTCCAATCCGAGATGGCGATGGCTGGCGCCGGTGGCAATGATTACGGTCTTGGTTTCCACGTCTCCTTCGTGCGTGGTGAGGCGAAACGGGCGCCGGGAGAAATCCGCGGCTTCCAAGACATCGCCCAGCCGAATCTTGGCCCCGAATCGTTCGGCCTGCTTCTGCATCCGCGTCATCAATTCGTATCCGTCCACGCCCTCGGGAAATCCGGGGTAATTTTCGACGATGCTGGTGGTGGTCAATAAACCGCCTGGGTGTCTGCCGGTCAGAACGAGCGGGGCCAGATTGGACCGCGCCGCATAAATTGCAGCGGTCAAACCTGCGCAACCAGTGCCAATAATAATGACATTTTCCATTAGATTCGCAACTTAGTGTTTCCCGGCACGATTAACAAGGCGAACGTCATGAGCGGAGCGATGAGGCAGGCTCGCGCGCGCGAGAATTTTGCGCTCATTACCGCACATTGGCGCACATTACCGCTCCTAAACGCACTTTTCTCACGCCTCGGCGCTCGCGGAATGCTCATGTTTGCGCACGCGGCGCACATGAAGTCCGGCTGGAACCGGTGGCGGCCCGTATGAGATTGTTCCTGTTTTGCATATAATAAAATGGGCAGTTAACGCTGCATAGCGCTGCGAACGGGTGCCGTAAAACTTCGTCAAAGCGCGGTAGAACGGCGCCAAAATACGCTTGGCGCATACTCCATGTCCGAAAGCAATGGCAGCCAAGATTCGATATGTTTGGATTGGCTTTGATTTGAGGCGTCCCCGCCGGGGGGGGGGAGGG
>Ga0182024_10023758_pt1 | contig 10947 bp, 6 predicted proteins | sample P32metaG_FD_120480 | JGI IMG/M metagenome (GOLD analysis project Ga0182024, IMG submission 120480) | Permafrost microbial communities from Stordalen Mire, Sweden - P3-2 metaG (Illumina Assembly) | ecosystem: Environmental > Terrestrial > Soil > Wetlands > Permafrost | place: Sweden: Stordalen... | reverse complement strand
GGATCAAACTCTCGTTTAATCTTGGTTTGGTTGCTCTTGTAGGACAGGGGTCCCAAGAGTCAACCGCCTCCGCTCGCTCGAAAGGAGCGAAGGCATATAACTAGTGAGAATGACCAAGCCAAATTCGGCATCATCTCACGACTGGCACGTTCAACTATGTTGTCAAAGATCCTAACTGCTTATCGCCTGAGCGGGCAGCTTTGGATCAAGGACATATCCAGCCGAAGCCGGAGTGTGTCCTCGAACTTGGTGCGCTGTGTTTTCGTCTTGGTGCCAACTGGAGGCCTTAGCCCGGGACCCTCAAAATCTCTTGCTTTTTGTCCTGGTCGAATCCGCTATTTCCTGGATCCAGCCGGACTTTGAGGGCCGCTCACCAGCGAGCGACGTTTTGCGCGAACTTTTCGAGACTATCCAAATTTCGGATGCATGTCAAGCGAAAGGGAAGCTTTTTTGTAAACTCGCTCCGACTGGCAGCAAGCACATCGAACAGCTTCAGCCGAGAACACTCCCCGGCAAGTTCGCACAGCGCAAAATATCAAAACAACAGAACGTCCGGCAGCCGGACGCGGAGCCCTAAGGCTCCTGTAAATCATTCACTTGCAGTGGCTTGGGTTTGAATGCTTGCAGCCCTTATTCCCGGCCGCCATCAAACGCTTGGACTGCGCTTCGTCTTTTCCCCTCAACCGGCAGCCCTTGTCTTTCGAGCCGCCCAATCCCGTTGAGGTGCGAAGCCTACTAGCCTTACTCAGTTAGAGTATCCTGCTTCGCTCTGCGATGCAAATTCACGCTCATTCTGCGGCGTATCCTTTGCAACCAACCCAGCCTATCAGCCACGCGGTCGCGCGGCAAGGCGCTTGCTGTGGAGATCCTGTGCAAAGGGATCAGCCCGCTCCACCGAAGAGCTATCCGCATTGCGCCGGCTGCGCCCGACTCCGCCCCGCGCTTGCCAATCCGGAGCATCGCGGTTAGCATCCAACTCAGAAACCGGCCTGCAAAGCAGGTGCGGGGAACAACGCTGGTTGAACCAACATTCAATGAACAGGGGTCCTGCTCGTATATATGGTTCGGTGTGCAATGTCCGCCAGTCCGGAATGCCTAAAGAGCCACGGCAGGGTCCCGCCGTCTTAGGACGGGTTCACCAGCGCTTCGCCCCACGGCCCCGCGGGTCGGTTTTTTCTTCTCCTTCGCGCCCTGTGCTTTTTTCTTTCACCCTCAACCCGGTGCGCGATGCCCTCTAAACACATGCTGCCCAAGGGCAAGCGCCGCCAGTCGGTGCGCGCCCAGTACCGTGCCACGCGCGGCGCCACGCAAGATTTCGCCGCCCAAGCAAGACCGAGCGCCGAACTTGAACCTGAAGAAGCCGCGGGGCCTGAAGAAGCTGATCTCGCCCTCGACCCCAACCTCGCCCTCATCTCCGCTCATGACCCCATCCCTGACCTTGACTCCGACCTCGACGAAGGAGACGAAGGGGATGAACCTCCCCCCGCATCCGCCATTCACACCTACGCCGCCGACTCCTCCGCCTCCGGCAAGCGCCTGGACGCCTGGCTCACGCAGACCATTCCGGAGACCAGCCGCGCGCGCGTACAGATGCTCATCGCCGGCGGCCAGGTGCGCGTGGACGGCGTCTCCGCCAAGCCCAGCCACAAGCTGCGCGGCGGCGAGTCCATCGCCGTGGAAGGCCAGCCCCGGCCAGCGCCGCTGCATGCCACGCCGGAGGACATCCCGCTCGACATCCTCTACGAGGACGAATTCCTCGCCATCGTCAACAAGCCTGCCGGAATGATGGTCCACGCCGGCGCGGGACGAATCGACGATGCGCGCGGCGACACCCGTAACCAGGGCACGCTGGTCAACGCGCTGCTGCACCACATGGCGCAGCTCTCAACCACCGGCGGCGATCTTCGCCCCGGCATCGTGCATCGCCTGGACAAGCAGACTAGCGGCGCCATCGTTGTCGCCAAGGATGATGCAACTCATCGCAAGCTCGGCGAGATGTTCTCCAGCCGCCAGGTGCACAAAACCTACCTCGCCCTGGTGCATGGCACGCTCGCCAAGGATGACCTTACGGTCAACCTGCCCATCGCGCGCGACCTCGTCCGGCGCACGCGCATGACTACCCGCCGCGCAGAATCGCAAGGCGCCCGCAGCGCGGTCTCGCACATCCGTGTGCTGGAGCGGCTGGCCACGCGCTACGGCCCGTTCACCCTGGTCGAGGTGCGCATCGAAACCGGACGTACCCACCAGATCCGGGTGCACCTGCAGTCGCTGGGAACGCCGGTGGTCGGCGACACCCTGTACGGCGCGCCACGATCGCTCGCGCTGATAAACCCTCCACCGTCCGCAAAACGCAAGAGCGCGCATTCGCGTCCAACAGAAGAGGCGCAGGCGGAACCGGAAGCGCAGTTGGGGGCGGAAGCACAAGTGGGTGCGGGGGCGCAGGTGGGTTTGCCCCGCAATTTCCTCCACGCGGCGCACCTGGAGTTCGCGCACCCGCGCACCGGCAGAATGTTGGCAATCGATGCTCCACTGCCCGATGAGTTGGTTGAGTTTATGGCATGGCTGAAGATGCAGCGGATAGAATCAAGCGAGCGACTATGAACGATTCCCAATGCGCTGCCGCGGCCCGCACCACACGATCACTCCTCCCATGCTTGCTGGCTGTTCTGATTCCGACTCTGACGATCGCTCCGGCCTTCGCCCAGGCGCAGGCGCCCGCGCCCACCACACCCTCCCAGCCAGCCCAGACGGCCCCCGCCCCGCAACTGCCCACCTCCGCTGCGCCGGCGCCGGGCGCGCAGCAGGCTCCTCCGGCCGCGCAGGACATCGAAGCTCCAACAATTAAGGTCGGAGTCAACGAGGTCGACCTGGTCTTTACCGTTACCGACAAGAAGGGCCACTTCATCACCGGCCTCAACCAGTCCGACTTCGGCCTGCTCGACAACCGCATGCAGCCGGAACAGGTGCTCCACTTCTACCAGCAGACCAACCTGCCCCTGCGCGTGGGCATCATGCTGGACACCAGCTCCTCCATCCGCCAGCGCTTCACCTTTGAGCAGCAGTCCGCCATCCAGTTCCTCATGCAGACGCTGCACCGCAACGACCGCGCCTTCGTCGAGGGCTTCGACGTGCAAATCGACCTCGCGCAGGCGTTCACCAACAACATCGACCAGCTTGATCAGGGCATCCAGAAGCTGCGCCCCGGCGGCGGCACCGCGCTCTTCGACGCCCTCTACTCCACCTGCAGGGACCAGATGCTCACCCTGCGCGAGTCGGGCGCCGTGCGCAAGGCCCTCGTGCTCGTCTCCGACGGCGATGACAATTACAGCCACGCACTCGAGTCCGACGCCATCAAGGAGTGCCAGCGCGCGGAGACCATCGTCTACGCCATCAGCACCAACGTTAGCCCCAGCCGCGACAAAGGCGACGACGTGCTCCAGCAGATCGCCGACGCTACTGGCGGCCGCGCCTTCTATCCCATGCGCATCGAAGAAGTTGCCAACGGCTTCTCCTCCATCGAGGAGGAGCTGCGCAGCCAGTATCTGCTGGAGTACACGCCCGCGCAGTTCAAGCAGGACGGCAGCTTCCGCACCATCTACCTGCAGGCGCGCAACCCTGCCTACCATGTGCGCGCGCACTCCGGCTACTTCGCCCCCAAAGCCGCCGAATAGGTGCTCCTGCGCAGTAAGGCCCGCGAAAAATTGCCGCCGCCGGGGTAACTCCTGTGCGCAGAAGGTGTCCAACTATGGCAAGGAGTTCTCTGCCCATGTCTCTTCGCCTGCGCACCTCCGCTGCCGTTCTGCTCACCTCGGCGTGCCTCTTCACCGTCACCCTAGCCGCACAGGCCGCTCCCGACACCCGTATGCCGCCTGGCGTCTCCGACCGCCTGACCACTCTGGCCGACCAGCCGGCCAGCCACACCGGCTTCGTCTTTGACCGTACCGAGTTGCAGTTGGCGCAGGACATGCTGCAACAGGGCGGCCTTGCGCCGGACCGTGCCGCCGCCGCGCTCACCGGCATCAGCTTTGACACCTACCGCTACAAGGAGCCGGCCTTACTACACGCCAGAAAACATGGCCTGGATCGTCGACGCCTTCCACCGCGCGGGATGGAAGCACCTGGTCAATGGCAACCAGGCCCCGGCCAACGCCGCCCAGCCGCACACCTCCATCACTGACGTATGGCTGCATTTCACCGGAGGAGACATCGACCGCGTCACCGTGCTCGTCCGCGCCACGCATGAGATGAGTCTGGTCCAGGTGGCCGGCGACCTGCGCCCGCTCGACCTCGTCCACCTCAGCGGCCACTTCGGCATTCCCCGGGTCGACCCCAGCGCCGTCATGGTCCCCGCTCCCGACGGACGCTAACTCAGCACGGCGGCCGTATCTCGCTCGACGTCCCGCCAGCCGCCGGAATGTACCCCTTCAGCGTGTAGTCCATCACCATGCGCCCGGCGGAGAAGCGGAAGCCCAGCGTGCGTATGGTCCGCTTCATGCGCTTGATCCAGCCTCTCGGCAGGCCGTCCGTATCGCGCTGGTAGTAGAGCGGGATCAGCTCGTCGCGCAGCACGCGGTACAGGTCCTCGCCGTCGCGGCTATCGTGTACGTCCATGTTGGAGTGCGTCCGCCCCAGCCCGATGGCGAAGCCGTTCAGCCCGTCATAGGCCTCGGCCCACCAGCCGTCGAGCACCGACAGATTCAGCCCGCCATTCAGCACCACCTTCTGCCCGCTGGTGCCGGAGGCCTCGAGCGGTCGCCGCGGATTGTTCAGCCACACATCGACTCCCTGCACCAGGTGCCGTCCCACGTTGATGTCGTAGTCCTCGACGAAGACGAACTTGCCTGCGAACTTCGGGTCGCGCATCATCTCCGCGATCTGCTGCAGCACGCGCTTGCCCGGTTCGTCGTGCGGATGCGCCTTGCCGGCGAAGAGGAACTGCACCGGCCGCTTGGGATCGTTCACCATCGTCGCGAGCCGCTGCATATCGGCCAGCAGCAGGTTGGCGCGCTTGTACGTCGCAAAGCGACGTGCAAAGCCGATGGTCAGCGCGTCTGGCGAGAGCACCCTGGCCAGCCGCTGTAGCTCTTCAGGAGTTTCGTCCCGCCGCTCCGCCTGTTCGCGCGCGCGCCGGCGCACAAAATCCAGCATCTGCGTCTTCAGGGTCAGGTGCGTCTCCCACAGCTCGCCATCGTCCACGTTCTCGATCTCGTCCCAGGTCTGCGAGCGCGCGCTGTTCTGCCAGCCGGGCTTCAGATGCCGGTCGTAGAGCCGGCCCATCTGCGGCGCCAGCCATGACCCCCCATGCACCCCGTTGGTGATGTGCCCGATCGGCACAGCGTCTACTGAGCGGCCAGGGTACAGGTCCCACCACATGGTGCGCGACACCTCGCCGTGCAGCGACGAGACCGCATTTGCCCTGCGCGAGAGCTTCAGCCCCAGCACCGTCATGCAGAACGTCTCCTGCGGGTCCGTGGGATACACACGGCCAAAGCCCATCATGTTCTCGTGCGAGATGCCCAGCTGCTCGCGCAGCGGTCCCAGGTGTTCCTCGATCAGGTCGGCCGAGAAGCGATCATGCCCCGCAGGCACCGGCGTGTGCGTGGTAAAGATCACCTCGCGCGGCACCTGTGTCGCAGCGGCGTAGAAGTCCACGCCCTCCTCCTCCATGCGGTTGCGGATCGCCTCAAAGACTGCGAAGCCGCTGTGCCCCTCATTCAAGTGCAGCACGCCAGGCGAAATCCCCATCGCCTTCAGTGCGCGGAAGCCGCCCACGCCCAGCAGCAGCTCCTGGCGGATGCGCACCCGCGCATCGCCGCCATAGAGCCGCGAGGTCAGCTCGCGGTCCTCCGGTGCGTTGCCCTCTACGTTCGAGTCGAGCAGCAGCAGGGTGACCCGGCCGACCGCGACACGCCACACCTTGGCGCGAATCGAGCCACCACGCGTGTGGATCTCCACCACCACCGGCTCGCCGTTGGCCCCGATCGCCGGCCCCATGGGCAGCGCGTTCACGTCGGTGTGGATGTACTCCTCGCGCTGCCATCCCTTCTGGTCCAGCCGCTGCAAAAAGTAGCCCTGCCCGTAGAACAGGCCCACCCCGATCAGCGGGATGTCCAGGTCGGACGCACTCTTGATGTGGTCGCCCGCCAGCACGCCCAGCCCGCCCGAGTAGATCGGCAGCGACTCGTGCAGCCCAAACTCAGCGGAGAAGTAGGCCACCGGCCGAGGCCGTAGCACGCCCGCGTGGGCCGCACCCCAGGTACGATCGGCGTTCAAATACTCTCTCTGTCGGCGATAACAGTAGTTGATGCGGCTGTGCAGCACCAGCGCGGTGGCGCGCCGCTCCAGCTCCTCCAGCGGTATCTCGCTCAGCAGCGAGATCGGGTTCTGGTTCAGCTGCCGCCAGCGGATCGGGTCGAGGTCGCGGAACAGGCTCACGCAATCCGCGTCCCAACTCCACCACAGGTTGCGCGCCAGCGACCACAGCCGCTCCTGCGACGGCCCGATAAATCGGTCCAGCGTGCGCGCCTCGTTCACCACCGGTGCCACCTCGGCCGCCGCCTCCACCAGCATGTGGATCTCGTCCTCGCGGAAGGTGCGCGGCTCCTTGGTCTGCACGATCAGCACGCCCTGCAGAATGCCTCGGTCGATCAGCGGCACTCCCAGAAACGAGTGATACTCCTCCTCGCCGGACTCCTTGAAGTATTTGAACCGCGGATGGTTCTTCACGTCGGTCACTGCCACCGGCAGCACCTGCTCGGCCACCAGCCCGGCCAGCCCCTCGTGCAGCGGCATGCGCAGCACGCCTACGCATCGCGGACTCAGCCCCAGGGTCGCCGCCAGCACGAGGTTGCTGCGGTCCGGCTCCAAGAGATACGCCGAACAAACATCGCTGCTGAAGCGCTCCGCAATCAGGGCGACCACGTTCATCAGCGTGTCCGCCGGCCGGCCGCCCTCGCGCGTCAGGTTGGCGATCTGCTCCAGCGTCAGCACATGTTGCGCGGCAGTTGCTTGCAGAGTCTCGGCCATCCACGTTACCCCTTGCCTTGAGTATTCAGCCTTTAGTTTCAACCTTGCAGGTTCGTCTTTCTTGATGCCCGTCCCGATCCCCCGTCGCGCAGCGACACGGGTGCAGCGTCTCAACCAAGAGAGAGCAGAAAAAACTGTAGTACTTCAGGCGTTGCAATTACGGCGGTTGAGAGCGATGTTTTGCGTTCAGGAGAGTCCCGGTCCAAGCAGGCTCCCCGTCCTTTGCCAGTGCGGAGATGAATGCGAAGATACCACACCCTCCATGGGGAACCGAGGGGGAACCCAGCAGCCCGTCTCCAGGCAATCGCACAAATCCCGAAGCAATCTGCCGCCGCGAGTCGCCTGTTAGCTGCACTGCTCCACCTGCTGCAGCAGGGCGCAGCCGAACCTCCACGGGCCCATCACAGCGTCCGAATCGCCCAGCACGTTGCCGTTGGCGTCATAGCTGCGTCAACCTACATCTCTACTAGATGCGGGGCACCCAATTTCGCGGTGGTCACATCAAGATGTGGACCACCCGCCTATTCAAGACCTGCGAGACTTGCGCGGCAGTCCTTGACCAATCGGTATGCGCCAAAAAAACCGGCCGCGCCACCTAACCAATCCTCCGGCAGGCATACCAGGCCGCGGACGACCGGGTTTCGGTGCATATAGCGCAGCTTCTCCACCTGCTTGGCCTCTGTTTACACATTGATGTCATAATATTGCACTGCACAACAAATCCACCGCGTCTGGGTTTCTACGAGCCAGGATCCCGTGATGACATTGCACTTGAATCGGCTCGACGCTTATATCATCCACGTCCTCAATCAGTTCGCACAGCAATCGCACTTCCGCGACTACTTTATTAACACAGTCGCCGACAACCAGCTCATTACGACTGCCCCCCTCGCGAGCATTCTGTGGTGGGCGTGGTTCCGCAACGACACCAAAGGAAGAAGCCCTGAGAAAACAGCCTCTCTAACCAGAGACAGACGAATCGTTCTTTCCGGCTCCATCCTGTGCATCGTGGCAATCTTCGTGGCCAGAGCGCTCGCCGTATCGCTTCCCTTTCGCGAACGTCCCTTCCGCAACCCCGCGCTACACTTCCGCATGCCGTTCGGCGACGACGTGACCAATCTATTCGCCTGGAGTTCATTCCCCAGTGACCATGCGACTTTCTTCTTTGCTCTGGGGATGTCCCTGTTTTGCCTGTCGCGCAGGCTAGGAATCGCGGTCTGGTGCTATTCATTTTTCGTCTGTTGCCTGCCGCTTGTCTATCTCGGCGAGCACTATCCCACCGACATCATCGGTGGAGCAGTCATCGGCATTGCCATCGGAAGCCTCACCTGCCATGAACGCATCCGGAACCGCCTAACCGAGGCCCCCATACGCTGGGCGGAATCCTCGCCGCAAATCTTCTATCCGTCCTTTTTCCTCCTCACATTTCTATTCGGAACCATGTTCGATCCCCTGCGACTCATCGCCACGGCTTCCTTCCACGTCGTGGGAGATATCCTGCATCATCATTCCTGGACGAGCACCAATTGAGCCAGAGCCTTCAAAAAATGCCGACTCATAGCGGAGCTGCCCATCTCCCGCGAGATGTGGGGCACCCCAAGGGGCTCGACCGAGAAGGTTAGCGGTACTGCTCCACCTGCTGCAGCAGGGCCAGCTTGCGCGTGGGCGGCAGAAAGCTCGCCTCGACCGCGTTGGCCGCCAGCTCGCGCATCTGCTCCAGCGAGAAGCCGTACTCCTCCTGCGCCAGCACGTATTCGCCCAGCAGGTCGGAGCCGAACATCGGCGGGTCGTCGGAGTTCAGCGTCACCATCAGCCCCTGGTCGAAGTAGCGGCGCAATGGATGATCGGCGAAGCTCGCACAGCAACCCGTCCGGATGTTCGAGGTCACGTTGATCTCGATGGGGATCTGCTTCTCGGCCAGCGTCTCGATCAGTTGGGGATCGTACTGCGCGGCCAGTCCGTGGCCGATGCGCTCGGCGCCGATGTTGATGGCGGCCCAGATGCTCGCCGGCCCGTCCACCGGGCCGCCCGACTCACCCGCGTGCGCGGTCAGGCGCAGGCCGGCCTCACGCGCCTCGGCGTAGTGCTCCTTGAAGAGCGAGGCCGGGCCACGGGTCTCATCCCCGCCGATGCCGATGCCGACGATCGAGGGGTACTGCGCACGCAGCTCCGCCGCCTTGCGGAAGACGCGCATCGCCTCCTCCGCGCCGAAGTGGCGCACCGCGTCGATCAGCCAGTAGACGGTCGTGCCGAAGTCGCGCTCGCCCCGCACCCGCCCGCGCTCGATGGCCTCCACGTACGGTTCCACCTCTACCTTGTGCCAGAAATAGAGAATGCCGAAGGAGATGTAGACCTCCGCGTGCACCACTCCCTGCGCCGCCAGCGAGCGCACCATGTTGTAGGTGATCAGCTCGTAGTCCTCCGGCGTCTTCAGCCGCTCGCTCATCGCCTTGTAGGAGTCCAGGAAGCCGGCGAAGTCCCGGTAGGTGTAGAGCTGGCGCGCCTCGGCCAGAGTCAGCGGCGTCGCATCGTGCCGCCGGGACAGCGCCACCAGCGTCTCCGGGTCGGTCGAGCCCTCCAGATGCAGGTGCAGCTCCACCTTGGGCAGCTTGCGCAGCCATTCCGGGATGTCGATCTCAACCAGTGGCTTCTTCCCGGAGATCGTGTGTCGGCGCATCGCTCTTACAGGCTAATTGAAGTAGGATACAGGCGTCGCGCCGGAAGGCCCGCTCCGGCCCAGCCCCAACCAACTGCCTGCTGGTGGCCTGCACCGCAGGCAGTGCACCTTAACCTACACTTTCTCCTTGACATCGCCCTCCCGATGCTTGATGCTCGGACTATTCCGCAATTTCCAGTTTTCGCTGTTTGTCTGCGCTTCATGCTTCTCCTCGCAAGACAAACCGTTCTTCCTCCCAGGCAACTCGCTCATGGGATCGACCGTTATTTTCATCAGGCTTTCGTCAACCGCAGGCAGTATTTAGACACACAACCGGGAACACTTTAAGGAGTTACCCACCCAATGACGCTGACCTATTCCTCAAAACGGCTTCTTGCCCTCGCCTCAGCCGCGGCGCTTCTGCTGTGCCCGGCTCTGCCAATGCCCGCCCAGAATGCGGCCGCCGGCACCATCACCGGCACCGTCACCGACTCCAGCAACGCCATTGTGCCCAATGCCTCCGTGATGATCACGGACACCGATACGGGCGCTACCCACACCGCTACCACGACCAATGCCGGCACCTACGTTGAGCCGTTCCTGCAGCCCGGCAACTATGAGGTCGTCTTCAGCGCGCCCGGCATGGCGAAGGTGGACCACAAGAACCTGGTGCTGACCGTCGGCCAGACGCTGACCGTCGATGCGCAGCTTCCCGTCGGATCGACCGCGACCGAGGTGACGGTTACCAGCGAGTCTCCGATCCTGGATCCGGACAAGACCGAGGTGGCGCAGACGATCGACCAGCACCTGATTGGCAGTCTTCCTGTGAATGGCCGCAACTGGAGCGACTTTGTTCTCTCCACGCCGAATGTCGTTCCGGACGGCGGCTCCGGCATGGTGAGTTTCCACGGCATCAGCGGCCTCTATAACCAGAACTATGTGGATGGCGCGAACAACAACCAGATTCTCTTCTCCGAGGCACGCGGACGCGCGTCGGGCGCACCCTACATCTATTCTCTGGATTCGATCCAGGAGTTCCAGGCGGAGACGTCGAACTATTCGGCAGAGTTCGGGCAGGCGGCCGGCGGCCAGGTGAACGCGATCACTAAGAGCGGCACCAACGCCATCCACGGCGATCTCTTCTACTATCTGCGTTACCCTGCATTGAACGCGCTCGATCCATACTCGAAGTGGTCTGCGCTGCATAACCATGGCAACCCATTCCTGCTCACCCAGCCGATCCACCAGCAGCAACAGTTCGGCGG
>Ga0182024_10023757_pt1 | contig 10947 bp, 7 predicted proteins | sample P32metaG_FD_120480 | JGI IMG/M metagenome (GOLD analysis project Ga0182024, IMG submission 120480) | Permafrost microbial communities from Stordalen Mire, Sweden - P3-2 metaG (Illumina Assembly) | ecosystem: Environmental > Terrestrial > Soil > Wetlands > Permafrost | place: Sweden: Stordalen... | reverse complement strand
TCGACACGGTCATCCTCGCTCGGCGTCGTGACGAGGTCGCCGCGCTCAACGAACTCGCCCACGCCCGGTCGGTGGCCGAGGGACGGGTCCACGGTCCGGCGCTCACCGTCGGTGACAAGGAGTTCCAGGTGGGCGACCGGGTCATCTGTTTGGCCAACGAGCGCAGCGCCGCGGTCAGCAACGGCACCCGCGGCGTGGTCACCGCGATCGATGTCGAGCGCCACACGCTCACGCTGGAGCGTCCCGACAAGCGCCAGCTGACCCTCGACACCACCCACTACGACGCCATCGACCGGGGCTATGCGCTCACCGTGCACAAGGCACAGGGGATGACCGCCGACATCGCCCTGGTGGTGGGATCCGAGGGTGCCACCCGGGAATGGGCGTACACCGCGATGTCGCGCGCAACCCTGGCCACCCACTACTACGAGGTGTTCACCCCGCCCGAGCGGGACACCCTCGGCGTCGAGCACTGGAAGGAAACAAACCGATCCGCCGAGGAGCGGACCGTACAGGCGTGGACCCGCAGCGAGTTGAAGGAGTCGGCGCTCGATTACCCGGAGCGCTACGAGACGCCCGAACGGATCACCGCCGAGAGCAGCCTCGAGGCGCTGGCCACCGATCGGCAGCGTGCCCTGGTGGAGATGCTCGGCGGATACGAGCTGTCCCAGGAGGCGACCCGGGTGGAAGCCGGCGAGGAGATTGACCGCCTGGTGGCTCAGCGTGTCTACGACCAGGCGGAGGGCTGGCTGCGTGAGATGGGCATGTCCGAGGATGCCGCGCACGAACTGGTCGCGAAGGCTGTGGACCGCATCGACGCGGAGGACGCCACCGGCGGGTCGCACGACCACCTCGAGGGCCGAACCGTCGCCGGTTGGCTCACCCCCGAGATCGATGCGCAGCTGGAAGCGGCGCAGCTGGAGTTCGAGCGCGAGCAGGGGCTGTCACCCGAGCTAGAACCGTGGTGAGACTCGGTTGTTCGAGCGTCAAGTGTCAGCAGCGTGACCGCGGCAGTAGAGTCCGAGGGGGAGAGGCTCGCAGAGTTCAAGCGCCGTTCTCTAGCTCGCCTACGAGCTGTTCTAAAGCGGGACAACTAGTTCGCCTTGTCGAGAGCCATGCCTGATTTCGATCGCCGCCGTCGCTAAGGTCTGCAGTTTCTGCGTGGAGCACATCGACTTCATCGACTACAAAGAGGTCACGCGGCTGCGCCGCTACCTCTCGGAGCGGGGCAAGGTCCTGCCGCGCCGGATGACCGGGACGTGTGCCCGGCACCAGCGCTCGCTGACGGTTGCGCTCAAGCGGGCCCGCCACATCGCCTTGCTGCCCCTTCGCGGAGATCCGCAAGCGCGCATCAGGGCATTGATGCCCCACCTGCTCCCCAGGTCGATCCGTAGACCTGGACGGCCTCTATCTCCCATCCCACCGAGGGCGCGGCTTCGACGGATATCGATACGGGCTGGCCAGGCACCTGGTTAGGCGGCGTGAACCAGCCCGTGTTGCCGCCACACTGAGTCGTCGCGACGTGCGCAACTCCTGCGGTGACGACCGTCAGAGATCCAGGTCCGGAGCACGAAAAGGCGATCGTGTAACGGTGGGTGGGAGTGAATGTCGGCAGTACAGTCGATCCCATACCGAGTGCCTCGGGTGCCACACCCACGTCTTGAGTCACCGGCCCAAGGTTGCCCAACTCAGGCAGGACTATCCCCTGAGGCCCCTCTGTTACTCGAACCTCCCAGCTGACCGATGGATCTGCCGTGAACTGTATGCTGATTGGGCCGGTGCCACTACTTCCGGAGGAGGGTGCGGCTCCAAAAAATGTCGAAGTGCTGTGGCCGGTGCCGTTCGAGAAGAAGCATTGGTTTTGCTGCCCATCAGGATAGAGGGGATCGGGCGCAATCTCGAGGGTACCCGGTGAACTGCCCGATTCGCAGAACACCTGGACCCTGACCGTCTCGTCTGGTGCAACGCTGAAGGTTGGCAGCGTCGTTGAGCCCGTGCCATATGTAAGAGGCACCAGCACCTGCCAATCAGCCTGCACAGGCGGGAGAGAAAAAATTACGGCGCTGGTCTGCGCTATGTAGAGCTCCCACGACATCGACTTGGCGGCGGTGACGTTGAGGGTCATTGGCTTGGGCTTGAAAGCCGGTGGGCCTTGCACCGTTATCGTGGTGACGCCAAGAGCGCTCGAGCACTGACTGAGATTGTTGTCGATCACGCGGTCGGTGGAGCTGATCTTGAAGGCACCCGGTCCAAGACAGTCGAATTGGATGAACAGCGTCCCCTGCGAGGCGAAGGTTGGTAGCTGCACGGATCCATGGCCCCGCGTCAGGGGAATCACGACGCGTGCGGAGGTGGGGACGCCGCCGTTACCCAACAGCGGCATGTCTTTGAGCAGCGATGCCGATGACGACGTGCCCGATGGGGCGGTGCTGCGATGACTTCTCAGCTCGATGGCGAACAAGACGACGCTCGATGCGACCACCGCGACAGCTGCAAGACCGGCGAAGAGGCTGATCATCCGCCGCCTGCGATCGGGCGTAGCCCGCTCCTTGACCTGAGGCATCGTCATCTCGTCAAGTGCGGTGGTCATCGGCTGCTGTGAGATGTGGGCGTAGAGCTTCGCGAGTTCATGGTCAATCCGGTCAGTCATGTGGTCATCCCCTTCCGCAGAGTGGTAAGGCCTCGTGCGATGTGTGTCCGGACCGTGCCCGCGCTGCACCCCATGAGCTCGGCGCACTCGTCGATTGAGTATCCGTGTCCCTTGGTCAGTGTGAGTGCGGCCCGCTGCTTGAGCGATAAGCGAGAGTAGATCCGGCTCAAGTCCAGAATCGCTGGATCGACCGCCAGCGCGCTGGGAGCGCGCATGGTCACCGGCAGGTCGCGTTGCGTGAAGAATCCACGGCTCGTGAGCGCTCGCCGTCGACTGATGCAGTGGTTGACGCAAATTCGCGCCGCCCAGGCGAAGCGATCACTGTAGCCGGCGGAGGTCAGCCACGCCCTCCACGAGCGCAACAGCGTTTCCTGAACCGCGTCCTCCGCCTCGCCCCGATCTCGGAGGATGCCCAACGCTATGGTGAAGAGCCGACGACGTTGCCGAAATACAATCTGCTCAAAGGCCAATTCGTCCTCAAACGACAGTTCGCTGGTGATGGTCATTCGCATCTCAATCTCGGACGCCATACCAAGTAACACGCAGCCCGGGGTCGATTCTGCTGACATGGGTGCACTGCCCTGATGCCCGTCGACACTAGCGAGGGCCGGTGTATCCGCGGGTGATGGGACGCCAGGGTGGATGCAAACTGGGCTTGACCACGTCTGAGGCCGAAAGGGACGAGTGAAGACTTGGCGGATGCCGAGCAGGAGGCAGCCTCGTCAGCGACCCATCCGTGTGGCAATCATTCGCGGACGGCGGTTTCTTCGGGGGATCGCTGAAGTCGGAGCCTGCTCGTGGAGGCAGAGACCGACTCAAGCTGGGTGCGTCCGGCACCGGCTGGGAATCCGAGGCACAGGACCCCTACGCGTACCCCTACGGCGCTGTCAGCCCACACCCTGTAGCAGCACACGGCGTCACGTTCAAAGGGTCCGCCGAATACGCGACGGCCCCCGGTGGCACGCGAAAACGCTCGGGCCGGGCTCTCAAAAACCGCCGAGGACAACCTCGTGAGGGTTCGACTCCCTCTCCCGGCAGTCGCAATCTGTTGAAGACTCTAGGTTTTTCTTCTCGCTGTCCATTTCGTGTCCATTTCGCCGACCGGGCAGCACCCGAATCCGCGGCCCGAATCGCGCATCGATCTCGTCCCCTAGGCCTTCGGAACCCTCATCGCTCAGGTGGCCGTAGCGGTCAAGGGTCATCGATCGCGACTTGTGCCCCACCGTCTTCATCACCGTCAGAACAGACGCCCCGCTTTCGACGGTCCGTGCAGAAAAGCCTTGGAGTCGCCGCCGAGACGGGGTTCGCCCACCCCCATTCAGGGGCGAACCGCCGTCCGCGACGTGCTCATCCCAGGCAGCTCACACGTACGTGAATTTGTGAGTCTTCGATGAATGTCCGGCAGGACTATGGACGACCACGCTCACCGTCCCCGCCGCGTGTGGTGGGCTCGTGGCGGTGATCTCGGTGTCCGAGACGATGGTGAATTTCGCCGTCTTACCTGCGAAGGTCACAGACGTCGCCCCGGTGAAATTGCTCCCAAGGATGGTCACGAGGGTGCCACCGGCAGCCGGACCGCTCGTCGGGCTGATGGACGTCACCGTCGGAACTGTGCCCGTGGTGCCGTAGGTGAACTTGTCGCCAGAGCTGATAGCCGAGGTGCCTTGACCCGTGGCCACGCGGACGTCAACGGTCCCGCTCCCGGGCGGGCTGGTCGCCGTGATCTGGGTGTTCGACACCTGAGTGAAGGTGGCCGCGGCCCCTCCGAAGGTGACCGAATTAGCGCCACCCAGGTTGAGCCCCGTGATGGTTACCTGGGTTCCGCCGCCTGTAGGCCCGCTGTTCGGGCTGACCCCGGAGACCACCGGAGAGGTCCCGAGCCCGAGGATGTACAGGTTGCCGTCGAAGCCCGCGAAGAAGACCTCACCCGCTGACACGGCCGTCGAGGCGGTGATCTCCGTTGTCGTGTTCCCAATGTTGAACGGGGTCAGCGCCGATCCGTCGGAGAGCTTGTAGGCGTCCTCGTTGCCTGCCTTGTCGGGACGAAGCACCACCTGGTTGCCGGCGCCTCCGGAGACGACCGGAGATGCGCGAGAGTGCCCGAGTGACCCGGGACTGCGCCAGATCTGGCTTGTCTGCCCCGCGCTCGTTGCCGTTGCACTCACCGCGTAGATCCACTTGCAGAAACTGAACAGGACCATATTGCCGACGAGCGCTGTGCCCGAAACCGGGTCGGTGCTGCAATTGACGAGACTCAGGTCGAAGTCCCAATACAACGAGCCGGTGGTGAAATCGAGCGCGTACTCGTGCTGGTCCTTGCCCATGACGTAGACGACACCATCCGTGACGCCGTTGACTCCGGGCAGCGCGATGGTTGGTGGTGCGCCGACATCTGAGTCGGAGCCCGAGACGGTCTGGAAGCGCCACACCTCCGCGCCGGTGACCGCGTTGAGCGCGTATATGGAATCATCTGGTTGGTTGCTGCCGAAGACGAGCAGCTGACGTCCCAGGTGATCGACTCCGATTGCGGGCGACGACCAGCTCCCACCGTCGACGCCCTTGTTGGTGTTGTTCCACCCGTTGAACGACCAATACTGACTGCACGCTGGCTTGCCGGCGGTGTTGCCGACCCCATACAGCGCCCACTCGTGGCCTGCGTTGTGCGATTCACTGATCCCGGTGTCGCCGACGAAGACCGTGGGGCCGATCCCGGCCATGTCCACGACCAGCGGGGACGCCTCGATGCGGCCGCCGGTGTTGAAGCTGCACTGCAGCGCACCGGTGGTGGCGTCGTACGCGTACAGGTTGAAGTCTTCGCTGCCAAAGTAGACGGTGTTGCCAAATACGGTTGGCGATGAATAGGCGTCCGCCGGGAGCGTCTTCTGCCAGAGGATCGTGCCGGACGCCGCATCCACCGCGGCGATCGACGGTGCACCCGAGGCGACGACGTACACGACGTTCTCACTGAGGGTGGTGTTGTAGACGACGGCCGGCGACGACGTGATGAAGCCGCCGAGTGCCACCTTGTGCTTGAGCGTGAAGGCGTCCCAGCTCGAAGCACTGACCGTCGTGTCCGGGGACACGGCCGTGTGGTACTGGTTGTACCCCATCATGGGGTAGTCGGTTGCTGTGCTTGCGTGCGCGACCATGGGCCCCGCCCCGCCGATCGCAACGACAACAGCGGCGGCGAGGCCGAACCCCAAACCGGCGTGCTGCTTACTGGACTTGGTGCACCCAAGCGCCGATGGCTTGCCCCCCATGGCCAATCCCCTTCTTGAACGCGGCGTAGCTGGCGTCCTCACCTTTGCGAGACTGCGTCCCGCCGACTCTAGCACGGTCGATGGGGAGACGCAATTGGGCCTTTTGCCTCCTTTTCAGTGACTCAGCCGACAGTCGCGGACTCAGCCGACAGTCGCGATCACGTCGGATCGCTGGGGTCAGGGGGCGTCTTGGCCACGGCGTGGAGTTCCGCAGCCGACACCGGCGATAGGGTCAGCCGGGAGGGCCCCAGCGGCGCCTGGGCGTAGTTGAAGCTCGAGGCGCAGTTGTATGCGGCAGCGTCCTGCGTGGTCAGGTACGTCAAGCCGAACGCGATTTCCGTGAACGCGAACACCGAAGCGAAGGACGCCGTGGTCGAGTCCGTGGCCCCTGCCTTGGCGTAGGGGCTGATGAGAACAGTGCACAGCGCTTGCCTGCCGGCGGCCAGATCCCGTGGTGATAATCTCCGCAAATGCGAGGGGAATCAGCGCCGTATCGACTCCCGGCAACCACTGCGGCACCCTGCGAAGCCTCGAGGACGCGTATGGCTTGCCCTATCTGGGAGTGGCGGCGGGCTTCGCGAATGGAGACCTCGGAGGGCTGATCGGCTAAACGAACGATACCGCGCACAAGGTGGGGAGCATGAAGCTGCTGTTACGCAGGAAAAGCACGTACGTCTGGTGTCTGATCGTGGGGCTGGTTGTCGGCGCCGCTGTTGCCGTGGTTCGGATGCTAAGCACGATAGACAGATACGACGGGGTCTAATAGTCCACGTTGGCTCGTCAGCCGAAGTACCCAACAAGGTTCCCATCGCTGAGGCTTTGCGCACTCGCGAGCAGGGACAACCCGAAGACCTCCTCGATCGACCGCAGCGTCCCGTAATGGTTCCCGCGCAGCGCGATGGCGCCTCTACCTCTGGCCGTGCTCGAGATCACCACCAACGGAATCTGTCCACCCCCGGGTGTCCCCACCACGTTGTTCTCGTCCATGGTGACGATGACGGTCGCATTCCCCCGGAGGAACCACGACGATGCGAGCACCGGGGCCAGGTTGGCCCTGAGCCACGCGTCACCCGCCTGGACTGAACCAGAGTGCATGTCATCCAGCAGGTTCGGAGTGATCCAGACGAAATCAGGCGGGGCCGGGCTGTCGAGGGCAGCGACGAGGCCGGTACTGCCGGGATAGGGAACGTCATGACACGGGCTCGCGTTGTCCGTGTAGTAGACAAAGGGGTTGTGTTTGCGCGCGTACGCGCCGGCGGTGGCACCGCTGTAGCAGGGGGACGGCATCGACTCCATATACCCCTCCCACGGGATGCGCGCAGCGGTGAGCTCGCCACCGAGGTCCCGTGCGCGGATCCCGGTGGCGCAGCCGTCGCTGGTGCATCCCTGAGTCGATCCACTGCTCGCCGCCAGGTAGTTGGGGAGGCTCGGATGGCCGACCCCGTACCAGCCGGTTGCGCTCAGATACCGCGAGGCGAGTGAGCAGAAATACGGATCGGCCGAGCACGAACCCAGCGTCGCGGCGTAGCCCCTGTTCTCGAGCATGATCAGCAAGACGTGCGGTCGCGTCGACGGTGGTCGGCTCTGACGAGGCGTCGATGTCGGCGTCGGTCTGAGGGACGGCCCCACTGGTGATGGTGTCGGGGCGGGAGTCAGTGTCGAAGTCGGTGCGAGGGTGTAGGGGGAGGTGAACGTCGAATCCGGTGTCGGAGTCGAGGTTCGCACTCGCGTAGTGTTGCTACTGCAGGCGGCAAGCAGCAGACCGACGAACAGCACTGGCCACACCCTGCTCGCTCGCGGACGACGTCGTTGCACCCGCCCCTCCCTCCATCGGTGTTGTACTTAACTCAGTGAGGCCGGCCGAATACTAGCGCCTGGCAGGTGAGAAGGGATCGGGCGGTCAGAACGCGGGCGTGAGGTCGACGTTGGCAGTATCGGACCACCTTACTGTCCATACCACCCTGAACGCGTTCTCGATCGCACGCAGAGTGCCCTAGGGGTTGCCCCCGCTGGTGAGGGCACCCGAAGACGTGGCCGACATTACAATCGTGGGGACGTGCCCGCCGCTGCCCGTGTTCCAGAAGCTCGTAATCGCTGGTGATGCTTTTGAACCAGACGAATGGGTTGCGCGCCTTTTCGTAGTACCCGAACCGTGTAGCACACGGATGGTATGTCCTCCATGTACGCCTTCGACCTGATCCCCGCTGTGGCGAGTTCGCCGACCAGGGTCGGCGAACGGTACGAGCCGGCCGGGCCAGAGATCAACGCGACGTAGTCCGCGAGGCTGGTGAAGAACGATCACCATGGGTCGCCGACGATGGTAGCGATGGCTGCCGCCTCGACGCGGTCTCCGCAGCAGCCGGTCGGGGCGGCATCATTCCGGGCATGGACCTCGCCCGAACACGCGGCGCAACCCCACGCCCGGAGCCACTGTCGCCGCTGATCAAATGGGTGCTCCCGGGCGGTGTGGTGGCGCTGACCATCGCGCTGCTCGGCGGGTACGAGTTCCACTGGTCGTGGACCGGGGTGACGCCCAGCGACCAGCTGTGGGATCTGCTGCACGTGATCGTGCTGCCCGTGGTGCTCGCGACGCTGCCGATCTGGTACCGGACGCGCGAGCGTTGGATGATGGAGTGGCACGTGGTCTTCGGCATCGCCGGCCTGGCGTTCGTCGTCCTGGTCGTCGGCGGCTATGCGTTCAACTGGGGGTGGACCGGCTTCAAGGGCAACACCCTCTGGGACTGGCTCGAGTTGCTCGCGCTGCCGGTGGTCGTCGCCACGCTGCCACTGTGGTTCGCGACCAACAAGCGATTCGAAGGTCGGTGGCGTGCGGTCGGCCTGGCCGGCCTCGCCATCTTCGTTGTCGTCGTCTTCGGTGGCTACGCCCTGGACTGGGGCTGGACCGGCTTCCGCGGCAATACCCTCTGGGACTGGTTGCGCCTGTTGATGGTGCCGTTCGTGCTGCCGGCGGCACTCGCCTGGTTCTCCGCGCGAGCGCAGTCTCAGCGCGAATCACTGGCCCGAGTGCAGGCTTGACTGTCGGCGCAAGCGCGCCGCGGTGCGGGACGGCCGAGAAGGGAACGACAGCTCTAGACAGCCGCTCCGAAGCGCTCGAGCCGGAACGGCGAGAGATCCGCGTCGCTCTCGCCCGTCGTGATGCGCTGCACGATTGCCTCGCCGAGGCCGGCCGAGTGCTTGAACCCGTGCCCCGAGCAGGGCGAGACGAGGAGCACGCCGGGGAGATCCGGGTGGTCGTCGATGACGAAGTTCGCATCCGGCGTGACCGTGTAGAGACAGCGAACCGCACGCAGGCAGTGCGACGAAAGCCCCGGGAGCCGCTTGCCGATCAGTGAGGCATAGAGCTGACGCGGCTCGTCGGGATCGACCTCGAGCGATGCTTCGTCGGCACCGGTTGCGGTGTCGAGCTGCTCGTTGGCGACCTTGATCTCTCGGGTGCCGTCGATCGCCGGGAAACCATAGAAGGCGTTGCCGTCGCTCAGCCCCCAGATGAAGACCGGCATGGCGCCCGGGGTGTGGTCGACAGCGTCCGGCTTCAGCTCGTACCACTGGAGCACCTGCCGGTACACGTTGAACAGCCGCACCTGCTCCGCGGCGACGAAGTCGCGAACCCACGCCCCCACCGCGAGCACGACCCTGCCCGCGTCGACGAAGCCACGGTCGGTCCGCACTCGCACCCCGCTCCCGGACGGCTCGACGGCGAGGACCCGCTCGTCACGGCGAATCTCGGCGCCGAGACGGCCGGCGACGGTCAGCTGCGCCTCGACGCAGCGTTCTGGACGGACAAAGCCGGCCGTGGGTTCGTAGAAGGCGGATTCGTCACCGTCCAACCCGAACTGGGGGAACCGGCCGGCCACGTCGGCGGCGCTGAGCAGCTGGTGCTTGATCCCGTACCGGTTCGCGCAGGCGATGGTGCTGGCCAGGAACTCGTGACGGTGGTGTCCGGCAGCTCCCCCGCCGGCCGACTCGAGGATCAGTCCGCCGCACTGCGTGAGCAGGCTCTGACCGGTTTCGGCCTCGAGCTCGCGCCAGATCGCGTGCGAGCGCGGGACCAGCGGGGTGTAGGCCTCGCCCTCGCCGATCGCCTCACGGGTGATGCGCGTATCCCCGTGGGTCGAGCCGTAGATGTGCGGCGGCGAGAATCGATCGATGCCCACGGCGCTGATGCCGCGCCGCGCCAGCTGATAGAGGGTCGCGGCACCGGCGGCGCCCAGGCCGACGACGGCAACGTCGTACGTGCTCACCGCCGCAGCCTACTACCCTGCGATGGTGAGCCAGGATCACTACTTCACCCCGGATCCGACGGTCGCCTCGCGCCCGAGGACGATCCGAGTCACGCTCGCGGACCTGAGCTTCGAGCTGGACACCGACCGCGGTGTCTTTGCGCACGGCCACCTCGACTTCGGCACCGATCTGCTGCTCCGCACCCTGCCGCCGGTACCCGCGGGTGAGGTGATCGACGTCGGCTGCGGATACGGGGCGATCGCCATCACCGTCGCACTGCGCAACCCCGACGCCCGGGTGTGGGCGGTGGACGTCAACCGGCGGGCCCTCGACCTCTGTGCGCGCAATGCCGAACGCGCCGGCGCACGCAATGTCGTCACCGCCGAACCGGACGCGGTCCCTGGCGGCATCAGGTTCGCCGCCGTGTACTCCAACCCACCGGTCAGGCTCGGCAAAGAAGGGCTTCACGAGCTGCTCCTCACCTGGATCGGACGGATCCAGCCCGAAGCCGTGGCGACCCTGGTGGTCCAGCGCCACCTCGGCGCCGATTCGCTGGCGGGGTGGCTTGCGGGCCTTGGTCATCGCGTCGAACGGGTCAGGTCGAAGGGCGGCTATCGCGTCCTCGAGGTGCATGCGGCCGGCTGAACTCCGCATCATGAGCGCCGTGCCCGTTAGCCCCGGCCCGGTCGGCTTCATCACCATCAACGTCGACCCGGTCCTGAATCTGGGGCCCCTGCCGATTCACTGGTATGGGGTCATGTATGCGGTGGCATTCCTTGCGGCGTATCAGTTCGG
>Ga0182024_10023756_pt1 | contig 10947 bp, 8 predicted proteins | sample P32metaG_FD_120480 | JGI IMG/M metagenome (GOLD analysis project Ga0182024, IMG submission 120480) | Permafrost microbial communities from Stordalen Mire, Sweden - P3-2 metaG (Illumina Assembly) | ecosystem: Environmental > Terrestrial > Soil > Wetlands > Permafrost | place: Sweden: Stordalen... | reverse complement strand
TCGGCCAACTCCTCATCGTCGGCTTGGACGCCACAGAGATGACGCCGCGTCTCACTTCCCTGCTCACTCGCCTCCAGCCCGCCGGCGTAATCCTCTTCGCGCGCAACATAAAAACCCCCGAGCAGACCTGGCGCTTGCTGCACGATTGCCAGAAATGCGTTTCCGCTCCGCTGTTTACCTGCGTCGATCTAGAAGGCGGCCGCGTGGACCGCTTTCGCGACGTGCTCGGCCCCTCGCCATCCCCCGCCGATGTCTTCGCCACCGGCGATCGCAAACTTTTCCGCAAGCACGGCCAACTGCTGGGAGAAAACTGCCGCACCCTCGGATTCAACCTCGACTTCGCGCCCGTTCTCGATCTCGCGTTCGAATCCTCACGCAGCGTAATGAGTTCGCGAACCGTCTCGGCCAAGCCTAGCGAAACAGTTTCCTATGCCCGCGAATTCCTCGCAGGCCTGCGTACCGCCAGCGTTCTGGGATGCGGCAAACACTTCCCCGGCCTCGGCGAAGGCAAGCTCGACAGCCATCACGAACTCCCGGTAATTGAGAAGCCGCTGAAAAATCTCCTGGCTGAGGATCTGCTGCCCTACCGCCTGCTCCGCGCTTCCCTGCCGCTCGTCATGATCTCCCATGCGGCCTATCCCCAAGTCACTCACGATCGCGCCCCTGCATCGCTCTCAAAAGTCTGGATCACCGACATCCTGCGCAAGCGTATCGGCTACCGCAAGCTGGTCGTATCAGATGATCTGGAAATGGGAGGAGTGCTGTCGGCAGCTCCGGTGGGCGAAGCCGCCGTCGCACACATTCGCGCTGGTGGAGATCTTTGTTTGATCTGCCACCGTGAAGATTACATCACTCAGGCCTACGAAACGCTGGTGCACACGGTTGAGAGTAATCCGAAGTTCGCCAAGCAAGTCGCCGAATCGGTGCGGCGCGTTCTCACCTTCAAAAAGAAGTCGGCGAAGATTTTGCGCATCACGAAACCGCCCTCTGAACCAACCGTCGAAAAACTTTCGCGCAAGCTGTGGGAATTCGGCGAGCAGGTGCGCCTGGAAGCTCTAGCCCGCGCGGAAACGGAACGAAACAAAAATAATCGACATAAAAATGTGCGGCGCCAGCGACCATGACCGTGAGCATGAAAAAGAAAGGCATGATCGTCGCCGGAGTGATGAGTGGAACCTCCGCCGACGGCATAAATGTGGCCGTGCTGTGCATGCGCCCGCAAGGCTCACCCCGAGACTCTGAGGCTTCCGACTCGCCCGGAGGAGTCGCCCGCGCGAGCCTTGTTCATACTACCCTCGAGTTAATCGGCCACGCGGAATACTCCTACCCGAAAAAAGTTCGAGCAGCCGTGCTCGCCGCCATGAACGCTTCCCGAGCCAGCGTAGCCGGCTTGGCACGCCTGAATTTTCTCCTTGGCGAGCTGTATACCGATGCCGTTCTGGCTACGGAGCGGCAGTTCCGCGTGAAGGCTGATCTCGTCGGCTGCCACGGGCAAACCCTCTATCACCAAGGCGAGCCGGCGCGTTTTCTCGGCCGCAAAATCGCAGCCACGTGGCAGACCGGCGAAGCTGCGATCATCGCGGCCAGAGTCGCCGCGCCTGTGGTTTCAGATTTCCGCCCCGCAGACATGGCGGCCGGCGGCAAGGGCGCGCCCCTGGTTCCGTTTCTCGACTACATGCTTTTCCGCGATTCGCATGTAGGAAGAATCGTGCAAAACATCGGCGGCATCGCAAATCTCACCGCAATCCCCGCGGGCGCGACTCCGCGCGAACTGGCAGCCTTCGATACCGGCCCCGGCAACATGGTGATCGATGCTGTCACCGACAAGCTATTCCGCCAGCCGTTCGATCGCGGAGGCAGGATCGCCGCCTCCGGGAAAGTGCTGGAGAAAGTCATCCACCAAATGTTGCATCGCGACTTTTTTCGCAAAGCTCCTCCCAAGACGGCGGGCCGCGAAGAATTCGGCCGAGAGTTTGTTCGCGAATTCTTGCGAAGCTGCGGACGCTGCCGCAAACAAGATGCTGTCGCCACTGCCACAGCACTAACGGCAAAGGCGATCGCCGAGGCGATTCAGCGCTATACCATCAAAAACTCCGCACGAAAGCGCCACTTTCAGGAGATGATTCTTTCCGGAGGAGGCGCGAAAAACTCTACCCTGGTAACGATGTTGACCGACGAGCTCGCCCCCATCGGATTGCAGCTTCGATTCTCCGACGAATTCGGCCTGCCCTCGGCGGCGAAAGAAGCTGTGGCGTTCGCCATCCTGGCGCACGAAACCTGGCATCGGCACGCCTCCAACGTGCCTTCGGCAACGGGCGCAAAACGCTCAGCAGTCCTAGGTAAAATCTCGTATCCTTAAATAGCCGACTATCGAATTTATGCCGATTTACGTAGCCATGCTCCGCGGAATTAACGTAGGCGGAAACAAACAAATAAAGATGGACAAGCTCCGCTCTTCCTTCGAAGCCCTTGGACTGGAACAGGTGAAAACCTACATCCAAAGCGGAAACGTGGTCTTCAAGACCGCCAAAATTTCCCTTGTCGCGCTCTCCACGAAAATTGAAAATTGTATTCTTGGAGATTTCGGCTTTTCCGCTTCCGTCATTTCGCGAACTGCTGACGAGATCGGAAACACGATCGCCAACAATCCCTTCTTGAACCAGCCTGGCATCGATCTCGACAAGCTGCATGTCGCCTTTCTGTCTGAGGCCCCCACCCCGGCAGCTCTAAAAAAGTTGGCCGAACTAACGCTTGCACCCGACCGTTCCTGCTGTCCTGGCAAAGAAGTTTATTTCTACTTTCCGAACGGAGTATCCGGCAGCAGCCTGTGGAAGCACCCTCTGGACCGTGTGTTATCGGTCGAGGCCACCATGCGCAACTGGAAAACCGTCAACGCCCTGCACCAAATGTGTGTGGACTGCCACTGATGCGCCGCCGTTCATCTTTCGCAGCCGCAACCGCGTTTGCTCTGTCGCTTTCTGTCCTCTCCTGTTCCAGCAAGCCCGATCCCAATACGCTAGTAATGCTAATCGAATCGAGCCCCGCAAATCTTGACCCGCGAGTCGGAGTCGACGCGCAGTCGGAGCGCATCGACGATCTAATCTTTGACGACCTGCTCTCCCGGGGCGACAATCTCGACGTTGCACCTGGCCTCGCCGAACGCTGGGAAATTCCCGATCCGCTGACTTACATTTTTCATCTGCACCACGGCGTCAAGTTCCATGACGGCCGGCCGCTCACTTCGCGCGATGTGAAGTGGACTTTCGATTCCCTGCTTACCGGAAAAATTCGCAGCGCCAAAACCTCAACATATCGCTTTGTCGATCGCATCGATGCGCCGGATGACTTCACCGTCGTTTTTTACATGAAAGAGCCAGACGCCGCCCTGCTGTGGAATATCTCCGACGGCGCTATCGGCATCGTGCCGTTCGACAGCGGGAGTGAAATGGCCAGCCACCCCGTCGGTTCCGGGCCGTTTAAGTTTGTCAGCTCAGAAACGGACAAAGAAGTCATCATCGAACGCAATGACGATTACTGGGGCGGGAAGGCCAGACTCGCTCGCGTGCGTTTCGCGGTTGTGCCGGATGCGACCACGGCGGCGCTCGAACTCCGCAAAGGCACTGGCGACTTAAGCATCAACTTTCTGACGCCCGACACCGTGCACACCCTGGAGCGCGAACCCTTTCTCGCCGTCGAACACGCCCCCGGCACCGAAATACAATATCTCGGCTTCAACCTGCGCGATCCGATATTGAAGGATGTGCGTGTCCGCCAAGCCATCGCCTACGCCATCGACCGCCGCCCCATGATCCAATATCTCTGGGGAGGGTGGGCGGCACCGGCGCGCAGCATACTCCCTCCGCAAAGCTGGGCCTACAACGGAAACGTTCCCGCTTACGATCACGATCCCGAAAAAGCCCGAACCCTGCTCGACGCGGCTGGCTACCCAGCATCCAACGGCGTGCGCTTCCACATCACCATGAAGACTTCCACCACCGAAAGCACCCGTTTGATGGTCGCCGTAATACAGCAACAGTTGCGCGAAGTGGGCATCGTACTCGATATCCGCAGCTTTGAGTCAGCAACCTTTCTTGCCGACGTGATCCACGGAGCCTTCCAGATGTACGGCTTGCGCTGGGTCGGAGGCAACCAGGATCCGGACATCTTCTATGTTTTTCACTCCTCGCGCTTTCCCCCAAATGGCGCAAACCGCGGCCGCTATTCGAATCCCAAAGTCGACGCATTAATCGATCAGGCTCGCCGCGAAGTCGACCGGAACTCGCGCAAGAAAACTTACGCCGACTTGCAACTCATACTCGCCAACGAACTCCCCTACATCGATCTCTGGTATCTCGACAATGTTCTCGTCCACAACAAACGCGTGCATAATCTGCAATTGAATCCCGCAGGCAACTACGACTTTCTGCGCACCGCAGAGATCGCTCCAAGCACCGAATAACTAGCCCTTCGCAAGGTCTCGGCGCAATCTCCGCGTGTTACCATCGAACTCTGTCTTTCCCATGCGAATTCTCTTCATCGGCGACATTTTCGGACGCCCCGGCCGCACCATCGTAAAAGACCGTCTGCCCGGCATCGTCCGCGATCAAGCCATCGACCTCATCATCGCCAACGGCGAAAATTCTGCCGCCGGTTTCGGAATCACTCCCGCGCTCGCCGAAGAACTCTTCGAGTTGAATATCGACGTCATCACCACCGGCAATCACGTCTGGGACAAACGTGAGATCGTCGATTTTTTTCAGATGGTCGAGGGCAATGGCCACAGTCCGGCGCGCCGTGTCCTTCGCCCGGCAAACTACCCCGCGGATATGCCCGGCTGGGGCGTGTATCAAGGCCAAAAGGGAAAGATCCCGTACGCCGTGATCAACCTGCAGGGGCGCGTCTTCATGGCTTCGAACGACGATCCTTTTCGCACCGCCGACCAACTCTTGCAAAAAGTCGAAGCCAAAATAATCTTCGTGGATTTCCATGCCGAAGCCACTTCCGAAAAGATTTCTCTCGGCTGGTATCTCGATGGCCGGGTCACCGCCGTAGTTGGCACGCACACCCACGTTCCCACCGCAGACGAACGCGTTCTCCCTAAAGGAACTGCCTACGTCACCGACGTCGGCATGACTGGTCCTTACGACGGCGTCATCGGCGTGAAAAAAGAACTGGTCGTCAACAAGTTCCTGAACGGCATGCCCGTCCGCTTCGAGCCCGCCACGGGCGATGTCCGGCTCTGCGCCGTGGTCGTTGATTGCGACGAGAATACGGGCAAGGCCCGTGGCATTGAGCGGCTGATGCTAAGTTGATCGCCCCGGCGCAAGAAAGCTCCGGGATCCCGTTCTAACCTCGCCCGTTCCAACCGCTTCCGCCCCGGTGAAACCAAAGGTACCCGGCACTACTGGCGTTCTCCGGGAAGCTGCGCGGCAAGGTAAAATCATTCGAATGCGTTGTCTGAAATTCAGCCTTGCGATCGGCCTCGTCGCTGCACTCGCGGCGCTCCCCTCGTTCGCCGGCAGCGAGGAAGCCGTCGACACCCCAATCATCTCCTGCGGCAACGGTGTGCCCGGCGGCATCAGTTGCATCCCCACCAGGAGGGATCTGAAACAAGCGCGCAACGCCTACTCTCGCGGACTCAAATTGGAGGACCGCAGAAATTTTGACCAGGCCTTCCTGGAGTTCGATGAAGCATCGCGCCTGGTTCCGCGGGATACGCAATTCTTTTCGGCACGCGAAGTGGCCAAGTCGCAGTTAGTGTTTCAGCACACCGAGCGCGGCGACGCCTGGTTAGCCGACGGCCATCGCGACCCCGCTGCAGCCGAGTTCCGCGCCGCCCTTAAACTCGATCCCGACAATGACTATATACAGGGTCGCCTAGCGGATGCGCTGCAGAATGAGACCGCCGCAAACTCCAGCGCCCTCCCAGCCATCCTCTCCGGTTCCGCTGAAATCCATCTCCTGCCCAAAACCGATCGGGCAACATTTCACTATCGTGGCGACGTTCGCGGACTCTTCACCGAACTGGCTTCAGCCTACGGCGTTGCCGCTCAGTTTGACGATTCAGTCCAGGCCAAAACCGTTCGCTTCTACGTGGATGACGTTGACTTCTTCACTGCCCTCAACCTGGCATGCCGCGTCAGCAAAACCATGTGGACAGCCCTCGACACCCACCAACTCTTGGTCGCGGCAAACACTCCTGAAAATCACAAGCAGTTCGATCGCATGTCGCTGTTGACCTTCGCCGTGCCCGGAGCCAGCACTCCCCAAGAGGCCACCGAACTGGTCACCTCGCTCCGCAACATCTGCGATTTCCAGAAAATAAGTCCTGGCCAAAGTGGAACCGTGGAAGTCCGCGCGCCCCAAGCCACGCTGCGCGCCTGCACCACGCTTTTGCAGCAGTTGACCGGCGAGCGCCCGCAAGTCTCGCTCGAAATCGAGGTCTACCAGATCAGCCACGACCTGACTCGAAACATTGGCGTTCACATTCCCGACACTTTCAATCTTTACAACATCCCGGTAGCCGCGCTCGCTGCCTTAGGCGGACAGAGCATTCAGTCGCTGGTCAACCAACTGATTTCTTCCGGCGGCATCAACGCGGCCGGGAGTTCGGGACTTTCCGGCCTGCTCGCGCAGCTGCAAAGCCAGCCGAATTCCATATTCAGCCAGCCCCTTGCGACCTTTGGGTACGGACTCACCTTCTCCGGATTGAGCCTCGATCAACTGGCCGCCGCGCTCTCTCTGAACGAATCTTGGTCGCGCGCCTTAAGCCGCGTTACTCTTCGCGCCAGTCAAGGCAAAGAAGCCACTTTCCACGTCGGAGAACGTTACCCCATCCTGAACGCTTCTTACGCTCCCATTTACAATTCGCCGCAGATTTCCCAGGTACTCGGCAATCAAAGCTATGTTCCGCCGTTCCCTTCAGTCAGCTATGAAGATTTGGGATTGAATCTCAAGGCAACAACCGTGATCAACGGCAACTCCGAGGTCAGCCTGAAACTGGAACTGCAAGTCCGCTCGCTCACTGGAGACAGCTCGAACGGAGTACCCGTAATCGCCAACCGCGAATACCAAGGCAGCATTCGCCTGCAAGATGGCGAGCCTGCCGTTGTGGCCGGAGAAATCACCAGCAGCGATACACGCTCGATGAGCGGCATCCCCGGCCTGGGCGCAATTCCCGGCCTCAATCAAGCCATGGTCAGCAATTCCCTCACCACCGAGAATGACGAGTTGCTCATCGTAATTACCCCGCGGGTAGTGGCCAATCGCAATCGAATCACCGATGAGATTTGGGTGACGGAAAACTAGCGGCTTCGGCCCCGAGGCCGCGCCTGCCTTCGCGGAGCGAAATTCTTAGTTAAGATTTACAGCCAAAGCCCGAGAGCCGAAGCCCGCCCTCTCACTTCCCTTGCTTCGCCGCAAAATCCACCAACCCCTTGAGCGACTCCGCCGGAACCTGACTTACATTTCCAATACTCCGGCCATTAATAAACAACGTCGGCGTTCCGGTCACATTCACCGAGTGGCCCAGCGCAATCGAAGCGTCTACATGAGCTTTCGTGACCGGCGTAGTGGCGCAACCTGCAATGTCCGCGCCTTTCAGTCCCACTCCATCGGCGATCACGGTCAGCTTTTCATCGGCGTTTTCAGCCGTGATGTCGGCCTGAGTTTCGTAGGTCTTCGCAATGAATTTCCAGAACGCATCACTGGAGGCCTGAGCCACGCAGTCGGCATAGGCTGCGCCCTTCGCCGCCCAGTTGTGCATCTCGAGAGGAAAGTTCTGAAAAACAAACCGCGCATTCGGCTCCGCCGCGATGAGGCCCTCAATCGCCGGCTGCGCCGCCTTGCACGCCGGACATTGCAGATCGCCGAACTCCACAATGGTGACCGGTGCATCTTTCGGTCCGCGCGCGGGTCCGGTGATTCCCTTTTCCAATGTCTTCCTCGCCGGATCGTACGGCTTGGCGCCGAACGGAATAATGTCGCCGATCACGGCATGTTCGCCATCCGCCGTGACGTATAGCCGGCTGATTTGCTGGCCCTGCGGGCTCGCCAGAGCCACGTCCACCTGCGCCAGTCCCGGCACCGGAGCCGGCTTAATGCTGGAAATTTTCCAGGTCAGGTTCGGCTGATAGCCAAATGTCTGTTGCATAAAAGAATTCACGGTTGCCTCCGAGGGAAGATATACCCCCGCCGCAGATTTATCGCCGGCCTTCGCGTCTGCCTATTGCGCGGCCGCCACACCACACGTGAACAATAGAATAAGAATCGCGTTGATAGAACTGCGCATGATTTCCTTTCGATTCAAAGTAAGAAATAATTTTTTTGCAGCAGGCACACCGTACTGTTCGTCGGATACGTCAAGCCTCACTCTTCGCAGCGATGGGGAACCGGCGTCCGTACCCGAAAGCCTTGGGAGAAATCTTGATGCCCGGCGCCGCCTGCTGACGCTTATATTCCGCCCGGTCCACCATTCGCACCACGCCCCGCACCACCTCAATATCAAAGCCGCGATCCGCCGCAATCCGTTCCACCGATCGCGCATCTTCCACATAGTCTTCGAGCACCGCGTCCAGAATCTCGTAAGGCGGCAGCGAGTCACTGTCTTTCTGATCGGGCCGCAACTCCGCCGACCGCGGCTTCTCCAGCGTATCCCGCGGAATTACCGGCATCCGCGAATTCACGTAATAGCTCAACCTGTATACCAAAGTTTTCGGCACGTCGGAGATGACCGCCAGTCCCCCCACCATGTCCCCGTAAAGTGTACAGTAGCCCACGCCCAGTTCGCTCTTGTTGCCGGTGGAGAGCACAATCGCGCCGAATTTATTGGAGAGCGCCATCAGCAGCGTCCCGCGCGCTCGCGATTGAATATTCTCCTCGGTCACGTCCTCCTTCTGATTCGCAAACACTTCCTTCAAAGTCTTGCGATACGCTTCAACGGCGCAATTGATCGAGAGCAGCTCGAAACGAATCCCAAGATTGCTCGCCAGTGCACGCGCGTCATCGATCGATCCCGGCGAAGAATACGGTCCCGGCATCCCTACGCCGATCACATTCTCCGCCCCCACCGCGTCGGCGGCGATGACCGCCGTCAGCGCCGAATCGATCCCGCCGCTGAGTCCGATGATGGCCTTGCGGAATCCACACTTCTGGATATAATCTCGCGTGCCCAGCACCAGCGCGCCGTACACGCTGGCTTCTTCGCCCTCGAGCTGCTCGTGAAGATCGCCCGTAAGTTTCGTTGAGTCGAAGTAGATGAGATCTTCTTCGAAGGAACGTCCCTGGGCGATGATGTTCCCTTCCGCATTGAGAACGATACTCGAGCCGTCGAAAAGCAAGCTGTCATTGCCTCCAACCTGGTTGACCATCGCAACCGGAACCTTATGCTGCCGGGCGATTGAGGCCAGCATGTCGCGGCGCACTTCGCGCTTGCCAATCCAGAATGGCGACGCCGAAATATTCAGAACAAGATCGCCCCCGGCCCGAATCAGCGCGTCGATGGGATCAATCGTGTACAGCCGCTTCGGCCAGAATAGCTTGTCGTTCCAGGCGTCTTCGCAAATCGTAAGCGCCATGCGATTGCCGCAAAGCGGAAATAGTTGCTGACTTTTCGCCGGAGCGAAGTTGCGCATCTCGTCGAAAACGTCGTAGGGCGGCAACAGCATCTTCGACTGCAGAAAGGCAATTTTGCCCTCCTGCAACAGCGCGGCCGAATTCATCGCAGACTTGCCGGTTTCAGATTCCGCCGGAGTGACTAGCACACAGATCACGGCAATGCCGCGGGTCGCAACTGCAATCTCCTCGGCGGTCTCGCGATTGCGCGCAGCGAACGATGGCCGCTCGACTAAGTCGCGCGGCGGATATCCACACACGGATAATTCGGGAAACAGAATCAGGCCCGCGCCCCCGGCTTGCGCGCGCCGCGAAAACTCAATGATCTTCGCCGCATTGCCGGAGAAATCTCCGACCGTAGGATTAATTTGTCCCAGCGCAATCTTCACACTATTAGTGTAAAGCCGGGCCTAGCGCAGGCCAAGTTCGGCTTCGGGCTTTACTCTCGCACGCAACTAAACCTTGGGCGGTGCAGATCCTGACTGTGCAGATCCCGGTGACGCAGATCCCAGTGACGCAGATACTGGCTCCCCAGCGCCAGCCACCGCAGCCTTTGCCAGCAGAGCGCTCACCGGCCGCACGGCCTCCGGTTTCGAACACAAGTCCACCACTTCCGCTATCTTCTCAATCTCTTGCTGCTTCACCGCCATCCAACTCTCAAAAGTAGCTTTCTCCCTCGCCATTCCGTCCAGGTTGCGAGTGATGCGCACCATGTACTGCGCCTTAACCCTCTCCAGCTCTTCCTGAATCTGAACATTTTCGTCCGCCTTCCGCGCCCACGCCGCCTCAACCTGCTTCTTCTGTTCTGCTTCGTAAGCTTCCAGAACTCCCTGACGGGCCTTGGCGTCTTCCTGTACTCGCTCGATCGACATGCCCGCAGCCTCAAGAGCCATCAGTACGGCGGCGCGCCTCATCTCTTTTGACAGCCCCCGCAGGTGCTCGCTATTGATCATCTCGGACACTTTGGGAATGCTATATCCCTTTTGCGGACTCATGATCCCGGCAGCGCGGTAAATCTCTTCCATCGGCAACAGCGCCGCCTGCAAGCCGGCAGTGCCCACCGGTTCGTCCTCCCCCGCAGCCTTGTTCGCAGATGCTGTTTCTTCCGGCATGAGATCCTCCTTTGCGCTCTTTCCGTCCCCGCCTCCGTTGTTTCCGGCGCCTGTAATCGGGCCCTCTCGCCTCTTTTGCCAGGGTGCCAGTTCGAGCCATTTGCGTGCCATAGATTTCCTCTCCTTCGGGACTTCCCTAGCCTTCGCTCGCGATGTGGTTCGGCTCCGCGCTCGCCGAGCCCTCCGCGACTCTTCGCCCTGCGAAGGGCCCAGCCGCTCGCGA
>Ga0182024_10023755_pt1 | contig 10948 bp, 6 predicted proteins | sample P32metaG_FD_120480 | JGI IMG/M metagenome (GOLD analysis project Ga0182024, IMG submission 120480) | Permafrost microbial communities from Stordalen Mire, Sweden - P3-2 metaG (Illumina Assembly) | ecosystem: Environmental > Terrestrial > Soil > Wetlands > Permafrost | place: Sweden: Stordalen... | reverse complement strand
TGCGAAAAATAAATCGCACACAGTTGGCTCAGGACGCGAGATCTTTTTCGGGTGATGATTTTGCATTACCCGAATTGCTCTCAATTCCGCCGAAAAAGGACTTTTTCCGCAGCCTGTGAAGCCCGCGCTACATAAAACCTGCTCAGTGAATTGCGGTTTCCCCGGCTACCGCAGCCCGGTTTCTTTTCATGATGAGGAGAAATGGAACAAGGCAAAGAATGATGACAGCCAGAATGGAAATCACTTGGACATAGGCTAGTGTGGTCGCCTGCCTGTCAATCATGAAGGACACGAGGCCGTGAGCCTGCTGCGCGGCTACCACGCCGCCGGCTCCCTTATTTTGAAAAGTCTGCGACAAGCCTCCTACCAGGCTTTCGTATGCCGGCGATCCCGGCGTTGTCCGCGCCATCATGTTATAGCGGCGAGTCTGCGCGATGCGCGAGATTGAGGTGGAAATCAGCGCGATGCCAATGCTTCCGCCAACATTGCGCATGAAGCTATTCATCGAGGAAATCTGGTTATTCTTCTCGCGCGGAATTCCCACGTAGGCCAGAACATTCTGCGGAACAAAGACGAACGCCAGCCCGAACATCTGCAGCGTGCGCATCAGAAACGCTGCGCGGAAATCCATGGTCAGGCTGAACAAGGTCGACATGTAATACATCGCGGCGGAAATGGAAACAAATCCGAACGCCATCATCTTGCGCGGATCGACGCGCGAAACCATGGTGCCCACGAACGGCAGCACCATGATCATGATGAAGCCGCCGCCCGCCAGCGCTTCCCCGGCGACCAGGGCGGGATATCCCAATTGCACCTGCAGAAATTGCGGAATCATGAAGGTGGTGCCGTACAAAACGATTCCCACGGTAAAACTGAAAAACATAGCCGTGGCGAAATTGCGCCGCTGAAACAGGCGGATATCCACCACGGGATTCGGGTGGTGCCACTCCCAGACGATCCACACCAGGAACGCGTAACCCGCCACAACCACCAGAGAAGTAATCCAGCGCGAGGAGAACCAGTCGGCCTCCTGCCCCTTATCGAGCGCGATCTGCAAACTGGCGATGGCCAGGGTAATCAGTCCGAGGCCCACATAGTCGGCGCGAATCCCCCTTCGGCGCTCCTGCTCGCGTTTCAAAAATGGAGGATCTTCGACCAGGCGATTGGTCAAGAATAGGGACAACAAGCCGATCGGCACGTTGATATAGAAAATCCAGCGCCAGTTGTAGTTATCGGTGATGTACCCGCCGAGCGTCGGACCGATGGCAGGCGCAAGCACCACGGCCATGGCATACACTGCGAATGCCATGCCACGCTTGGCCGGCGTAAATGTATCGGCAAGAATGGCCTGCTCGCTGGGCTGCAGTCCTCCGCCTCCAACACCCTGCAAAATTCGAAAGAAGATCAACACGCCAAGGCTGGGCGCAAGCCCGCAAAGAAAGCTGCTGACCGTAAACAGCGCCACGCAGGACATATAAAAACGTTTGCGGCCAATGATGGTCGAAAGCCACGCGCTGATGGGCAGGATGATGGCGTTGGAAACCAGATAGCTGGTCAGCACCCAGGCGGACTCTACCTGGCTCGCGGAAAGGTTTCCTGCAATGTGCGGCAGGGACACGTTGGCGATGGAAGTATCCAGCACCTCCATAAACGTGGCCAGCGTGACCGTCATGGCGATCAGCCAGGGGTTGTATTTTGGCTTCCATGGGGCTTCTAAGGAATCCGTCACGCCATTTTCCCTATGACACCGTTTTCAGTAGCGCGGGCTTCAGCCTGCGGGGGTTTGGATTTGAAAGTACTAAAGACCGCAGACTGAAGTCTGCGCTACTTACTTCAACCACACTTTCGGGACTACTGACATTCCCGGCCGCAGGCGATCCAGTCCATTTTGTCCCGGCTTCAAACGGATGCGCACGGGCAAGCGCTGCACCACTTTCACGTAATTGCCCGAGGCGTTCTCCGGAGGAAGCAGGCTGGTGATCGAGCCAGTCGAGCCGGGCATGGCTTCGATGGTCCCGTCGAAATTCTGGTCAAACGCGTCGACGGAAATGGTGACCGATTGGCCGGGATGCATTTGTCTCAGCTGGCTTTCCTTGAAGTCGGCCGTCACCCACAAATCGCTCAGGTCGGAAATGGTGACTAGGCGCTCGCCCTTGCTGACATGTTCGCCGGGTTCGACGGTTCTCTTGCTGACCACTCCCGCCACTGGCGCCACGATTTTGCAGTAGCTCAAGTCGAGCTGCGCGCGGTCGAGTTGCGCCTTCATGGCCTGCACGTCGGCTTGTTTGGATTGCAGATTGGCCCTGGAAATAGCCACCTGATTGGGTGCATTCACGCGTGCCGAATCCATCATGCTTTGCGCCTGGTCCAGCTGCGCGCGGCGTTGCTCCACAACTTTTTGGGCCGCCTCGGCCGAGGCGCGCGCGGAATCCACGGAAGCCGCAAGGGCTTTGGCGGTCGCGATTACTTGATCGTAGTCCGAGCGTGAAACTTCATTTTTGTCGACCAGAGCCTTGTAACGCGCCACGTCGGCCTGCGCTTTTCCGTTGTTGGCCTCGGCCTCTTGCAATCGAGAGAGCGCCGCGGAGCGATCGCCTTCCGCGGCAGCGGCAGCCGCTTGGGCGTTGGTCACTTCGGACTTGGTGGTCGAGACGCTGGTTTGCGAATTGCTCTGTGTGATCGGGAGATTGGGGTTTTCCGCGCGCTCCTCGGCCTGCGCCTTCAGCAGCTGTGCTTGGGCCTGCTCCACAGCCACTTGATAGTCGCGCGGGTCGAATTCGACGAGCACATCTCCGGCATTTACTGATTGGTTCTCTTCCACGTGCACGGCTTTCACGTCGCCGTCAATTCGAGCCGTGACTCCGTTCAAATGTCCATCGATTTCGGCGTCGTCGGTCGTTTCATAGGTGCGGGCATACAGCCAAAATCCAATCGCTCCTGCGAGAATCAGGCAGCCCACGATGGCCGCGAAGAGCAAAGTTTTGCGGCGCCCCTCGGCATTGCTGCCTGTATCGGTTGGTTCGCTCGCCTTTGCAGCGGGATCGGCTGGCGGGGATACGCCGGGTTGTTGCAACTGGTCCGTCGGCATGGTTATTGGCTCCTCAAAAGATCGCGCATAATTTTTTCAGCCTGCCCGATGGCGCGGGCCACGCTGGCCTTGGCCAGATTGTGGGCATTCAAGTCCGCGATGTAGTCGGACTCCGCGCTGGCCACCACTTCCTGGGCCTGCGTGACTTCCACCGTGTCCGCAACTCCGGAGGAAAAACGGTCCGTGGACTGGGCCAGTTCATCGCGTGCCAGGTCGCGCCTGCTTTGCGCAACGCGCACCAGCTCCGCGGCGGAGTTCAGATCGAGGTAGGCATCGCGCACATCCACTTCCACGCGGTTGCGCACGCTTTCGTATTCCGCGCGCCTCTGCTTGAGCGTTGCTTCCGCTTCCACGATGTCGCCATGCGTGTGCCCTCCCGCCCAGATCGGAAAAAGCAGTTGCCCGCTCACGTCAAACGTTCCGTTGGAGTGCGCCGGATTGATGCCAATCAGGCCGTAATCGGCTGTGATCCCGACCGTGGGATAGTGCTCGGCTACGGCCGCCTTGCGAGCGAATTCAGCGGCGTGCATCTGCGCTTCCGCCGCTTTCAGGTCGGAGCGATTTTGCGCGGCCAGCGCAAGCGCCTGCTCGAGGGTTATGTTTTCCAGCGGAGCATAAGGCAATTTATCCGCCAGAGTAAAAACCTGCCCCGGAGCCAATCCGATTAAGTGCCCCAGCCCAATTTTCAGCTTTTCGTAACTTGCCTGCTCCTGCGTCAGTCTCTGCTGCTGAGTTTGCAACTCGACCTGGCTGCGCGTGCTGTCGATTTTCGCGCTGAGCCCGGCTGTGAAACGGTCCGAAGCCTGCTGAAAAATTGTCTGCGCGCTGTCCACTTGCACTTTGGCCGAATCGACGCGCGCCGATTCCGCCAGCACCTGCAAATAGGCCGAGGTCACCACGTAGACCACGATTTCGCGCGCGTCCGCGGCGGAAAGTTCCGCGGCCCGCCGCGATTCCCGCGAAGATTGATAGTTGCGAAGGGCCTGGACATCGGCAACGCGTTGCGTCAGGTAGCCGCGCAAATCGAAAAAGTTGAAGGGACCCACGATGCTGGGAAATTTAATACCCGAGGCGGGCGGAAATTTGAAATTGAACCCGTAGGATGCCAGATCGATTTGCTGCGCGTTTTCGCGAAGGCCGCCCGAGAAATCGGGTAACAACAAGCTGCGCACGCCAATGGTTTCCCCAGCGGCGTGTTGCGCGGATTGCTCCGCGGCAATGCCGCCGAGATTGTAACGAAGCCCCATTTTCAGGGCCTGGTCGAGGGAAAGAGAAAGCGGCTCGGCCGACGGAGGCCCCGCGCTGGCGCTGCCCTGAAACTCGCCCGTTTGCGCCCTGGCGCAAACCAGCGGGACCAGGATGGCGATCATCAGAAGGAAGAAACGAAACCGCGAAGTCCGCATGAATGCCGCTCTATTCTTCGGGAGTCGCCGGCCTCGCCTGCCGCACTCGGCAGCGATGATGCAAGGGGGGGAAGCAGGGCGATCCGATTTTGCAATTAAGACTTGCGTGGCCGAGCGCACCCAAGTAAGATACATACACGTATGTATCCTGTCAAGATGAGCGCGTCGAGACGATGAGCGCAATTTCCATATCGGCACGCGCGAAAAGAGGCCGCGCGAACAGCGCGCTAGGCATGCGTTCCCGCAAGTGCCAGGCGGAGCGTACCCGCGCCACCCGCCGCAAATTACTGGACGCCGCCAAACAGATTTTCGCGCAACAGGGTTTTGAAGCGGCTCGCCTCGAAGATATCGCTGCCGGCGCCGGATACACACGTGGCGCTTTCTACGCCAATTTCAAAAGCAAGGAAGACATCTTCTTTGCCCTGTTCGAGGAATGGGTTGGCGAGAGAATCGATTCTCTCACAAGCGCTCTTCGCACCCGCTCCAATCCTATCGAAAAACTCGCGGCCCTGCGCACACATTACGCACAATTTGCAGCCGACCGCCGTCTGGTGCTGATCTCCATGGAATTCAAGTTGTTTGCCCTGCGGCACCCCGAGGCGCGTACCCGCCTGCGCAGCAGGCACCGCCGCATACGAGCCTCGTTCAGCGAGCTATTTTCCGAAGTCATGGGGGCGCTGGCAAAAACGGTTCCCATCGCCTACCCGGCGGCTTCGGCGTGCCTCGGAGCGGTCGCGCAAGGGCTGCTGCTTGAGCATTTGCTGGATCCAAAGACGCTTTCGGAGGTCGATATTCACCGTGTTCTGGGGCTATTTTTCGATTCAATTTTTTCCAACTGTGCCCGGGCGGCACAGTCGCCGGGCAGTTTGTCCAATTTTGTGCCCAAATAAGCATTGTGGATTTGTAACGGGATTTTGCCTTTTCGCATCAGAAGATTGTACATGTACGGCGGGCGCGCCCCGGCAAATCCCTCGGGAGACGCGAGTTGGAAAAGAAAATGAGCGGCTGGAAGCAAACTTCAGAAACGTCGGCGAAAACCTGATTTCAGATGCGGGAATCGGACCGAAATTGAAATTGCCGGTATCGCTGACCGTTGTTTTCGTGCTTGTGTCGATGCAAACCGGCGGCAGTCGAAGGAGTTGAGAGGCAAGTATGTGGATTGTTCGCTTAGCCCTGCGCAGGCCCTACACCTTTGTGGTGATGTCCCTGCTGATTCTGATTCTTGGGACGCTGGCCATCTTCACCACGCCCATCGATATTTTTCCAAATATCGATATCCCGATCGTCGCAGTCGTTTATGGATACGCAGGGCTTTCTGCCGAAGATGTATCCCAGCGGCTGGTAGTGGGGTTCGAGCGTGGACTTACGGCCACGGTCAATGATGTCGAGCACATCGAGTCGCAATCCCTTAACGGGCTCGGCGTGATCAAGATTTTTTTCTATCCGAGCGTGCGCATTGACATGGCCATGGCGCAAGTTACGGCCATCGCGCAGTCCGCGGTCCGGCAGGATCCCCCGGGGACGGTTCCGCCCTTCATCCTGGCCTATAACGCATCTTCTGTGCCGATTCTGCAGCTGGCGCTTTCCGGAAAGGGTCTTTCCGAGCAGCAACTGAACGACCTGGCAGCCAATTCCCTTCGCACGCAGCTAGCCACCGTTCAGGGCGCCGTCTTTCCGAATCCCTACGGCGGCAAACAGCGGCAGGTCCAGGTGGACCTGAATATTCCCGCGCTCCAGGCTAAGGGTCTCTCGCCGGAAGACGTGGTCGGCGCGATCGGCTCCCAAAACTTGATTCTGCCCGCTGGAACCGTAAAAATCGGATCGTTTGAAGACGACGTGGACCTGAATGGCAGCCCGAAAACCGTCGATGAAATAAACGACTTGCCCATCAAGACCGTCGGGACGAACACGATTTACATTCGCGACGTGGCGCACGTCCGCGATGGCAATCCTCCGCAAACCAACATCGTCCTTGTGGACGGGCAAAAAGCGGCGCTCATGACCGTCTTGAAGCTCGGCCGCACTTCGACTCTGGACATCATCAAAGAGATCAAGACAGAGTTGCCCCTGATCCTCCAGGGCCTGCCGCCGGAATTTCGCGCCCGTCCAATTGCGGACCAATCGCTGTTTGTGCGCGCTTCGATCAACGGCGTGGTGCGAGAGGCGATCATCGCGGCATGCCTGACCGGACTGATGATCCTGATCTTCCTGGGAAGCTGGCGCAGCACTTTGATCATCGCGGTTTCCATTCCGCTTTCGATTCTTACGTCGATCATCATCCTGAGCGCCATCGGCGAAACTATAAATATTATGACTCTGGGCGGGCTGGCCCTGGCGGTCGGCATCCTGGTGGATGACGCCACCGTCGAGATCGAAAACATCAATCGCAATCTCGCCGAGGGGAAGGAAATTATTCAGGCAATTCTGGACGGCGCGCAGCAGATTGCCGTGCCCGCATTCGTTTCCACGCTTTCGATCTGCATCGTGTTCGTCCCCATGTTTTTCCTGACGGGAGTCGCCCGATACCTTTTCGTGCCGCTGGCCGAGGCCGTGGTATTCGCCATGCTGGCCTCCTATTTGCTTTCGCGCACCCTGGTGCCGACCATGGCCCGGTATCTGTTGAAAGCGCACATGGAGGAATCGGCGGAAGCGTCACTCGCCAGCCGCAATCCGCTGGTGCGCTTGCAGGGGCATTTTGAAGTGCAGTTTGAAAAGCTGCGGAATTTCTATCGCGGAATTCTAAAAATTTGCCTGGCGCACCGGATCGTATTTCCCTTGATTTTCCTGGCGATTTGCATCGCTTCATTTGCGCTCTATCCCTGGCTCGGCCAGGATTTCTTCCCGAGCGTCGACGCCGGACAGATCAAGCTGCATCTTCGCGCGCCCACCGCCACACGCATTGAAGAAACCGCCGGCCTGTGCAGCGATGTCGAGAAATCGATCCATGAGCTGATCCCGCAAAATGAAATCGAAAGCGTCATCGACAATATCGGGCTGCCCTACAGCGCCTACAATTACGTTTATAGCACTTCCGCGCCGATCGGTCCGGAAGACGCCGACATTTTGATCTCCTTGAATGAGAACCATCATCCCACCGAGCGGTACATTCACGATTTGCGCCAGAAACTCAACCGGGAATTTCCCGGCGTGATGTTTTATTTTCCGCCCGCGGATATCGTCAGCCAAATCCTGAATTTCGGCCTGCCGGCGCCCATCGACATTCAAATCATGGGGCGCGACGTCGATGCCAATCACGCGTTCGCGAACGATCTGATGAAGGAGCTCTCCAGCATTACCGGCATTGCCGACCTGCGGGTTCAGCAGCCTTTCAACCAGCCGAAGCTGCATATCAATGTGGATCGCACCAAGACCCTGCAAGCCGGCTTTACCCAGCAAAACGTCGCTGGAAACCTGCTGACTTCGTTGAGCGGCAGTTCCCAGGTTGCGCCGTCGTTCTGGCTGGACCCGAAGTCCGGGGTCAGCTACTTCGTCGTCACGCAAGCACCGCAATATGATTTTCAATCGCTGCAAGACCTCGAAAATATTCCGGTGTCAGGCGGCAGCGGCTCTCGCGTCCCATGGCAGCAGCTTTCCAATCTGGGGACGATTTCGCGCGGCGAGGGAATGGCCACGGTCTCGCATTACGACGCTCAAACCATGATCGATATTTTTGGAGCCACCCAGGGACGCGATCTCGGCGGTGTGGCCAGTGATATCGACAAGGTCGTCAACAATAATCGCAGCCGCTTGCCACGCGGCTCGCGCATGTTCGTTCGCGGGCAGATCGCCACGATGCGCAGTTCGTTTATCGGCCTTGTGGCCGGCCTGGGATTTGCGATTCTGCTGGTCTATTTGCTGATCGTGGTCAATTTTCAGTCCTGGCTCGATCCCTTCATCATTATTTCCGCGCTGCCCGCCGCACTGGCTGGAATTGTGTGGATGCTGTTCATTACGCACACAACGATCAGCGTCCCTGCACTCACTGGTTCGATCATGTGCATGGGCGTGGCCACGGCGAACAGCATTCTGGTGGTCAGCTTTTCCAAGGAGCGCGTTGAGGAAGGGCTGAAACCTTTAGAGGCTGCGGAAGAGGCTGGGTTCACGCGTTTCCGCCCCGTGATCATGACGGCCATGGCCATGATTATCGGCATGTTGCCGATGGCGGTTGGCCTGGGAGAAGGCGGCGAACAGAATGCGCCGCTGGGGCGCGCGGTGATTGGCGGACTGTTGTTTGCGACGGTTGCAACGCTGCTGTTCGTGCCGGCGGTTTACAGCCTGATTCACGGAAACCGCAAGGATCCGACGCAATCCGCGGTGATCGAAATTCCAGGGCATTCGTGATGGAGAATTTTCCGGCAGACGCAAGCCGGGCTGGTTGCAATTTTTCGGAGGATCAGATGGAGGTTGTTTCCAATCGAGAGGGCCGGACGGAATCGCCGGCCGCTGGGCAAGCGAAGGCTGGACGCTGGTCTTCACGGGGCAGCGCGGTGACTCGCATGATCTCAATTGTACTTATCGTGGTCGTCGTCGCCGTTGTGGTCATCTGGGGAATTTCCAGCCGCCGCGCGGCCAACGCGCAGCTTTCTCAGGAGACCCACGACCTGGCTATTCCAACGGTCTCCGTCATTCGCCCCCAGCTGGGCGCGCCTCAGCAAGAAATTGTTATTCCCGGCGATATGCAGCCGTTTACCGACGCTCCCATTTTTGCGCGCACAAACGGTTACCTGAAAAAATGGTATGCGGATATCGGCGCAATTGTAAAATCGGGACAACTGCTGGCCGAGATCGATTCGCCGGAAGTGGATCAGCAATTGCAACAGGCGCGCGCGGATCTGGCAACCGCTCAGGCAAACCTGAGTCTCGCGGAACTTACAGCCACCCGCTACAAGGAATTGCTGAAAACCGATTCCGTGGCGCAACAGGATGTCGACAATGCCACCGGAAATTACGATGCCCGCAGGACCGCGGTGGAATCGGCGCAAGCCAATGTAAAGCGCCTGCAGGAGACGCAGGCATTCGAGAAGGTGTATGCACCCTTTGAAGGCGTGATCACCGCGCGCAATACCGATATCGGCCAGTTGATCGATTCCGGCAGCAGTGGCGGCTCTTCACGCGAACTATTTCACATTGCCGCGATGAATCCTTTGCGCGTCTACGTTAATGTGCCGCAATTCGACTCGCCGCAGATCAAGCCTGGCCTTCACGCGGACCTGGTCCTCAGCGAATTTCCAGGCAAGCGTTTTCAAGGTTCCGTGGTGCGAAGTTCCGGCGCCATAGACAACGCCACGCGCACGTTGCTCACCGAAGTCGACGTGGACAATTCCGCGCGCCTCTTGAAACCCGGAAGCTATGTGGAAGTTCACCTGAAGCTGCCCTCCCCTGTAAATACCTTCACGCTTCCAGTGAATACCACGATTTTCAAATCCGAGGGCTTACAAGTAGCGGTGGTAAAAGATGGCAAAACTATTAACCTAATTCCGGTTACGCCGGGCCGCGATTTTGGAACGAGTATCGAAATCGTCGCCGGGCTTAAAGGCGATGAATCGGTGGTATTGAATCCATCCGATTCGCTGACGGAAGGCTCGGCGGTTCGCGTTGCCGAAGCGCCGGCTGCGGCACCGGCTCCGGCCCAGAGGAAACCTTGATGTCCGCTGCCATTGGAAATGCGCGCTCATTGCGCCATAGAAGCGCTCTTCGACTGCGGGCCTTGCCGATTTTTATTCTCGGTTTTCTGTGGATCAGCGCCTGTTCCGTGGGGCCAAAGTACGTAAAGCCAACGATGCAAATTCCGCCCGCCTACATGGAAAATGCAAATTGGAAAATGGCACAGCCAAGCGATGTAGCGCCGAAAGGAAACTGGTGGGAAATTTTCCAGGATCCCCAGCTCAACGCTCTGGAAGAAAAGCTTACCGTTTCAAACCAATCCTTGCGGGCTGCCGTGGATCGTTTTCAGGAAGCGCGCGATGTGTTGCGGCAAACGCGCTCGGCTCTCTATCCGCTTGTGACGGCCGGCGTATCGCCCACTCAAAACCGGCAGTCCAAGAATAAAGCGCTTTTTGGTGGGACCTCTCCGGTTAATTATTCCGATTTGATTCTGAATGGAGATGTTTCCTACGAAGCGGACGTTTGGGGAAGCGTGCGGCACAGCGTGGAAGCAAGCCGCACCCTGGCGCAGGCGTCGGCCGCCGATTTGGAAACGATTCGCCTCAGCCTGCACGCCGAGCTGGCCCTGGATTATCTGACTTTGCGCGGCCTCGATGCGCAAAAGCAACTTTTCGACACCAATGTGGAAGCTTTTAATAAAGCTTTGCAACTGACCGAAGAACGATTTAGAGGCGGCGTCGCTTCCCGCGAAGATGTGGACCTCGCCGACACGCAGCTGGAACAAACGCGTGCGCAGGACATCGACATCACTTCAGCGCGCGACCAATTTGAACACGCTGTTGCGGTTCTC
>Ga0182024_10023754_pt1 | contig 10948 bp, 5 predicted proteins | sample P32metaG_FD_120480 | JGI IMG/M metagenome (GOLD analysis project Ga0182024, IMG submission 120480) | Permafrost microbial communities from Stordalen Mire, Sweden - P3-2 metaG (Illumina Assembly) | ecosystem: Environmental > Terrestrial > Soil > Wetlands > Permafrost | place: Sweden: Stordalen... | reverse complement strand
TCGAACAAGAACCGCGTTCTGTTTTGGCTGGGAACCACAGTGGTGGATGCCACGTTTTCCGAGACAGGGCCGATGTCGGCAGGCGAATTGCGCGAGATCGCGCACCAGTTACCCGCGCCTGAGGGAAGCCGCGCGCTGCTGCCGCCCATCCTGGCGTGCCTGCCCCAGTCAAAGCCCGAGTCCAGGCTTGACCCGCAAACCACGCATTACGCCGTGGGCCCGGCCGGCTATGCAGGCGCGGGCGGAGTGTTGCCGCCGACGCTGGTCAATTTCGACAAAGGCGCCGAGACGATCACGGCGAATTACTCCCTCATCTCCGGCTCGGCCACGCTCACGCTCATCGATTACCCTACGCCGCAGATCGCACACGCGCAGGTGGACGCGATTCGCGCCTATCTGAAGGCCGGCAGCCAGGCGCAGCCACCCTGGCCCAAGCCGCTCAACGACTCTGATATCGCGTCACTGGAGGTTCGGGGCAGCGGGCCTGTGGTGGCGATCGTGAGCGGCGATGCGGTTCCCGAAGAGAGCCACCGCTTGCTCGAGGCCGTGCATTTCGACGCTGAAATGACGGCGATTCCGCAGCCGGTGGAGTCGGAGATCGAGAAGACCGGCAGGCTGCTGCTGGGCATTACCGCCTTGAGCCTGATCGGCGCCGCGGCGGCCATTTTGCTGGGAGGGTTCCTGGGCGGGGGCAGGGCGCTTTACCGGGTGGCAACGGGCAAACCGGCCTCCTCGGTCTTTGACATGGAGTTCATTCATCTCGATCTCAGGGAAAAATGGGTCGAAGTCCGGGAAGAGTCGGTGGAAGAAATCGAGACAACCGAAGGGCCGCATCCGAAGGGTTAACTCAGGCATGTTCCTGTGGAAAAATGGGCTCAAACCCGAAAAAACTAGGTCAAATCACGGGAAATCACGAAGAAATAGAGGCGAACGATCGGCGAAGAAAATCCCGCCCTCCGGCCCGCGAATGTATTGTTAAATTATTGAAAATAAAACTAGTTATTTTCACACACATTTTCTCTTGACACCGCTTTCCCCCGAACCTACTATGCAGCCAGAAAGTTCTAATGGGTTTGCCTCCGTTGGAACTATTCTCCCTGAGGAGAGAGCTGCCCCGTTGCCGGGCGGCTCTTTCCGTTTAGAGGGGTTTTTAGGCCTTTGGACTTGCCCCTTCCGTTGCCGGCAAGGTTTCCGTCCACTGCGCGTCGCATTGTTCGCAGCGCCAGGTGTTTTCGGGGTCGACGCCTTCGAGAACCACGTCATCCGATCCGCACTTGGGACACCTGGGTTCGACGAACTCCGGCGGTTCCTCTTTTTCCTCCTCAACGATCGCCTGCGGGATCGTTTGTGCGGCGATGGCGCGTGCCTGATCGAGCTGATCTGCGGCAACCATCACACGCGCATTGCGGCGACCGAACTCGCGTGCCTGCTGAATCCAACTATCGATACCCGCCTGGCGCAACACTCTTGAGAGCTGCTGCGCCTCCTCGTTGGTCTCGCAATCGCAAAGAAATGTCTTCCAGGTGTATTCGTGCGGGCCATCGTCTTTGTCGTCGGTATCAGGAGTATCGGGTACGAGCCGTGGCATTCTCGAGCCAAAGCCGAGCACTCCAGCTGACTGCTCGCCGAGCACCTCAGCTGCTCTTTCGTCGATGGGATCCGTCGTCGGCCGCGCAGTGAGATTCGTCTCCGGAAGTTCTTTCACGACGCTTGCGCGGGGATCCGCGGGATCGCGCAATCCGCGGCTGCGCATCTCCTGCCGCAGCGCCTGCTGCGCGGGTTCGGTCAGATCGGCATAGTCGCGGGCGAGCTCGAGCAGTTCGTTGTCGAATTTTTGGCGGTACTCGGCGGTGAGCCGCTGCCATTCCTGAACAGGATCGACTTGCATGGGCAGAAGTATAGCGCGGCGCGCGTTTGGCGCGCCTTTACCTTGAACCGGCCGGACGATACAATCAAGATTGAAGCGGGGATGCAGGCCGACGTAGCTCAGTTGGTAGAGCAGCTGATTCGTAATCAGCAGGTCGTCAGTTCAAGTCTGACCGTCGGCTCCAGAATCCGGATCGCGGCATGGCCTCTCTTCAGCGAGAGGTCATTTTTATTGATGCGCTCTGACCTCGGCATCCTCCCCGGTCCCCAAAAGCAAGGGACCGGGGGCACCCCAGATGGGTACAGCCGCGAGAGGTCATTTTTATTGCGCCTATTGCGCTTGAGCCTGCACGTACACGGCGACGCTGGCAGACACCAAATCCTGCGGTGGAATCACTGGGATCTTGCCTTTCGGCGTGAGCGGCAGCTTGACGCCGGGCTTGAGTTCGATGGCGAGGAGATTGTGCTTTCCAGCCATGATCATGGGCATGGTGAAACTGGCCTGGAAGTTGCCCAGCGGACCCACCGGCGCGGCTCCCGCCTTCGTGCCTTTCACGCTATCCACCCAGATCCACACCGAGCCGCCGGGAGCAAATTTTGAGCCGCGCAAAACCACCGGCAGCCCTACTTCAACCACCGAGCCCGGCGGATAGAGGGTGTTGTTTGATGTGTTGAGCACGCCGACCGTAGGCCCGCAGCCGCCGACCTGGCATACCGTGATGGAAGCGGTTGCAGGCTGGCCGCCGGGACTGCCCGCATGAAGCAGGTGCGCACCCGCGGCAGTTGTAGCCGGGATAAGCACGTTGGTGAGGAACTGCCCGCCTGCCGCGCCCACGGTGTTGTGGCCAATAATCTGGCCCGTGTTGTTGTCGAGCCAGAAGTAGACGTCGTTGCTGCCGGTGGCCTCGGTGCCTGTGGTGAGCACATCGCTCAGCGGCGCGCAGGTAATGCCATCGCACTCGTGTACCTGGAATGTGTATTGCGTCGCGGGTTTCAGGTCAATGGCATTGAAGGTGAGCGCCGGCGTAGTGATGGTCACTTTCGGTGGACCCCACACGAGCGACGATTTCGTGTCTCCCAGCACCGTCTTGTTCCAGGCAATGTTCAGCGCATTCACATAGGCGCCGCGGAAAAACGACGCCGTGACGGGAAGCATTTGCCCGGCCACGACCTCGGGCTGCGAGACTGCGATGGTTTGCGAAAAAAGACTGCCCTTGTTATTCGCCGCCGTGGTGTTCTGGATTTGCGGCTTGGCTGGCAGCGGATAGATGAGCCCGAAATCGAAATCGAGCTTGGGACTGATGCCGATGACAAATGGCCGCAGACCGTTCAATGTGGCCTGGTAAAGATTCTGGAAGAGGGCGTTGAAATCGTTGCTCACTTTGGTCGAGTTGGAATCGAGCGTGGGCGAATTCACGAACCCGATGATGTAAGCCGAAACCTGGTCACGCAGGTGTGCATCGGTTCCGGCCGCGATGAGGGTGCCGATGCCCTGAACAGCGAGATTGAGAGCCCCGCCTATGGCCGCGACGACCGCTTCCGGCGCGACGGTGCCGCCGCTGGCGGCCGCGGCTGCGCCCTCAGCCGCAAGCTGGGCTGTAAATTTCGTGGCGGAAGCAACAAGCTGGCTGGTGACATCGCCGCCATACACGCCGTCTACGGAGACGTCGACAGCGGGCGCGCAGGTAACGGGCAAATCGAAGCTGGTGGCGTTGGGCGTGGACGTGCAGGTCACTGTGAGATAGGCGGTGAAGACGATGGTGAAGGCTGGATCCGTGGGCTCGGTGGGGCAGTTGCTGCCAACATGGCATGTGTGCGGCGACGTCATCCAGAACGTTACGCCATTCAACGGCGCCTGATAGGTGAAACGAATGCGGCGGCCGTTGACCATGTTCATGGAGTCGTCTTCCCAACTCTCCTGGAAGTTGGCCGTGAGATAGCCCTTGGCGTTCATGGCGCAGGGCTGAATGTTATAGGGCGAGTTGGGGCTGTGGTTTTCCAGAGTACTGATGGCCTGCTGTACGTCGTTGCAAATGCCGCCTTTCATCGCGCTCCACAAGGCATCGAAATGGCCCGGCGTAAAAAGCTCGGAGCCTTTGGCCTGCAGCAGACCAGGGGGCAGGCCGGCGAGTTGCTCCGCTGAGAGTGAGGAGACCTCCGCGGCGCTCGGTTTGCCGTTCTGGTCAGTGAATCCCAGGTTCAGGCGTATGGGACTGGCAATCCAGTAAACCGTTCCTGACGGCTTCCACGGGTTGATTTCCGCGTTGGCCTGGGCGACAACGGCACGCGCCGCCAGAAAAACAAGCAGAAGCGAGATGGTGGCTTTCAACGTGCGAACAGAGAACGGTCTGAGGCCAGAGAGGTGGGAAGGCATGGGCTCAATCTCCTTGAAAAAAACGATCACCGGAAAACGTGCCTGGAAAAAGAGGTCTCAAGTATAGCGCAGGAAAACAACGCCTGGCGCTGAGATTCCGCGCAAGAATTACACTGCCGTAATGCAACGCATCGCCGTGTTCCCTTCAAGGGCGCACTGGCTTATAAACGGCAGATCGATACGGAGCGCAAGACGGCCCTTGCTGAACTCGCGGCCTACGATCAGGAGTTAGCCCATCGATTAGAGCATCGGCCGTCGGCTGCGGCTTGGTCGATCCGAGATCGTTGATCGGGTCGTCTGCAAAAATCACCCAACGTACGCCGGTCTGCGCGATCACATCGCTGTCGAATCGGGTCTCCGCGCTCTCGCCCGCGCCTTTAACCAGCAGGCGATTGCCGCTGATGCCCTCATTCAGCACGCCGATCCTGATCCCCGCGCTGTTCAGCCTGCGTGCCAGATCGTCCGGCCAGTGCAGGTTTGCATCGGCTGCGGAGGCATACCCATCCGTGATAGAAGCACCCAGCGTCACCACAGCGCCCAGCGCCTTGCGGTCGTTTACATCAACCGCCGTGAGATAGAAATAGCTCCGCACTTTTCTGGCGCCGGTCAAACTCGTATTTGCCGCCACGTCGCCATCGGCAATGTAATTGGTTTGGAATCCGGATGCATGAAACGTCGCTGGCCCCGTGGCACTCGGCAGATACATGCTGACAGCAACATTTGACAACGGACCTGGCTGAAAATGCACCGGGTCACTGACCGCCTCGCTCCTTGGCGGAATAGTCAAACTACGTTGGCCGTGGAAAAGGATCCGGCGATCCGTTCCGGCGACGATCGTTGAGTCCGCGCTCGCTTGGGCGATATGCGCGTCTTCGATGGTCAACGGGTCCGTGCCAAACACATTCGAAATATGGATGCGAAGGCTCTTTCCGGAAATGCTGGTGTGTACAATCTGTCGCAGCGTTTTGCCCTGTAGCGTCTGCCCCGTTCCGCCCCGCATGGGTGCAGTTGCCCACGTACCCACCCACGCAGAACCAGGGGCTTGCGCAAAAGAAAAAGAGCATCCCGGCCAGAGACAGAGGACATTGCAGAGAGCGAGAAGACAGGACGAACAACGTCGAATCATAGTTTGTTTTCGCCTTCCAATACTACAATTTACGGACGCGAAAACCCCAAGGATTCGATTGGACGGCATGGACCGTCAAATTCGCCTCAACATCACAGGAAACCTGCTCCTGGAGTTGACCACCAAATTCAATCGCCTGCCACCGAGATCGTTATGACACGTAACCGGGAGATTGTTCCCGTGATTAGGCGGAGAACTAAAGTATTTCTCATTCAGCTAGAGCAGTTAGGCGCTTATCGAGACTGGAAAGTTCCCAACAAGTCGGCCAGCGTCCTGCGATTTCATGACTGAGTAGGGCCTGAAGTATGAGGAACACTGCGGCGTTTCCGAGGACCTATCATAGTTATGCAGGCTAAATGATCCACACGGAGAACTGTATGAAAGACGCACAGACGCTCATAGCCGCGGTCTACGCTGCTTTTAATCAGCGGAACATCGACGGTGCATTGGCGCTGATGAGCGAGAGCGTCAGCTGGCCTAAAGCATCGGAGGGCGAGCGGGTAGTTGGGAAAGAAGAGATACGTGCCTACTGGAGCCGCCAGTGGAAAGAGTTTGATCCTCATGTCGAACCGATTGAGGTGATCGACCGCGCAGTGGGCAAGATCGATGTCAGAGTTCATCAGCTCGTTAAGAACCTCGGCGGCGATGTGCTTTCAGATAGCGAGGTCTGGCATTCTTTCACGACCGCAGACGGCCTGATCGAACGTATGGACCTCGAAGAAAGCGAATCAAATTCTGAGCAGAGCCCGTCCTCAGCGTTCTCCCATCACCAGGCGCAGGCGGGATAGCTGGTCTGACCTGCATAATCATTCTTGCGGATCGCAGGCAGATTGATCGCGAAAAGTCGGCCAGTCTCTGTCGATCCGTCCGGCCCTGGCCCCGTCTGACAGAACTGGCCATCGCACACTTCAAGCATCGTGCAGCTCGAAACGGGCATCGGCGACTTCGCACTTCAGATCGCTAGATGGAGTGGAAGTCGTCTTGCGCTAGTCCCCACAGCGTCCCCGGCTTTTCGGAGAGCATCCAGAAACTCATCTAAGCTATTGATTTGATTGGCGTCCCCGACGGGATTTGAACCCGTGTTATCGCCGTGAAAGGGCGGTGTCCTAGGCCGGGCTAGACGACGGGGACGGTTGGGAGAGCAGAGAGCGGCGGCTGGAAGAGCGGACTCAAGCGCCTTTCAAGATGCATCCATTCAAAGGCTATCAACTGGCGGAATGGGTGTCAAAAGGCCGCGCCACGCGCAAAGCGCAGTGTCGTTGGCCAAGATGGCGTAAACGTGTCGTGCGCTATCCTCGATAGAGGCTGCGGCGTAGATAAAGGATGGGGCACAGATGCGGTATTTTCTTGCCGAATCAGAAGAACACGCAGGGCCCGTGCAGGTTGAACTTGGATGGCCAGAGGAAGAATCAGGTGACGCAGAGCAAATTCGCAGGGATTCTAGTGACAGGTGGTTTGGCCCTGGCCGTGCTGGCGGCAACGGGTTGCCAGAAAAAGCCGGCGACCGCTGCCGGGTCCGGGCCGCAGGGCCTGCCCGTGCAAACGGTGACCGTGGCCATGGCGCCGGTGGCGCAGAGCAGCGAGTACGTGGCCACGATCAAGTCGCGGAATTCGGCTACTCTGCAACCCCAGGTGAGCGGATCGCTGACGGCGATTCACGTCAAGTCAGGCGACCATGTGAAGAAGGGCGCTCCGCTGATCGAGATCGATCCGCGGCAGCAGCAGGCCGCGGTTGCTTCGCTGCGCGCTACCGAGCGGCAGAAAAAGGCGCTCTATGACTACGACACCCTCGAACAGGATCGCCAGCAGAAGCTGTTCGAAGCCGGCGTGACTAGCCGCGACGCCTACCAACAGGCGCAGCAGGCTTTTCAGAACGCCAAGGCGGATTACGAAGCGGCAGTGGAATCGAGCAACACGCAGCAGCAACTGCTGGGTTACTACACCGTGCGCGCGCCGTTCGACGGCGTAGTGGGCGACATCCCGGTGCATGTGGGAGACTACGTTTCTACGTCGACGATGCTCACTACCGTGGACGAGAGCAACGCGCTTGAAGCGTACGTTTACATTCCCACCGAGCGCGCCGCCGAGGTGAAAATGGGACTCGGCATCGACCTGACGGACAGCAACGGCAAGCTGCTCGAAAAGACGGCAGTCGATTTCATCTCGCCCGAAGTGGACAGCACGCTGCAGGGGATTCTGGTGAAAGCCCCGGTGAAATCGGGACCCGAGATCTTGCGCAACGCCCAGATCGTGAAGGCCAAAGTTATCTGGAGCACGAAAGCCATGGCGGTGGTTCCCGTGCTGGCGGTGATCCGGCAGGGCGAACAGAGCTTTGTGTTCGTGATGCAAAAGCAAAACGGGATGGCCGTGGCGCACCGTACGGCCGTGGTGCTGGGCGACACCGTGGACAACAACTATTCGATTATCTCCGGGCTGAGCGCGGGCGACCGAGTGATTGTGACAGGCACGCAGTTTCTGGTGGATGGCATGCCGGTGATTCCGATGGGCGGGTGAAAAAGCAGCTTTTAGCTTCTAGCTTTTAGCTTTTTCGGCACGACTGAAGTCGTGCCCCGTTACAAAGCCTCCACTAGGATGCAGCAGCCCGAATTTTGCGCTAACGGCTAAGAAAGAGGATTTGTATTGTTTGTTGATTTCTTCATTCATCGCCCGGTATTTGCGACGGTCTGCGCGCTGATGATCATTCTCGCCGGGGCCATTTGTATCCCGAATCTCTCTGTGGCCATGTACCCAACGCTGGCGCCGCCGGTGGTGGCGGTGACGGCCAGTTACGTGGGCGCCGATGCCGAGACGGTAGAGAAAGCCGTCACCATTCCGCTCGAAGAAGCCATCAACGGCGTGGAGGGCATGCGCTACATCAGCTCTTCCAGCACCAACAGCGGCAGCTCGGAAATCGACATCACATTCCAGACCGGCTACGACCTCGACATCGCAGCTGTGGACGTGCAGAACCGCGTGGCCAGCGTGGAGGGGCGCCTGCCCGGCGAAGTAGTTTCCACCGGAATCACCATCGTGAAGGCCAACTACAACTTCGTTTTCGGAGCCGGATTTTTTACGCGCGACGCCCGCTACTCGAACGAATACATCTCCAACTATCTCGACGTTTATGTGAAAGACGCGCTCAAGCGCGTACCCGGCGTGGGCGACGTGGTCATCTTCGGCGAGCGCAAGTACGCCATGCGCGTATGGCTCGATCCGGTGCGCCTGGCTTCACGCAATTTAACCGCGACCGACGTATTGAGCGCGCTCGAGGAGCAAAACGTCGAGGTTCCCGCCGGACAACTCGGACAGCCGCCATCCGATTCGAAGCAGGCGTTTCAGATTCCTGTTCGCGTGGTGGGCCGACTTTCGAGTCCCGAGGAGTTTAACAACATTATCGTTAAGAACTCGCCGAATGGCCTGGTGCAACTGAAGGACGTTGGCCACGCGGAGGTGGGTGCGGAGGACTACAGCACCCTGATCGAATACGGCGGCCATCAGGCGATGGGCCTTTTTGTGGAGCAGCTCTCGAACGCCAATGCACTCGACGTGGACCGCAGGGCCAAGGCCGCGCTGGATCAGCTCGCGAAGAATTTTCCGCCCGGCCTGGAGTACGCCATCGCCTTCGACTCCACTACCGCGGTGGGCGAATCGATTCGCGAAGTGCTGGTGACGTTGATTGAAGCCATCGTCATCGTCATTGCGGTCATCTTTCTCTTCCTGCTCGATTGGCGCGCCACCATTATTCCCGCGGTCACCATTCCGGTGTCGCTCGTGGGCACCTTTGCGTTTATCCGTCTCTTCGATTTCTCCATCAACTCGCTTACGCTGTTTGGCATTACGCTGGCCACGGGGCTGGTGGTGGATGATGCGATCGTGGTGATCGAGAATGTGCAGCGCCACATTCATATGGAGCACTCCGGTGCCCGCGAGGCCACTTCGCGCGCCATGGGCGAGGTGACCAGCGCGGTGATCGCCACTTCGCTGGTGCTCATCGCGGTGTTCGTGCCGGTCTCGTTTTTTCCCGGCACCACGGGCATTCTCTACCGGCAGTTTTCGCTCACGATTGCGTTTTCCATCGCCATTTCCGCGTTCAATGCGCTCACGCTTTCGCCGGCGCTTTCTGCGCTGTTGCTGCGCGGCGAAGAGGCGCGGCCGCGGCAACTGGATTTTCTCCACATCGATTTCGTCTCGCGCGCCTTCGCCGCGTTTATTCACGGCGCCGACAACTTCGTCGCCTGGCTGGGGACGTCTTACGCGCGCGTCATTCACGTGGCGCTGCAACTTCGCTACGTGCTGCTGTTGGTGTTCTTCGTGGGGTTGGCCGCAACGGCGTGGGTGTACCGCGCGGTTCCAACGGGCTTCATTCCGCAGGAAGACCAGGGCTATTTCATGGTGCTCATCCAGGCGCCGCCGGGCTCCTCCATGGCATACACAACCTCACTCGCCGAACGAGCAGAGGCGATTGTTGCGCCTGAGCCGGAAGTGGGTGGGCGCCTGTTTTCCATTGTCGGCTTCAGCTTCGCGGGATCTGCCTCCAATTCCGGCATGATGTTTATGAATACAAGTCCCCCCAGCGATCACCACGGAAAATGGCGATCGACGGACGAGATCCTCAAGGATGTCGCCCCAAAACTGCAGATGCTGATGTTCGCCCCCAACGGGGGACTGGTTGAAGCCTTCGCGCCGCCGGCTGTCCAGGGCGTAGGCAGCTTTGGCGGATTTCAATTCATGCTGCAGGACCAGGGCGGAAACACGCTGAGCGACCTGGACCGCACCGCGCACCAGTTGGTGGCCGCCAGCGCTGCGCATAAGGAACTGGCGCAGCTGTTCACGACCTTCTCGGCGAACGATCCGCAGGAGCTGGTCACCATCGACCGCGAAAAAGCCAAGGCGATGGGCGTTTCCCTCGCGCAGATCACCACCACCCTCAACGTCTTCATGGGCTCGGAGTACATCAACGACTTCGATTACAACAACCGCACTTATCGCGTCTTCGTGCAGGCTGACCAGCCGTTCCGCATGAATGCCGGCGACCTGCACAGTTATTACGTGCGCTCCGATTCCGGCCAGATGATTCCGCTCGACAACCTTGTGACGGTGGCAGAGAGCGCGGGCCCGCCGGTGATTTCGCATTACAATCTTTTCCGCTCGGTCGAGATCGACGGCTCGGCGGCTCCCGGCTATAGTTCCGGCCAGGCGCTGGCGGCCATGGACAAGCTGGCATCCGCCAATATGATGCAGGGCATGACGTATCAGTGGACAGGCTTGACGCTTGATGAGCTTGAGTCGGGCGGCAAGGCGCTCGTGATTTTCGGCCTCGGCATTCTGGTGGTTTATCTCACGCTTTCGGCCCAGTACGAGAGCTTTGCGCTGCCGTTCATTATTCTGCTCGCGGTGCCGATGGCGGTGCTTGGCGCATTGGGTCTGATTTCACTGCGCGGATACGCGAATGACGTTTATTGCCAGATCGGACTGGTAATGCTGATCGGGCTGGCGGCGAAAAACTCGATTCTGATTGTCGAGTTTGCCGAGCAGTTGCGGCGCAAGGGCCGTTCCATTGCCGAAGCTGCGATTGAGGCCGG
>Ga0182024_10023753_pt1 | contig 10948 bp, 13 predicted proteins | sample P32metaG_FD_120480 | JGI IMG/M metagenome (GOLD analysis project Ga0182024, IMG submission 120480) | Permafrost microbial communities from Stordalen Mire, Sweden - P3-2 metaG (Illumina Assembly) | ecosystem: Environmental > Terrestrial > Soil > Wetlands > Permafrost | place: Sweden: Stordalen... | reverse complement strand
GTCTTCAGGCCGCGCTTGAGCCGGGCGGATTGAATTTTCTGATTTTTGGCGATTGGGGCCGCCAGGGGGAACAGGACCAGGTTGAAGTGGCCGCGCAGATGGCCGAAGCCGCCCAGGACATCGGGGCGAAATTTGTCATCTCGGTGGGAGACAATTTTTACGAGGACGGCGTGGCCTCGGTGAGTGATCCGCACTGGCGCGCATCCTTTGAAGATGTTTATCACCAGGCGCCGTTGCAAGTCCCCTGGCACGTCATTTTGGGCAATCACGACTATCACGGCGACTGCGAGGCCCAGCTTGCCTACCACGCCTCCCATGTGCGCTGGAACATGCCCGCGCGTTATTATCTGCAATCGCACCCGCTTGACGCCGGCGTGACGGCGGACTTCTTTTATATTGACACGACGCCGATGGTGAAAAGCTATCACACCAATCCCATCACCAAGCGGCAGATCGCCACGCAGGACGTGCGCGCCCAGATCGACTGGTTCAAAGCCGCGCTGGCCGCGTCCAAGGCGCAGTGGAAAATTGTCATCGGCCACCATCCGATTTATTCCGGCGGCCAGCACGGCGACACGCCGGAACTGGTCAAGACCATTTTGCCGTTGTTGCGCCAGCATGGGGTCCAGGTCTATTTCAACGGGCATGACCACGACCTGCAGCACTTGACGGCGGGAGACATAAACTTGTTTGACACAGGCGCGGGTTCCCAGTTCCGCCGCACCAAGAAAACCCGGCACACGCGATGGGCCAAGGCCTGCTCCGGCTTCACGACGGTTCAACTGCTCAGCGACCAGATGAACGTGCGGATGATTGATAACCGCGGCACGGTGATCTACGCGACCGCCGTGCTTCGCTCTTGAAGAAGCCCCAGCCGGGACTCCGCGCCGCAAATGAAATCCAAACCGTGGCGCGCCGCCGTTTCCTTCAGAATGCGGACGACGCGGCGGACAGATGCGCCTGTCGCGCGACCCATGGGGATGAGACCCAGCGCCGCATTCGTGTCTTCATGGCATGCCCCCCAATTCTCCAGCCAGCGCAGGAGGCCGGCTCCTGGAGCGCCGGCCTCGCCAAACGCCACCACGGCCAAATCGGCCGCCCGCGCGCCCGCCGCCGTCCACCGGCGCGGATCCATTTGTTCCAGCAGGCCAAACCGGAAGGCGTTGACGTTCAACCGTGTTGTGGCGCGCAGCCGGGTTGAAATTCGATCGAGCATGTCGAGAGTTGCGCCGCAAGTGCGGGCGTCGTCGTAAGCCAGAAGAACGTTGAGCAGATACGGGGCCTTGGCGCCCAGAGCCTTTTTACCTTTTTTCATTTTTTCTTTCCTCACTTAACTAATCTGACAAGAACGATGTTCCTTATGTTCAACGAAAACGAGATGGAATTTATTCAACGCCCGCGACACAACGATCGGCCTCTATTGTTGAAGACGGTAAAAACTGTGGCCGGCGTCGGCGGTGACGGTCGATGTCAGGCGAGCGCGATGCAGCACAGCCGCATTGGGAAATTTCCTGGCTTCCTTTGAATCACGCGGGAAAGGTAATCGCCTTTCCATACGGTTAGCAAGAGAAGGGTGTGGAGGGAATCGAAATGCGAATAAGCGTTGACATAGCAGGGAAAGCCTTGTCTGCTAATCGAACAATTTTTGTTAACACCAGTTAGACACAGCAAAGGTGGTTATGAGCATTGAAAAAAATTCGTCCAAGGCGAACTCCTGTTTCGCCCAAGGCTTTTATTATCGCAAGCTGGCCAGAATTCTGCCGTGTTTGTTTTCCGCCGCCCTCCTGGCGGGGTGCGCCCACCGCTACGACATAATCCTGACCAATGGCGACAGGGTGACCAATGTCACCAAGCCCGTCCTCCATCGCGACGACGGCGTCTTCGTTTACAAGGATGTCGCCGGCCAGGAGCACCACGTCAACGCCGGGCGCGTGGTGGACATCGGGCCCCATTCCAGCAAAAACACTACGCCGGGGACCTTGCAGAAATAAACCGCTCGACAAATTTGCCTAGCAGGTCGGTTTCCAGGTTGACGGCGCTGCCCAGAGCGCGCTCCTTCAGCGTTGTGACCTCCCGCGTGTGCGGAATGATCCAAATGTCAAAACTATTGCGCCGCACCGCCGCCACCGTCAGGCTGATTCCGTCCACGGCGATGGAACCTTTGAAAACGACATGGCGCATGATGTCCGCCGGCGCGGCGATCTCCAGGATGTAGTCCTTGCCTTCTTGCTCCCAGCGCCTGATGCGGCCCAGGCCGTCAATGTGGCCAGTGACGAAATGTCCGCCCAACCGGTCGCCGACGCGCAGCGCGCGTTCCAAATTGACGACGGCTCCCGCCGCGACAAATTGCAAATTGGTGCGCCGCCAGCTTTCCCGCAGCAGGGCGAATCGCAGCAGCCTGTCTTTGCCACGGGGTCTGATTTGTTCCACCGTCAGGCAGCAACCGTTGACAGCCACGCTATCGCCCGCTTTGATCCCGCGCCCGCACACGCGGGCCAGCACCAGCAGTTCGATGGCAGCGTCGTCGGGGCGGACGGCCACAACACGCCCCGTTTCCTCAACGATTCCTGTAAACATATTTATCCTTCCGCGCGCTTTCCGGCAGGCGGGCGCTCAAAAATAGATCTGCCCCAATCCGGCGCCATCGCGCCGCGCGCAACACCGGCGCCGCGCTCAAACTTCCGACGCCTTCACCCGCAACGGCCTTGGGAGCGCCGCGCCCGCCCAGCACCAGTGGCGCGTAAAAAAAGGCCGCGCGGTCAGCCAGGCCAGCGCCGAAGAAGGCGGCGTTGGTTTCACCTCCGCCTTCCACTAGCAGCGAGGTGACCTCCTCCTGGCCGAGCTTGTGGAGCAGCCATCGAAGATCAATGCCGTCGGCCCGCGCCGGGGCGCGGACCAGTCGCACCCGTCGCCCCAGCGCGGTGGCGCGCCGCGCCGGGGCCGCCTTGGTTACCACCACGATGGTGGAAGCCGCATATTCGTCGGAAACGACTTGGGCCGTCAGCGGAGTGCGGGCGCGCGGATCAAGAACGATCCGCCGCCAGCGCTTTTCTTTGAAACCCGGCAGGCGCAGGGTCAGGCTCGGATCATCGGCTAAAACCGTCTTGACGCCAACGAGAATCGCATCCGCGCCCGCGCGGAGTTTCATGCCTAACCGGCGCGCCTTCTCGCCCGTCATCCACCGCGACTCGCCCGCCACGGTCGCAATTTTTCCATCCAACGACATCGCGGCTTTGACTGTGACCAGCGGAGTCCGATGCACGATCCAATGCTCGAACGCTTCGTTCATCTCCGCGGCTTCCTGGGCCAGCAAACCGGCGCTGACCTCGAGGCCGGCGCGTCGCAAAATCGCAAACCCTCTGCCGCCATGCGCCGGGTTGGGGTCGCGCGCCGCCGCGACCACGCGACGGATGCCCGCGGCGATAATGGCGTCGCTGCAAGGCGGCGTGCGGCCTTGCGTGGAGCAAGGTTCCAGAGTCACGTATAAAGTGGCTCCGCGCGCGCCGCTGCCGGCACGACCACGCCGTTGGGTGTCGCGCAGGGCTTCGATTTCCGCATGGGCGTCGCCAGCCCGGCGGTGCCAGCCTTGGCCAATGATGTCGCCGTCGCGCACCAAGACCGCCCCGACCATCGGGTTGGGCGAAGTGCGCCCGAAGCCGCGGCGGGCTAGGCCAAGAGCCAGGCGCATGAAATCAAGGTCCGAAGGCATAGGTTGGTGGCCTGTAAAGAAAGAAGGACGGGCAGCCTTGGCGAACGGTCACTTCCGCATCAACTCCGCCACTGCCTTTTTCAACTGCGCCGGCTCATAAGGCTTGCCCAAAAAACGATTCACCTTGGCCACGTGCGTCAACGTAATCGAGCTATCGACCGTCCCGCTCACCAGGATCGTTTTGAGGGCGGGATGAATTTGGTGCGAGGAGTGGATCAACTGCAACCCGTTCATTTCCGCCATCTCATAATCGGTGACCAGGACGGCGGGCTTTGTCTTCGCATCGCGCATGGCGGCCAAAACCGCCTTCGGCTCTAAAAACGACTTGACAACGTAGCCGGCCGCTTCCAGAATAGTCGCGGCGAATTCGACGAGCAGGGCATTGTCATCCACCACGAAGACCGGCTTCGCTGAGGCCGTCTTTAGCCGGACGGTTTTGTGTTTTTTCATAATGCTGTTTGGTCCTGCGGATATTAGGCTCCGTTTCCACGCCGTTGGCAAGCAGGATTCGGGTGAGAATCCCGCGTCGCGTGCAGCACAAAATTCTTCGGCGTCTTAATCCTCCTCCGGGATGGGCGAGCTCTGCGAGCCCGTGATATTGATTGGCTTCGTCACGTGCTCGCGGGAGTCAGAACAAATTAAGAACGGCCCGCTTTGCGGGCTGCTCGCCTCTGCCGAAAATATCGCCAGCCAGCACGGGCTTGCCAGCCACGCAGAGACGGCTTTATGTTGCCCAGCTATGAAACTCGCGCCGCACCAGAGGGTTGGATGAACTTCGTGCCGCCAGAATTGGAGGAAATTCTCCGGCGCACGCCGGAATTGCGGCAAGCGTACTTGGTCGGCGGCTGTGTGCGCGATGCCCTGGCCGGGCTTCCCCCGGCGAAGGACTTCGATGTCGAAGTCTTTGGCCTTGATTACGAGCAACTCATTGCCGCCCTCGCGCGCTGGGGCAGGACGGATTTGGTGGGACGCTCCTTTGGCGTCGTCAAGCTTTCCACCAACAGCGGGCTAAATTTCGACTTTACGCTGCCACGGAAGGATTCCAAGGTCGCTGCCGGTCACAAGGGGTTTGACGTGGCATTTGATGCGGCCATCTCGCCGCGCGAGGCGGCGGCGCGGCGCGATTTCACCATTAATTCGATCATGTACGATCCACGCGCGCGCCAGGTCTTGGATTTTTTCGGCGGCGCGGCGGATTTGAAGGGCCGAATTCTGCGGCACACCAGCGCCTCGTTCGACGAAGACCCGTTGCGGGTTCTGCGCGGGATGCAGTTCGCGGGACGGTTCGAGTTGCGCGCGGCGCCGGAGACGGTGGAACTGGCGCGGCGGATGAAAGGGAGTTACTCGGAATTGGCCGTCGAGCGGGTGCGGGAGGAATGGTTCAAATGGGCGCAACGCAGCCGCCTGCCCTCGGCCGGCCTGCGTTTCCTGGCCGAAACGGAATGGATCGATCATTTCCCGGAGATCAAAGCGTTGATCGGCACGGCGCAGGAACCGGAATGGCACCCGGAAGGAGACGTGTTCACGCACACCTGCCATTGTTGCGATGCGCTGGCGCGCCTGCCCGCCTGGCAGGAGGCCGGCGCGGAATCAAAAACGGTCTATATGCTGGCGGTTTTGGCGCATGATTTCGGCAAGCCGTCCACAACGCATCGCGCGATCAAGGATGGCCGGGAGCGAATCGTTTCGCCCGGACATGAATCGGCCGGAATCGAGCCGACGCGAACTTTCCTGGAGCGCATCGATGCGCCGCTGGCAATCGCACAACGGGTCATTCCGCTGGTGCAAAACCATCTGTTCCACCTGGAAACCATCTCAGACCGCGCCGTGCGGCGTCTGGCCCGGCGCCTGGCGCCGGAGAGCATCGAGGGCCTATGCCTCGTAATGACGGCCGACAGCATGGGCCGCCCGCCGCGTCCGGCGGAAGTGCCGGAGAACGTCAAGATACTTTTGGCGCGCGCGCACGAACTGGCGGTGCGGCACCAGCCGCCGCCGCCCATTTTGCAAGGCCGGCATTTGCTGCCGCTGGGCCTGCCACCAGGTCCCCGGCTTGGAAGTATTCTTGACAAAGCCTACGAAGCGCAATTGGAAGGCGTCTTCGCCGATTTGGAAGGAGCGTTGCGGTGGGCGGAAAAAGAGGTCAGTGCTATGGGCTAAAGGGTCGACGCGTTCGATTCGCATCCTTCTCGAGCTCAATAATTTGGATTGAGCGCGTTTGTGCCGAATGCCAATTCAGGGCCAGTGCTTATCAGTCCGCGCCTTTGACATCTTCTGCGGTCAAGCAGAAAAATTCTATCTGCGATAAACATCGCGTCTGTGTCCGACAGCGAGCAAGTGAAGGACTCCCTTGGAGCGGTCAAAATTGTAAATAACTCGGTAATCGCCCACGCGTATGCGATAGGCATCCAATCCTTTCATCCGATGATGGGCGTGGCTGTCCAGCGTCATTCCCAAACGATCAATGCTCGCTTCGATTCTGGTTCGAATGGTGTCCGGCAGTTTGAAGAAAGAAGCGTCGAAATCCCGCGAGTAGATTTGAAGCGCGGCGCTCACCGGCCCGTGTCAGTCTTGCGGACGCGAGAATACACCCCATCGGCGATTTCTTGGTTGGCCCGCTGGATCTTGGCTTTGAATTCATCGCTGACTTCCAACTGCTCTTCAATGAAATCTTCCAGCCAATCGTGAACCGCTTGCAGGTCTTCCAGCGGCAACCGTTCGAGCGCCGACTCGATTTGTTTGACCGTACTCATGCGGAAAGTTTCGCCCATTTCGGATCTCTTTTCAAGCCTGCAATTCCTTTGACCTATTCCGGCCCTCATGACACGAGGGAAGAAGCAAGAAACGGACATCAGCCTTCTGCCTTTGCTTCCACCACGCTCTTTACCTCGCCGGTTTGCAAGCGCGTTTTGAGCTTCTGGCCGGGGCGCGTCTGGCGGGCGGCGCGGATGACCTTGCCGCTGCGGGCGTCTTGCGTGATGGAGTAACCGCGAGCCAGCACCTGCTCCGGGCCGAGCAAGCGCAGGCGCGCTCCCAGCGCGTCGCATTGTTGGCGCAGGGAATGCAACTGGTTCCTGGCCTGCTCGCGCAAGCGGTCGCGCTGGCGCAGCAGACTTTCGCGGCGCAGGGCCAGCAGACGGCTCGGACGCAACCGGCCCAAGCGCAGCCCAAGTTGACGGGCGGCCAGTTGGCGCTGCTGCAATTCGCGCCGCATGCAGCGGGTCAACTCGCCTTGCAAATTGTCCAGAAGTTGCAGTTGACGATTGAGATGGCGCCGGGGATGCGAGGCCCGCAAGCGTTGCGCGAGTTGCCCCAAATGGCGTTGCTCGGACGCGGCGCGCCGGCGCACGGCCTCTCCCGTGCGTCCCTGGACCTCCGCGAGCCAGCGGGCGGCGGCGAACGCGCCCTCGGTCAAAATCTCCGCCCCGGCGGTGGGCGTGGCCGCGCGCACATCTGCAGCGAAGTCGCTGATGGTGAAGTCGATTTCGTGTCCGACGGCGGAAACCACAGGCACGGCGGACTGGACGATGGCGCTGGCGACGGCCTCTTCGTTGAAGGCCCACAAATCCTCCAGGCTGCCACCGCCGCGTGTCAAGAGAATGACGTCCAGCTTCCGGCCCGGCCGTTGCGACCATTGATTGAGCAGCGCAATGGCGGCGGCGATCTCCGAGGCAGCGGCGGCGCCTTGCACGGCGCACGGGACGAGAATGATCTGCAATCCGGGCTGGCGCCGCTGCACGGCGTGCAGAACATCGCGCAGCGCCGCGCCCGTGGGAGAAGTGACCAAGCCGATGCGTTGCGGAAAACGGGGCAGGGGACGCTTGCGTTCGGGAGCGAAGAGGCCTTCGGCGGCGAGCTTCTGCTTGAGCTTTTCGAAGGCGGCCTGCAGCGCGCCCACGCCCTGCGCCTCCACGGTCAGGACGTGAAGCTGATACTGGCCGCGCGGTTCATAGACGGTGAGTTCGCCCTTAAGGATCACCTTTTGGCCGTCTTGCAGCGCCTGCCGGCCGGCCACGGCATCGCCGCGAAAGAGCACACAACTGATTTGCGCGGCGGCGTCCTTGAGCGTGAAATAAACGTGGCCGGAACTTTGGGCGCGGCAATTGGTGATTTCACCGGCGACCCACAATTGGCCCAGGCTCCGTTCCAGCAGGCGCCGGACATCGGCCGTCAATTCGCTCACGGAAAAGACGCGGCGGGTGGCTTCCTTGGGAAAGAGTTCGCCGCCGAAATCCCACTGCGATGTGGCTGGCCGTGGCATGCGCGCGTTCAGGGCAGCGCCTCGGAGATGCGCGTGATGGCCAGGGCCTTGCCGGATTGGTCGTCAATCCGCACCAGCGCTCCTTGCAGGAGGATGCGTCCGCTGGCCACGCCGAATTTTTGCGGCGTGTTGGTGCAAAAACGCTGGATGATCGGCTCGATTTCGCGCCCCAGGACGCTTTCATGCGGCCCGGTGAAACCCGCGTCTGTCAAGTAGGCCGTGCCGCCCGGGAAGATTTGCTCGTCGGCCGTTTGCACGTGGGTGTGGGTGCCGACGACGGCGGAAACCTGGCCGTCCAACATGCGGGCCAGCGCGATTTTTTCCGAAGTCGCCTCGGCATGCATGTCCACGAATATGATAGGGGTCATTTGGCGCAGCCGGGCGACCTCGGCGCGGGCGCAGAGGAAGGGGTTATCCAGCGGAGCCAGAAAGGTGCGGCCTTGGAGATTGAGAACGCCCACCGGCGGCAGGCCCTCGGAGCGCCAGACGGTGCTCCCCTGGCCGATGGTGCCGGGAGGATAATTGCAGGGACGAAGCAGGCGCGGTTCGGTTTGCAGCAACATGGTGACCTCCTTGTGGTCCCACAAATGGTCGCCGGTGGTGATGATGTTGACGCCGGCGTCGAGGATTTCCCCCGCCGTATTGATGGTGATGCCGGCGCCCCCAGCGGCATTTTCCCCGTTGGCGATGACGACATTGATATGATGGGTTTGGCGCAGTCCTGGCAGCAGCCTGCGCAAAGCGTGCCGCCCCGGTTCGCCGACAACATCGCCGACAAAAAGAAGATTCACAGACTGGAGTTTAACCAGAGGCGCGGAGGTGGCAAGTCAGCGTTTGTTCGCGCAACAGTTGGAGGCGCCTGGTCTGCGTCTTCATCGTCATCTTCTTCATCATCTTAATCGTAATCATTTTCCTGAACGAGAAGAAGAGATTACGATTACGATGATGATTAAGATTTCGATTTGAAACGCACCATGCGCCGGCAGGCGAAGAGTAATGCCGAAATCCCCCCCAGTGCGGTGATACTCGGTTCCGGCGAGACGATCTGAGGGATCGGACCCGTTGGAGGAAGACTCATAGGCTCTCCTGCTCCGGCCAGGTCGCCGGGTTCATAGGACGGGTCGGGATGGAATCCTTCGGAATCGGCCGAAGAAAATTCAACCTTGGATGGGCCTCTGACTGTCTCCGGCACAGAGAAGTCAAGACTATCTCCGCCCTGTCGTGCGCCCTCCACGGCGGCGCGCGGGAAGGCGTCCAACGTGCCGGCACTCTCGGAAAATTGCCTGGTCGGTCCCATATCCTCCGGCGCTCGGTCCCATGACGGACTGCCAGTTGGCACAGGATCGTCCATCGGGATCGATTGAAGTTCCAAAGCCGCATCGGCCATAGAGGCAGGCACGGAAATCGCCGAAGAGCCTGAGGCCGAAACGAAGTTAGGAGAAGATGGGTCGTCGAGAACCAAAATATTCCATGGATTCCAAGGATTGCCCCTGTCTTTGAACCAAAGGCTGAAGCGTTCACGGCCTTCCAGGATCGCAGCCAACCCGGTGCTCCATTTATGGCTCTCCCTGGAGGAACCACCCCCCCAAGCCGACATGGCAGGCGCGCGATCTTGGCCCGGTTGGGAAATCGAGAAAGGCTCGGCACGAACCGCGGCAACCCCCAGCAGAAGGATAGGGAGCGCGGCCAGAAGGCGACATGCGAGGAAACCCCGCCAGACCTGGAATAGGTCCGTGTATCGCTTAAAAGTGTCAGTTTTTCTCACTTAGCACGAAAAACTATCAGCATTACCACCAAAGAGCAAGTGTTTTGTCATAATAATTGTCACCCCGGAATTGCCTTTATCGTCAGGAGTGTTCAAAAAGTGAGATGCGCCCCGGACATTGCGATAAATTACTACATGGTTGACTGAGGGCGCGCTATGGGGTATCCAACCCATATGAATCCCGTCCAACTCTGCTCCTCTTTCCCGTTGCGGAATCCAGGGTCAGATCAGCCCCGCCTTCGTCAAAGCTCTGGCGGGCATGGCCCTAACCATGCGAAGAACTGAGAGGCTTGCCCAGCCGGCACCAGCGACTTTGCCTCGACAATGGGATGGAGGTTGGGTAAGTACGGCGCGTGAATCAAGGTCCCCCCAGCCTTTTATTGCTGATCCCGGCCTACAATGAGGAGCGCCGGATTGGCCCCGTTTTGCGCGGTTACGGCGAATACTTTCCCAAACATTATGACGGAAAGTTTCAATTGGTCGTTATTCTTAATGGCTGCCGTGACAATACCTTGGGCGTCGTGCAGGCCGTCGCGGCGGAATATCCCGTCATCAGTTGGATCGTCAATCCGGACCCAATTGGCAAAGGCGGAGCCCTCATCGAGGGTCTCACGCTGGCGCCCAGGGCCGACTTGATTGGATACGTCGATGCCGATGGCGCGACGGAGCCGCCGGCGTTCCTGGATTTAGTGCGCCGGGCGAGTGAGGCCGATTGCGTAATTGGCTCCCGCTGGTTGCCGGGGGCGGTGTTGCATCAGATGCAATCGGGCCAACGGCGCTTTGCCAGCCGGTGTTTCCACCACATCGTGCAACTGCTTTTCCGCATGAACATCCGCGATACGCAATGCGGCGCCAAAGTCATGCGCCGCGAAGTGGTGGAAAAGATTCATGGTTCTTTGTGCATTGCCGACATGGCCTTTGACATCAACCTGCTTTATTTGATCAAGCGCAATGGGTTCAGCGTTTTGGAGATGCCGACGGAATGGACCGACAAAACGGGGTCGAAGGTTAATCTGCCCAGGTCTTCACTGACCATGCTCCTGTCGGTGATCCGGGTGCGGTGGATTTACTCGCCCCTTAAAGGGTTGCGCCCCTTTTTTGATCCGGTGGAGGACTGGCTCTACCGGAAACTGCGGGCGCCGGCTCCGAAACCCGACCCGAAACATTGAAGGTCTGGGGATGGCGCGTGAACCAGGCCGCCACCAGACAAAGCGCC
>Ga0182024_10023752_pt1 | contig 10949 bp, 8 predicted proteins | sample P32metaG_FD_120480 | JGI IMG/M metagenome (GOLD analysis project Ga0182024, IMG submission 120480) | Permafrost microbial communities from Stordalen Mire, Sweden - P3-2 metaG (Illumina Assembly) | ecosystem: Environmental > Terrestrial > Soil > Wetlands > Permafrost | place: Sweden: Stordalen... | reverse complement strand
GGTAGAGCGGAAGTCGTCGGCTTGGGATTAGAGCGACGCGATTGACCCCAAGCTGACCTCGCGCTGCTTTGGTTTACGTGTGCTGAATTCAGGAATTACGCAGTTTGACAGGCTGGATTGTGGCGCGCCTGCTACATTTGGCAATGCGTGGCATTGGCCACCTCCAACCGCGCTAATGCGGGTCGGGCGGGTGCACGTCGCTTCTAAGCGCAGCCTCGTGGGCCTTCGAGGTCTGGCAGGCGCGTTGGCCGCCGTCCAGAAACCTGAGAACGTGATCAGAGTGAGCAAAATTGAACAGCGGCCCGCACGTCAAGGGTGTAAAGTACATCGGTGCCCTTTGACGGGGAACAACCGTCTCATGCTCTTGGCACAGAGCGGAGCCGAAGCCACGATCCTGACCAGCCTTATGCGAAGCTGGAAAATGATAGCTAATCAGACCGACCGATACGTCGCGATTATGAAAACAGAAGCCGCTCAAAGGCGCCACGGGCAAGTGCGAATCCATCTAGGCAAAACGCACGGGCGGGGTGAGCGCGACGATCGGCAGGTTTGACAGCACCGATCGCCGTGACAATTTGAAACCACGATGGCAGCACGGTCTGATGTACACCGCGCCGAATAGGACGGGCCTCGGGAAACCGGGGGCCTGATTTTTTTTGAGAGGTGCACATGACAGCGATCTTGCCAACGGACGAGCCGAGATGGCGCGGGACCGTCATCGGCAAGTCAGCGGACCGCCCTTACCCGTGCATTTGTCCCGCGGAACGCGGGCTTTTCGAGTCCACCCTCGTCTCCATATCGGTCTCCACGCGACGAAAAAGCCGTTTTTACCCGTCCGTCTCTGCATCGAAAAATTCCGTTCCTGACTCGGATGTCAGAGACCGGTTCGACGACTGGGTGGGGGGTTGGCAGTTCGGTCCCTTCCAGCTCCACCATCCAGTCCTTCCGAACCGCGTAATTTCCATTCAAGCCCAAATAGGCCGTTTGTGCCGGGATTTCCGCTATCGGTTTCGACCCCTTTTGGTTTCTGCGGGCGTCCGTTATCTCTGGCGGTGATTTTAGGGGACCCGTCTCTGCATCCAAAAATCCCGTTCCTGGCGGACTAGGCTCGGCGGCAGACAACCGGCTTTTGCCGTGCGGGAGCCAGATCACGGCGGCGTCGTAAGGGAAGCATTTTTGGAGGTTGCGGGCTATTGTTGTGGGTTCAAGCCAAGCGCTTCGAATTGCTGGCTCCATTCCGCCGGAGCATCGCGCAGCCGCTCGATATTAATGCCCCGGGGCAGACGGCCCTCGACAGCCGCACGGACCAGTTTGGGAGCCAGGAAGGCCAGCGAGATCGTCATGTTGACATGACGGACGCTGCATCTTTCACGCATTGCAATTTGCTCAGCATTAGTGACGGAACTTGAGACAATCTCATCCAGCCACCGCCTACCTCGTGCGATAGCGTTGACCAGACGGAGGCGTCGTTCCGGCCGCTCCGGTCGGTTATGGTTGCGCGAGGCGCCGTGGGGCAACAGGATCTGCCGGAATCTTTTTGACGGCGGTTTCTGCCAGGGAATGGAAAGTATGCGATCGTCGGTTGGGTCGTTACCGTCTGCCGTTTCTGGATTCTCTCGTGATCTCAGCCGGACCGCCAACCGGTCACGGTGAACATCGATGCGGTCGATAAACTCGGCGATGGCGCCGTGACCCGCTGTGGCAAAGGCCGGCATCCCGTTTTGGCTTGTGAGATGCTCGCTGAGGGATTTGACAACGACCCCCTCGATATCAGCTGCAGGAACGCGGGTAACCGATCCGACCTTTGCCGTCTTGGCCTCTCCGTGCAGGCATGGCAGCGACACATAATAGCAATAACGGATCCCCGCCTTGGTCGCATGGGTGGCTGCCATGCGGTGGCCTGCGTCATCGAACAGCAGCCCGGTCAGTAAATGGTCGCCCGAGTTCCGGATACTGGTTTTGGTGGTCCATCGCTCCGTGAGCTTCTGTTGGACCGCCCCAAACAGGGCACACTCGATGATCGGCGGCTGCTCGCCGGGCAGGATCTCGTTCTTGTATCTGACCTCGCCGATATAGAACCGGTTGCGCAGCAGGTAAAACAGTGTTCCCCGCTCGAACGGGATGCCGCCGCGAGTGGCGCCGGTTGCAAGCAGCTTCGCCTTGGTGCGGATGTTACGTTCCTTGAGATCTCGGACCAGGGCATTGACGCCGCTGAGTTCGAGATAGCGCCGAAAGATCAGTCGGACCTGTTCGGCCTCACTCTCCACCACGGCGATCTTGCCGTCTTTCATCTCATAGCCGACGGGGAGGGGACCGCCGACCCAAAGTCCCTTGCGCTTGGAGGCCGCGATCTTGTCCCTGATCCGCTCGGAGGTAACCTCGCGCTCGAACTGGGCAAATGACAACAGCACATTAAGGGTCAGCCGCCCCATCGAAGTCGTGGTGTTGAACTGCTGGGTGACCGAGACAAAGGACACACTATGCGTATCGAAGAGCTCGACCAGCTTGGCGAAGTCGGCAAGCGATCTCGTCAGCCGGTCTACCTTATAGACCACGATGACATCGATCTTGCGGGCGCGGATGTCATCTAGCAGCCTCTGCAGGTCAGGCCGATCGGTCGACCCACCGGAGTATCCGCCATCGTCATAGCGCGCCTTGATCAGGATCCAGCCGGCATGGGCCTGGCTCTTGATATAGGCCGATGAGGCATCATACTGCGCATCCAGCGAATTGAACTCCTGATCAAGGCCCTGGTCGGTGGAGACTCTCGTATAAATAGCGCAACGAACGGGCTTACCTGAAGTAGCCTTCATCGCTGGGCCTCGGACGTCGGTGGCGCCTGCTTGTCCCTCAGGCCAAAGAAGCGCGGGCCACTCCATCGGGTACCGGTGATCGCGAAAGCGACCTTGGTCAAGCTGTCATAGGCCTGGCCGTTCCAGGCAAAGCCATCGGCCAGCACCATGACACGATGAGATTTTCGGTCCCATTCTCGAACCAGCACTGTCCCCGGCGTCAGGTCCGTCCGCTTCTGGTCCAGGCTCTTCAGCCGGTCCTCTATCGCCGATCCTGACTCATTGGCGTTGGTGCGATCCAGAACCTTCCTGGTCTCGTGATCGAGGTCGCCGAGACGGTCGGCCTGGATTCGGAAGGCCAGGACCGCAAACAGCAGATGCCGCGGCAAGTGAGCAGGCGGCGGTCGCTGGAAAACGCTCTGCCACCGAGCGCGTAACCCCCTCAGATCGAGATCGCGCAAATGCGCGATCTCGTCTTCTACGGATGCCCCAGACGCTCGGGTTGTGGCAGGAGCGGTACGATGTTTGCCCCGCATTGCATCACGCCGCCTGCTTCACTCGATGCGCCTTGGCTGGTGAGGCCATGTCATCGATGATGCGATATACGCGACCGCTGTCGTTTGGTTCTGACACCAGGTTGAGACCGAGCTTCTTGCGGACCACGCCGGCGAGGAAGCCGCGCACAGAATGTTGTTGCCAGCCGGTTGCGGCCATGATGGCTGCGATCGTCGTTCCCGCCCGATCCTGCAGCATTGCAACGACCTGGGCGTGCTTGGTGCCAGTTCGGGATTTCGCGAGCGCGCCCGAAACAGGACCAGCGGTCACCGGCCGCTTTGATGATTTGCGCTTGGCCGTTTTCGCCGGCCGTGAGCGGGTAGCAATTTTAAGCTTGGATTTCGTCCTCGTCATGGGATCCTCCCAAGGTTTGCGCGACGCCATCCGCCGCACCACCTCAACCCCACCCAGGCAATTGACCCGGCGGGGCAGATCCTAAAACGCGCCTCAGCGACTTCCAGTCCTGACAGCAATGCTCGGTTTGCAAAGGAATTCCAGTCCATTCTGAGCAAGATGATTGCTCTTTTGCTTGCTAGCTGCCGGTGAATTCCGCTTTTTAAGTCATTTACTGGTCGTCTCGCTCATAAACTGAGGTCACAGGTTCAAATCCTGTCCCCCGCAACCCGATAAGATGCTGTAAAGTCGGTATAAATAGAAAGGCCGCTCTTTCAGAACGGCCTTTTTTATGAGAATGGCCACGACCTAATCTTTCGGCTCTTCGGTGCCAAGAGCATTCAAGGGGCGGCACGAGTTGTTAGACCAACGGTTCGAATCTCCAACTCGTGACCTTGATGATCATGTTGACGTGCATTTTTGTGCTCGCGAGCGGATTTCGCGCCGCAAAATACTGCGCGGTTAACCGCCGGTGCATCTGCAAAAAAATGCATTCCAGCCAATGACGAACGGCGCAGAGCGAACCGCCTTGTTGGACGGCTGCGGGCGGCCATACTGGGGCACAATTTTCCGGACAGCATTAAGCTATTTATTAACTATGTCGGGCTATTCTCACGGTGCCGAACTCCCGAATCATTGCAGTATCGAGGCCCAAAATGAGTGTTCCGTATCGAAATGTCCAAAAAACTGACGTGCAAACTTTGGACATCGTGAAAGGCGCCGTCGCGAAAGGCCTGCACCGCATGGTGGTGCGGACCCGGAAGATCAGACTGAATTGGTGGACCGGATCGGTCGCCGCCGAGGAGACCGTCACGACCGTGGAGCCGACCGATGCTCGGCACTGAGCTCCCGAAGTGGCGTAAGCGCAACAGCTTCACCCAGGACACGCTGCGGATCGCGCTCGGTATCCGATCGCGCCAGACAATCATCACCTGGGAGAAATCGACGCAGCCGTTGCCCAGGCTCGTTGAGCTCGCGCTGTTCGCCCTGGAGAACTACCCTGATCAGCGGAAGGTGACGGCGCTCGCGACGGTCCATAGAACACCTATACCAGCGTCATTCTAGGCCTTCTTTTTGTCCGCGGCTATTTTGGCATCGGTGGCGATCACAATGAAGCCGCCGGAGTGGCGGAGGGCGTCTGCTACTACGTTCGTGTCGTCCATGTCTTTTATGCCTTGCTTTCGTGGACCGTCGGGAGTGAGGGCCAAATAAGCCTCCCGAACCTTGTCGCTCTTCTCCTTGATTTTCACCGTATTGAGAGAGTGTACGAGCTCGTTTCTGACGTGAGAGCAAAGTGACAAAAGCTCCCATATCGGCCGGCCGACTTCAGGTGGATCAATTTTGTCCCTTAATTCCTCTATCTTCTTGCCCGTGTAAAAGAAGCGCTGCGGGTCGCGGCCGTGCGCTTCGAGCAGCCCGATCATGAAGCCCTCTATGATCACCTGCGTTTTCACGATGGTCAGCATCATGTGTTCGATACGTCGAACTAGCTCCATCGACCGCTTGTGCGTTTCTTCAAAGAGTCTCTGTTGCTCGGTCGGCTCCGGCTCTTCCATCATCACCCACTGGTCTTCGGCCATCGTTTCCTCCCTGGTTGCTCCAAACCATGACATGATTTGGTGGGCAGTTCTATTTCCGGTCGGCGATCCCGCAGGCTCAGTCCTGTCACACGGCACGGAGGCTATCCGCCGCTCACGCGGCGGGTAAGGCATGCTTCCGCTTGGTTGGGGCGCGGCCTCGTTCGTCGATCGAATTGCAAGATAGAGAGCTTGCCTCGGCCGCGTCTACGTCCGAAGTCACATGACGACGTTGCCGCGGTAGTTTACGATTACGCTGCGGCTGCCGAGTCGGAGCGCCCTTCTTCATCGCAGCTCGATCGCATCACCTATGGATTTCGAAACCTATTCCCAATCGAAACGAGCCGACTATGCGGCTCTCGCCGAGACCGTGGCTTCCATCTTGCAAGCTGCGCTCAAGGCGTATCCGGACGTGTTCCGGCTACAGCAGATGCAGCACCGAGCTAAGGAAAACGACTCTCTCAAGAAGAAACTTGAGGATCGCGGCATCCAATCGACGGCAACCCTCGAGGCCGACATCAAAGATTTGGCTGGTTGCCGGCTCATCTTCTACACGAACTCTGATGTGTCGCGCTTTGGACAAACCGGCATCATTCAGGACAACTTTGATGTCGATCGGGATCGAACGAAAATCCACCATCCGGTGCCCGGCAGCAACGATCCGGACAACCTCTTTATTTCTAATAATTACGTGGTGAAGCTGAAGGCAAACCGAACGAGTTTGCCGGAGTACGCGCGCTTTGCGGACCTCGCATGCGAGGTTCAGATTCAGACCACGCTCAATCATGCGTGGTCCGAGATGGAGCACGACATCCTCTACAAGAAGCCGAAGCTTGAAGGCTTTGGCGGCAAACTCTTCGAAGCAATCCAAGTGCGCTTGCGAACGATCATGAGGACTCACCTGCTGCCAGCGGGATACGAGTTTCAAAAGGTTCTCGACGACTACGAGCGATTGATGAGCGGGAAAGAGCTTTTCGATCGCGGAGCCTTGAAGGCTCTCGCAGAGTGCGACGACAACAATGCACGCCTTGAGCTGCTGGAGCGATTTCGCGATTATGTTTTACCCCACTACGATGATCCCGACAGTGCCTATCCGGAGATCAAGGATCACATCGTCGCTGCTATCAAAGAGGCACGTCTCGCCAAGCCGCGGATGGTCGAGACTCCTTTTGGCAATTATCCCGGTGCGACTGCCGAACGGGTCGTCGAGGTTGCGGCAGAAGTCCTGCGGCACCTGCGTTACGTTCGGATCGAGACCACCTTTGATGCGATCTGCGAACTCTTCCCCGGCGCTGAGAGCGATGGCGAGCGAAAGCATCTGCTGCAACTTACGGAACATCTTGCGCAGCATAATTTGGACGCCTGGAAGCAGGCCGGGCCGATAGTGCAAACCATCCTGATCCAGAAGATACGAGGCATCCCCCAAGGAGACATAGATCTGCTCCGGCCCGTTCTTCTTTGCGTCCTCGGCGAAGCCCTCAAAACCGAGATGCAGGGAATGTCGAGCACATATAACTCGATGACGCTCTTTAGCGGGTCGGTTTCGGCGGGCGAGGCGCTGACGAAGCTGCGCTCGGAAGCGCTGGACATCCTGACGAGCCTTTACCGTAGCGCGCAGTCTGACGTTGAAAAGCGAAATACCGAGATCACGATTTTCGAAGCAACCGCTTTACCCACGTCTGCCAATTTTTCGAACGAATTGTTAGTCACCGTTCTCAATGACAGTGTGCGAGCGGTGGATTTTTGCAGCGGGATTGCTTCTACCGAAGCGTACGAGATTCTCCAGAAGGCTGAGAATCGGTTGCTCTGGCTGCATCGCCGCACGCAGCAAATCCTTAACGATCCAAAGATGGATGCAGCGACCTTGGCTGCGGCCGAGAGGTTGAGCGAGAGCATTCGTTCTTTCCGCGACGTGGCGGATGCCAATATGCGATTTGTGATCTACAAAACACTAGTCGGCTACGATTCTGTATTCCCCCTGATGTGGGAAGACGAGAATTACGATATCGTCGCGGAGGATGCATTTAGGAAGGGACGCATCGACGAGCTGGTCGCCGAGGTCAACGAAGGCAATGCCGACGAGTGGTTCGCTATTTGCCAACGATGTGCCCAAACCGACTCAAGCGATGCAGCAACGTTCCCGAGCTTTGGCCTGTTTCTCCAAAAGCTCGGCCGCGCGAAGCCGCTCATCGTTTTGCGTTTCATCGAAAAACTTGACGAGCGGTTAGCGGGCTTTTTTGGGATCATGTTATCCGGACTTGCGGAAAGTGACAGCCATGCCGAAGTAGCCGCGAAGATTGTGCAATGGGTTTCCGAAGACAGATATTTGAATCAGATCGCGCATTACTTCCGCTTTGCTCCCCAGCTCGACAATGCGGTACTTTCAAAGGTTTTGGATGCCGGGATCAGGCTAAAGAGCGATGAAATTGTAGGGCAGGTGTTGGCCACGGTCTTCTACCGCTACAAGGACGGAACCCCGGGTCTCATCGACGGGATCATAATGCCGGGGATCGCGTATTTTACGGAACGACAGGATGCCCGGTGGGTAAACCACGCTTGGTTCCTGGCGAAGGATACTTCTCCTCTGGTGAAGTTGACGGCCTCGCAGGTAGATGCGGTACTCAAAAGCCTTATTCATTTGCCTCGGATCGAAACTCACACCGAGCGAATTCTTGGGATATTGGCCGATGCATATCCAGAACGGGTGTTCGATTTCTTTGGCGACCGACTCAAATTTTCAACGGAGCGCGAAGACAACGGCTCGTACGAAGAGATACCGTCTCACTTCTACAGCCTGCAACATCAGTTTTCCGGACTCGCGGACCATGCCGTTGATACGGTACGCCGATGGTTCGTGAGCGGCGATCCCCTGTTCCAGTTCACTGGCGGGCGATTAATAGCGAGCAGCTTCTCAAATTTTTCAGACGCTTTGAGGCAGAAGCTCTCCTCGTATGTTCGCCTCAACGTCCATGAGGAAGCCGAATTTGTCGTACGAATTCTTTCTGGCTACCGGGGGGAGTCATTTCTTTATGAGACATGCAAGGAGCTTGTACAGTCGCTACCCGTCGACGACAGCCTGCTGAGCAATGTCCAGATAATTCTTCAAACTACCGGTGGCGTGTTCGGAGAATTCGGCTTCGTGGAGGCTCACCAAAAAAAGCGGGAGGCGATAATACCCTGGCTTTCCGATAACGACGAAAAGGTGCGCTTGTTCGCAGAGCAATATATCGGGCTTCTCGATCGCCAGATCGCTGCCGAGCAGAGGAGGAGTGAGGAAGACCTAGAGATGCGCAAGCGGATGTACGACGATCCGAAAGGCGACGTAGACAAGGGCCAGGTGTAACTTCTCCGATCGCTCCAATTGGACTCGATAGGTCTATTTCATGAAACTCGGAAAGGCAATCGTCGGTCCTGGCTTACTCGGACTGTGACAGACCCAAGTCCATTTATTTCAGGTGACAGACTTCTTCCGTAGCAGTCGACGGTTTTAAATATAAAATGGTGGAGACAAAACTTATACATCGATCGGAATTTCAACAACCGGTCGCATGGCCTCCAGCTGGCGGGCATATTTCCGAACCACCTTGTCATACAGATCGCCGAGATGCTTTGCATGTACGCTGATAACGAGTGCGTAAGGCAACTCTTCCTTCGGCGCAAAGTTACGACCGTCTTGGCGCGCATTGTAGTGAATATCGAGTACGGGATTGCGGAGGGTCTTGCCGAGAAATGACACGCGCGTGTGCACGCAATTTTCCCATTTCCACGCGTCACGCCGGAGTTCTTCTTCCATCAAGCCGCTTTGTGTTTTGCCAAAGAGACCTTTGCTATCCGCATGTATCTGTTTGGGATCTTTGCGCTTCTGATCATGCGGTCTAAAAGTCGGCTCAAGCCCAGCGCGCGTATAGTTGCCGGGGTGGTGCGGATCTACGCCGGTAGGATAGCACAACGTTGCCGTGATGGTGACTTTACCCGGAATGGTGCCAGACGGAACGGGAATGGGCGCACGAATATAACGTGTGGGTGCGATGGAACCTTGGTAAACAACCCGCACTGTGTCGTCATCGCAAAGAACGATGTCCTGCACCGAACGGGCGACGCGACCACGCCCTATTTCTTCACAAGGAAAGGCAGATGCTTCCGTCGTGTGGATCAGTAGAGACCTAATCGCTAGGATGCTCAACGTGTCGCCGAAATGCGCGCGCAGCCCGGCGCCGAGGCGCAGAACGGACGGCGCGGAGAAAGAGGTCCCTTCGGTCGCTTCGAGCCCAAACGCTTTTCCTTCGTTGAGAACGATGAAAGGCCGCTGTAGACATCCGCCGAACTCAACAAAGTCTGGTTTGACGACGCCGGGACTGCGACCGGGCCCAACCGAGCTATACGTGCACCGCTGCCAGGGTGTCTCGTGGCTATCGCAGGCTCCGACCGCAAGGGCGTTCACGCAGTCGGCTGGCACCTGGATGCGGTTCAAGCCATCCTTGGCAGATCCGTCGCCCCCATTGCCGACGGCGATAGTCGCAAGGGTGGTACCGCGCGAAAGACGATCATCGATAACGGCCGTCCACGCATGCACGTCATCGTCCTCCACCGGGAGAAGCGGGCCGATACTTAAATTGACAAACTGATAATCCTTCTCGACCAAAACCTGATCGATACGGCCAAGCACTTCGTAAAGTTCGTGAGGATTTTGGCCCAGCGCCGCCCTGTCGAGTACCCGGTAATGATCGGCCGATGCATAGGGGCGCTGGAGCGGCTTGGTCGGATCGATGTGGCCGAACAGGAAGGCGGATGACACGCCAACACCGTGCTTCTGAAAGTCATCCAGGGGGCTTCCGATGCCCGGTGGTTCGATAGCTTTTACCCACTTGCTGATCGGATGCCCTTTCGGAAATCCCCCGTCAAAAATAGCTACGCGAATCTTGGGATCAATCGGGCCGGTATCGGGTAATTGGATGGCTTCCATGGGGACGCGTGAGGATCGGAAGCTTGGACGCAAGATTCGCAGGGTTGGCATTTGCCGCAAGGCCCGCACGGGTGTGAATGTCGCGATGCGGTCGGCAAGTTCGACAGGAGCTTCCAATTCCACGAAGCAAAGTCCGGCTGCAGCAAAGCGGCGGTCCAGCGGTTGATCAATCCCGATTTCACCAAGGTAGTGTTTGAATTGCGTAACGACGCTATTCGCACCGCTTCCGCCATCGCTGTGAAGAACAGCTTCAAGCACGACATTTCCTTTTTTCGGAAGCCGGCCTTTGATCTTGTCGCGGGCCGTCGGTGCCGCGACCTCCTCAATCGTGGGCAGGTCGCTGGCGGCGGCATTGTCCTCACGCAAGTTCGGCAGCGAAGAGCGCCAGGCACGGAAGGCTGACCGCGGACCCATTACGAACAATTCTGTTGTGATGGTTTCTTCGGGTTCGCGGCCTTTGGAGCGCTTTTCCGGTGTGATCCGGCGCGGGCGGCTACCGACCAGTTCCAAGCCAACCGATTCAAACAGTTTTTCGGGGAAATACGACTTGGCAATATACTCGGGATTGAGCGTGATCGTCGCAACGGCACGGTCGTTTGGGCAGGCGGCATCCGGCAACTGGTCGATACCCCTTACGACGCGCGCCAGCATGGGCGCGATGCGCTCTCT
>Ga0182024_10023751_pt1 | contig 10949 bp, 11 predicted proteins | sample P32metaG_FD_120480 | JGI IMG/M metagenome (GOLD analysis project Ga0182024, IMG submission 120480) | Permafrost microbial communities from Stordalen Mire, Sweden - P3-2 metaG (Illumina Assembly) | ecosystem: Environmental > Terrestrial > Soil > Wetlands > Permafrost | place: Sweden: Stordalen... | reverse complement strand
GGTCATGTTGATCATGTGTCCACCGCCGTGCACGACCGAGCGCGTGGCGTGCGGCAGCGCCGCCGCCAGGCGATCGGCCGCCGTGACGAGCCACGGTGTCTCGGTGTCGCCTCTCAGTAGCAGCGCCGGGATGGTGATTTCGCTGAGCCGATCGCGCAGATCGGTGTAACCGGCGCCAGCCGGATTCGGCTGCAGCATGAGATCCTGGCCCCGGTAGCGCTCGATCATGCGCAAGAGCGACGCGTGTGCGCGCGCGTGTTCGGTGGGCACGTACATCAACGGGTGCGCAGCGAGCGCCGCGTGCACTTCAGACAATTTGCCGTCCTCGAGCAGCGCCGCGTAGTCGCGCACCGGCAGATAGGCCGCATCGCCCATCGGTGGCGCGGTCGGTTCGAACGGCGCACCATGCAATATCAGCGCTGAAACGGCCGCCGGCCGCGCCAGGGCGTAGCGCAGCGCCACGCGGCCGCCTTGCGACATGCCGAGCAGTGCCGCCGGTCGTATCTGCAGCGCGTGCAGGATCGCATCGATGTCATCGACCTCCCTCTCGAACCCGGCTGGGCAGGTGGTCTGGCCGAAACCGCGGCGATCGTAGCTGACCGTGGTGAAGTGGCGGCGAAACGCGGATCGCTGTTGTGCCCACATGCGACGGTCGAGTGCCCAGCCGTGAATCAGCAGCAACGGCGGGCCGCTACCAACCACCTCCCCGACCAGCGTGCCGTCGAGCGGCAGACGGAATGTGCGCCCCCTGCTCACTCCTTCCGGTCCGGTGCCTGGTAAGTCACGGCCGCTTCGGCCGCCTTCCACATGGCATCGGCCGCTGGCTCATTGGCCTCTTCGAGCAAGTGCCCGACGATCCCGGCGCAGCGCGCCGTCAGAATCACACCGCGCAGCGTCTGCGCGGGCAGTCCCGCCTCGCGCAATACCGCTGCGATCGCCGCACTGACGTTCATCGGCAGTTTGCGGCCGACGCAGCGCGTGACCGCGCCCTCCAGCAGCACGAGGGCGTCCAGATATTGCCCGGCCGCCCCCAGGCTGCGGGCGATTTCAAGCAGCCGTGGTACGCGCGGGTCACCGTTGCGATGGATCGGATGCCCGAATCCCGGCAATGCGCGCCGCTCGCGCCGATACTCCTCGACCAGCGCAATGGCACGTTGCGCGCGCTCGGCCGCCGGCGCCTCTACGATCTGATCGAGCAGCCGCGCGCACTCGCTGGCGGTACCCGCGAAACGATCACCGACCCCGAGCAGTCCCGCGACCACTGCCCCCTGGTAAGACTCCGGCGCGCCAAGCGCGGTCAGGCGCGAGGCGATGACCGACGGCACCAGTCCGTGCTCCATGATCGCGACCAGCACGGAATCGACCATGGCTCGCTGCAGATTCGACGGCTCTTTCCCCAGCAGATGAAACAGAAACATCTCGGTGAAGCTGAGCTTGCCGATCAGCTCGCCGACCAGATCGCGCCCCCGGACTTCGATCCGATCTGCGCTGGCGCCGCCCAGGTGTGTATAAGGTGTCATAAAGTTGCTGTCCGCCCTCGCCCGCCATGGATCGGTGACCCATATGTTATCCCACTGATCTCAACGGCACTTGAAACGGCAGCCGCAGGGTATCTATGGCAGCGCGCCCATTCCTTTCTTGAATGTCGCGCACTGACCAGAGGCCATTCACTCAGGAACTCGTTGCCCGCCATCTGGCAATCAGTGCCGCCAGGTATTTGCGGGCCCTGGGCGCCTGTCGCGAAGCGGATTCCGGCTCCGACACGCGATCCACCTCATCGCAGACGGCTTCCAGCGCAGCGGCTCGCGTCGTCCAGATCGCCAGTTGTTCGTCCACCGGTGGGTCGAGCTGCAGGAGTGCCGCGAGCGTCGAGGTCACGATCGCCGGTGGCGTTTGCACCTCGATCCTGTCGAGCAGAAATTCGGCTACCCCGGGCGGCGTCGGCCGGATCTTTCCGAGTGAGTAGGCCGCCTCCGCCCGCACCAGCACCGGACGGCTGGCATCACTCACGCAGTCCATCAGCGCCGCGGCGGAGACACTCGCGCCTGCGGCGCTCAGCCGTCCGAGCTCGATGTGGGCTTTGCGTCGCCCCTGGCGGAACTGCTCGACCTCAGCGCTGCGCTTGAGCGTCGCCGCGATGGTGTGCCGCAGTTGTGTGCCCATGTGGACGCGCGCATCGCTGATCACCGTGCGTACTTCATCAAAGCTGTCGACGAACAGGCAGACCAGGCCGTAGCGTCGACGCAGGACCAGCGCACGTGCCTCCTCGTCCTCACGCTGGCCGCGTTTCCAGATGTAGACGTGTTCGCCCACGCCACCGCCGAAGTTGGCCTCGAAGCTCTGCAGCAGATCCTCGAAGTCGGGATCGTTCAGGCCAAAGCCGACGATCAGGGCGCTGAAGCGCGCCAGAACATGGTGGGCAAATGCCCGGTAGCCAAGCTGCCGAGCCATCACTTCGCGATATGAGGCCCGGTCCAGCACGATGGTCTTCGGGCGTGAGATGCAGCCGTGCGCCTTGAGCAGGAAGCGGGATTGAAAATCCTCCGCCAGCACCGCGCGCAGCTTGCGCTCGTCGGAATAGACTGCACGACGCATCAGGTGTCGGTCGCGACGCCGCGCCCGATAGGCGTTTTCATGGCCCAGGTCGTAATTGAAGGTGATGATCCCCAGCGGCTCGAGATCTTCAATGAGATCGTGCAGCGGCGACCTGGCATCCTGGGGCGCTGTGGTCAGTTGCACGACGGCGTCCCGATAATCGCTGACGCCGACGGTTTCACGGATCAGGGTCGCCGCTTCGATCAGGTAGTCCGCACCCCTCGGCTGCGCATTCAGCAATAGCTCGACATCGGCCGCGACCGGCTCGAGACGCGCGGCAAATCGGGCGCGCAGCTGGGTTAGTACCAGGTGCCAGGTCGGCAGCGAGGTCAGGTCGGATCCTGGCTGGGTAACGCCGACAGACACTCCGCTGCCCGTCACCACCACCAGGCGTCGATACGCCACCGCATCACACAGGAGGCCGAATCCGGGATTCTGCCGATGATCGAGCATAGCGGCGCAGTCTACTGGATCAGGCTAGAATTGCCCGGTCCCTCGTCAAGAGCCAATAACAAGATGCACGATGCGACCCACAGCGATGCTGCCTTCGCAGCCATCGTTCAGCGCGAGAGTGGCCTGGAAAGATCCCTGAGCGCCGGCAAGTTGTCGATGATCGCGATCGGCGGCGCCATCGGTACCGGTCTGTTCCTCGGCAGCGGCTTTGCAATCGGCACGGCCGGTCCCGCTGTCCTGGTGAGCTACGCGATCGGAGCGCTGATTGCGCTGCTGCTGATGGGCTGCCTTGCGGAAATGACGGTCGCCCATCCGACCACCGGTTCTTTCGGCGCCTATGCGGAACACTACATCAGTCCGCTGGCGGGCTTCATGGTGCGCTACGCGTACTGGACCTGCATCGTGCTCGCGGTTGGCACCGAAGTGACCGCGGTGGCGCTCTACATGCGGTTCTGGTTTCCGGGTACTCCCGGCTGGGTCTGGATCCTGGCATTTTCGGCCTTGTTGATGACGGTGAATGCCTTCCGGGTGAGCACCTTCGGCGCCGTCGAGTACTGGTTCTCGCTCATCAAGATCTCCGCCATCGTCGCCTTCATTCTGCTCGCGGGCTACATCCTGTTCCAACCGGCCGCAGCGCTGTCAAACGGCGACTCCAGCCCGGTCGGCTGGCGCAATTACACCGCATTCGGTGGCTTTCTGCCGCACGGCATCGCCGGCATGTGGGTGGCGGTGATCATGGCGGTTTTCAGCTACCTCAGCATCGAGATGATTGCAGTCGCCGCCGGTGAAGCCGCGCAGCCCGAGATCGGGATCAAGCGGGCATTTCGCGCCACCGTCGTGCGGCTGGTGCTGTTTTATATTCTGACTCTGGCGCTCATGCTCGCGGTACTGCCGTGGACCCAGGCCGGATCGGCCAGGAGTCCGTTCGTCATGGTAATGGAAACACTGCACCTGCCGGCTGCCGGCGGCGTGATGAATTTCGTCATCCTGGTCGCAGCGCTGTCGGCGATGAACAGTCAGCTGTACATCACCTCGCGCATGATGTTCAGCCTGTCGCGCGCCGGGCAGGCGCCCCGTGGCCTGGGCAAACTGACCGCACGCGGAATCCCGTTCAATGCACTGCTGGTGTCGACCCTGGGCATCGCGCTCGCCACCGTGCTGAGCGTGATCGCCCCGGCGAGTGCATTTCTGATGATGGTCGGCATCTCGGTGTTCGGTGCCATGTTCACCTGGATGATGATTTTCGTGACGCACTATTTCTTCCGGCGAGCGCGCCTGCGAGCCGGTCATGCACGCGAGTCATTCAGCATGTGGGGCTTCCCGATCACGACCCTGCTCGGCGCCGCCTTGATGGCGGCGCTGTTGCTTACCACGGCCTTTACCGACGCCTTTCGAATGACATTGGTGTTCGGGTTGCCGTACCTGGCGGTGCTGGCCGGCATCTATCTCTGGCGCTATCGAGCCCGCGGCAGCGGGCCGATCGCATGAGAGTGCCGGCGAGCCGCGCCGAATGCGAAGCATGGGACGCGCGCGATCCACTGGCGCGCGTGCGGGACCAGTTCCGTCTCAAGCCGGAGGTGATCTACCTCGACGGTAACTCGCTTGGGGCGCTGACACACAACTCGGTGATGCGCTCGCGGGCGATGATCGAGGATGAGTGGGGTCCCGATCTGATCCGCAGTTGGAACCTGCACGGCTGGTTCGAGCTGCCGCACCGCCTCGGCGCCAGGATTGCCCCGTTGATCGGAGCCGCGGCCGATGAAGTTCTGGTCGCCGACTCGACCTCGGTCAACCTCTTCAAGCTTGCGTCGGCCGCCATGATGACCCGCGGCACGCGCCATCGCATCGTCACCGAGTCGGGCAACTTCCCGACGGATATCTACGTGCTGCAGGGATTGGCGGCGCTGGCGGCCGGCACGATCGAGATCCTCAGCGTGCCGCGATCGGAAATTACCGCTGCCATCGATGCGTCCACCTTTCTGGTGGTCCTGACCCACGTCCACTACAAAAGCGCGGAGCTGTTCGATCTGCATGCCATCACCCGCTGCGCGCACGCGCAGGGTGCGCGGATATTGTGGGATCTCTCCCATAGCGTCGGCGCACTGCCGATAGAGCTCGCCTCTGCGCAGGCTGATTTTGCGGTTGGCTGCACCTACAAGTACCTGAATGGCGGCCCGGGGGCGCCCGCCTTCCTGTATGTACGGCGCGACCTGCAGGATGCGATCCGTCCGGGGCTGGCGGCCTGGATGGGTCATGCGGCACCGTTCGATTTTGCCGAAGCCTTCGATCCGGCCTCGGGCATGGCTCGATACCGCTCCGGTACGCCTTCGCTGATCGCCTTCGCCGCGCTCGAGGGTGCACTACAGGTCTGGGACGGGGTCGATCTGCGTGAGGTGCGCCGCAAGTCAGAGGCCTTGAGTGAACTGTTCATTGCGCGCGTCGAAGCGCTGACCGGCAGCGGGTTGTCGCTCGCCTCACCCCGGGAGGCCGCGGGCCGCGGCAGCCATATCGCGCTGACCCACGCGCATGGTTACGATCTGATGCAGGCGCTGATCGCGCGGGGCGTGATCGGCGACTTCCGCTCCCCCAACATCGTGCGCTTTGCTTTCACGCCGCTGTACCTGCGGTTCGTCGACGTCTGGGATGCGGTCACGATTCTGGGCGAGGTGCTTGACGCGAGCTTCGGCCGCACCGAGCGCGCGCAGCGCAACGCGGTAACCTGAGCACGCCTTGATCTGATTCAGAGTAGAGTATTGCCAAATCCACGGAGTATGCATGCCGAAACCGAACTACCAGCACGCGAGACGACAGAAAGAGATGGCCAGAAAGGCGCGCCAGCAGGACAAGCAAAAAGGCCGGGTTCGAGATAATCCCGCGCCCGACAATGCGCCTTCGCCGAATGCCGGCGAACCCCCCCCGGCGGCGCCCGCTCCAGGCACCAGGTCAGCACTTACCGGCTCGCTGCCCTTGCAGCGCTGACTGAGGGTCGGCTACTTACGGCGGCCGGCCGCCACGGGCGGCAGCTCGAGGCGCGTAAAATCGACGATGAAATGATCGCCGTCGAACTTCACGACTTTACCGATCAGATCCGGGCGCACGTGAAATCCCCGGGTTTTGCCGACCTTGGTTGCATCCGCCAGCGACATCACGATCAAACGCACGGGAAGAGTGCCGTCCCGCGCCAGTGACAGATGCTGCCCCAGCAGGGTCGCGTCCTTGGATTGAGTTGGCTCTCTGGAGAGCTTGTCCTCGTACCGCAGCACGCCGCGCGTTGGGTGGCCGAAGTGCGCATTCGAGCAATTCAGTACCAGCGCACCATCGGTCGCGATTGCGGACAGGCTACGCAGCCGATTAGTCGGTCGAGCGCCGAATCTCTCGAAGGCGCCTACAAGATTCATATTCACATTTCCTGGCCAGTTCGCTCAGACGGTGCGCTCACGTGTCAAGGAACGCAAGGCTTATCGATAAGTCCGAGGCGATGATGCCTTTCTGGTATAATTGCACCCGGCTCGTAATCTTTCGGCTTGCCTGCCTTGTTGTCTGCCGGGGCCAGCGCGCACCTCCCGCGGCTTCCGGCCATCAGTCCCACTCCGACGCGCACAGCCCTGCGCGCTGGCCATGCGCTCGACGGAACGGTCCTGGGTGCGCCCTGACCGTGATCGAACGTCGAAGGTGTATCAATGGCCAAGCAGGATGCGGTAATCAGGCAAGCGGCCGTCCGCGTCGCAGACGCCGAAGCGTTGAACGTTCTGATGCAGCAGTTGCCGCCCAGCATCGCCGAGAGCCTGGGTCTTGAACTCGAACGCAGCGCCGCAGGTTTTTCCGGTATGCGCTATCACCTGGAAACCCAGCGAGCCTTCTGGTTCGCCGCCGACGAGCAGCACCTGCTGTGCGTCGCATTACCGTCACTCACTGAGGAGGATGCCGCCCGCATCTGGGACCAGATTGATCGTCACCAATGCGGCGGCAGTGTCGCTGGCATCGCCAAGGCGTACGACACGGTGACCGGCTTCAAGTCGAGCATGGTGCGGGGGATTTAAGCACCGAGACCGAAAACCCATCGACCCTCGATTGTTTCGGTCCAGAAGTGCCGTCTATTATGTTGCGCCTTCGCAAATGATGATGCCCATCTGGATCAGCACGCCTTAAATCGCAGACGAGTAATGCAAGGGCTGATGGCGGCCGCGTTGCCCCTCAGCACGCTGTCTTGTGGTAGCGGATCTGGCGGACCCACCAAGGGCGAGCCACTGGTAGTGGGTGGTTTGCCGGTGACCTGCAATCTCACGCTGCCGGTGGCGTGTGTCTCAAAGGCCCGGACCAATGGCGCGCTCCCTGTCGGCCAGCCGCGCTTCGACTACCGGTACAGCAAGTACAACGGCTGGCCCGAGGTCAAGGAGTCCCTGATGGCGGGCCGCATTCAGGCCGCTTACATGCTTGCGCCGCTGGTCATGGACCTGGCGGACAACAAGGTACCGGTAAAAATCGTCTCGCTCGGGCATCGCTCCGGTGCCGTCATCATGGTCAGGAGCGATTCACCGTACCGCACCTTCAAGCAACTGACGGGCAAGCAGATCGCGATTCCCAGCCGCTTTGCCGTGGACTTTCTGTTCTTGAGAAAGATGCTGGCTCGGGAAAACATGACGCCGCGCGACGTGCAGATCGTGGAGATGGCGCCGCCCGACATGCCGGCGGCGCTCTACGCGAACGCCGTCGATGCCTACTGCACCGGGGAACCCTTCGGGGCCGCCGCTCAGCGAGCCGGTTACGCGCGTCCCCTGAGCATGACCCGGGATGAGTGGCGCAACTACATCTGCTGCGTGCTGACGGTGCGCGAGGAGTTGATCCATGACAATCCGGCGATGGTTCAGGACCTCGTCAATCAGGTGCTGGGCGCCGGAGTATGGCTCGATCAACGGCAGGAGAACCGTAGCAAGGCGGTCGCCATTGCTGCCGGTCGGGAATTCTTCAATCAAGATCCGAAGATCATCCAGTTCGTGATGGAGAACCCCACGGATCGGGTGACCTACGGCGATTTGCGAATGATCCGCGCCGAATTCGAAGATCTTATGCAGCTGTCGATGGACGCGGGCACGATCAAGCACGCCATCGCCTACGAGACTTATGTGGAGGAGAGCTTTGCAAAGAACGCACGCGCCGCCGTCATTTCCTTGTAGGCCATTATGAGATACACGACCCGCCTGGTGCCATTGTTGGCTTGCGTGCTGTTATCCATGACGACGCCAGCCGCCGAGCTCGAGACGCTCAAAGCCGGCAGCTTCGATCCGCCACGCGAGGCGCCGGATTTCTCTGTTCACGGTTCCGACGGCACCCCGCTGACTCTCAGCCGCTATCGCGGCAAGGTGGTAGTGCTGGCGTTCGGCTACACCTCTTGTCCGAATGTCTGTCCGGTCACTCTTGGGGTTCTGGCGCAGGCGCAGCGCAATCTGGCAGCACGGGCATCGCAGGTGCAGGTCATCTACCTCACGGTCGATCCCGAACGCGACAGCGCCGCACGGCTCAAGCATTATCTGGCCGCCTTCGACGCCAGCTTCGTGGGCGGCACGGGCACCGCGCAGCAAATGGCGGCGGTGCGCAACAGCTATGGCGTTACGGCCGAGAAGGTCGGCAGCGGACCAGACTACGCCGTTGCGCATTCATCGTTTGTGTATCTCATCACCCGTGACGGCAAGCTGCGAGCGCTGATGCCTTTCGGGCACCAGGCGGATGACTATGTCCACGACATTTCCATGTTGCTGAATTGAGCGAGTGGTATCGTGCGCCCGCTTCATCAGCGCGCATGGCTGCTCACGCTCACCGTAGCCGCGCTGGCGGCGGTCGCCTGGGCGGGGTTCGCTCCCATCAGCTTTGCTTCGAGAGAAGAAACCTTCGAAATCCCCAAGGGGACCTGGGCCCGGCGCATGGCGGGCAACAAGCTGGAGATCCTGCCCTCGCGCGTTTATCTGACCGTCGGCATCAGGGACGTACTGCTGCTGAAGAATCTGGATGACGTGCCGCAAATATTCGGCCCGACCTTGCTGATGCCGGGCCAGAGCTTTCGCTTAACGTTCGAAGTGGCCAGTAGTTATCAATTTGCCTGCTCGGCGCATGCAAGCGGTCAAATGACTGTGGTCGTCGATGCGCTACCGGATAATGGCTGGCGGCGGTTGGTGTGGAGAGCGCGAAGAATCCTCAGGGTCGTTGCGTAAAATGAACAGAATCAAACAGAGCCTGCCGGCGATGGCCGTCATTGCAGTTTTGCTGGCCGCGTGGTGGTTGATTGTCGTTGAATCCCACAGCGTTATTTTCCCCACACCTTGGCAAGTGGTGACCGGCATCGTCGAGCTCATCAGGAACGGCACCCTGTGGAGAGACATCGGCGCTTCGCTGCTGCGTGTCGGCCTTGGTTTCTCACTGGCGGTCCTGATCGCAGTGCCGTTGGGCCTGTGGCTGGGTTGGGTCAAGGGGGCTTACTCCACGCTCAATCCACTCTTCCAGATATTGCGGCCCATCTCGCCGATTGCCTGGATCCCCATCGCCATTCTATGGTTCGGCGTCGGCGATGCCTCGCCGATCTATCTCATTTTTATCTCCTCGGTATTTCCGATGATCGTGCAAACGACTGCCGGCGTGCACACCATCGAGCGCCGTTATCTGCGTGCCGCGCAGAATTTCGGCGTCTCGCGCAGCAGGCTGTTTCGTCAGGTGGTGATTCCCGCAGTATTGCCGCAGATCATTGTCGGCATGCGGATCGGATTGGGTGTGGCATGGCTGGTGGTGGTCGCGGCCGAGATGATTGCGCTGCGCTCGGGACTTGGATATCTCATCATCGATTCCCGCAATGCCGGCAACCGGTACGATCTGGTGATCGCCGGAATGATCATCATCGGCTTGATTGGATTGTTGCTGGACGGCGTGATGCGATTGCTCGAGGGACTGAAATCGGTCAGCTGGCGTTATGCGCACTAAGATCGAGGTGAGCGGCATCCACAGGGGATTCGCGTCGAACGGCGCTGCACTGCCGGTCGTTGAAGACGTCAGCCTCACCGTGAGCGACGGCGAGTTCGTTGCGATCGTCGGACCGTCGGGATGCGGAAAGACGACGTTGATGAACATGATCGTAGGATTCCTGCAACCGGATTCGGGTTCGATCCTCATCGACGGAGCGCCGCGCAGCGAGCCCAATGCCAAGGGCATTCTCATTTCACAGCAGGGTTCGATCTTCCCCTGGCTTACCGTTCAACAGAATCTCATGTTCGGACTGAATGATCATCCTCAGGCCGACAAGAAGGGGGTCGCCGATCATTATGCGGGGCTGGTGGGATTGAAGGGCTTTGAGGGCAACTATCCCCACGAGCTCTCGGGCGGGATGCTCAAACGAGCCGAGCTGGCGCGGGCGTTGGCTGTGAAGCCCGAGATTCTGTATATGGACGAGCCGTTTTCGGCGCTGGATGCATTGACCAACCTGCGCATGCGCAATGAGCTGCTGCGCATCCTGCAGGAGGAGCGCCACACGGTCATGTTAATTACACATGATGTGGAAGAGGCTATTCACCTGGCGGATCGGATCATGGTGCTGTCGCCGAGACCTGCGAGAATTCAAGCGACCTTCAACGTGGACCTGCAGCATCCGCGCAGGTTGACCAGCCCCGAAGTGCAGAAACTACGCGTTGCAATCCTGCAGGAGCTTGGCGTCGATCGGAATGCGGGATGAGCGTCTTGCATGGGGATCGGCGACCGAGCGTCGCTGTGCTGGTGGGCAGGACAGAGGTTCGCTCGATACCGGCTTGAGCGTGACTGGAGCTGACGTAGAGCTTGGGCGAGTACATTATGCCCAGACCCAACCGTCCCCAACTCCGACCAACCAGCGTCAGAGCACTTTTCGGGAAAATCAGCTGTTAAGG
>Ga0182024_10023750_pt1 | contig 10949 bp, 7 predicted proteins | sample P32metaG_FD_120480 | JGI IMG/M metagenome (GOLD analysis project Ga0182024, IMG submission 120480) | Permafrost microbial communities from Stordalen Mire, Sweden - P3-2 metaG (Illumina Assembly) | ecosystem: Environmental > Terrestrial > Soil > Wetlands > Permafrost | place: Sweden: Stordalen... | reverse complement strand
TGGAAAAATCGAGCCGGCTGCGAATCGCGCGCTTCTCGTTAGGCATGTTCACTCCTGAGGCTCGTCACTCCGTAATCTGCATCAAACTCTGAGGCCGATTCCGGGCCGCCGCCCGAGTCTCGGAGCAACGGCTGTTCACGGTAAAAACTTAATATTCCGGACTGGCAACCTGCTCTAAAACCCAGTCCCCACCCATCGAACCCCGGCTCGCCGCTCAAGACCTTTCAGGCGTACCGGGACGTCATCCACGCAACGTCGCCGATGCCAAGCATGTTCCAGGAAAGTCAATGCAGATGACGCGTTTTGGGCATTGCCGAACATCCGGCAAGTGCGCTAGACTGCGCACAATCGAGAGAAGCCAAGCGCAACGGGCAAGCCCGTGAAAGATATTTCTGCGCTTCGGGCAGATTGTGAGCAGAATTGCTCACCTGCCGCGGATCGAAGACACGTATGGCCCGTAAGGACGCAATGCCTCACGAGCGCGGCCCTTTGCCTGTGCCCCCATCCGAATTCTCTTATCACTGCTCTCGCCGATCCCAAAGCTCGCTTCTGCCGCTCGCTCGCCAACCGTCAACCCGGCGCCCCACCCTATCCAAGGCAACCTGCTGACACTAAAGCACTTGTCCACCGCACGCGAACCGCCGCCAGAGAACTTGGCTTAGCCCCGGCATGCGGATGTTTTCGTGCCACTACCTTTGTCCTCAAGACGCGCCACCCGGCCCCGCTCCATTTCCGGAAAGACCGGAATGAGCCGGAAAGACGCGCAACGAATATCTTAGCGCGTCCCGGTCGCGCTTGCAAGTCCCCATCGGCGGTTACCCTGCCGAGCCGAACCGCTTTCGCGAATCGACTCTGCAGTGTCCCAGCCTGCAGGTCTCAAAACTACTTGATTTCGATGGTTGCGATGCCTTCGAACTTCTTCCGGATGGCCTCGGCCTCGTCCTTGGTCGCGCTTTCCTTGATGGCCTTGGGAGCGCCGTCGACCAGGTCCTTGGCTTCCTTCAGGCCCAGCGAGGTAACTTCGCGCACAGCCTTGATGGTGTTGATCTTGTTCGCGCCAAAGTCCTTGAGGATGACCTGGAATTCGGTCTTCTCCTCAGCCGCCGGAGCCGCCGCGCCGCCACCGCCAGCCGCCACAGCTACCGGGGCCGCTGCCGCTGCCGAAACGCCAAGGCGCTCTTCCAGCTTCTTCACCAGAGCCGCCGCTTCCAGCAGGCTCAAAGAAACAATTTGCTCTTCCAACTGCACCAGATCCGCCATTTTCTTCTCCATTCCGAATCGTTTGATATTGATGTTTCCGGCCGCTCAACCAGATTGAAAGTTTCCGATGCGCCAGACTTGCGCACTTTCAGGCTGTTTCACGACCCAATCCCTTGAAAACAGTTCGTAGTTCCCAGTTCGCAGCCGCTCGGTTCCCGCGCCGCGCTCTGTGAACTGCGAACTAAGAACTTGCTGCTGCAAACTTTTCCTTCTCCACGCCCTGGCCCAGAACCACCGCCAGGTCGCGCCCCGTCGCATTCAGCACCGTCGCCAGCCGCTGTGCCGGCGCGTTGATCAGGAACAGCAGCTTCGAGAACAGCTCGTCCTTGCCCGGCATGGTGGCCAGTGCCTTTACTTCGCTCACGTTCAGCAGCTTGCCGTCCACAATGCCCAGCTTGAACTGGAACTCCGCTGCGTTGTCGCCCGCCCACTTGGCAAACACCTTGGCCAGAGCCACCGGGTCGCCGGCGGTAAACGCCACCGAGTTCACACCCTTCAAGCCCTGGAGCGCGGCTTCCACCTGAGTGCCCTTGCCGGAAACAGCAGCCAGCTTGTTCTTCACCACTCGATACTTGCCGCCCGCCTCTCGAATGACCCTGCGCAGCTCGAAATCCTTGGCCACGGTCAGCTTGCTGAAGGTGCCGATGATCGCCGTCGTGGAGTTTGCCAGCTCCTTGGCCAGCACTTCGACTTTTTCGTTCTTCTTCGCTTTTGAAATTGCCATTGTCTTCGCTCCGCTACGACAGGGATCAGGGTCCAGGGGTCAGGGATCAGTTTTGCGTCTTGCGTGATCCTTGCCGCTGCGCCTCTCGATCCCTCTTCCTCGCCCTCACCGGGCGCTTGTTTCAAATCTTTTCTTCAACCGGCACAATGCCGAAGGGATCACCGGATCAACTGAACCCTGACCCCTGAACCCTGCCATTAGTGCTTGCCCGCCGCGTCCGCAACCGCCGAATCGAGCGGCACCCCTGGGCCCATCGTCGAGCTCAACGTAACGCTCTTGATGTACTTGCCCTTGGCCGCCGAAGGCTTCGAGCGCACAATGGCGCCGATCACCGTGGTCGCGTTGTCGATCAGCTTTTGCGGATCGAAGCTCAGCTTGCCCACCGGCACATGCACCAGGCTGGTCTTGTCGGCGCGGAACTCCACCTTGCCGGCCTTGATCTCTTTTACCGCCGCGGCCACGTCCAGGGTGACCGTGCCAGTTTTGGGGTTGGGCATCAGGCCCTTCGGACCGAGCACCTTACCGAGTCTGCCCACGACTTTCATCATGTCCGGCGTGGCGATCAGCGCGTCGAAGGCGGTCCAGTTTTCCTTCTGGATCTTCTCCACCATCTCCTCGCCGCCCACAAAGTCGGCGCCCGCCGCGGTGGCTTCCTTCTGCCGGTCGCCGCTGGCGATCACCGCCACAATCTTGGTTTTGCCCAGCCCGTGCGGCAGCACAACAGTTCCGCGCACCATCTGGTCCGCATGACGCGTATCCACGCCCAAACGCATCGTCAAATCGACGGTTTCGTCGAACTTGGCGTACTTCACCTGTTGCAGAAGCCCAACGGCCTCCGGCAGCGGATACGCCGGCTTGGTCACAGCCGCGCGCGCCTTCGCAATATTCTTCGAGACTTTTATTGCCATTCTTCCCTCGTCTCCCACCGCCCCTGCCAGCCCCGTGAGGGGAACCTGGAAGCCAGACCGCCTGCTCAGCCCCAAAAAGGCTGCCGCACGCAGTGCTTCGAACAGGCCCAGAAACCGTGGTGCTTATGACTGCGACAGGGATTACCCCCTGACGCATCTATTGAGTCTACCCGAAGCTTGATTGGATTGCAAATCCAGCTTCACCCCCTGAGTGCGTGCCCGATCTTTTTCCCCGAAGCCTGCCAGCGGCGCACAATCTCATACACAATCACCGTCGCATACGTCACCGCAACCCACAGGCAGACTTCTTCGATCGGCAGGCGGCTCCACGCGGTGATGCGCAGGCCGATCATCGCTGGGTCCTGAAAACCCCACCATCCGTAGGGCAGGGCCAGCGTTACCTCCCACAGCAGGCTGACCAGCAGGATCATGAACATCGTCATACTCAGCGCCCGCCAGTTGATTACCGGCATGGCCGAAGGAAGCAGCGCAGCCGAGGGGCCGAGAGCACCGATGACCAGAAAGATGAAATAACCGGGAAAGCCCGGCTCCGCGACCAAGAGTTTTCGGTAAGCTATGGCCGCCGCGATCAGCGCAACGGCCCACGCCAGCGACTGCCAGTGAAAGCGCAGCAGCCGGTCGAATTCGACGCGCTCCTTCGCGTCCGCGCGGACGCCGTACGCCGCCAGCCAGTATTCATCGAGCCAGATATAGAGCAGCAGAATGGCTATGAATCCGGTGAAATAGAAGACGTACTCTTCAATCGGCACTCCGCCATGGAGCGCCGGCGCGGTGATCCGCAATGTCGCGCCGGGATTTGGAAATATGAAGAACGAGTGCGCGAAGAAAAAGTCCAGACCAGCCCCGAGGGGAAACAGAATGCCAATCGTACGCAGGAAGGCGCGTCTCGAAATCTTCACATCTTCCCGAGGCACGAACCAGAAGCCAATCACCAGGATGGGCACGATGAACAGCAGCAGGCTGACGATGTATCCATACGGCGACGCTTCACCCACCGGCGCGCTGCCGGTGGCCGGCGCGCGCACCGTAAAGAGAGTGAGCGATGCTGGAACGGCGATCATGGCGAGCATGGCGATCACGATGTGAAAGCTGGTGCGCGGCGGGGTGGGGACCGGCAAAGCTGCCATGTTGACTCCTTCGGCTAATGCGGCCGGCCGGGCAGAATGAAATGCTCTGCGCAACGCGGCTCGTAGTTGTCGCCGGCCATGATGATGGGGCTGTCGTACGGGGCCGGCTTGCCGTCGATCAGCCGCTGCGGGTAAAGCGCCTTGGCCCCGCAACTGCAGTAGGCCACCAGCTCGGTGAGGTTGCCCGAGTAAGTGCGCACCAGCCAGGAGAGATCGAGCATTTCGCCGAAGGGCAGCCCACGAAAATCGAGCTCGAGTCCAGAGACCATCACATCGTAGCCGGATTCGAGCAGCCGCTTGGTGAACAGAAACAGGTCCTGCACAAACTGCCCTTCGTCGATGGCCACGCACTCGATGCGCTTGCCGATTTTCTGCTCCGTCGCCGCCAGCACGGGAAGTACCGACCACGGATCGGTAGAGCGGAATTCGATAGCCTCCATCTTTCCGCAGCCGTTGCGGTTGCGGCTCTCCACGAGGCCTGCCTCGGCCTTGGTGTCGTCGGAAGGCTTGAGCAGCATCACGTCCTGCTTGGCATACTGTTTGCGAATCTCGATCCTGCGCAGCAGCTCAGCGGTCTTGTTGCTGCGCATCGGTCCGACGATCAATTCCAGTTTGCCAAGCACCGCTTCCTCCAAATCCCGCACTCCCCGGAAAAGAATGATTGATTTCCTTTCACTTTTGCCAGCGTTCTCGACCTACTGCGCGATCCCGCCCGGCGGCACGTGTTCTTCAACGTAACGCGTCAGCGTGCTGAAGACGTGGAATGATGTGCCCTTGCCTTCGCTCAGCGCATGCGTCCGGTTGGGATACTCCATGAATTCGAAGAACTTGCCCAGCTCCACCAGCTTGTTGATCAGCAGCTCCGAGCCCTGGTAGTGCACGTTGTCGTCGCCCGATCCGTGAATGATGAGCAAGTGGCCCTTCAGCCCGTCGGCAAAGTTGATGGGCGAGCCGTCATGGTAGCCCTTGACGTTCACTTGCGGAAGGCCCATGTAGCGTTCCTGGTAGATGGAGTCGTAGTGGCTTTCGTCGGCCACCGGCGCCAGCGCGATGCCTGTGGAATAAACGCCCGGATAGCGGAACATTACGTTCAGAGTGGTGGAGCCGCCGCCGCTGTGTCCCCAAATGGCCATGCGCGAAAGGTCGATGTACGGGTGCTCTTTGGCCAGCTCCTTGATTGCCTGCGTCTGCTGCGCGGACGACAGCACGCCGATCGCTCCATAGATGCTCCTGCGCCACTCGCGCCCTTTGGGTGAAGGCGTGCCCTCGTTGTCGATGCTGACCACGATGTAACCTTCCTCGGCAATCAGCCCGAACATCAGCCGGAACCCGCCGCCCCATTCATCGCGCACCGTCGCGCCCCATGGCTCTCCGTAGACATAGGTCACTACCGGATATTTTTTCCTGGGGTCGAAGTCCGGCGGCTTGATCATGGAGGCGTCCAGCGTGACGCCGTTGTCCACCGGTATCTTGAAGAATTCCGTCTTCGAACTCAGCAGCGGCTGCACCTTGGCGGCCAGATCGCCGTCGTCTACCAGCGTGCGGACGACTTTGTGATCGGGAAGGCTGACGATCTCGATGCGCGTGGGCCGATCCGCTGTGCTCAAGCGATGCACCGCCCACTTGGCGTTGGGCGCAATGTCATAAGCGTGCTCGCCCGGCTCGTCGCTGGGAGTCACCAGCTCCGGGCTTCCTTTGCCGTCGAGGCGCGAGCGGTAAAGATACTGCCGGACCGGATCGTCCGGCGAGGCGAGGAAGTAGAACCATCCGCCCTCCTGGTCCACGGCGGTCTTCTCCAGCACGTCGCCGGCAAAGTCTGTAACCAGGCGCGGCTGGCCGGTCTTCAGGTCCACCCGATATGCGTGACGCCAGCCATCGCGCTCGCTCAAAAATAACGCGTCCTTCATCGCGGACGGAGCCGCACGATTGCCTTTCTCAACCCAGTCCATGCTGAAGACATCCACCCAGTCCTTGTCTGTGTCTTCGGTGACCACGCGCGTCTCACCGGTCTTGGCGTCGGTCCAGATGAATTTGTTATCGTTCTGCGCGCGATTCAGATACTCGAGCAGGACGCCTTCGGAGTTGCCCGCCCAATCCATCTGCGCAATGTAGTTTTGTCGCGGATCGCCGGCCAGCTTCACCCATGTCGTCGCGCCGCCCGCTGCCTGCACAATGCCCGCGCGCACCGCGGAGTTGATCGTCCCGGGCTGCGGATACTTATATTTGAAGGTCTGCGGATACTGCTCATCGGTGTCGTTGATCAGTGTGTATTCGCCCACGCCCGACTGGTCGAATTGCCAGTACGCAATCTGCCTGCTGTCCGGGCTCCAGCGAATGCAGTTGCGCAGGAAGAGCTCCTCTTCGTTCACCCAATCGGACGTGCCGTTGATGATGTCGGTCGAGCCGTCGCTGGTGAGCTCGATAATTTTCTTCGTCGCCAGCTCTTCCACGTAAATGTTGTTGGCCCGCACCCAAGCCACGCGGCTGCCGTCGGGAGCGAACGTGGCAAACATCAGCGAGGAATCAGGCGCATCGCCGCCGATCTTGGTCAGCCGGCCCTCCGGCGTTGCGCTGGTGCTGTCGAAGACCCAGTAATCTCCGCGCGTATATTCGCGCCACACTTTTTTGCCGTTGGTAAACACCAGAAGCTTCTTGCCATCCGCCGACCAGGAGTAGTCCCAGATTTCGAGCGGCGCCTTTGCGCCCGCGGGCGTCAACTGCGCCGCGGAAATCTGCACCGTGCGCTTGCCTGTACCCGTCTCATAGGCAACAATGTCCGTTCCCTTGCCGTCGGCCGCCGGCTCCAGAATGGTGTACGCGTCGCCGTTGTTCTCCCACGCAAGCTGGAGATTCTTGGCTCGAAACTCGCCCTTGTTGAAGATCGCGTCCAGTCCCTGTGTCAGGTGCGGCGAAGGGACGGTATCGTACGCCCGAGCCGCTGGGCAACGGAGCAGAGAAAAGAGGCAAAGAATCAAGGCAACGCGCTTTGGTTGCAGCAAGGGAAATACCTCCGGGAAACGGTGGACTGGACCCCTCAGAACATTTGCTTCCGTGCCAGGATTATAGGCATCCAGGCCGCCCTCAGTCTCCATCTGGCTGCTTCACGGTCTGGATATTGCCTTTCAAACATGGGGTCTGCTGTGGGACACTGGCTGGCACGGGAAACCCGCACTCAAAAATACAACCAGAGGTACCATGCACCCTGCCAAGCTGCCTGTCTTCGTCGCCTTCCTCGTTCTTCTCGCCGCCACCCCGCTCTTCTCCCAGCAGCAGTTGAATGCGAACTTCGCCCGCGACCCTTCGCAGCCCATCGATCAGCAGTACACCGATCAAATTCACAAGTACACGACCGACCCCTCGTTCAGTTCGCCGCTGGTGGATTATCTGCCCGCGTCGAAGACCGTGCCCACGCCGGAGAAGGTCTTGGGCGATGTGTCGGGCGCGCCAAACATGCTGCCGTACGCGGAAGATGTGTACAAATATTTCCGATTGCTTGAGGCTTCGAGCCCGCGCGTCAAAGTGATGACCATTGGTCATTCCGAAGAAGGCCGCGAAATGATCGCCGTGGCCGTGGCCGACCCCGAGCTGCTGGCCGGCGCCAAGGCCAATGGCGAGCGTCTGGCGAAACTTTCCGACCCGCGCACCATCAACATGGACGACGCCGCGGCCCGTCAGCTTGTCGATCAATCGTACCCCGTCTACTACATCACCGGAACTATTCACTCCACCGAAACCGGCGCGCCCACCGCGCTGATGGAGCTCGCTTATCGGCTTGCGGTGGACAACGCGCCCTACATCAAATTCATCCGCTCGCACATGATCGTGCTGATTACGCCGGTGGTCGAAGTGGATGGCCGCGACCGCATGGTCGACCTCTACAAGTGGCACAGGGCGCACCCCGACGAGAAGTATCCGCGCCTGCTTTACTGGGGCCACTACGTTGCCCACGACAACAACCGCGACGCCATGGGCATGACGCTCGAACTCTCCCGCAACGTGCTCAACACCTACCTCGACTGGCACGCGCAGGTGCTGCACGACCTGCATGAGTCCGTTCCGTTTCTCTACGACAACACCGTGGGCGATGGGCCTTACAACGCATGGGTCGATCCCATGCTGGCCGATGAATGGGCCGAGCTGGGCTGGAACAACGTGGCGCAGATGCAGTCGCTGGGCATGCCCGGCGTATTTACGCACGGCGACTTCGACACCTGGAGCCCCGGCTACCTGATGTTTTTGGCTGCCATGCACAACGGCATCAGCCGCCTCTATGAGACCTTTGGCAACGGCGGCGCCGACACGGAAAAGCGCATCCTCGATCCGGAGGAATATTCGCGCACCTGGTATCGCGCCAATCCTCCATTGCCCATCGTCACCTGGTCGCAGCGCGACAACAACAACTACGAAGAATCCGCGCTGCTGACAACCATTTCCTACTTCTCGCAACACACGCACCACTTCCTTGAGAACTACTACCTGAAGAGCAAGCGATCGGTCGAGAAGCCCACGCTCGAAGGCCCCGCCGCCTATGTTCTTCCCGCCGACGCAGGCGACGCCAATCGCCAGGTGGAGTTGCTCAAGGTGATGAAGCGCCAACACGTCGAGGTGCAGCAGCTTGCCGAGGCGGCGACCAGCAACCTGCCGGCGGAGAAGCGCGGCGACAAGCCCAAACAGGAAACCTTCCCCGCCGGGAGCCTTGTCATTCGCATGGATCAGCCCTACTCGCGTATCGCCGACGCACTGCTCGATCGGCAGTTCTGGGCGCCCGACGATCCGCAGAAACATCCCTACGACGACACCGGCTGGTCGTTCTCGCATCTGTTCAACCTCAAGGTTATCCGCCTCACCGATCCGGCCATTCTGCAATCGAAGATGACGCTGCTCGACGATCCCGCCGCGCTCAGCGGAAAAATTTCCGGCGCGGGCTCCGTGCTTGCCATTGCGAACACCGCCCAGGTCTCTTTGCTTCCTCTGGTGTACAAGCTAAAGGGCGCCGGCGTTCAGATAGCGGACAAAGCCTTCGACGCCGATGGCAAGCACTATCCCGCCGGCTCGCTGCTCATCACCGGGGCGGACGACGCCACGATCACACCAATCCTGCATGACCTCTCGCTTGACGCTGCGCATCTGACAGCCGCGCCCTCCGTGCCTTCTCACGCTGCCACCGCGCCCCGCGTGGCCTTCATGCACACCTGGCTGGCCACGCAAACTGAAGGCTGGTGGCGCTACGCGTTCGATACTGCGGGCGTGCCCTACGACTACATCAGCACGCAGACGGCGGCCGGCGAAGCGGACCTGCGCTCGAAATACGACGTCATCATCTTCGCGCCGGTGGGGGGCGCAGGCACACAGAACATCATCAACGGCATTCCCATGTGGAACAATGCCATGCCCTGGCAGAAGTCCGATCTGACGCCGAATTTTGGACGCATCGATTCGACCGCCGACATTCGTCCAGGCCTGGGCTACGAAGGCCTTGAGCACCTCAGGCATTTCGTCGAACAGGGCGGGCTGCTCATCACCTGCGAAGACACGGCTCAATTCGCCGTCGACACCGGCCTCGCGCCCGGCGTCACAGTCGTTCCTCGCGGAGACGCTCGCGTTGTCGGCACCGTCCTCAACACCGTCTTCGTCGCCCGCGACAATCCCGTGGCCTACGGTTTCGGCGCGGGCGTTCCGGTCATTAGCGCCAATGGCATGGCCTTCAACATCAGCAACACGCTCGGCAACCGGGGCGGCCGCCTTCTGATGGATCCCTACGCCGAGCGCCCCACCGGCCGCGGCAGCGTGGACGACAGCGACGAGCCCACGGGACGCAAGGTTGCCGAGGCCGAGCCGCTGGTAAAGCAGCAGCCGTGGGAGGCAAAGAAGCTGAATGAGGAAGAGATGCGCAACAACCTCAGCGTCCTTCCCGCCGAGCTGCGCCCCGAGGTCATCCTGCGCTTCTCCGAGGGAAAATCGCTGCTGCTCGACGGGCTGCTCGACAAGGGCTCTTCCATTGCCGAGCACGCCGTGGTGGTTGACGCGCACCTCGGTCAGGGCAACGTGCTGTTGTTCGGCAACAACCCCGTCTATCGCGGAGAAACCGTGGGCAACTACGCGCTGGTCTTCAACGCAATCCTCAACTACCAGCACCTGGGGCACGCGCCGGCGCCGCCGGCACCGCCCGCAGAGAAGCAATAGGCTGCCGGACCGTGAGATGAGACACGCTTGGGGTTACAAGACAGTGGGGAGGTTGGCCGGGACGAATCTGTGATCTCGATTGGGCTGCCAGGGATCACGCTGCCGGGGAACTACCAGCTGTTCCCCGGCAAACCGCTACTGCACGGGCGTATCTCCGGCCGAACTATCAGTCTTACCGCAGGAACAGGCCAGTTGGCCTGCTCCTGCGCTTCAAGTTGATCACTTGGCCACTGCTTTGGCTTTCTTTCTGGGCGTCGTACTCTTTTTGTCGAGCAGCGTCAGGGCATCGGCAGCGTTGAACGGGTACAGGCGCACCGATTGTTGGCCTGTGGTGCTCAGAGTGACGTCTACGCGACGGTTCTGAGCCAGAACAATGACAGACAGATCGCCGAGAACTTTCTTCCGTTCCGCGTCGCTCAGGTCAGGATTCTGTTCGACCAGTTCTTTCACCTGGTCGGCGGTGAGCTCTTGCTCTTTGCCAAGGCCGCGGGTATCAATGCTGCCTTGGGGAACACCCTGTTCAACCAGGAACTGTTTTGTGCGTGTAACTCGGCGTTCGGAAAGCGCCTGGTTGTACTCGACTGATCCGCGCACATCCGCATGTCCGCTCAGGGTCAGGCGAGCGTCCGATTTGAATGCGAGGTAGCTTTTGAAGTCCGTTGCGAGTGTAGTCAGAGTCTGCTGCTGACTGGGGACCAGGCCGCCTTCGGGATGCTGGGCCCTGGG
>Ga0182024_10023749_pt1 | contig 10950 bp, 5 predicted proteins | sample P32metaG_FD_120480 | JGI IMG/M metagenome (GOLD analysis project Ga0182024, IMG submission 120480) | Permafrost microbial communities from Stordalen Mire, Sweden - P3-2 metaG (Illumina Assembly) | ecosystem: Environmental > Terrestrial > Soil > Wetlands > Permafrost | place: Sweden: Stordalen... | reverse complement strand
TGCTGGTCCCGCCCGGCGACGTCCAGCAATGGGCGGGAGCCCTCGAGGACGTGCTCGCCAGTCCCTCGCGGCGCGCTGAGCTGGCCGAAGCTGGGCGGCGGCGCGCGGCGCTGTTCCCGTGGTCCAGCACCGCTGCGGCCACGTTGGAGGTCTACAACGAACTCGTTGGCTGAGGCCGGTGTGACCGATCGGATCTCGCTAGCACCTCGTCGAGCACGAAAAGGGCCGCTTTTTTGCATGGGCGTATGTCATGTGAACTTTTCGTAGCTGCGACATCGGGCACCGCCGCGAATAGTTCGCCCTCTGACGGGCACGGTAGGTGGCCCGGGAGCTAGTTCTGCGATGATCGTTGCCGTGCGCGTGCTAGTTACCGGGAGCAGGGGCTTCGTAGGGCCATGGCTGATCTCCCACCTCGAGGAGTGCGGCGATGAGGTCCTGGAGCTCCCCGAAGTAGCCGACGTCAGGGACGCGGACAGCCTGCGCACTGCGATGGCAGCAGCCGAGGCGGACGCCGTGTGCCACTTGGCCGCTCAGTCGAGCGTGCGCCAGTCCTGGGACGACCCCGCCGGCACCTTCGCCATCAATGCCCTCGGGTCGGTGAACGTGTGCAACATCGCCTCGGCTCTCGACCCGTCCCCTCGGCTCCTGCTCGTGAGCTCCGCCGAGGTCTACGGGCGGGTCGGGCCCGAGCACCTTCCCGTCAGTGAGGAGCACCCCTTCGCGCCGGCGACCCCCTACGCGGCGAGCAAAGCGTCCGCAGAGATGGTCGGCCTTCAGGCCTGGCTTGGTCGCGGGCTGGAGGTCATCCGGACCAGGCCGTTCAACCACACCGGCCCCGGCCAGAGCGAGAGCTTCGTTATCCCTGCCTTGGCTGCACAGGTCGCCCAGGCGTCGCGGGGTGAGCTGGACCGCATTACGACCGGGAACCTGGAGGTGAGCAGGGATATCACCGATGTGCGCGACGTCGTCCGTGCCTATCGCGCGCTACTGGTCCACGGCGAGCCAGGTGGGGTCTACAACGTCTGCCGCGGGGAGGCCTTCGTTTTGTCGGACCTGCTACGCCGGCTTTTGGAGATCGCTGGTACGGACGTCCCCGTAACTGTCGACCCAGGCCGAGCTCGACCGGCCGACGTGCCCAAGCAGGTCGGCGACCCGAGCCGGACCAGGGCCCTGACCGGGTGGAGGCCGGAGCTGTCGATCGACCAGACTCTCACCGACGTGCTCGGCGCCTTCACCAAGGGCCCTTCGCGAAGCCCTGCAGTTTGACCGCCGAGGCGCGGCTCAGGGGTTTGCGCGGCGCGCCACAGGCCCCTGTAAGACCTTGAACGCGAAGCGGCCGACAGCCAGCGCTTCCTTCAGCAGTTCTCTGGCTTCCCTTGGGACGTCGCCAGCAAGGTCGGCGGCCGCCTTGAGGAACTCCTTGGCCTCATCCGGGAGCTGCTCTGGGATATCGCCAGCCAGGTCCGCGGCCGCCTTGAGGAACTCCTTGGCCTCATCCGGTAGCCGCCCGGCGATGTTTGCTGCGAGGCCTGTTGGCGCGTCGGCTGCTTGGTTCGCCGAACCGGTGACGTGGTTTGCGGCTCCGGCGAAGTGGTTCGCGGCCCCAGCGAAATGGTTTGCGGCCCCAGCGAAATGGCTTGCCGCTCCGGCGACGTCTCTTGCGCCGTCGACGACATCTCTTGCGCCGCCGACGACGTGGTTTGCCGCACCGGCGAAGCGGCCGAAGTGGCGCTCCAGCGAACGCCTGCACACCTGTGCCCGCTGGAAACCGAGCACCCCGAAGCCGACTGCAACGTACAGCGGCTCTTCGAGGGTTTTAACAACCTTGTCCAAGTTCACGTCTTCCATGACTGGAGCGTACCCCTGGCGGGACCAGTCCCCCTGCTACGCTCGGGATCTTTGATGGGCCCAGAGTTGACCGCGCCTGGCGTGGTGGCGGTGGTCGTCGCCAACGGTCCCACGCCGTGGTTGGACGAGGCACTCGCCTCGCTCGCGGGGCAGGACTACCCCAACTTGTCGGTGCTCGTGATCGACGTCGGTGGCGACGACGCTATTGCGGACAGGGTCGCAACGATGCTCCCGGGGGCGCACCTCGCCCGGATGCCGGCGGGGACCGGGTTCGCCGACGCGGCGAACAAAGGGCTCGAAACGGTGGAGCAAGTCGCTCATGTCCTGATCTGCCACGACGACGTTGTCCTCGAGCCGGACGCCGTCCAGCTCCTCCTGGAAGAGGCCTACCGTAGCAATGCGGGCCTGACCTGCCCGAAGTTCGTCATGTGGGACGCCCCTGACCGCCTCGCATCGGTCGGGATGGGTGCTGACCGGCTTGGTGTGGTCCACCAGCTGGTCGAACCGGGGGAGCTGGACCAGGGCCAGCACGATGCGGCCCGGGAGGTGTTTGTAGCCCCGAGCGGTGCGGTCCTTGTGCGCACGGACCTGTGGCGTGCCCTGGGCGGTTTCAACCCGGGCGCTGGTCGGCCGGGCGAGGACCTGGATCTGTGCTGGAGGGCGCAGCTAGCGGGTGCCCGCGTCGTGGTGGCCCCCCAGGCGCGCGCCCGTCATCTCGAGGCCAGGTCGAAAGGTCTCCGCTGCGACGGGGCTGGCAAGGCATTGGCCAAACGAGAGGACATGAGCACCCTGAGCGAGCAACACAGGCTGCGCACCCTTTGGACCTGTTACAGCGCCCAGTACCTCGTCTTGGTGGTCCCGGTTGTGCTTGCCTTCACCTTCGCCGAATCCCTCTGGGCGTTGTCGCACCGCAAAGCCGCCCGGGATGTGCTCGGGCCCTTTGCGGCGCTCGTCGGCTCGGTGCGGGCGCCACGGTCCCTCTGGGCTGCACGCCGGCGCACTCAGCGCCTCCGGCGTGTGAGCGACCGGGTGATGTGGAAGGCCCAGAGCCGGGGTAGTGCTCGACTTCGCATCCTGGTCCGCCTCAGGCTCGAGAGAGGCCACGAGCTTGCCTGGGCCGCGGCACGGGCGGCCGCTGTGCTCGAGGGTAGGAGCACGACCGACGGCGCCGCCGGGGTTGCGGAGCCAGTCAAGGCGAAGCCGCCTGCGTTGGCCGGCGCTGCTCTCGCCCGGCCGGCTCGGACGAACTGGAGGTACACCGCGGCAACCGCCTGTGCCGTCGTCCTGGCCCTGTTCATCGGTTCGCGCAACGTCCTGTCCCAACCGTTGCCCCTCGTCGGCCAGCTGCCGTTCCTCGGTGGTGGCGTGGGGCCCTGGTGGCATGAGTGGTGGTCGGGCCTCGGCCCAGGAGGGCTAGGTGGTTCGTCCTTCGCACCGCCGGGCCTGCTTTTCATGGGCCTTATCGGTGCCGTCTCGTTCGGCTCGACCAACTTTGCCTTGCATGTCCTGGTCCTTGGGCCACTGGCGCTCGGGCCGCTCGGGATCTATTTCGCGGCGGGCCGCTTCGGTTCGCAGCGAGGCCGTCTAGCAGCGACCGTCGTCTACGCAGCCTTGCCTATCCCGTACAACGCCCTGGCCCAGGGCCACTGGGCCGGCCTGATCGGCTACGCGGCGTCCCCGTGGCTCCTCGGCGGGCTCTGCCGGCTTGGCGGCCAGGCCCCATACCGCTTCACCCACTGGGACGGCGCATGGGCCAGGTTGATCTCCCTGGGCTTGCTGGTCGCCTTGGCAGCATCTCTTGCTCCCGCCATGTTGCTGCTGGTGCCGATCATCGGCCTCGCGCTCCTCGTGGGTTCGCTCCTCACAGGCCGCCATCAGGGCGGGCTCAGGTTCTTGTTCGCATCGCTGATAGCGACGGCGGTGGCGTTCGTGGGCCTGTTGCCGTGGTCCGTCGGTCTGCTCGGCTCGTCGGCGGCGCTGTCGAGCTCGCCGTCTGGCCCGGCGCACGCTCTGTCGGTGAGCCAATTGCTCCGCTTGCAAACCGGGCCCTTTGGAGGGGGAGCACTTGCATGGGCGGTCGTCGCTGCCGCAGCGGTGCCGCTGTTCATCGGGCGCTCTTGGCGCATGGCGTGGGCGGCAAGGCTCTGGGTCGTCGCGTTCACGTGCTTGTCACTGGCGTGGGCCGGGTCGAGAGGGTGGTTCCCCATGCCACAGCTCGAGCTCGTACTGGCGCCTGCCGGAGCGGCGCTCGCCCTCGCCGTGGCGGTAGGAGCGGCCGCGGTGGAAGTGGACCTGTCCGGTTTTCGTTTTGGGTGGCGTCAGTTCGCTCCTGCATTCGGCGCCTTGGCGGTCGTGGCGGCCTCGCTCCCGTTCCTGTCATGGGTGGGAGGAGGTCAGTGGGGCCTGCCCGGGACTGGTGCCGAGGCGTCCTTTGCGTTCCCGTCCGGATCGCCGGGCGGCGACTACCGCGTCCTATGGGTTGGCGCCGCTGGGTCGATCCCACTCGCGGAACAAGGCACGTCGGGTGGCGTGGCCTTTGGTACATCCCTCGATGGCCTTCCCCTGGCTAGCCAGCTGTGGGCGCCCGAAGACGCCGGCAACGCCCAGCTCGTAGCCCAAGATCTGCGTTGGGCTGAGGGGAACGAAACGACCGCGCTGGGCCACCTCCTTGCCTCCTTGGCGGTCCGCTACGTGGTGGTGCCTGTTGGTGGTGCCGCCACCAGCGAGGCTGACCTCCCGGTCCTCAGTGCGTTGGCGCGCCAGGTCGACCTGGTGCCGGTCGGCACCGACTCGTCGTACCGGGTCTTCGCCAACGCTTCATGGGTGCCTCTTTTCTCCGTGATCGACGGCGGCGCGCCGTCGGGAGCGGTCCCGGCCCAGGTTCCCGAGCCCGCCTGGACGGCGGCCAACAAGCTGCAGCAGTTGGACCTTGCGGCGGCTCTCCAGCTGCCGGTGGGGGGCTCCGACGGCAGGTCGTTCAGCGTCGCCGCCCGCCCTCCCTCGCTCCAGGTCTACGGGGCCGTGCCGGAGCGGTCTTGGCGGCTCCGTGCCAACGGTCATGTCGTCGCTGGGACGGCCACCCTGGGAGGGGGAACTTCGTGGGTGCTGCCGGTGGGCACCGACGACGTTGCGCTCAACCGGGCGGGCTCGTTCGGACAGCAGGTGGCCGACGTGTTATTGCTGCTCGGCTGGGGCGTCGCACTTGCGGCGGCGTTCCACCGATTGCGTGCAAGGTGGGGAGACCAGCTGACGATGGCCAGTCTCGAGCTCGGCCCACCGAGCGCGGACGTCTCCGAGATCGATTGGTCGGAGGTACTGGACGGGCAAAGCGTTGGCTGACGCGAGACGTCTCGTGGTCCTCGCCGCCCTGACCTCTGTCCTGGTGGCAGGGCTGGCGCTAGGCGGCGCTGGTGCCCCCGGGCGCCCGGCTCAGGCAGCAGAAGTGCAAGCTCCGAGCGAGGCCCCGGCTGTAGCCCTATCGTCGTCGTGGTTCTGCGCCGGGGCGACCGTGTCGAACGGCGGCCCTGCCCCCGGTGCGCTGGTCTTCACCAACGCCGGCAGTGACAGACTGACCGGGTCCGTGCGGCTCGTGTCCCATAGCGGCCGGCAGGAGGACCTGAACGTCGCCGTGCCCGCCGGAGGGACGACCACCCTCCAGGAGCAGTTCCCGAGCGCCCACGGGGGGCCGGGGGCACCTTGGGTTGGCGCCTTGGTCACACTTTACGGCGGGACGGCGAGCGTCAGCCAGCTTGTGCGGGCCCACGAGGGCGTTTCCAGTCAGCCGTGTGCGTCGTCTGCGGCAAGGAATTGGTACTTCGTCGATGGGAAGACTCTGCGCAACGCCACCGAAGAGATCTCCCTGATCAACCCCTACCCGGAGGTCGCGATCGCCGACCTCTCCTTCACGACCGAGTACGGCCAGGAACAACCGGTCGTATTCGATGGCGTCGTCGTCCCGGCCGATGGGCTGACGGTCTTGAACCTCGGGAGCCACCTCCGAAGGCGTACGCGAATTGCCGTGACGGTGCGTGTACGCAGCGGCCAGGTAGCCGCCTTCGAAACAGAGCTCGTGACCCCGCCGCCGCCGGGTGCTCCGCTTGTTGGCAGCAACGGGGGGCTCAACCCGGCGTCCCCGATCGCAGGCGCGACCTTGACGCTCGGCTCGAGCGAGCCCTCGACCTCGTGGTGGTGGCCAGAGGGCTCCGACGGCGTTGGGTTGACCGAGAGCTACATCGTTTATAACCCCGGCGGGCGCGCTGCCACAATGAGCGTGAGCCTCATCTCCCAAGGCGCCGGCGGCGGCCTCGGTGGTGCGACCGAGCTGACCGTTGGCCCCTACGCGACAGCGACGCTCACGACCAACGGCCAGCCCTGGGCTCTCCCGGGCGTTGCGTATGCCGTACATCTCGTGAGCACCAATGGGGTACCTGTCGTGGCGGAGCGTTCCCTGGTCGGGTCGTCACCTTCGCCGGAGCGCGGCCTTGGCGTCCTGCTGGGCCAGGACAAACCGGGCAGGAGCTGGCTGCTCCCCGCGAGCCCTGCGCTGGCAATAAAGATGGCGGGCGCTGCGGCCCCACCCGTCGCCCTGCCAGCCCAGGCGCTGCCCCTGCGAGTGTTCGGCCTCGTGGACCAGGCGCTCGCCGGCCTGGCGGCCAGCACGATGGCCGCCCAGCCGTCGGGCCAGCTCTGGCTCGAGGCTTTGGACCGGGGCCCGAAGGCGGCCGTGCTCGTGGTCGGCTCCATCGTGCGCGGGAGGCTCGTCACATTGCCCGGCACGCGCCCGGTCGTTGTCCCGGCGGGGGAGCGGGAAGGGATATTGCTGCCCGTTACGGCGTCAGGCCGGGCACTCGTCGTCTCGAGCTCAGAGGCGGTGCTGGTCGAGCAGGACTGGTACGGCTACCAGCCGGCAACCGGCATGAGCCTGTCGCCAGCGGTACTGCTCGGCTAGTTGTCGCCCGGCTTCGGCGTGACCGCTGCCCACCCGGATTGCAATGGCGGCGGGGGTGCGCCAGTGGTGATCGGTACTTCTGCGGGGAAAGCTCCCGGGTCGCCGTGGCTGGCGCCGTTGCCGGCATTGACGAAGGTCGGGACACCGACCTGGTCGTGCACGGGGCGCCCGTAAGCCTGGTCCACCAGGCGGGAAACCTCTGCGCCGTCGATCGTCTCGCGCTGGATGAGGGCCTGAGCAATCGCCGCCAGGCCGCGCTGGTGCTCCCGAAGCAGGCGCAGGGCGCGCGATTCCTGGTCGCGCAGGATCCGCTCGACCTCTTCGTCGATTACCCGGGAGGTGACGTCGCTGTAGTCGCGCGTGTGCATGAGGTCGTCGCCGAGGAACACTTCGCCGCCGTTGCCCCAGGCCATCGGCCCGACGCGCTCGGACATGCCGAACTCGCGAACCATTTTGCGGGCCATCTCCGTCGCCCGCTGCAAGTCGTTGGAACCGCCGGTCGACAGGGTCCCGAAGATGAGCTCCTCGGCGCAGCGGCCGCCCATCATTACGCAGAGCGCATCCTCGATGTACTCGCGCCAGTAGGTGTGGCGCTCTTCGATCGGGAGCTGCTGGGTCACACCGAGCGCCATGCCCGTGGGCAGGATCGTTACCTTGTGGACGGGGTCGGCGTCGGGGAGGATGTAGGCCAGGACAGCATGGCCCCCCTCGTGGTAGGCGGTCGCCATTTTTTCTTTTTCGGAGAGCACGGTGGACTCGCGACGTTGGCCCATCAGGACGCGGTCGCGCGCTGCGTCGAAGTCCATCATCGCGACCGAGGAACCACTGCGGCGGACCGCGTGCAGGGCGGCCTCGTTCACCAGGTTTGCGAGGTCGGCCCCGCTCATCCCCGGAGTCCCACGAGCGACGACCATGAGGTCGACGTCGGGCCCGATCCGTTTGTCTTTGCAGTGGACCTTCAGGATCGGCAGGCGCTCTTCTAGGTCGGGGAGCGGCACGACGATCTGGCGGTCGAAGCGACCGGGCCGGAGCAACGCCGGGTCAAGGATGTCGGGCCGGTTGGTCGCCGCCATCATGACTATTCCTTCGGTGGCCTCGAAGCCGTCCATTTCGGCGAGCATCTGGTTGAGGGTCTGCTCCCTTTCGTCGTGGCCGCCGCCGAGGCCAGCCCCCCGCTTGCGGCCGATGGAGTCGATCTCGTCGACGAAAATGATGGCCGGTGCCTGCTTACGGGCGCTCTGGAACAGGTCGCGGACCCTCGAGGCCCCGACCCCGACGAACATTTCCATGAAGTCCGAGCCGGTTACCGACATGAACGGGACTCCCGCTTCGCCTGCCACCGCCCGCGCCAGGAGGGTCTTGCCGGTGCCCGGCGGCCCGACCAGGAGGACACCCTTGGGGATCTTGGCGCCGATCTCTTTGAAGCGGGCCGAAGAACGCAAGAAGTCGACGACCTCGCGGATCTCCATCTTGACGCCTTCGTAGCCAGCGACGTCGGCGAAGGTGGTCCGCGGCCGTTCGGTCGTGTACACCTTGGCCCGGCTCCGGCCGATCGACATGATCCCGCCCATCTGGCCCTGGGCGCGCCTGGCCATCCAGAAGATGAAGACGAGTATCAGTGCCCCCAGGAAGATGTCCGGTAGCAGGCTCACCAGGAGGCTTTCGCCGGGTGTCGTGAACGAGAGGCTCTTGCCCGCCGTGAGGTATTTGCTGAGGGTGGTGAACTCCTGGGGGTCGTAACCACCTGGCGGGCCCTGGGTGTCGTAGTTCGTACCGTTGGGCCCCACGAACGTGATCGCTCCGGTGTTGCTGTTCACTTGGGCTTTTGCCACTTGGCCGTGCTCGAGCTCGGTAAGGAACTGGCTGTAGCTGACGCTTGGGCTTGACTGCTCGGACATGACGCTGGACACCAGCACGGCCAACACAACGACGCCAAGGAGCACCATCAAGGCCCAGCGCCAGGAGCGGTCTGGGCCCGTGGTCCCGGGCGCGCCGTTCTGCCGGTCGGGCGGGCGCGACCTCATGTCCCCGGGTTGCCGGCTCATATCGCAGCAATCCTAGGGCGATGGTGAGCTAAGGCGGGGCCCTCGTGTAGTTTCGAGCTGTGAACACTGCTAGCTGTGCACGTCCTGGCTGCGCCAAGGCACCCGCCGCCTGGCTCGCGTACGACTACGGGGCTCGCTGCGCCTGGCTCGATGACCAGGCCGACGACGGGACCGGCAAGGTGGGGCGCTGGCCGCTCTGCGAGCGGCACGCCGACAATTTGAGGGTACCGAGAGGCTGGTTCTGCGTCGACCGCCGAGGCGCCCAGTTCGCCGCCGGCCCAGTCGTCGGCCTGGGCAGTTCAGTCGGCCCGGACGGCCGGGACGGGGCCATGTCGGGTGGAGGCGGCCCAGATGACGTGGTCGTCGACGCCGAGCAGCCCGAGCGCGGGCGGCGCACGTCGGCGGGCCGCTTGACGGCCATCCTCTAACCCAGCACCCCAGGCAGCCAGGCCACCGAGCCAGCCAAAAAGGCGAAATCGCGGCCAAAAGTCGCCGTACGGCTAAAGCTCCCCACATGGACCTGCCGATGCAGTTCGTAGCCGTCCTCCGCTCTCGCACGGGGTGACCCGCGGGTGGCCGGCAGTCAACCCCAACGCGAGACAGGGAGCAGGTCGGGATGAAGTGTCCTAATTGCCAGACAAGAGAGCTGGTAGTAATCGAGATGGTCGTCAGCGGCGAGCAGGTGGGACTTCACAGCTGTTCTTCATGCGACCTTCGCTGGTGGGAAACGCGAGATGGCTTGCTCTCGCTGGCACGGGTACTGGACCTCGCGACTACGCGCTGATCGGCACGGCGCCGACCCGCTGATCGATGCCCGCGCGCTGATCGTTGGGGCGCCCCCCGCAGGCACTTGACCGATCTCTACCAGGAGCGTCGCTCGGCCGGCCCGCCATCGGTGCGCCGCGCTGTGTGGCCCTGCTCCCGCCTTGGCAGAGAGCGCTCGTACGGCCCTGTCGTCCGCAGTGCGCCCGCACAAGTAAGAATGTCCTCACAATGACCTATGCGGACGAGGAGGCCGGCTCGTCGCCGTCAGCGGGGGAGGGTGACGGCCTCGGCGAGCTCCACGAGGGCAACGGCGCAACGGCCGACAACGAAGCGGTCGAGGGCAAGGCGAGCGACGCCGAAGTAGCCGACGGCGCAACGGTCACCCTCAAGGTTGACGGTACCGAAGCGGTCGAGCGCACAACAGCCTCCGCCAAGGTGGCTGACGGCGAAGCCTCCGGAGGAGCGCTTTCCAAGGTCGCGGCCTGGGCCCAGCGGAAACTGCGGCTGCTCGGCCAACCAGAACCGCTCGTCACTCTGGCAGTCGTGTGCGTATGCGTCGGGTTCATCTTCTGGCAGTTCGAGCCCTCGAAGCTCTTCCTCAACACGACCATCTCGGGCGGTGACACCGGGGCGCACATACTGCTGCCATCGGTCGCCGAGCACCAGTGCCTGGCGCACTTCCGCCTCACCTGTTGGACCTCTTCCAACTGGGATGGGTTCCCGGCGGTCACTTTCTATTTCCCTCTGCCCATATATAGCGTCGTCGCGCTCGCGCAGTTAATCGGCTACAACGTCGCTTTCAAGCTTTGCACGGCGGCGCCAATGATCCTGATGCCGGTCGCCGCATGGTTGATGGGCCGCATTGCCAGGGCTCCTTTCCCCGTGCCTGCGGTGCTGGCGATTGCCACAGTCCCCTATATTTTCGAGACGGATTTTTCGATCTACGGTGGGAATATCGCGTCCACGTTGGCGGGTGAGTTTGCCTTTGCCTGGAGCCTGTGGTTTGCGCTTGTATTTTTCGGCTTCGTCATTCGTGGGCTGCAGACCGGGCGTTACCGGGCCTGGGCGGCGGTCATGTTGGCCTGCTGCTTCATGTCCCATATTGACCCTGCCATGTTCGCCGGGGCCGGCGCGCTCGTGTTGATATTCATGTACGCGGTGCGCAACCGCGACTGGGTGGGAGCGTTCTGGTGGGCGACGCCGACCCTGGTGGTCGGGGGGCTGCTCACTGCGTGGTGGGCGCTGCCCTTTGGCGTCCGTCAACTCCACAACGGTCTCGTAACTGACATGGGTTACACCCGGAACACGGCTTTTTTGACCACACTGTTCCCAAGCGGGTACACC
>Ga0182024_10023748_pt1 | contig 10950 bp, 10 predicted proteins | sample P32metaG_FD_120480 | JGI IMG/M metagenome (GOLD analysis project Ga0182024, IMG submission 120480) | Permafrost microbial communities from Stordalen Mire, Sweden - P3-2 metaG (Illumina Assembly) | ecosystem: Environmental > Terrestrial > Soil > Wetlands > Permafrost | place: Sweden: Stordalen... | reverse complement strand
CGGCGGGCGTCCCGGCGGCGAGCGTCCCGACGGCGGGCGATCCGGCGGCGGGCGATCCGTCCCGCGCCACCCCCCGCTCGGCGGCTGCGTCAGGTCCGCCGGCAACATGTCGTCGAGCGCGTACAGCGTGGCGATCGCCGCCGCCCCCGCCGCCGGGTTCACTTCCACGCTCGGATCCTCGGCCAGCCGGGCCGAATAGATCGAGTGCGCTCCCAGGCGCCGCGAGACGATCGTCGCCTCCACCACCGCCACGAGCATCGGCACCATCAGCGCGTCGAAGTGCCGGGTCAGCTCCAGCATCAGCACCGCCCCGGTCAGCGGTCCCTGCATGGCGGCGGCCAGGAACGCGCCGCCTCCGATCACCGCATAGCTGCCCACCGAAGCGCCGCCCCAGATGTGCGACCAAATCGACCCGGCTACCGCGGCCAGCAGGACGCCGACGGCCAGCGAAGGCGTGAACAATCCGCCCGGCGACCCCGACGCCAGGCAGGCCGAGGTGACCAGCGGCTTGAGCACGAGCAGCACCACCAGAAGTCCGAGCGAGAGCCGGCCGAGGATCGTCACCTCGACGATGTCGCGCCCGTTGCCGAGCAGCTGCGGGTAGGGAATCGACAGGGCTCCCAGCCCGGCGAAGATCAGGATCGGCGCCAGCGACCGTTCCCCGGAGCGGGGCCGGAAGCGGTTGGCGGCATGCACGAGGCGCGTCCAGCCGGTGGCGGCCAAGCCGATCAGCGGCCCCAGGATCACCGCCCAGACCAGCTGGGACGGGTGAAAGCCGTAGGTGGACACGTGGTAGGTGGGGCCGGTGCCCAACATGGTCCAGCCCACCGCTGTGGCGATCAGGCTGGTCAGCAGCGCCGGCAGGACGAGCGGCAACGCCAGCGTCCCCAGCATCACCTCGAGCGCCAGCAGCGTCCCACCCAGCGGCACGTTGTAGACGGCGGCAAAGCCCGCCCCGGCGCCGGAGGCGACCAGCAGCCGCCGCTGCCACATGGGCAGATCGGCCCAGTCGGCCAATCGCGAGCCGGTGGCGGCGCCGACCAGCTGAGGCGCCGCCTCGCGACCGAGGGAGACACCCATCCCCACTGTGATGATCGACAGCAGCCCGCGCGCGAGGCTGGGCAGGAAGCTCAGCCGACCGCTGCGTAACCAGAGGGCCTCGGACACCTCGGTACCACCGATCGGCAGCCGCCCCAGCACCCGCAGCCCGACGATCACGATCACCCCGGCCAGCACCAGCACCACCACGTGCCGCCAGCCGGGAGCCGCCCGAGCCACCGCCAGCAGCGTGTGGCCGTGGTGGCCGAAGGCCACTCGCTCTACTCCGCGCAGCAACAGGACCAGTAATCCCGCGGCGGCTCCGGCGATCACCCCGAGCACGACCACCAAACCCCAGAAGCGCAGGCTGTAGGCGGCGATCAAGCCGGCTCCGGTGACATTCGGCTGATGGCTGAACCACCGCGGGTCGGCGCCCCGATCTGGGCCGGTACCCGGGGGCGGCTCGCCTGTGCTCACGTCCCCGCACTTTATGTGTTGGCCCGGCCGGGAGGCGTCGCGCCGCACCTCTAACGTTGGCAGTGATGCGCCTCGTCCCCGACGAACCCAACGTGCAGCTGCGTGAGGACCCGAATGGAAACCAGACGGTGGTGCTGGCCTTCCCCTACGACGCGCAGCTGGTGGCTGCGGTGCGAACGCTCCCCGGCCGGACCTTCGACTGGGACAGCCGCGAGTGGTCGGCCCCCGCCGACGATTGGGTGGCCATCAAGCTCCGGGAGATCCTTGAGCGGTACCCGGAGCTGACCACCAGTCCGCAGTTCGACGCGTGGCTGAAGGGCGCCGCCGACCGCTGGGTGGGATACGTGCGCACCACTCGCTACGACGGTCGGGGCTGGTGGTCGCTCCACGCCCTGTTCGGCAAACCGCCACAGGCTCTGCTGGCCACAGGTGCTGTCCAAGACGAGAACCGCACGCTCATCCCGCTGACCCGCGCCGCCGCCACCGAGCTGGAGGAGCTCTCCTCGGCGCGCTTCAGCCCCGCCGCGATCCGCTGCCTGGAGCTCGTCTCCCGCGGCATCACGGCGGCTCCCGCCCGGCTGATCCTGGCCCAGGGCGTGGCGGGGACGCGCTTCTCGCTGGAGGCGCTTTGGGACCCGGAGGTGGCGGTCGCCTTCGAACAGCTGCCCGGCGCGTCGCGCAACGAGCTCAAGCTCGATCCCTGGATCGCCGATCAGCTGGACGCCTTCGTAGCCCGCCACGAGGTGGAGGTCGCCCCGGCCGCCGCCGAGGCGCTCACAGAGCTCGTCGCCCAGCACCGCGAGTCGCTGCGCGCGGTGGCCGCCTCCCGCGCCACTCGGGCCGAGCCGATCGCCGAGGTGGAGCCCGTCCTGGGCGGTCAGCTCGCACCCTTCCAGTGGGCGGCGGTGCGCTACGCGCTGAAGGCCCGGCGCTGCTTCCTGGCCGACGAGCAGGGACTGGGCAAGACGGTGGAGGCCCTGGCCACGCTCGAGTCCGACGACGCGTTCCCGGCCGTCGTGGTGTGTCCCGCTTCGATGAAGCTCGGCTGGGCCCGGGAGGCGGCCCGCTGGCTGCCGCACCGCTCCGTCACCGTGCTCAGCGGCCGCGGCGGAGCCGTTCCGGAGCGCGCCGACATCACGATCCTCAACTACGAAATCGTCGCCGCGCACCTGGAGATGCTGCGGCTGCGCCGTCCCCGCGCGGTGATCGCCGACGAGTCGCACTACTGCAAGAACCCGCAGGCCAAGCGCACCCGGGCGGTGCGCCGGCTGGCCGAGGCGGCCGGCGAGGATGGACTCCGTCTGGCGCTCAGCGGTACGCCGGTCCTCAATCACGCCGATGAGCTGATCGCCCAGCTCAGGGTGATCGGGCGGCTCAAGGATTTCGGCTCGGGAGCCAGCTTTACGCGCCAGTTCGAGGGCGAGCTGAGTGAGGAGCGCCTGCACTGGCACCTGCGCCGGCACTGCTTCGTGCGCCGCCTGAAGTCCGAGGTGCTGCCCCAGCTGCCCGCCAAGCGCCAGGTGGTGATCCCCGTGAGCCTGAACAACGAGCCCGAGTACCGCCTGGCCGAGGACAACGTGGTGGAGTGGCTGCGGACCCAGCCACTTGACCTGGCCGTTCTGGACGCCAAGATCGCCGCCACCTTGCGGGCCGAGCGGCTGGCTCAGCTGACCGCCCTGCAGCGCCTGGCCGCGCGGGGCAAGCTGGCCGCGGCGCTGGCCTGGATCCATGACTTCCTGGCCTCCGGCGAACCTCTGGTCGTGTTCGCCCGTCACGTCGAGGTGCAGCGGGCGGTGCTCGAGCGCTTCCCGGACGCCCTGCATCTGCTAGGCGAGGATTCGCTCACCGCCCGTGAGCGGTCGATCGCCGCTTTCCAGCAGCCGGACGGCCCATCGCTGATCGTTGGCGCCACGCGCGTTGCCGGGCAGGGGATCACCCTGACCCGGGCCTCCAATGTCTGCTTCCTGGAGCTGGAGTGGACTCCGGCGCTGCACGACCAGGCCGAGGACCGCTGCCACCGGATCGGCCAGCGCGACGCCGTCACCGCCTGGTACCTACTGGCTGCCGAGACGATCGACGAGACGATGGCGCGATTGATTCAGCGCAAGCGCCAGGTCGTGGACGCGATCACCGACGGCCGGGAGCTGCCTGATGCGGGACTCGTGGAGGGCGTCGTCAAGGAACTGCGCGAGGGCCGCCCGTTCCGGCATCTGCGGGCCGTGGCCGGCGATCGGGAGGCCGATGCGGTGCGAGCCGGCGAGGCGGTCGGCTGAGCATGAGCGCGGATGCGGTCGAGATCGAGGTGGACGGCCGGAAGCTGCGCATCACCCACCCCGACCGGGTGTACTTCTCGGCCCGCGGAGACACCAAGCTCGACCTGGTCAACTACTACCTGAGCGTCGGTGAGGGGATCGTCCGCGCCCTGTCCGAGCGACCGTGCATGCTGCACCGCTTTCCCACGGGAACCGACGGCGAGAAGGTCCACCAGAAGCGCATCCCCAAGGGAGCGCCGGACTGGCTCGAGACCGTACAGGTCTACTTCCCGCGGTTCGGCCGCACGGCCGACGAGCTGTGCGTGACCGAGTTGGCCAGCGTGATCTGGGCGGCGCAGATGTCGACGGTCGAATTCCACCCCTGGAACTCGCGCCGGGCCGACGTGGAGAAACCGGACGAGTGGAGGATCGACATCGACCCGATGCCCGACTGCCCGTTTGACCGGGTTCGCCGCGTGGCCCAGGTGGCTCGCGAGGTATTGGACGAGCTCGGGGCGGTCGGCTGGCCCAAGACCTCAGGCGGCCACGGCATCCACATCTACGTCCGGATCGAGCCCAAGCTTGGCTTCAGCGACCTCCGGCGGGCTGCGCTGGCCTTCGCCCGCGAGGTGGAGCGACGCGCCCCGGACGACGTCACCACCACTTGGTGGCGCAAGGACCGGGACCCGGCCAAGGTGTTCGTCGATTACAACCAGAACGCGCGCGACCACACGATTGCCAGCGCCTATTCGGTCCGCGGGGTCCCGGAGGCCCGGGTCTCCACCCCGATCGAGTGGGACGAGGTCGATTCCGTCGAGCCCGCGGCGCTGACGATCGCCACCGTGCCGGACCGCTTCGCCCGCCTGGGCGACCTGCACGCGGGGATCGATGAGCACCCGTTCCGGATCGACCAGCTGCTGGAGTGGGCCGACCGCGACGCGGATTGCCAAGACGAGCCACCGCCCGATTAGGCTTCGCACTCCATGGCTTCCGATCCGGCCGTCAAGTCTCGTCCGGTGGTGACGATCTCCGCCCCCTATGGAACGGGGGGGAGCATCATCGGTCCCCAGCTCGCCGAACGCCTGGGAGTGCCCTTCGTCGACCGGGCGATCCCGGTCAGCGTCTCCCGGCGACTCGAGATCTCGGTCGAGGACGCGGTCAGCCGTGATGAGGTGCCTCCCGACACGCTGACCCGGTGGGCCGCGTACTTCGCGCCGGCCGTGCAGCTGTTCGGCGGCATGGCCATCGAGCCCGGGCAGCATGACGACGAGGCCTTCCGCCGGGCCACCGAGGAGGCGCTACGCGAGCACGCCGCCGAGGGAGCCGTGATCTTGGGCCGAGCCGGAGCAATCGTCCTGCGCGGGGCGCCGCGGACCCTCCACGTCCGCCTGACCGGGCCGGCGGAGCGGAGGGTCGAGCTCGGCATGCGGCGGTCTGGCGTGGACCGCCAGACCGCCGAGCGCGAGCTGCGGGCCTCGGATCTGGCCCGCGAGGCCTACGTTAAGGACTGGTACCGGGCCGATCCGGCCGACCCGTCCCACTACCACCTCGTGATCGACTCGACGCTCGTGCCGCTGGGCTGCGCGCTGGAGTTGATCCTGACCGCGGTCGATGCGGCGATCCGCTCTACCAGCGGCCTCGGTGAACGACCTCATCGAACGGCCGCCGATCCGGCTTCCGGATCGGCTTGAGCGGCCGGTCCGCCGGATAGCCGAAGTCCAGCAGATAGGCGACGCGCTTTCCGTCGGGCAGCCCGAGGATCTGGCGCGCCTTGTCCTGGTCACCGACGGCTGAGTGACCGGTCCCCACACCGGTGTCGGCCGCGGCGACCATCATCGCCATCGACGCCTGGCCGAGGTCGTACTGCTGGGTCTCCCGAGCGTGCTGGTCGTCGGTGTCGTCGACCACCAGCGCCACGGTGGCTGCGGATTCGGCCACGTGCCCACCGCCCCGCCACACGGTCGACAGATCACGCAGCTGATCGCGATCGGTGACCACGACAAAGTCCCAGGGCTGCCAGTTGCGCGAGGAGGGCGCTCGGCGGCCGGCCTCCAGGACCCGGTCGAGCACGTCGTCAGGCAGTGGGCGGTCGGCGAACGCCCGAAGGTTGCGTCGCGAGGTGATGGCTTCCCAGGTCTCCATGCGTGGGCTCCTCTCTACTGATGTCCGGCGATCGGGTGGGTTACGTACTGCTGCTCGAGCACCGACATCTCCTCGGAGCTCAGGGTGACATCGACGGCGGCCAGCGCGTCCTCCAGGTGGGTGAGCTTCGTGGCCCCGACGATCGGCGCGGTGACTCCTGGCCTGTGCAGCAGCCAGGCCAGCGCGAGCTGCGCGCTGGGCGTGCCCCGCTGCTCTGCCAGATCGGTCAGTCGGTCGATCACGGGCCAATCCAGATCCGGTTTGTACAGGTCGTCGCCGACCTAAGGGAAGGAGAAAACGCCACGCTCTCTGAGGCCTGCCAGCATTGACCTGAGCCTGCGCGGATGAGCTGGTCGCGCTCCCGACCGCTCAACTCACCCGGGGGCGGACTCGTAGCCGCCTCCGGGGCCGTCGTTCAGAGTTTGACGGTCACGCTGACTTTGCTGCCGGCGGCCAGCACTTTGCCGTGCTTGGGCTTCTGCTTGCTGACCTTGGTCGCGCCTGTCGGGCCTGTGACCTTGCCGAGCTTGCAGTGTGCGGCTTTGAGGGCCTTGCGCGCTGAGCTCAGCGTCTTGCCCTTGAGCTTGGGAACGATGCAAACCTGCTTGAACTTGAAGCGTGTCCGCCTCAGGACAAGGCTGTTCGAGTTGGTCGGGCTCTTTCCTGGGTTGAGGACCATTACGTGCACGACCCCGAGGTGATGGGCCGGTGCCACGGCGTGGATCGTCGAGTCAGATGTCACCTCGAACGACTTTGCCGCTGTCGATCCGAATCTCACAGCTGTCGTGCCGTCCAAATCCCTGCCCTTGATCGTGATCTTCCGCCCCGCCCAGCCTCGATCCGGCCTGACGGCGTAGACCGAGGGGAGCGGCTGCACAACAGCATTGAAGCCAAACTCCGCACCGCTATCACAGTCACTGTTATTGGCGGTCGCGGTCGAACCATCGGCCACCGGCGGGGCCAAGGCGCAAACCTCTGAATTCGGCGCCGAAAGCGAGACGCCCATCTGGTCGCCGCTTTTCGAATTGTCGAGACCGATGATCTGGCCTACTTTGATCGGCAGGTCGGTGGTGAACGTCTGTGTGGCGAGGCTGGTCGGCACCTCGCCTGTACTGGTTTCCGCTCCGGTGAACGTCGAGCCGACCGGGCCAAGGCCGTCGGGCAGGGTCAAAACGCTCAGGTAGAACGGTCCCCCCGAAGCCTGGGTTATGTGCCAGCGGACCACGGTGCCGTCCCACGGCGAGGTGAGGAGAGCTCCACTCTCTCCCAGTGCGGTGTTCACGACCGTCGCGGCCTGGTCGAGCGTCGCACTGCTGAATGTGAGCGTGAGCGGGCTCCCGACGGTGACCGGCGCCGCACCCGCGCTCCCCACGCCAACGAACCCACATACCACAGCTCCGACCGCCGACACCACCAGCGCGCGCCGCGCCGTCCTGCACCCGATTGAAGCCGGCCAGTCCATGGCGGTTCGCCTTCGCATCGCTACTCCTCCCAATCGACTCCCCCGGTCCAAATCGAGCCTACCCGGTGGCGGCAGACGGGTGTGAAAGCTTTGCTAGGTGCGAGCACTGACGTGCATGCGGCGGCGCCCCTGCCGTTCGGAATCGAGTGCTTCTTGCCGATCGGCTACACGATCCGCACTCGCTCGCTCGGCCTGGGCGCAGGGTCGGCCTGGCAGGACATCGTGATCTTCGTGGTGGAGTGTTGAGCCTCCAGAGCTTCGGGGAGCAGGTCCCCTAGGGTTTGGCGAAACGATTCGCGAAACTCGGTAGGCTGCGCGCCAATGACTCTCAGCCGCGGCACGCGGATTTGGCTCGGTCTCCTTCTCGCCACCGTAGTGGTCTGGCTGATCGCTGATTCCCAGGGGCCGGATCTTCTCGCTTTCAACGCCCACGGAACTTTCCTCCATGTGTTGGAGGTCGCATGGGCCGTCTCCCTGCTCGCGTTTATCCTGCTGGTTCTGTTTGGAATCGTCGCGCTGGTCCGGTCGCCGCGACGCTCGGCACGTTAAGCCGCGAGCGGTACGGCCGGTAAAGCGCGATGATGGAAGCGTGGAAGGCGGTAAGAACGAGGGCGAGCGTTACCGGGAGATCATCCGCCGCGCCAAAAGAGTTCGTGAGCGCGCTGCCGAGTCGCTAAGACGGCTCCGCGCGCGAGACCTTGAGGAACAGGCTGGCGCCGCTCGAAGGCGGCGAAGGTCTCGACGGAAGGATTGACTACGCCGCGAGCCACACGGCTCGTTCGCTCGCGAGCCGTGTGGGGAGCTTGGCGAGAATCGTCAGGTCGGCATGGAGCCGGACCCGATCCAGTCCACGGACGCGGAGCGGGAGCAGCGCCCAGCAAAGAGAGTCAGCTGCCTCAGCCGGGCGGCGGCCGGGCTAACCCGTGAAGACGGGCTTGGTCGCGCTCTTCTTCTTCTTGACCACGGTGTAGGTCACCTTGCGGGTGGACTTCAGGCCGTCCTTGGAGGTCGCGGTCACCGAGAACGAGTGCTTGCCGAGCGTCTTGGTGTTGATCGCTTTGCCCTTGCGGACGGTGCCCTTGCAGGTCTTGATCCCTGGTCCGTTCGTTCCTTCCTTGCACGTGTACTTGGCGTGCACGGTCTTGCCCTGCGTGTAGTGAGCATGGTTCCTGGGCTTCTTGATCGAGACCTTCGGCCCCGAGACCTGCAGCTCGAACGCGCCGATGTCACAGCCGGTGCCCGAAATGTCGGGACGCTTGAGCTTGCGCTCGTCGACCGAGCCCACCGTCTGGCACCCGGAAGCGGCGGCGACCGAGAGAGCGGGGCTGGTCTTGGACAGCGCCATCGTCTGCGGCGGCCCGCCCGGCGTGGCGACCTTGTTTCCGTTGTTCGCCAAGGCGCCCAGTCCGGCGGACTTTCCGATCACATCGTGCTTGGCCGCCGTGAAGCCGCAACTGCTGGTCGACGCGTCCTCCAGGTTATTGCCGTTATCGGTCAACGTTCCGTCGCTCACGCAACTGGCGCTGCCGGACGGCTGGGCGAAGATGCTGTTCTGCACCGCAAAGGTGCCCCCTTCCCCAACGCTCACGTTTGCTCCGTTCGGAGAGGAGTTCTTCGCGAACGTGTCGTTGACGGCTGTCGTTGAGGTAGTTCCGTCGCCCTCCACAAACAGGCCGCCCCCGTTCCCCGCGCTGTCCCCTGAGAACGTGGCGTTGTAGAGCGTGCCGGATCCTGCGGCGTCCATACCGCCGCCCTGGCCGGAGGGGGACGAATCCTGGCTGAACGTGACGCGGTTTAGGGCGAACGTCGTCACTCCTTCGGCGAACAGGCCGCCGCCGTAACTCCCAGCGGTGTCCTGCGAAAACACCGTGTCGGAGATGGTGATCTTGTTTCCGTAGAAGTCGATCGCGCCTCCGCCGGCGCTCCCCGCCGTGTCATTGCTGAACCAGCTGCGGGTGATCGTGAGATTGCCGCCGCCCTCGATCGCGCCGCCAAACGCGGGCGAGGTGCTGTGGGTGATGGCCACCTGATCGAGGTTGAGATTGCCCTCGCTCTCGCCGTATATCGCGCCCCCTTCATCACTGCCGCTGTCGTTGTAGCCGTCGGTGAGCGTGATGGCGGAGATCGAGATCACCGGGCTGCTGGTAGTGCCGCTGTACGTGAAGATCTGATTGTTGCCGCCCCCGGTAACTGTGGTGGAGGCTGCCCCGCCGCCCACGATCGTGACGCCGGCCGGGATGGGGATCGGCGTGCTCGTCACCTGGTAGGCGGTCGTGTTGGCCGGCACCGAGACCGTGTCCCCGGAAATCGCCTTGTCCAACGCCTGCCGGAGCGAGCAGTCGCCCGCGGCGCCTGAGCATTCGGTCCCGTTCGGCGCGTTGTCCGCCGTGGTGTTGACCGTATAGGTGGCCGCCGCCGCGCTGGACGTCGGCAAAGCCACTAACACTGCCCCCAGCGCGAGCGTGCTCCCGCACACCCGCCTGACCTTGCGGCTCGATTTCCAGATTGCGATCACGTCGTACCTCCGCCCCTTGGCTCTTGTGCTGAACCACGCAAACCTACACCGTTCGCCGGCCCAGCCGGGGGCGGGGCGGCCACATCCGGAGGCCGTCAGGCCTAGGGCCGATGATTCCGCAGCCCGCTCCGGGTCTGAAGTGCGCAAGCGAAACGAATGACGAGGAGATGAAGATGGGGAAGATCCTGGTGCATGAGTTCACCACCCTGGACGGTGTCATCGATGCCCCCACATGGGCGTTCGACTATCCATTCGACCCTCAGATGGGGGTGGCGATTGGCGGGATCATGGGATCGAGCGGCGCGATCCTGCTCGGACGCACGACTTACCAGGAGTTCGCCCCAGCCTGGTCGGAAAGATCAGCCGCCGATGACCCCGGCGCGCCATTCATGAACGAGACGCCGAAGTACGTGGTCTCGGCCACGTTGCCGAGCGCCGACTGGAACAACTCCCAGATCGTGGGGCCCTACAGCCCGCAAGCGGTGCAAGACGTCAAGGACAGAGTGGACGGCGACATCTACGTGAGCGGCAGCGGCACGGTACGAGCGATGCTGGCCGACGGCCTGGTGGATGAGCTGCACCTGTTCGTCTTCCCTCTGGTCCTGGGCCAGGGCCAGCGCCTGTTCCCGGAGGGGACGATCAGGATGAAGTTCCGCACCGCCGACGCGGAGACCTACGAAAGCGGCGTGGTCCACCTCGCGCTCGCCTCTGCACAGTAGCCCCACGGGGTTCTGAGGACTACGATTTCTCGCGTGACACCGGCCGGAGGTCTGAAGCTTCAGCTCGAGGCATCCCGGGATGACCCCCGCGTCCGGCACGCTCGGGTCTGGGTCAAGGCCCCTACGCGACGCCGGTCCACGCCCAAGACGACCTGACGCGAGCCGGCTCTCTCCGATGCTCGGTCATAGCCTCTTCTCCGCCTGCACAGCCTCCACCGCAGCGGCACCGACGACGGGGCGGATTAGGTCCGAAACGGCGTCCAGAGACGCGGGAGAGCCCCTCAGAATCTCCAAGCGGGATAGGTCCGAACAGCGCATCCGACAAGTGACCCGTTCGACGTGTCG
>Ga0182024_10023747_pt1 | contig 10950 bp, 10 predicted proteins | sample P32metaG_FD_120480 | JGI IMG/M metagenome (GOLD analysis project Ga0182024, IMG submission 120480) | Permafrost microbial communities from Stordalen Mire, Sweden - P3-2 metaG (Illumina Assembly) | ecosystem: Environmental > Terrestrial > Soil > Wetlands > Permafrost | place: Sweden: Stordalen... | reverse complement strand
TCTCAATGGTCGAGGTCAGGCACGGCTCGGTGGTGATGACAAACGGCAGCCTGTGCTTGGGATGCCCCGGATGCTGCAGCAGCGAGTCGATGTTCGCGCCGACCTTAGCCAGCGCAGTTGCGATGCCCGCCACGATTCCCGGCCGGTCGTCCACCACGAAGCGCAGGTAGTGCGGCGCCAGAAACTCGCCCGTCACCTCGCGTCGACGCACCGGCAGCTCCACTGCAACCGACCGCTGCGCCACCGCCAGAATGTCCGACACCACGGCGACCGCCGTCGGCTCGCCCCCCGCGCCGTGCCCGCTGAAGACCACGTCGCCGCCGAAGCGCCCGCTGGTCACGACCATGTTCTGCGTCCCGTGCGACCATGCAATCGGCGAGCTGAGCGGCACCAGCATCGGGGCTACGCGTGCGCGAACGATCTTACCGTCCAGCTGCGCGCGCGAGACCTGGCGGATGGTGCACTTCAGCTCCTTTGCGTAGGCAAAGTCGATCGCCTCGACCGTCGATATGGTCTGCGTCGCCACCTCATCCGGATCCAGCTCCGCGCGCATGGCCACGCGCGAGAGGATGCACAGCTTCGCTCGCGCATCGAAGCCGTCCACATCCGCCGACGGATCGGCCTCCGCATAGCCCAGCGCCTGCGCGTCGGCCAGCGCCGCCGCGTAGCTCGCGCCCGACTCCATCTTCGACAGGATGTAGTTGCATGTCCCGTTCACAATGCCGCTGATGCGCGTAATCTGGTCGCCCGACAGGCCCTGCAGAATGCCAGCGATCACCGGCACTCCGCCCGCCACTGCCGCGCCGTGCATCAGCTGCACGCCGTGCTGTGCGGCGAGTCTATTCAGCGACGCGCCGCGATACGCGATCAACTGCTTGTTCGCTGTGACGACCGACTTGCCTGCAGCGAACGCCTTGCGCAGCCAGCTCTCGGCCGGCGTCAACCCGCCCACCAGCTCCACCACAATCTGCACGTCGGAGCGGACGATGTCGTCCAAGTTCTCCGTCCACACCACGCCCGCCGGCACGCATTTCGCCTTGTCCGACGCCTGCTTGCGTGCAATGTCGCGGTTGTAGATGTGCGTCAGCTCCACGCCGGGAAACTTCTGCTCAGCCAGCACCTTCGCTACCGAGCTGCCCACCGTTCCGAAGCCGACGAGCGCGATCTTCACCGGCGCTGGGCGCGTGGATGAGTTCGCGCCCGCGGATTTCACGATCTTCTTTGCTGCCTTCTCTATCGCCATGGTCAGTATTCGTTCTTATTCGGCGTTGCGCGCCACTTGTCAAAGCTCTCCATCGCCTCATCGCCCAGCAGTCTTGCCGTGGGGATCGTCCGCTGGGCGATCGGCTTCGCCACCTCGGCGTAAAGGAACGAATCGTCAAAGCCCGCGGCGGCCGCATCCGCTGCCGTATTGCCGTAGAAGATGGCGTCGCAGCGCGACCAGTAGAGCGCGGCCAGGCACATCGGGCACGGTTCGCAGCTGGTGTAGACCGTGCAGCCGTGCAGCTGGAAGCTGCCCAGCGCCCTGCACGCCGCGCGGATCGCCACTACCTCTGCATGCGCCGTCGGATCGTTGGTTGCCGTCACCTGGTTCACGCCGGTCGCGATCACCTCACCGTCGCGCACCACCACGCAGCCGAACGGCCCGCCCGCGCCGGAGACGACGTTCTCCGTCGCCAGCGCGATGGCCTGGCGCATGAATTTGGGTTCGCCTTCGATGTCTCGTCACCTCGGATTGGCGTCTACCGCAACATCTACAGTTATACGCATCGCCCGTAGTCGAAGATAATAGCCAACATGGCACAGGGAACCGCCACCGAACGCCGCGGGTTTGTCTCCGAGCATGTGGTCACGCCAGCCGGCACGCGCCGGGCCGCGCTGCTGGTGGAAGACGGCATCATCCGCGACATCTGCGCGCGGGAGGATCTGCCCGCCGGAGTGCCAATCACAGACTTCGGCGCGCGCGCGGTCCTCCCAGGCCTCGTCGACACGCACGTGCACATCAACGAGCCGGGCCGCACGGAATGGGAGGGCTTCGCAACCGCCACCCGCGCCGCGGCCGTCGGCGGCTACACCACGCTGGTCGATATGCCGCTCAACTGCCTGCCCGAGACCACCACTGTGGAGGCACTCAACCTCAAGCGCGCCGAGGCCGCCGCATCGCCCATGCTCATCGACTGGGCCGCGTGGGGCGGCTGCGTTGCCGACAACCAGGCCGACATCCTGCCGCTCGCCCGCGCCGGCGTCCCCGGCTTCAAGTGCTTCCTCATCTACCCCGGCTGCGATGGCTTCACCATGATCGACCGCGAACAGTTGGAACGCGCGCTGCCCGACCTCGCCGCCTCCGGCCTGCCGCTGCTGGTCCACGCTGAGCTCGCCGGACCGATCGAAGCTGCGACCGACGCACTAAATGCGCGCCACGCCGACTGGCGCAGCTATGCCACCTACCTCGCCTCGCGTCCCGATGAGGCCGAGCTTCTCGCCATCCGCATGATGATCGAACTCTGCCGCCGCTACGGCGCGCGCATCCACATCGTGCACCTCGCCTCCTCGCTCGCGCTGCCGCTGCTCGCCGCTGCCCGCGCCGAAGGCCTTCCCATTACCGCCGAAGCATGCCCGCACCACCTCCACTTTGCCGCAGAGGACATTCCCGACGGCGCAACGCTGTTTAAGTGCACGCCACCCATCCGCTCCCGCGCCAACCGCGAGGCGCTCTGGCAGGGCCTGCGCTCCCGGTTGATCGACATGATCGTTACCGACCACTCGCCCTGCCCGCCAGAGATGAAGCGCGTCGAGGAAGGCCGCTTTGACCTTGCATGGGGCGGCATCGCCTCGCTCTCCGTCGCGCTGCCCGTGGTCTGGACCGGCGCTTCGGCGCGCGGCTTCTCACTCGACGACCTTGCCCGCTGGATGTCCTCCGCCCCTGCTGCCCTCGCCGGTCTCTCGAACCGCGCCGGCGCGCTCGCTCCCGGCCGCGAGGCCAGCTTCGTCGTCTTTGATCCCGAAGCCGAGTTCACCGTCACGCCTGCCGCGCTGCACCATCGCCACGCCATCTCGCCCTACGTGGGCCAGACGCTCAGGGGCCGCGTCGAAGCTACCTACCTGCGCGGTGAGGTCGTCTACGAGCGCGGCGAATCGCAGCCTTCCTTCGCCGCAACACCGCAAGGCCGCGAACTCACGCTATGACGATTCCGAACGAGACTCTCGCCCGCTGGAATGCGCTCCCCGCCGCCGAGGCCGCGCGCGAAGTTCTCCCCTGCTGCGGTTCACACGCCTGGGCGGACAAGCTCGCCGCACAGCGTCCCTACGTCTATCCCGAAGACCTCTTCGCCGCCTCTGACGCGGTCTGGCTCGCGCTGCCCGAGGCCGATTGGAACGAGGCGTTCGACAGCCACCCGCGCATCGGCCAGCAGCACGCGCGCGCGGCTACTGTGCAGTCGCTTTCGTGGTCCTCATCGGAGCAGAGCGCACTCATGGCCTCGCCCGACGAGGCCGCCAAGCTCGCGCTCGCCGAGGGCAATCGTGCCTACGAAGCCAAGTTCGGCCGCATCTTCCTCATCTGCGCGACGGGCAAATCCACCGCGGAGATTCTCGCCTTCCTCCGCGCACGCATGGGCAACACGCCCGCCCGGGAGCTGCGCGAGGCCGCCGAGCAGCAGCGCCAGATCACGCAGCTCCGCCTGCGCCGCTGGCTCTCAGCGTAAAATCAGATTCTTGCATCGCAGGCTTCGGACACTATGGGACTCTCCACTCACATCCTCGACACGCACCTCGGCCGCCCCGCCGCTAACGTCGCCATCAGCCTCTGGCACTGGCATGACAACGCCTGGCATCAGGTCGGCTCCGCTCTTACCGACGCCGACGGCCGCTGCAAGACGCTGCTCGGCGACCAGTCCCTCGTCGCCGCCGACTATAAGCTGCACTTCAATACCGGCGCCTACTTCCACGGCCTGCGCCAGCCCACGTTCTATCCTTTCGTCGAGATCGTCTTCACTGTCGCCGATCCCGCGCAGCATTACCACATCCCTTTGCTGCTGGCCGCCAACGGCTGCACTACATACCGCGGAAGCTGACCGCGCCTGGCCGGCAATTCCAAGTGTGTAACCAATGTTGAACTTTGTCGGGAATTCATGCAACGAATGAGAGAACAAATGTTCGAACTCGCTGATAATCGCTACGGCAAATCTCGTGTCCGCCTGATGAAGGTGACGCGCGGCCCCCACGGCAACGAACTCTGCGAATGGACCGTGCAGGTGCTGCTGACCGGTGACTTCGATACCGCGCACTACGATGGCGATAACAGCAAGATCCTGCCCACGGACACGATGAAGAACACCGTCTACTCGGTCGCGAAGCGCTCGTCCGCCACATCGATGGAGGACTACGCCAAAGAGCTCGTCGACTTCCTGCTCGGCCGCAATCTCCAGGTCGCCTCCGTCGCCGTCTCCGTCGAAGCCCACATGTGGAAGCGCCTCACCGTCGCCGGCAAGCCGCATCCCACCAGCTTCATCCGCGGCTCCGGCGAGCTCGCCACCACCACTGTCTCGCGCGCGCAGGGCGGAGCATTCGCCATCTCCTCCGGCCTGCATAACCTCATCGTGATGAAGACCGCCGACTCCGCCTTCGAGGGCTACATCAAAGACGACCTCACGACGCTCAAAGAAACCAGCGACCGCCTCTTCTGCACCGCCGTCACCGCGGAGTGGCGCTACACGTCAGCCTCGCTCGACTTCGCCGCCACGCGCACCGCGCTGCGCGAGGCCATGCTCGCCGCCTTCGCCGATCACAAGAGCAAGTCCGTGCAGCAGACGCTCTACGCCATGGGCAAGGCCGCGCTCGAGCGCATCGCCGCCGCCGGCGAGATCAATATCGTCATGCCCAACAAGCACTGCCTGCTCATCGACCTCGCGCGCTTCGGCCAGGAGAACGCCAACGAGATCTTCGTCCCAACCGACGAGCCCGCCGGCCACATCGAGGCCCGCGTGAGGCGCACGCCTTGAAGCTCGTCTTCCTCTATGGCCTGCCCGCCACCGGCAAGCTCACCGTCGCGCGCGAGCTTGCCGGCCTTACCGGATTCAGCCTCTTCCACAATCACCTCGCGGTCGACCTGCTGCTGCCGGTCTTCGAGTTTGGCAGCCCAGCCTTCGTCGAGTTGCGCGAACAGATCTGGCTCGCGGTTTTCGAGCACGCAGCTCCACTGGACGGCCTCATCTTTACCTTCGCGCCGGAGACGACCGTGCGCCCCGAATTCATCGAGCGCGCGCAGTCCACCATCGCCAGGGCCGGCGGCGAGGTCCTCTTCGTCGAGCTCGTCTGCCCGATCGCGGAGCTGAAGCAGCGCCTCGGCAACGACTCACGGCAGCAGCACGGCAAACTCACCTCCGTCGCGCAGTTTGATCAGCTCGCTGCAGCGGGCTGCTTTGACTCGCCGCGCATGCCGCCGCCGCGTCTCTCCGTCGACACCAGCCTCTGCTCGCCGCGCGAAGCGGCGGAGCGCATCGCGCAGGCGCTGGCAATCGATAAGATGGGAACGACCTCGTGAACGCAGAACCCACATCGCGCGCTGACCGCGTCATCGCCCGATGCCGCGAGATTGCGCGCTGCACCGAGGTCGAAGGCCAGACCACGCGCACCTTCCTCGCAGACTCCATGCATCGCGTGCACGCGCTGCTCTCGGAATGGATGCGCGCCGCCGGAATGCAGGTCCGCATCGACGTCGCGGGCAATCTGCGCGGCGCCCTGCCCGCAACCTCGCGGGGCGCTCCCCGCCTGCTCATCGGTTCGCACCTTGACACTGTCGCCAACGCGGGCGCCTTCGACGGCGTTCTCGGCGTCGTCCTCGGCGTCGCGCTGGTGGAAGAGATCGCGGCCGATGCGCGCAACACCACGACGGCAGGGAAGGGAATGCCCTTCGACCTTGAGGTCATCGGCTTCTCCGAAGAAGAAGGCGTGCGCTTCGCCAAGCCCTTTCTCGGCTCGCTCGCACTCCTCGGCGAGCTCGACGCCGCAACCCTCGCCCGCACAGACGCGACGGGCATCTCCGTCGCCGAGGCCATCCGCGACTTCGGCCTCGATCCCGCGGAGCTTCCAGCCGCCGCGCTCGACCCCTCGACCTTCGCCTATCTCGAATTTCACATCGAGCAAGGCCCCGTGCTCGAGAGCGAAGGCATCGCACTTGCCGCAGTCGACGCCATCGCCGGGCAGACGCGCATGGCCTTCACCTTCACCGGCCACGCCAACCACGCCGGCACCACGCCCATGGGCCCGCTGCGGCACGACGCGCTGGCCGCCGCGGCCGCATGGATCGTCGAGGTGGAGCGCTACGCCGCAGCCACGCCCGGCCTCGTCGCCACCGTCGGCAAACTCGAAGTCCCCTCCGCCGCCGGCAACGTCGTCCCCGGCGCATCGATCGCCACGCTCGATGTTCGCCACGCACACGACTCCGTCCGCGCCGCCGCCGTCCAGCATCTCGTCGACTTCGCGCGCACCGCCGCCGCCGCGCGTGGCGTCGCCCTCGCGCACACTACATCGCTCGATCAGTCCGCCGTCCCCATGGACCCCGCGCTCGCCGCGCTCGTCGCTGAGTCCGTCGGACGCACCACCGGCCGTTCTGCGCGCATCCTCACCAGCGGCGCGGGGCACGACGCCATGATTCTTGCCCGCCGCGTGCCCTCCGCGATGCTCTTCCTGCGCACCCCCGGCGGCCTCAGCCATCATCCCGACGAATCGGTGCTGTCCGCCGACGTTGAAGCCGCGCTTGCTGCCGGCCTGGAGTTCCTCGCTCGCCTGCGCGATGATAGAGCGATGCTCGACCAGCTCGTCACTCACGCCAAGACGTTGCGCTCCCGCGCACACGCAGAAGCGCCTACCCAAAAGGCCGGCCATGCATAACCTCGGCCACACGCGCAGCGCCAACCGGCGCGACCATCTCCTGCACACGCCCGACGCCTTCGTGCGCACGCCGCTGCTCGGCCTCGCGGGGGGTGTCGCTATCGTGCACGTCTCGCCCGCCGGTGGCGCGGCCTTCACGCAATTCACCGTCGAGCTTGAACCCGGCGGCACGCTCGATCCCGCGTCCCCAAATACTTCAACCCAGCGCTTCGTCTACGTCCTCTCCGGCGAAGTTGATCTCTCCGCGCCATCCGCCTTCCACTCGCTCGCCGCCGGCGGCTACGCTTATCTCCCGCCCGGTTCGGACTTCCTCATCACTGCACGCACCGCCGCGCGATTCGCCGTTATTGAGAAGCCGTACCAGCCGCTCGAAGGTGTCGCCGCGCCCGCGCTCGTCATCGGCAGCGAGCCAGAGGTAGCCTCCACCGCCCTCAACGGCGATCTTGACCTCCAGGTCCGCGCGCTGCTGCCCGACGCGCCCGCCTTCGACTTCGCCGTCAACACCATGACCTACCAGCCCGGCGCCGCGCTCAGCCAGGTCGAGGTCCACGTCATGGAGCACGGCCTGCTGATGCTCGAAGGCGGCGGCATCTATCGCCTCGGCGATGCGTGGTACCAGGTCAGCGCCGGCGACTTCATCTGGATGGCGCCCTTCTGCCCGCAGTGGTTCGGCGCGCTCGGCAAACAGCCGGCAAAGTATCTAATCTATAAGGACTGGAACCGCCACCCGCTGGGGTGAGTTCGCCGCCCGCGCTTCACGCCACCGCGCGCAGCGACCTCCCTCGCGGCGCCGATCCGTCTCTCGCAACCCAGAGGAGGCACCATGCAGACCCCCACCGCAATCGGCACTGAGATCGCCGTCGACTCCGCGCGCCTCCTCGACGACCTTCAGGCCCTCGCCACCTTTACCCACGCGGAGCCCTCCCCGCTCGGCACCGCTGTCACGCGCATCGTCTTCTCGCCCGACGATCTTCGCGCGCGCGCCTGGTTGAAAGAGCGCGCCGCCGAAGCCGGCCTCGCCATCCGCGAGGACGCCGTCGGCAACACCTTCTTCCGCTACGCCGGCACCGAGCCCGATCTCCCCGCCGTCGCCACCGGCTCGCACATCGACGCTATCCCGCACGCCGGTATGTACGACGGCACGGTCGGCGTCATTGGCGGCCTGGAGGCGATCCGTGCGCTGCAGCGCTCGGGCATCCGCCCACGCCGGTCGATCGAATTGGTGCTGCTTACGTCGGAGGAGCCTACGCGCTTCGGCATTGGCTGCATCGGCAGCCGCCTGCTCGGCGGCATCATCGATCCCGCCAAGGCCGACGCACTGCACGGCGCGCAGCGCGGCGCTGAAGAGGAGACTCTTGCCGAAGTCCGCGCTGCTGCAGGCTTCACCGGTCCGCTGTCGTCTGTGCGACTGAAGCAGGGCCACTACCATGCCTGGGTGGAGCTGCATATCGAACAGGGGCCGCTGCTCGAGCGCGAAGAGATTCCCATCGGCATCGTCACCGCCATCGCCGCGCCCGCAAGCTATCGCTTCACCATCGAAGGCCTGGGCGGTCACGCCGGCGCGCTGCTGATGCCGGACCGCCGCGACGCGCTGTGCGCCGCCTCCGAACTGATCCTCTCGATTGAAAAGCATGCCCTCGCCACCCGCGCCATCGACACCGTGGCCACCGTCGGCACCTGCGACGTCTTTCCCGGCGCCGTCAACAGCGTGCCCAGCCGCGTCGTCCTCCAGCTGGACATCCGCGACATCGACCCCATCCGCCGCGAAGCCGTGATGCAGGCCGTCCGCGCCGACGTTCAGGAGATCGCCGGCCGCCGCGAGGTCCGCATCGCCGAGACGCTGATCAACGCCGACCAGCCCGCCACCTGCTCGCCCCACATCGTTGAAGTCATCGACCAGGTCTGCCGCGTCAATGGCATCACGCCGAAGCACATGGTCAGCCGCGCCTACCACGACTCGCTCTTCATGGCGCAGATCGCGCCCATTGCCATGATCTTTATCCCCTGCCGCGGCGGCGTCAGCCATCGTCCGGACGAGTTCGCCAAGCCCGAGGACATAGCCAACGGTGCGCGCGTGCTGGCTGCTTCGCTTGCCCAGCTCGCATCGGAGTAGCTATGCCGATCCACTCCATCAATCCCGCGAACGGCACGCTGCTGCGCAGCTTCGCGCCGCTCACCCATGAAGTTCTCGAAGAAAAGATCGCGCTGGCCGGGGCGGCCTACACCAGCTACGCCACTGTGCCGCTCGGCCATCGCGAGTTGTGCATGAACAAGCTCGCGCATCTCCTCGATGAAGAATCCGCCGAGCTCGCCGCCCTCATCACCGCGGAGATGGGCAAGCCCATCGCGCAGGCCCGCGCCGAAGTGGCCAAGTGCGCGCTCGGCTGCCGCTACTACGCCGAGCATGCCGCGCGCATCCTCGCACCGGAGCCGATCGACATCGGCGCCAACGACGCGTACGTCCGTTGGGACCCGCTCGGCGTCATCCTCGCCGTCATGCCCTGGAACTTCCCCCTCTGGCAGGTCTTCCGCTTCCTCGCGCCCGCGCTGATGGCGGGCAACGCCGGCCTCCTCAAGCACGCCTCCAACGTCCCCCAGTGCGCGCTCGCCATCGAGTCGCTGGTGCGCCGCGCCGGCTTTCCCCGAGGCCTCTTTCAGACGCTGCTCATTGAGGCGAGCCAGGTCGAACACGTCCTCGCCGACCAGCGCGTCGCCGCCGTCACCGTCACCGGCAGCGAGGCCGCCGGCCGCGCCATCGCCGCCCAGGCTGGCTGGTTCATCAAGAAGTCCGTCCTCGAACTCGGCGGCAGCGATCCGTTCATCGTCATGCCCTCGGCGTCGCTCGATGCCGCGGCCGCCGCCGCGGTCCGCGCGCGCGCCACCAACAGCGGCCAGTCCTGCATCTGCGCCAAGCGCTTCCTCGTCGCCGATGCGATCTACGACGCCTTTGAGCCGCGCTTCGTCGCCGGCATGGCCGCGCTCCAGGTCGGCGACCCCACGCAAGAGGCCACCGAGATCGGCCCGCTCGCGACCGAAGCGCTGGTCGCCGAACTCGATGCGCAGGTGCAGGCGGCCGTGAAGGCCGGCGCGCGCATCCTCACCGGCGGCGCGCGCATCGCCGGCAACGGCAACTACTACAAGCCCACCGTGCTTAGCGGCGTGCCGCGCGACTGCCCCGTCTACCGTGAAGAACTCTTCGGCCCGGTCGCCATGCTCTTCCGCGTGCGCGACGTGGACGAAGCCGTACGCATCGCCAACGACACGCCCTTCGGCCTCGCCGCCTCGGTCTGGACGCGCAGCGACTCCGAGCTTCGCCGCTTCGCCGAGGAGCTCGACTGCGGCGCCGTCTTCTTCAATGAGATCGTCGCCAGCGACCCCCGCCTGCCCTTCGGCGGCGTCAAGCGCTCCGGCTACGGCCGCGAGCTCTCCGCCGCCGGCATGCGCGAGTTCCTCAACGCCAAGACCATCGTCGTCGCCGAGCCCGCTGCCGCAGCCCTCGCCGCGGAACCCGCATCTGGCAACGCGGCCGCCGCCAGGCTCTCCATCGTAGCTTCCCCTCCCATGACCGGGTCAGCCGCTGCCACTGCGCAGGGTCAATCGATAGCTCCGCGCTCCTTGCGTGACCGCGACGTCCCCATCGCATCCTCTCGCCCCGCAAAATAGAGCAGCCGGAAGGGTTCGGCTTCCGCCCCACCCCACAACTCTACGCAAAGAAAAAGCGCGGCCCCATTCGGCCGCGCCTCTTTGTGCTTTGGTTTGTTTAGAAGCTGAAGCTCGCCTGCAGCGTGATCTGGCGTACCGAGTTGGTGCTACCGCCGCCCCTGCCGAATCCGTTGTTCGAGCCGAGCGTGATCTGCTTGCCGAACTGCGCGCTGGAGAGGTTGCTCACCGGGGTGCCGTAGGGAATCTCGTTGAAGAGGTTCGACGCCTGCGCGCCCAGAGTCAGGTTGTACTTGCGCCCGGTGCTGGAGCCGCGTCCTCCGCCGAACCCGCCGCCGCCGCCGCCACCGCCACGTCCGCCGCCGCGTCCGCCACCGCCGGGTCCGGCGCTAAGCCCAC
>Ga0182024_10023746_pt1 | contig 10951 bp, 12 predicted proteins | sample P32metaG_FD_120480 | JGI IMG/M metagenome (GOLD analysis project Ga0182024, IMG submission 120480) | Permafrost microbial communities from Stordalen Mire, Sweden - P3-2 metaG (Illumina Assembly) | ecosystem: Environmental > Terrestrial > Soil > Wetlands > Permafrost | place: Sweden: Stordalen... | reverse complement strand
TGGCGGACTGACCGTTGGTCGTCGGCAGGCTGCCAACCACGACATACCCGTGGGGAAGGACGCCCAGCGCGCCCGTGAGGCCGACGCCGCCAGGACAGGCACCCGGCAGCGAGTGCGCGGTGAGATGTGCAAACACCGACAGCTTCCCTGCAGGCGATATCTGGACGATCGTCGATCCCGTCCCCTGGTTATTTGACTTGGCGTTGAAGTTGCTGACGAGAAAATCGCCTGCAGTCAAGGTGCCGACCGTGCGCGCGACGATGGCGATCCCGTAGGGGTTGACGTCCCCGTTAGGCGGCACGGTCGAAGCGATCGTCTTGATCGAATGCAGCGACGACAGATATGTCCCGGTCTTCGCGGCACTACCACTCGCGACCATGAACGAGAGCGCCGCAGCCACCGCGGCCAACAGCGCACCAAATCCGAGCTCAGCGCGATGCACGCGATGCGATTCTAATCCCAACCGCCGCCACCAGCCACCGGGAGAAGTCGTAACGGCGCGTGATGGCGTTGTGACCTCCGGTGGTGGACGATGTCCGCATGTGTGCTTCTGGTCGACCGGCAGTGATGACGGTTCCAGCCCGACGAGCGGCTGTAAGGCGGCTCTGGCCGCGTCGACTGCGCACACGTCTTGCTCTGTTCTACTCGCTGCTGTTCTTCGTGGCGGGCCTGGCGTTGCTGGCGCTGATCTATGCGTTGGCGACCAAGTTGCTGGTTTCGGCCCCCTCGGCCCCAGGGCCACTGCAGCTCAACCGGCTCACCTCCCAGGAGAGGGAGATCCTAAGTCTCTGCAAACCGATGCCCACCTCACAGCCGTTGATCACAGAGTGCAAGCACGTACTGGCCGTGCTCGGGAGAGGCTACGGCACGGGAGCCGTCCTTTCGGCTGTACAGATCGCATCTGTCATCGGTCTCGGTGTCCTCATCGTCGGTGCTGCGGGCCTCGGCTGGCTCGTGGCAGGAAGAGCCCTTGCGCCGATGCGATCGATCACCGAGGCAGCCCAGCGAGCTTCAGAGCTACGCCTGGGGCAACGCCTGGCCCTAACTGGTGCCGAGGACGAGTTCAAGCAGTTGGCCGACACCTTCGACTTGATGTTGGAGCGGCTCGACGCGGCTTTCACGAGCCAGAAGCGCTTCGTCGCCAACGCAGCGCACGAACTGCGCACCCCGCTGACTGCAATGCGAACTGCGATCGACGTCACGCTCTCCAAACCACACAGAACGCCCGAGCAGCTCGAGGAAATGGCGGAGCGCGTCAGAGACTCGACAGAGCGGGCCGAGGCAACGATCGAGGCGATGCTGACCCTCGCCACAAGCGAACTCGGCGCGACCACAACCGAAACGCTTGACCTTGCCACCGCCGCCGAGGACGCGCTCGATGGCGCAAGAGCAACGATCGATGAACGAAAAATCGTCGTGGACGCGGTGCTCGAGCCCGCATCGATACACGGCGACCGTGTGCTGCTTGAACGCATGATTGCCAACCTCGTTGAGAACGCCGCCCGCCACAACCATTCCGGTGGCTGGATCTGGATCCGCACGTACACGCGGGTTGGGGGCACGGTGTTTGCAGTCGTCAACACAGGCCCGGAAGTGTCGGCCGAGCAACTTCCGGGACTCTTCGAGCCCTTCGCTCGCGTCAGCGACCGACTCGACTTCCGGGAAGGCGTCGGCCTAGGACTCTCGATAGCCGAAGCGATCGCCCGTGCTCACGACGCGGCCATCGTCGCCAGTCCACGACCCGGAGGCGGTCTACAGCTGTCAATCACGCTGCCGAATTGAGCTCCTGGGCGGTGCTCGATGACCGGTGGCTCGTCGGCCCACGACGACAGCCGATGTGCGGGTGAAGCTAACTGGCATGATCGCGGAGTGCCGGCTGTGCAGGCTGACCGTCGTGAGGTTGCATATCTGGATGTGAGCTCTGCCGCCCTCAAGTTTGCGAGGGCGGCGGTGTTCGTCGGCCTCCTCTACGCAGCCATCAGCGTTTATTGGGGATTGGGCGGTACCTGGCTCCTGAACACTGTCGGTGGCTCCCTCCAGAAGCGGGCGGGCGACGCCAGCGTCGTGGTCGCGGTGTGGGCGGCCGTCCTCTTGAAGGCGGTCGCTGCCGTGCTACCGCTGCAGCTCGTACGCCCGCGAGGCAGCCCAAGGCAGATCCGCGTCATTCGTGTCATGACGTGGATCGAGGCAGCAGTCCTGACGACTTACGGTTTCGGACTCACGGCCGTGGGCCTGCTGGTCCAGGCGTATGTCATCCATGCCTCGGCGACCGCTGATCATCGTGCGCTCGCGTGGCACGCCTATCTCTGGGATCCGTGGTTTCTGATCTGGGGGCTTCTCGTGATCGGGGCGCTGCGGGCAGGCGTCAACGCTGGCGAATAGCGAGTCTCCGGCCCCTGGCCGTGACCCGACTCACTGGATGTCACGCGATGCGTGAGAATTACCAACGTGCTCGGTCTGCCCGCCGATATCCACGCCCTCCTGTTCGACCTCGACGGCGTGCTGACGCCCACGGCCAAGGTTCACGCGGCGGCGTGGAAGCAGACCTTCGATGAGTTCCTGCGCCAGCGGGCGCAGGAATCCGGCACTCAGTTTGTCCCGTTCGACGAGGCCGCCGATTACGACCGATACGTTGATGGAAAGCCGCGCGAAGATGGCGTGCGCTCGTTCCTGAACTCGCGCGGGATCGAACTGCCCGAGGGCTCAGCGGACGATCCGCCCGACGCGCAGACGATCGACGGTCTCGGCAACAACAAGAATGAGCGCGTGCTCAAGCTGATCCACGAGCAGGGCGTGGAGGCCTACGAGGGGTCGGCGCGCTACGTACGCGCGGCGAAGGAGGCAGGCCTCCCCCGCGCCGTTGTCTCTTCCAGCACCAACACCCACGACGTGCTCGCCTCCGCCGGAATCGCTGGCCTGTTCGATGCGGTCATCGACGGTGTCGTAGCTCAGCGCGAGCACCTGCATGGCAAACCGGCACCCGACACGTACCTGGCGGGCGCCAAGGCGCTCGGCGTGGAGCCGGCGCACGCCGCGGTCTTCGAAGATGCGCTCGCCGGCGTAGAGGCCGGGCGCGCAGGCCGGTTCGGCTACGTCGTGGGTGTTGATCGCGTCGGCCAACGCGACGCCCTGAAGGCCCACGGCGCGGATATCGTCGTGGATGACCTCGCGGACCTGCTCGACAAGTGATCCAGCAAGACGCGTTTCCCGTTGAGCCGTGGGTCATCCGCGAGACCGAGCTCGACCTCGATCGGCTCGCGCAAACTGAATCCGTCTTCGCGCTCTCCAATGGTCATATCGGGCTGCGCGGGAATCTCGACGAGGGCGAGCCACATGGTCTCCCGGGCACCTACCTCGGCGGCTTCTGGGAGTCGCGGCCACTTCCCTACGCCGAGGCCGGCTACGGCGATCCCGAGCAGGGGCAGGAGGTCGTCAACGTCACCAACGGCAAGATCATGCGCCTGCTCGTCGGCGATGCCCCGTTTGACCTGCGCTACGGCAAGCTCGACAGACACGAGCGCGTCCTTGACATGCGTGACGGCGTCCTGCGCCGAAGCGTGGAGTGGACGTCCCCCTCCCATCAGTCGGTTCGGGTTCGCTCCACTCGCCTCGTGTCCTTCGCCCAGCGCGCGATCGCCGCGATCACCTACGAGGTCGAGCCGGTCGATGAGCCCGTTCGGGTGGTTGTCCTGTCCGAGCTGATCGCCAACGAGGAACTCCCCGACTCCGGGTCTGACCCACGGGCGGGGCGTGGACTCGTGGCGCCCCTTCAGTCGGAGCTCCGCGAGAGCGCCGATACGCGGGCGATCCTCGTCCACCGTACCGCCAAGACCGGACTACTGATTGCTGCGGCGATGGGCCACGAGGTCCATGGGCCTGACGCAACCGAAACCTCGATCGAGGCTTTTGACGACGTGGCGCGGCTGACCGTCGCCGCGCCTCTCGAACCCGGGGACACACTGCGAATCGTCAAGTACGTCGCCTACGGTTGGTCGCGCACGCGGTCAACTCCAGCGTTGCTGGATCAGGTTTCGGCGGCCCTTTCGGAAGCGCACGCCACCGGCTGGGACGGACTGCTGGCCGCGCAGCGGGAGTTCCTCGACGGATTCTGGGCGCGCGCCGACGTGGAGATCGAAGGAGATCCGGAGCTGCAGCAGGCGACCCGGTTTGGTCTGTTTCACGTACTTCAGGCCGGGGCCCGAGCAGAGCAGCGCGCGATCGCGGCAAAGGGCCTCACCGGCTCGGGGTATGAAGGTCACACGTTCTGGGACAGTGAGGCGTTCGTGCTGCCGGTGCTTACCTACACGCTCCCCGAGGCGGCCGCAGACGCTCTGCGTTGGCGGCACGCGACGCTCGGCCGGGCACGCGAGCGAGCGAAGCAGCTCGAGCTGACGGGCGCCGCGTTCCCGTGGCGCACGATTCACGGCGAGGAGTGCTCCGGTTACTGGCCTGCCGGAACCGCCGCCTTCCACATCAACGCGGACATCGCCGCTGCGGTGGTCCGCTACCAGCATGCTGTCGATGACGAGGACTTTGAGCGCGACGCCGGGGTCGAGTTGCTCGTCGAGACGGCGCGGCTGTGGCACTCCCTCGGGCACCGCGACGCGCAGGGCGGGTTCCGGATCGATGGCGTCACCGGACCCGACGAGTACAGCGCGATCGCAGACAACAACGTCTACACGAACCTGATGGCGCGTTGCAATCTCAGAGCTGCCGCTGAGGCCGCGGAACGGCATCCCAACGTCGCCCGGTCTCTCGGCGTCGATGCCGACGAAGCCGCGTCCTGGCGTGACGCCGCCACCGCGATCGTCATTCCCTACGACGAACGTCGTGGAGTTCACTCGCAGGCCGAGCGGTTCACCGACCACGACGTCTGGGACTTCGAGGCCACGAAACCCGAGCAGTACCCACTACTGCTGCACTTCCCATACTTCGATCTGTACCGCAAACAGGTCGTCAAGCAGGCGGATCTGGTGCTGGCCCTGCATTTCTGCGGCGAATGGTTCACGCCCGAGCAGAAGCTCGCGGACTTCGACTACTACGAGCCGCTCACGGTTCGCGACTCGTCGCTATCGGCCTGCACCCAGGCGGTCGTCGCCGCCGAGGTTGGTTACCTCGGGCTCGCCTACGCCTACTACCGCGAGGCCGCGCTGATGGATCTCGACGACCTCGAGCACAACGTCCGCGACGGCCTCCACATCGCTTCGCTCGCAGGAGCATGGACAGCAGCGGTTGCGGGTTTCGGTGGGATGCGCGACGCAGGCGGCGGGCTCACCTTCAAACCGCAGCTACCCGAGGAGATAACGCGGCTCGTATTCCGGGTCAGCTTCCGCGCGTCGACCTTCGCGGTTGAGATCGAACACTCGCAAGCGACATATCGACTGCTTGCGGGCGCGCCCATCGAGGTGGCCCATTACGACAGCAGCGTCCAGCTGACCGAAGATGGTCCGGTGTCGCTGCCGATCCCCGCGATGACCCGGCGCGAGCCTCCAGCTCAGCCGGCTGGGCGGGCACCGCAACATCGAAACTGACGGCGGGCGGCGTCAGAGCGTCGGGAGCCAACCGTGCGGGCCGCGAACGTTGGTGTAGGGATGGTCCTCCTCCGCCAGCGGCAGCTCATGTGCTCCGTAGATACTCATGCGGTCGATCCTGTCGTCGTCGGCGTGGACGATGATGGCTCGCTTGTAGGGCCCGCGGCGACTGAAATCTGTCAGCTCGTAAGTTGCCGTGAGCTCGGCGATCCACACCCCCGGTTCCGGATTCCACTCGGAGGTCAGATGATGCTGCGTAGCCCGCAGCTCAGCGATGAACTCCCGTAGCTGGCTGCGGATCTGCTGATCCCCTACGGCCTCCTCTCCGAACGGCATCGTCACCACCGCCGCCGGTGCGAACTGCGACATGACTGCGTCGAGGTCTAGTGCGTCAACTGCGCGTAGAAACGCCGGGATCGGAGAATCGCTCATCGGTAAAGCCTAACCACCGACTCGCGTCTGTTCCAAGTCGAACGCCGCGTGAATCGCGTGCGTGAGCGCGCCCTCCTGGTGATCGAGTAGCCCACCGATCTGCCGGCCGAGGCTGCCAACCGGGATGGTGGTGATGTGATCGCAGGCCACGGCACTGGACCGCTCGAGCCCATTCGCAGCTCCGCAAGGGACCTCCGTCGAGAGCCCGCGGACCGTCGTCGTGATCGGCGCGACGGTGACGGTGTTCAGATGCGGACGTACGAGTTCTCGCGTGAGCACGAGCACCGGCCTGGACTTATCCAGGTGCGCGATATGGATTGGACGCATCAGCCGTCCAGGTTTACGCCGGCAGCGAACTCCGCCAGCCCCGTCAGATCAGGATCAGGTCCGGTCGCAGCGAGGACCTCCGCATCGCGAGTGGCAATGACTCTGCGGCGCTCGCGCTCGAGGGCCGTCTTCACGACGGCAGCTCTGCTCGGCTCCCTCCCGGACCCAACGAGTTGATCGACGAACTCCACCAGTTCGTCTGGCAATCGTACCGCGATCTGCGTGCTCATACCAAAAGGGTACCAGTTCGGGATGCATTAGCAACTGCCATCCCCCAGCCAGCAGTTCATCTGACATCAGCCTCACAGGAGCAGGCGAACGAGCGCGGTTGTCGCGATCGCGAGCACGAACACCACGAGCAGCGAGCGGCCGCGCCACAGGTCGCGCTGGTCTCCATCGCCTGAAACGGAGCTCCAGCGCAAGCGCGCACGTGCTGTCTCAGGACGACGACCCAAACGGCAGCGCGGCGTGCTCCTTCCACCGCCTGCCGTCGAACAGGTATACGTGGGCGCCGTCGACGGTCGCGCTGAGCGGAAGCCGCGGCTCCAGCGCCTCGGACACGCTGCCGAACAGCTCACGATGTCTCGATGTCGTCACGGTCAGATGTGGGACGACGGTCGTGTGCTCGCCGGCGTACGGCCGGATCAGCGGCCAGCGGTCGACAATTGCCCGCGTCAGCGCGATGAAGGACTCCGCGGGCTCGGGCGCCAGATACAGGACGTTGGGAAACCGGGCCGTCGCGGCGAATGTGACCCGGAAGGGCTCGAACGCAGCGCACAGTGATCGCAGCGCAGGCAGCGCGCCGGCTTCGGTGAGGTCCGCCGCGGGCAGGAACGGCACGATCGCGGTGATGTGCGGCGGGATCCCGTTCGGCTTGCGCGGTAGGTCGAAGCGCTCACGCAGGGCGGCGATCGTCTCATCCAGCGACGGGACGCGCACGACCACTGCCGACTCCCACGCAACGTCACGAACCCTGTGGGTCATCCGCCCGGTCGAACGGTGGCCGCAACGCTGGCGAGCGCCTCGGTGATCAGATCGGGCAGCTCGCGCTCCTCCGCAGCCGCGAGCCAGCGCTCGAAGGCGACCCGGAACGCCGCCATCCCCAGCTCGGCCGTCATGCTCGCCTCGGGCTCCTCGACGCCGCGGGCCCGTAGTGCCTCTGCCATCCCGGCGGTGACGTCCGCGAGCTTGATCAGCTCGCGTTCACGCAGCTCTGGGTTGGCGACGATGACGCGCTGGCGCGTGCGGGCGAACTCGCGGCCGCGGAACTCATCCAACGCAGCGCCCGCCGCCTCGACGGCAGCGGTGACAGCCTCAAGCGCTGTCAGGGAAGCGGGTGCGGCCGCCAGCGTGCCGACGAAGTTCTCGCGGAAATGCGTGCTTCCTCCGAACAGCACCTCGCGCTTGTCCGAGTAATGCCTGAAGAACGTGCGCTCAGTCAGGCCGGCGCGCTCGGCGATCTCGACCACGGTCGTCTGTTCGTAGCCGCGCTCGCTGAAGAGCTCCATCGCCGCCTGCTCGAGTCTCCCCTGCGCGTTCGGTTCCCAGCGTCCCATGGCGGCTAGGATAACAGTGATGTCAGCTACTGACATGAGCGTGTTACAGTGATGTCAGTTGCTGCCATCAAACAGATCGGAGATCTGAAATGCGAGTCTTCGTAACCGGCGGGTCAGGCCACATCGGCTCGGCCGTCATCCCAGAACTGCTCCAGGCCGGCCATCAGGTGGTGGGCCTCGCCCGTTCAGATCAGTCCGTCGCGACGATCGAGGCGGCCGGCGCCACCGCGCAGCGCGGCTCCCTCGACGACGTCGAACTCCTGCGCGAGACCGCGCGTGAAGCCGACGGTGTGATCCACCTCGCCTTCCGGCACGACTGGATGCGCAGCGGAGACTTCGCAGGGGCCGTGGCGACGGACCTTGCCGCGATCACGGCGATGGGCGAGGCGTTGGCCGGCTCAGGCGGGCCGTTGGTCGCTACCTCCGGCACGATGATGCTGGCGTTCGGGGGCATCAGCGGCCGTCCCGGCACCGAACAGGACGCGGTCGAGGGCGGTCCCCGTGTCGACGCCGAGAACCACGTCATCGCCCTGGCCGAACAGGACGTGCGCTCATCGGCCGTGCGGCTGCCGCCGCTCGTCCACAGCCACCTGGACCATCATGGCTTCGCGCCCACCCTGATCGCGATCGCCCGCGAAAAGGGCTACGCCGGCTACCTCGGTGACGGCGCCAACCGCTGGCCGGCCGGCCACACGCTCGACGCCGCCCTGCTCTACAGGCTCGCGCTCGAGTCGGCGCCGGCGGGGTCACGCCTCCACGCTGTCGATGACGACGGCGTGCCGTTCCGCGAGATTGCCGAGACCATCGGCCGCATGCTCGACCTGCCGACGCGCAGCATCGCCCAGCAGGACGCCGAGAGCTACTTCGGCTTCCTCGCCCCGTTCGTCGGGGTCGACGGCCCCGTGTCGAGCGAAATCACCCGCGCGACGCTCGGCTGGCAGCCCACGCACCCCAAGCTGATCGCGGATCTGGAGCAGGGCCACTACTTCGCACAGCCCCAGAGCTGAGGGGCGCAACGAGCGGTCGTCAGGCCTCTGGCGACCGCTCGTCGCCCAGGAAGCCGAGCACCTGGGTGATGGCCTTCGGATACCACAGCACCGACACATGCCCGAGCCGCGGATGGATCTTGACCTGGCAGTCGGGGATCAGCGCTTCCGTATCGGCCAACAGGTCGGCACCGTAGAAGCGGTCGCGGCCGCCCGCGACCAGGAGCGTCGGGGCGTCGATCACAGGCAATCCGGCCAGGTCGAACTCGTCCTCCGCTTCGATCATCGTCGCCATGTCCGCGAGGCCGTCGGGGGACACGATTCCGGGTCCGAGCAACCAACCGGCCAGCGCTGCGATCACCTCCAGCGGGCCTCGCGGCGCGAGATCGGCGCTGAACAGTGCACAAGCCTGCCGGAGAGCGCCGGCGCGCACACGGGCGGCGACGCGGCGCTGCGTCCAGCGCGCGTCGTGGCCGAGCCGGCAGCCGGTGCTGACAAGGACGAGCCGGCCGATGACGTCCGGGTGCTCGGCAGCGAGCTGCTGGGCGATGCTGCCCCCGGTCGACATCCCGAGCACATCCACCGGGCCCTCGAATCCCACGCGCAGCGCGTCTGCGTGCTCCGCGGCCACGTCTGACATCGTCGCCCCGGGTGCCATGCCGGGACGGCGGTTCATGTAGAAAACCTGTCGGCCCCGCGCCCAGAGCCTGGCCGCGGCCTCGTGACTGCCTCGCATCGGGCCGGGCGCGACACCCGCCTGCGGCTCGAGCCCAGCCAGCACCACCAACGGCGGCCCGGTGCCGACGACCAGACACGGGTAGTTGCCGAGCAGCTGCTCGCGAACCTCCATCCTCTCCCCTCCTCGGCTCAGCGGTGCTTCACGCCCGGGCGCGCGAACGGCGCGAGCGTCTGCCCCTTGACCGGTACGTCCCCGAGGGCTTCGTCGATCGCTTGAAGCACATCCGCTGACAGCTCGATCCCGGAGGCGGACGCGTTGGCGTGAACCTGTTCGGGACGCGAGGCGCCGACGATCGCGGACGCCAGCTCCGGGCGCCGCAGCACCCATGCCAGGGCGAGCTGCACCATCGTCAGGCCGAGGCCGTCGGCGATCGGCGCAAGCCGTCGCACCGCCTCGAGCGAGTGGTCGTTCATCACCAGATCCATGAAGCTGCCCATCGCGTCGCTCGACGCTCGCGAGCCCTCGGGGACCGGCTCCCCCGGCTTGTATTTGCCGGTGAGCACACCCTGCGCCAGGGGTGACCAGACGATCTGGGAGATGTCGTTGGCGGCGCACAGCGGGAAGACCTCGGCCTCGGGCGCCGGCCAGAGCATCGAGTACTGCGGCTGCGAGGAGGCGAACAGGTCCGGCCCGGCGATGTCGATCGCGGCCTGGATCTGCTCCGGGCTCCACTCGCTGAAGCCGAGGTAGCGGGCCTTCCCGTCCTCCACCACCTTCTGCAGCGCCTCGATCGTCTCCTCGATCGGGACATCGACGTCGAAGCGGTGGGCCTGGTAGAGGTCGACGTAATCGGTCTGCAGGCGCGCCAGCGAGGCATCGATCTGCTTGGCTATCTGCGCCGCCGAGAGGCCCTGGTCGATGGGGTCGTCCGACATCTGGCCGTTCACCTTGGTGGCGAGGATGTATGACTGGCGCGGGTGCTTGGAGAGGATCTCTCCCCATGCGGTCTCGGCGGCCCCGCGCCCGTAGACGTTGGCGGTGTCGAAGAAGTTGATACCTGCGTCGAACGCCGCTTCGGTGCAGGCGGCCGTCTGTTCGAACTCGATTCCGCCCGCGAAGGTGAGCCAGGCCCCGAGCGAGATCTCCGAGACCTCGAGGTCAGAGCTGCCGAGCTTGCGATATCTCATTGCCGCATTCCTTTCTTCGTACTCACGCTTTTGCCGGGACGAAGCTCATGGCGCGCTCGGCCATGGCCGTGATCGTCAGGCTTGGGTTCGCGCCGACATTGGCGGGTACCGCGGCCCCGTCACACACCAACAGGTTCTCGTAGCCGAACACATGGTGGCGGGTGTCGATCACGCCCGTGCCAGTCCCCGAGCCGATCACCGCGCCCCCGAGGATGTGCGCCGTGATTGGGATGCCGAGGACCGCCTCGGTCAG
>Ga0182024_10023745_pt1 | contig 10951 bp, 10 predicted proteins | sample P32metaG_FD_120480 | JGI IMG/M metagenome (GOLD analysis project Ga0182024, IMG submission 120480) | Permafrost microbial communities from Stordalen Mire, Sweden - P3-2 metaG (Illumina Assembly) | ecosystem: Environmental > Terrestrial > Soil > Wetlands > Permafrost | place: Sweden: Stordalen... | reverse complement strand
TTCAATACCGTCCACGGCCTGGTGAAGGCGTGATCGATCAGCGTGATTTCGTCGTGCAGCTGCTGTGGATCAGCTTTGTCGAGGTAGATGCGCTCCTTGACGATGGACTGATTGTCGACATGGGTCGGCAGGCCGGTCGCGTCCAGGGCCCGCGGCCCCTTGAGGTACCGGGTCTCGACCTCGAGCACGTCGAAGTGGCCGCTGCCGGCGGTATCCAGCCATTGGCCGATCGAATAGCCCTGAAAGGTCGGCTCGACCTCATCCGGCCAGCTGCGCCCATCCGTGTAAATCCGCCGATGGACCGGCACGTTGTGCTCGACCATGACATACGTGACCTCCGGCAGCACGACGATTTCCATTGAATTGTAACCGTTCATCGTCGCCGGCATCCCGGGAGGCAGGCAGCGTGCGCCGGAATTCCAGTTGCCCTGACCGCCATTGTCCTGGTCCGCGATGCTCGCTTTCAGGATCGCCTCATATTCCGGCGTGAGCGGCGCCTCCTGCCCAGTGCCCCAGGCTTTGGTCGGATCGAATGAGATCTGGCCTCCGGCATGAAGATTGACCCGCAGCCACTGACCGCGCAAATCCGGATATTTGCTGTCATCGAAGGCCCGAGCGCAGCCCAATGACAGGCAAATCGAAACCGCGAGCGTGAGTGTGCCGGTCGACAGTCGGTACCGCATGGCTTTGCTCCCCTGGTCACTTCTGCGTTCGATTGAAGTACCGCAAGTCCGGCGGCGGCTGGTCTTTCTTCGCCGGCATCAAGAGGCCGTCGGCGCTCAGCATATAACCCTGCCTGCCGATCTCCACATGAGGATTGTTCTCGGCACAGATGCTTTCGTGCCAGACCGGATGTTGCACAAGGCGGTATTTCTTGGTCGCCGTCCAGGGACGCGTCAATGCATGGTCGATTGTCGTTATCTCGTCGTAGAGGGTGTTCGGATCGGCCTTGTCCTGGAAGATCCGCTCCTTGATGATGCTTTGATTGTCTGCATGAAGCGGGAGGCCGGTATTGTCGTAGGAGCGCGGCCCCTTGAACCCGCGGGTCTCGACTTCAAGCACATTGTACCGGCCGGTGCCGCCCTCATCGATCCATTTGCCGATCGAATAGCCCGCGAAGGTCGGCGCGATATCTTCCGGCCAGTCGCGGCCATCGGTAAAGATGCGGCGAAAGTCGTAGATATGCTCCATCAATATGTGGGTGGCGTCCGGCGTGATCACGAACTCAGCCCCCTCATAATCGTTCATGATGCGCGGCATGCCGGGCGCGATACACGTGTAGGTCGGATCGCCGCCTTGTCCCCCGGCGGCCTGATCGGCCAGGCTCGCCTCCAAAATCGCCTGATATTCGGGGGTCAGTGGAGCCTGCTGGCCGCGACCCGCGGGCTTGCTCGGGTCGTATCGCGGAATGCCGGTGTCGGTTCGAAGCCATTGGCCCTTCCAGTCGGGATACTTGGCTTCGTCAAATGCCCGGGCGCCGGCCAATGAAAAGCATAGCGAAACCACAAGCACGACTGCGGCGATCGACATTCGGTACGGCAAGACTTTTCTCCTTTGGTCACTTTGCATTCGGTTGAAGTACCGCTTGCATTCGATTGGAGTACCGCAAATTGACGGGGGGCTGGTGCGTCTTGGCCGGCGCCAGGTGGTGGCGCCCGCGCCCGACCTGTGGAGCTCCTTACCGATTTCGGGATGATTATTGTTCTCCGCGTATTACCGCGCAAGTCTGCCCTGCCCCCGGCCCTTACCGGGCGCCGCACCGTCTTGCCGCTCCAGCCGGAAAAGGACATTCTGGCACAAGCAGCGGGAGATCGAGCCATGGCAACCGAAAAGGCGGACGTGGTCATCGTCGGCGTGGGCGCGGCGGGCGCGATCCTCGCGGCCGAGCTCGGCAAGGCAGGCATGAAAGTGATCGGTTTGGAGCGTGGGCCGCGGCTCAAGACCGCCGACTTCGAGCCCCATGACGAGCTGCGCTACTTTCAGCGCCAGGACCTGCGCCCCGACGTCAAGCGCCAGCCGGTGACCTGGCGCGCCAACCCCAATGGGCGCGCGCGGCCGCTGCCGACGCTGAGCTACGGCAACCAGGCCGGCGGCGGCACCGTCCATTACGGCTCGCTGTCGTGGCGCTTTCACGAGGACGATTTCCGCGCCCGCTCGGCGACGATCGAGCGCTACGGCGCCGCCGCGATCCCGGACGATTCCTCGCTGATCGACTGGCCGCTGCGCTACGCGGACCTCGAGCCGTTCTACGACCGCGCCGAATACGATCTCGGCGTGTCGGGCAAGGCCGGCAATCTGCAAGGCAAGACGATCGCGGGCGGCAACGTGTTCGAAGCGCCGCGCTCCCGCGACTATCCGCTGCCGCCGCTGCAGGCGGATCAATCGGGCATCGTGTTCGAGGACGCCGCCCGCAAGCTCGGCTACCATCCGTTCCCTTCGCCACGCGCCATCATCTCGCAGGCCTATCGGGGCCGGCCGGGCTGCACCTATTGCGGCTTCTGCCAGGCCTTCGGCTGCCATGTGGGAGCGAAATCGAGCACGCTGGTGACCAAGCTGCCCGAAGCCGACGCGACCGGCAATTTCAAGCTCGTCACCGGCGCCATGTGCCACCGTGTCAACAGCGACAATAGCGGGCGCGCCACCGGCGTGTCGTATTACGGCCCGGACGGATCGGACAACACGATCGAGGCCGACCTCGTCGTCCTCACCACCTTCATCTACGACAATACGCGCCTGCTGCTCCTGTCCAGGACCGACAAGTTTCCCGACGGCCTCGCCAATTCCAGCGGCCACCTGGGCAAGCACATCATGACCCATATCCGCGCGCGGGTGCTGGTGGCGTTCGACGACCGGCACATCAACATCTACATGGGTCCGAGCGCGCAGAAGCACAGCATCGACGATTTCAACGCCGACAACTTCGATCATGCGGACCTGGGCTTCATCCGCGGCGCGCAGATCTCGGTCGGCCCGGTCGCGCTCGAGGGCGGCCCGCTCGGCGCCGTCACCATGAACCCGCCCCCCGGCATTCCGCGCTGGGGCGCCAAATATCGCGATTTCTTCGCCAAGTATTTCACCCGCCACGCCGCCATCGCGGCGCAGATCGAGGACCTGCCCTACCCGTACCAGACCATCGACCTCGATCCCGAAGTGCACGATGCCTGGGGCCTGCCGGCGCCGCGCATGACCTATGACTGGCGACGGCCCAACGAGCTCAAGCGCACCGAGTTCATGGCGCGCAAGATGGAGGAGATCGGCCACGCGACCGGCGCTGCCCACGTCTGGCGCACGCCCGACACGCCGGGTGCGCCGGGCGGCCATCATGAGGGCGGCACCCGCATGGGCAGCGATCCCAAGACCTCGGTGGTGAACCGCTATGGGCAGAGTTGGGACGTCTCGAACCTGTTCGTGATCGGCAGCTCGACCTTCCCGTCCATGAGCGGATTCAATCCGACGCTCACCATCGAGGCGCTCGCCTATATGAGCGCCGATGCGATCGTGAATCGATACAAGAAGAGCCCCGGCCCGCTGCTCTAGTGTCCCCCCTTGTTCCCGCCTCGAGCCGGGACCCTCCGCAGATGGATAGCCTCGGCTGCGGCGTCGTTGTCCTGCGCCTCGTGCTCTTGCGCCAATATGAAATAGAGAGTTTCCCGAATCACCCTACCTGACTCGACCTCGATGCGCTCCTCTATGGCGCGAATGACGTCGATACCCTGCCGCGTCCGATAGAGGCGGTCACGCCATCTAAAAAGTTCATCGGTTACTTCTTGATAGTCCATGCTTAGCCTTGAGGCTGCCTCGATTCGCTTTCAACCAAATACCAAACCACGGACAGGGAAGCACCTAGTCGGGTAGCTTTACCTCGCTGCGTCGCCACAAGGACAAATCCCCCTGCGCCTGCAGCTGCCCGCCCTCGACCAGCACACAGATACGCCATGCAATATCATGGCAGTTGATGCCGACCCCACGGTGCCTGCACTCGTCGAGGACCTTTGAGATGATCATCGCCACCTTTCGCCATTGCACCTTGGCAAATGATAGAATGATCTCGTCGAGATGCTGATGAGACTGGGCACTCATGAGCTGAACCTTCCTTGCATTGGGAGCTTAGACTCCGACCTTAGAATTCGCAATGAGCAGGACTAGCGATTGACGGGATTTCCGCCGCACCGTTCGCTTACATGACCCCGCGCGCAGTCCTCAACGTTTCGATATCCTCCAGTGAGACCTCTTGGCGGATTTGGTTGTGCGAGCCATTGTGCGCATTTTTGTCGTGCATCGTCCCACTCCTCCTTGCACCCCGGCGCATCGGGGTCTCCAAGACTTTGACGCGAGCGAAAATGGTTGATGAGACCCTGCATGCCTTGATGAATTGGTCCGCCCACGGTTCCCAGCCCGATCCAGGCCCCAGGGGAATCCACGCTGGCCTCGTCGTGGCCTGGTTACTGACGGGCACCACCAACCTTGAAGGCGACTGTTGCTGGAAGGCGGAGGGACCTGGCCAATAGGCGGGTCGGGAGGCGGCGGAATCGCCAGAGCCGGTTTGAGCTCTGTTCTGCGGGGACCAGGGCGGTGATGCCACCGAGGAGAGCCGCGGTCCGTTGGCGAGAAAGCCGGTGCTCGACGCACGATAAGGTCCGTTAAGGACGGGCCGTTGGGCGGGCACGATCCAATCAGCCGGATAGCCATCCTGTTCTATCCAATCGTTAGGATAGCCATCGGACTCGATTGAGCCATAAGGGACGGAACCAATGGCGGCACCCTTTGCAGGCGCGATCTTGTTATTGATGTTCCGAGCGGGGCTTGCACTGGCGGGTACGATCCAATCGCTCGGACAGCCGTCCGGCTCGATCCAGTCGTTGGGATAGCCATCTGAATCGATCGAGCCATACGGGACGGACCCACTGGTGGCAGCGTTTGCAGGGACGATCTCGTTATCGTTGCCCTGCGAGGCAGAGCCCTCCCTGGCAGGTACGATCCAGTCGTTGGGATAGCCATCTGATTCCAAGTCCTGAGAGGCTGCGGAATTGTCGGCTGGCGGGCCCGGCGGCGTGGCAGGATGCACGGTGATGCGCAGGGGCGGGCCCATCTGCCACCAAGGTTGCGCATCATCGGTGTCGAAAGCGGAATCGAGCGGCATTGGGAGCCTGCCTTTCCTGGTCACGAAAAAGGCTCCCCAGAGGGAGCCTTTGCTAGGTCGGCCAATAGATGGATGCGTCCCACCATCGCTGCGGTGCGGCGGTAGCCGAGACGGTCGGCGTCAGAGCGGATTAGTCCAGTTGGCGGACGAAACTGTTCCCTGCGGTCTTCGTGGATTGTAGCTGTGTATCCACCAGCACGCGGCGAGAGTTACGCGCCGCGTTAACGCTGACTGGGTGAACCGTCCATCAATGACGCTGGACTAATCCAGCCTTGTCGTCAAAAAACAAAAAAGTCCGGCGCGGTTTTCCGGGCCGGACACAATTTCGGAGTGTCAATTTCACGAATAACATGATTCGTGGTATCACGTCAACGTCGCAGGTGAAAACCTTTTCAGCGAGGCGCTTGTTCATTCCTGCACATAGTGCGGCAGACTAGCAAGACCATCGGCTGGAAGCACATTTGCGGTCATGCCTCGCATGAAGAGGCCGGGCCGCTGCGCGGGTGGTCCTGGAGGCCTCAATTGGCCCCGCGGCACCGCGACAACTTAGCCTACCCCGAACAATCCCCGGCGAGTTGACCCCCACAAGCCTGTGTGTGTCCTGGTAAAGCGGGATCCGACCTCGGTTTTCGGGAGGGTGCGTCCGCCGGCCGGTCTGCTATCCTGACCCTTCGGAATGCAGCCCCGCCTGGTTGCCGGTTCCGAAATCCGCCACAAGAGCGGCTGGAAGGAGGAGAAAATCATGACCTGGTGGCCGGGCTGGAACTCGATCGAGGGTGCCGCCAAATGGGGGGACATCTTCTTTTGGACCGGATTCGCCCTACTGGTCCTGCTGGCGGGGTGCGAAATCCTTTCCAAGGTTTACAGCTGGCGCAAGGATACCCTGATCGCGATGCGCGATGATTTGATCGCCGTCGCGCAGGACGCGCGGACCAAGCAGGCGGACCAGAACCGCCCCGAGGCGCTGGCCGGCCATGACCTGGAAATCGCGGCCCCCCGCCTTCCGGCGGGCGAGGATGACAAGGCGGGGCCGGTTCCGCAACCGCAACCGCAACCGCAAATACAGCCACAAGAGCCACAGAGCGCCCCTGAAACGGGACCGATTGCGCGCACACCCGAACAGGTCGCCCGTCTCCCCGAACGATCTCCCCGCGGCCTGACCGAGGCGCAAAAGAAGATCATCGTCGGCCTGTTGTCGCAGTTTCGCGGCCAGAAATTTTCCGTCGTCTGCATCGCAGGCGACCAGGAAGGCAAGAGCATAGGCGAGGAGATCGTGAACGTCCTGCGCGCCGCCGGGTGGGACTTTCCCGAAGGCGGCGTTGGCGAAGCCACTTACAGCAAGGAGCCGATCGGTCTCTCGCTGATGGTCAATGCCGGACAGATCATGACACCGAGCGTGCTTCGGCCGGTGGCGATGCTGGTCAAAGCCCTGGCGGATGCCGGGCTCATGCAACGCAACGGGGCCCTCGCCGATCCCAACGTCCCGCGTGATCGCATCGAGGTCCGCATCGGCCGGAACCGGAACCCGACGTGACCCCGAGCCAGCCCGTTGCCCCTGAGCGGTCTTGCGGCACGTGCACCGAATGCTGCCGGATGATGGCCGTGCCCGAGCTCTACAAGCTGGCATGGAGCCCCTGCCCCAACTGCGCTGCCGGCGTCGGCTGCAAGGTCTATGCCGACCGCCCGCAGTCTTGCCGTGACTTCCACTGCGGCTGGCTCTTGGCTCCCTATATGGGACCGGAGCTCAAGCCGGAGCAATGCCACGTCGTGTTCTTTCAACCGGACCGGCAAACCATCGTCGCCAACTGCGACCCTGACCGACCCGATGCCTGGCGCGCCCCCCATGTGATCGACATGCTGCACATGATGGCGAGGAATTTCGCCGATCGGGTCGTATTGGTGCGGGTGGAGAATCGCTTCTGGCGCATCATGGAAGACTCCATTCTGCCAATTACCAGCTGAGCGGCGGGAGCTTTCTTTGCTCCTTCAAAGTGTCATACGAATCAGATACGTTTTTGCTGCATGGCGGCTCGTAGATGGTGAATCGATGAGCAGGGGGACGCATCCGAAACCAACGGATCGCGATCCATCGCCCTCCGCGTCGCCTGCTTCCGAAGTCCTTCCGTATCTTCCAGTCCGGTCGCAGGGCGCTCCGCAGCCCCCTGGGGCCGGCTATTCCCGTAGGTTCAGCAAGAGGAGTCTGCCCTTGGGTAAACAATTTGCTAAGAAGAGACGCAAAAACGCTCGCTCGATCGCGACCGCCGAGATCATCGAGTTTCAGGGGTCCAAGTTCGAGGCCGAGCGCCTCCCTCCCCCAATAAAGGCGCTCAATCCGACGCAGGGTGACTACCTCGATGCTCTCGCGACCAGCCCGCAGGTGGTGGTGCTGGGGCCCGCCGGCACCGGCAAGACCTGGATCGCCGCCACCCATGCGGCCGACCTCTATCGCAGCCGGCGCATCTCCAAGATCATTCTCACCCGCCCCAATGTGCCCTGCGGGCGCTCGCTCGGATACTTTCCGGGATCGCTCGAAGACAAATTCGCGCCTTGGGTCGCCCCCGTGGTCGAGGCCATCAAGGATCGGATCGGCGCGCCTGCCTTCGAGATCGCGCTCAAGCGCGGCCATTTCGAGATGGTGCCGTTTCAAGTCATGCGCGGCAGATCATGGAAGAACGCCTTCGTGCTGCTCGACGAGGCTCAGAACACCACGCCCGCCGAGATCAAGATGTTTCTCACCCGGGTGGGCGAAGACTGCACGGTGGTCATCAACGGCGACGTAAGCCAATGCGATCTCGATGAAACCTCCGGTCTGCATACGGTCCTGCACCTGATCAAATCGCAGAAGCTGCCGGTCCCGGTGATCGAGTTCACCGTGGCGGACATCGTCCGTTCCGGCCTCTGCGCCATGTGGGTGCGCGCCTTCGCCGGCGCGCGGCTTTGAGGCGGGCCTGAGAAACACCATCTGCGCGTAGGGGCGACCCTTGTGGCCGCCCTTCGTGCCGACCGGCCCCGTTGCGGGCGCCCACAAGGGGGCCCCTACAAATCACCTTCACATCACGTGCGGGTGCGGGCGCCCACAAGGGGCGCCAGCGCTACACTGGGTCTCCGGGATCGAACGCTATCAACGGATCACGGCACGTTGGCGCTTGCCTCCGCGGCGAGCTTCCTGATCTCGCTCGGCGTCTTGCTGAGACCGGCAACCAGCTCGTCGATCTCGGCGCCCGACACCGGCCGTACCTCCAGATCGAGCTGCTGCGCCTCGGCCAGGAAATCCTTGTCCTTCATGGTAGCGTCGAAGGCAGCGCGCAATGCGCGCAGCCGTTCCTCCGGAATGCCCGGGGGCGCGGCGAATGGGCGCGCCAGGGTCTGGCGCGAGAAGATCAGCTTGAGGACCGCCGCTTTGGTCGGATCCGTGGTCAGGGTCGTGATCAGCGGCACATTCGGAAGGTCTTCATGCGGCGTCAGCCCGAGTTGAACAGGCACCGCGATCTCCTTGGAATCGTACAATTGCTTGCTGCGGCTTTTCAACGAGCTCCACGACCAGCCGCAAAGCCCGCCCAGCTCGCCGCGCTCGACCGCCAGCAGGACATCGGCCGTGCCGGGATAGCCGGTGATCAGCTTGAGCTTCGCGCTGAAGATGCTGCGCAGCACGTTCGCATAGACCCCGAGATCGTCGGCCGTGCCTGAGCTGCCGACCGTGGTGGGCTTGGTCAGCATGTCGTCCCAGGTCTGGATGCCGGATCGGCGGCTGAAGCCGCAAACGCTCACCTCATTGGTGACGCTGCCGAGCCAGCCGAAGTTCTGCGCTTCGAACTGTCCCTGGTTGGCACCCAAGAGCGTGTCGACGATGATGCCGCGCGAAAACGTGCCGATGACGGTGCCGTCCTTGGCGGCCGCGTTGTACAGGTAGCTGGCCGCGCGCACGCTCCCGGCCCCGGCCATGTTCTGCGGCACCAAAGTCGGATTTCCCGGGATGAGCCGGCCCATATGGCGCGCCACGGCCCGTCCATAGAGGTCATATCCGCCACCGGGGCCGAAGCCGATCAGGAGCTGCATCGTCTTGCCCTTATAGAAGGCTTCGACCGAATCCGCCGCGAAGCCGGGGCTCGTGCCGCCGAGCCCGGCCAGGAACACCATGATCGTCAGAACCCGCAGCGGCCGGACGCTGATGACATTCATCCGCATCGGCCGCCTTGCCCACATCCGTTCCATGTCTCGTCTCCCCGGCACCGATATCCCTGGTTGTCGCAGCCGCGACGCGCGTCCATCCTGATTGCTTTGTTACCGTACGCACGGAAACGTCAGGGGCGACGGCTGGACATCCGTTCTGCTTCGATGATAGTGAACGCCATCCAATAATGGCGCAAGTGGACAAGGCTCACGGCGTGCGTGGGACCGATGAGGCCGCTGTCAGGCGATCACTTCCCGCATTCGTCATCCGCTTCCGCCGCCCGACGCATCAACTCTCGAACGGGATCTCAAATGACCACCAGGATCGAACTGACGCTTGCATGCGGCGACTACGAAATCATGCGCGCCCTCAAGGAAGGCACCGTTCGACCCGATGGGATCGATCTCAAGGTCCTCACCGCCATGGATTCGCCGACGCGCCATTGGCGATTTCTCCGCAATCACGACTTCGACATGGCGGAAGTCTCGTGCTCGTCCTACATCGCGGCGCGCGACCGCGGCTTGCCGTTCCGGGCGCTCCCGGTTTTCCCGCACCGGCGCTTCCGGCACGGTTTCGCCTACATCAACACCGGCAAGGGCATCAAGAAGCCGACCGATCTGATCGGCCGCAAGGTCGGCGTCAAATTCTTTCTCATCAGCGCGGCGCTTTGGATGCGCGGCATCCTGGAGCACGAATACGGAGTTCCCTTCAAGTCGATCAAGTGGTTCACCGAGCTCGACGAGGACGTCGATCTGGCATTGCCGCCCGATGTGAGCATTACGCGCGTCCCGGCTTCCAAATCGATCGTCGGAATGCTGGTCGACGGCGAGCTCGATGCGGTGCTCCACGCCGACCTGATCAAGCCGATACGCGAGAACGATCCGCGGGTCGGTCGGCTGTTTCCCGACTACAAGACCGAGGAGATGGCCTACTACAAGAAGACCGGCGTGTTTCCGATCATGCACACGCTGGGGATCAAGCAGGAGATCGTCGAGAAATACCCCTGGGTCCCCATCAACATGTTTCAAGCGCTCAACGAATCCAAGGCCGCCGCGATGGCGCGCATGGAGAACCCGCGCATCGTGCCGCTGGTGTGGTATCGCGAGGCCTGGGAGGAGCAAGAGGGCATGTTCGGCCCCGATCCATGGGAATACGGGCTGACCGAACGCAACCTGAAAACCCTGGAAACGCTGGTGGGCTATTCCCACGAGCAAGGCCTGATCAAGCGCAAGATGCCGATGGAGGAACTCTTCTTGAACGTATCGCAGGGCGCCCGCCGCGGCGATGAATTCACGTTCTAGCGGATTTCAAGAGAGCCCCGCCTTCGCCAAGGCGGGGCTGCGGCCGGGTCTTTCGGCTCGAGGAAACTTTGGCCGCCCAGTTGCGTTCACCTGCATGGCCTCGATATCCTGCCGTGCACATGAGGAGGGATGCATGACCAAGGTCACCTACGAGATCGTCGAGCATGACGGCGGCTGGGCCTACCGGGTCGATGGAGTATTCTCCGAAACGTTCCCAACCCACGATCTGGCCCGCAAAGCGGCGGAGCGTGCCGCCAGAGAACAGGTGGTCCCGGGAGCGACGACCGGCATTTCCTACGAGGACCAGAGCGGCCATTGGCACGACGAAGTTGCCGCCGG
>Ga0182024_10023744_pt1 | contig 10952 bp, 8 predicted proteins | sample P32metaG_FD_120480 | JGI IMG/M metagenome (GOLD analysis project Ga0182024, IMG submission 120480) | Permafrost microbial communities from Stordalen Mire, Sweden - P3-2 metaG (Illumina Assembly) | ecosystem: Environmental > Terrestrial > Soil > Wetlands > Permafrost | place: Sweden: Stordalen... | reverse complement strand
GGAGCATGGCGGCGTCGGCGGCGTGGTGCGATCGGTGTTGTTGGAAAGCCTGCTCGCCACCTTGTTCGCGCCGGTGGCGATGCTGGCGCATAGCTGGTTTCTGCTCAACATCCTGGTCGGCCGCGCGACCGGCTGGACCACGCAAGCGCGCAGCGACCGCGCGCTGCCGTTCTGGTTCGTGGTGAAGAATTTCTGGGCGCACACCCTGATCGGCGTGGTGGTCACCGTTGCACTCTATCGCTTCGCGCCGCAAAGCCTGCCCTGGTTTCTGCCTTTGCTGACGGGGCTGATCCTGGCCATTCCGCTGGTGGAAATCACCTCCAGCTTGCGCCTTGGCGAAGCGCTGGCGCGGGCGCGCACCTTCCTGGTGCCCAGCGAAACGACTGTCATTCCTGTCCTGACGCGCGCGCAGCAATTGCTGACCCGGCGCGAGGCCGTGAGCGACGCATCCGACTATCGCCATCTGGTTCTGAGCGACCCGGCGGTGATGGCGCTGCATCTTAGGCTGCTGAAGGAAGCTCCGCCTTTGCTGGAAATGCCGCGCGAGCAATTGGCCGTGCTAGCCGAGGCGGCGCGCCGGCGCGAGACGGGCTCTTTCACCCGCCAGGATTGGGTCGCGTTGCTATCCGATCCTGAGAGTCTGGAAGCGATGCACCCTTAAACCGTTGCGCGCTTCTTTCCTTCTCTATCCAGCGCCTGGAAATCTTCGTCGCTGAGAATGATGTCGGCCGCGGCGACATTCTCTTCCAGATGCTTGACCTTGCCGGTGCCGGGAATGGGCAGCATCACGGGGCTGCGCTTCAGCACCCAGGCCAGCGCGATCTGCGCGGGCGTCGCCTTGTGTTTCTTGGCGATGCCATCCAGCAGCGAGCCCGGCTTCGCCAGATCGCCCGCCGCCAGCGGAAACCAAGGAATGAATCCGATATTGTGCTTCTCGCAATAATCGAGCACATCCTCGCTGCCGCGCGTCACCAGATTATACTGGTTCTGCACCGTCACGACCGGGAAGACTTTGCGGGCGGCTTCGATTTCCTCGACTGACACTTCGCTCAAACCGGCTTGCGCGATCACGCCGTCATCCAGCAAGGATTTGATGGCGGCAAACTGCTCGCCGCGAGGCACGTCCGGATCGATACGATGCAATTGCCACAGCGCGATCGTGTCTACATTCAACCGCTCGCGGCTTTTTTTGGCGGCGCTGACCAGATAGTCGGGGTCGCCCTTGGGGCCCCACTGATTGGGACCAGAGCGGGTGAGGCCGCCCTTGGTGGCGATCAAAAGCCCGTCATAGGGATAGAGCGCCTCGCGCAGCAGATCTTCCGAAATATCCGGACCATAGGCGTCGGCGGTATCGATGAAATCGACACCGAGTTCCGGCACGCGCCGCAAGGTCGCCATCGCTTCCGCCTTGTTCTTGGGCGGCCCCCAGACCCCGTCTCCGACGGTGCGCATGGCGCCGAAGCCCAGGCGATGAATTTTCGCCTTGCCGCCAATCGAGAAGGTTCCTGATTTTTCTGCGCTGACCATGGGGTTATTCCTTTCGATGGAATCGAACGTGGGGAATGATCCTGAAATAGGCGGCCGGGGCGGCCGGTTCCAGTGCCTCGAAAAAGAAAACGGCCCCGAAGCGGGGCCGTTTCCCTTTGTTTTCGAATGATGACTTAGCTGTCCGGTAAAGTATAACAAATGTACTCGCCGGAATAATCGCCGCCCGACACCGCGACGATGATGTATTGCTTGCCATTGACCATGTAGGTCATGGGCGAGCCCGACTGCGCTGCGGGCATCAACACATTGCCCACTTCCTTGCCGGTGGCCTGGTCATAGGCACGCAGCGGAGCGCCGCGCGGATGATCCGGCGTGGTGGTAACCTGGCCATCGCCGGCGATCACCAGCGACTTGGTCACCAGGGTGCCGATATTGAAGCCCGCCTGACCGGTCCTGGGCACATTGATGCCCTTGAGCGCCGGATTGTTGCGGATGTTGTCGGGCGTGTCGCCATGCGCGACCTGCCAGACGATATCGCCCTTATCCAGATTGATGGCGCTGATCGTCGCGTAAGGCGGTTTCAACAAAGGCAATCCCTGAACCGAGACGGTGCGGAAACCACCGCCGCCGCCACCAGCGGCAGGACGCGCCGGCCGCTTGACCGCAGGCGCCGCATCCGCACCGGCATCGGCGCCGGCCGCATTGACCATCACGATGCGTTGGCCGGCCAAGCCCTCCACATAGGGAAGATCAGTCATGCCCGGAGGCGGAGGCACCAAGCCGGTCAACGACATGCAGTCATTGCAGCCATAGACATAGACCGTGTGGTTTTCCGGATTGAAGGAGCCGCCCGGCCAGTTGGTGCCCCCATTGGCCGCGCCCACCATGATGGTGGCGATGGGGCCGTTGGGATTGGAGACAACCGGAGGCGTGTAGATGGGACCGATCTTGTATTTCTTGATCGCTTCCAGCGCCTCGGCATGCATGGCAGGCGTGAAATCGATCAAGTCATCGGTGGTCACGCCGGTCCGCGTGTACGCGGCGGGCTTGGTGGGAATGGGTTGCGTCGGTGCGTACCATTCGCCCGGCGCCGTGCCCTTTTCCACTTTGCGTTCCGGGATCGGCCAGACCGGCTTGCCGGTGATGCGATCGAACACATAAAGCATGCCCATCTTGGTGGGACTGGCCACCGCCTTGATCGGCTTGCCGCCCACATTGATGTCCATCAAGAGCGGCGCCGACGACATGTCAAAGTCCCAGATCTCGTGATGGATGAGCTGGAAATACCATTTCACTTTGCCGGTATTAAGATCCAAGGCGACCAGGCTGTCGCCATAAAGGCCATTGCCGGGACGTTTGCCGCCATAGAAGTCCGAGGTCGGCTGCTCGACCGGGATATATGCCAGACCGGCGACCGGATCGGCGGTCATCTCGGTCCACACACCGGTATTGCCGGTATAGGTGTTGGAATTGTCCAGCCAGGTCTCGGCGCCAGGTTCGCCCTTTTGCGGGATGGTATGGAATTCCCAGATCTTCTTGCCGGTACGCACATCATAGGCGCGGGCAGAACCTTTGTTGTTCTTGAAGCTGGCGGGCGTGAAACCTTCACGGAACGCCGAACCGATAAGAACCTTGTCGCCCACGACCGTCGGGGCCGACTGCCAGCCGATTTCGCCGGTGGTCAGATCGGGCTCAATCTTCTGGTCGTCGTCGGCTTTGAGGTCCACCGCGCCATTGGTGCCGAAAGACGGAACGCGCATGCCGGTCTTGGCGTCCAGGCAGATCAGCTGATAGCCCGGGGTCGTATAGAGAATGCGCGCTTCCCTGCCGTCGCTCCAATAGACCGGACCGCGGCCGGAGAGCTGGCGCGGCGCGGCGGCGCCACGCGCGCCTTCCTTCTCGCCATGCACCCAGAGCAACTCGCCCGTCACAGCGTCGAGCGCGATCACGCCGCGCCGCGAACCGGCGGTGGCATAGACCACACCGTTCACTTCCAGCGGGGTGCCTTCCAGCTTGAATTCGGGACGATTGCCGACATTGTCGGTCTTGAAGCGCCACGCCACTTCCAGATTGGAGAAGTTCGACGCGTTGATCTGGTCCAGCGGCTTGAATTTGCTGCCGCTGATGTCGCCCAGATAGACGGGCCAATCGACATTCTGGCCGCCGGTTTGTGCTGCGGCCGATCCCGCAAGCAGCACGGCCATCAGGCCCGCGCCCAGCATGTATTTCATTTTTCTCTTAGACATGACTCCCCCTTGGAAAAACCGACTTGTGTGTGTTTTGCGTTTTTCGCGTTGCGCTCGTGAAACGCGTGTGCATCTAGCGGCGCAATGTCATCGTGAATAGCAAAGCTGTAAAGACAACAATCTTAACATTGCGCCGCACCATCTCGCGGCGGCGAGTTGAGGTTTTTTATTTACATGAAGATGGCCTCTAAGCCATTGATCGAAAATGGGTAAATCTGGCTCTTCAAACCGGACTTTTGGCCTTGCGCGAAAGCGCCGCAGCTTCCTCGTTCCGCATGACGGCGGCCCCGGCTTAGTATCGCCCATCACCAGGGGGAAGCGAATCGTGGAGCAAATGGATCGAGACCCGCATGCCGTGAGCCGCCGGTCGCTGTTGAAACTGATCGGCACCACGGCGGGCAGCGGCGTGATGTACGACATGATGGTGGCCATGGGCTATGCCGGCACCTCGGACTTCACCGGCCCCATCAAATTGTCGGGCGACGTCAAGGGCGCCTCGGTGCTGGTGCTGGGCGCGGGGCTGTCGGGCATGACCGCGGCCTATGAATTGCGCAAGGCCGGCTACAAGGTGCAGATGCTGGAATATAACGACCGGCCTGGCGGGCGGAACTGGTCGCTCTATGGTGGCGACAGCTATACCGAGATGGGCGGCGTCACCCAGCATATCGAATTCGACAAGGGTCTCTATTTCAATCCCGGTCCCTGGCGCATCCCCTATCATCATCGCGGCCTGCTCTATTATTGCAAGCAGTTGAACGTGCCGCTCGATTCCTTTGTGATGGTCAACTACAACGCCTATGTCCATTCGACCAAAGCGTTCAACGGCAAGCCGCAGCGTTATCGCCAGATCGCGGCGGATTTTGACGGCTATATCGGCGAGCTTCTCGCCAAGGCCACATCCCAAGACAAGCTCAGCGGCGCCATCACCAAAGACGAGAAGGACGGCCTTTTGCAGGTGCTGCGTTTCTGGGGGGCGCTGGACAAGAATTACGAATATAAAAAAAGCGAAGCCGCCAGCAATATGCGGGGCTACGATGTCGAGCCGGGCGGCGGCCTCAGTCCGCTGCCGGTCGATTCCGACCCGTTGCCGATGAAGGAGTTGTTCGGCTCCAGCATGTGGTTCTCGGCGATCGCCGGAAAAATCTATGAATTCCAGACCCCCTTATTCCAGGCCACCGGCGGCATGGGCATGATCGGCCGGGCGTTCGGCCGTTCGCTGGGCGATATGATCAAGTACAATTGCAAAGTGATCGACATCAAGCAGGACGCCAAAGGCGTCACTGCCACTTACGTCGATTCCAAGAAGGGTGGGGCGGCGCAGACCGCCCATGCCAATTGGTGCGTCTGCACGATTCCCGCCTCGATCCTGGGACAGATTCCGATGCAGGTGAGCGCGCCGATGAAGAACGCGATCAATTCACTGTCTTATGATTCCGCCTTCAAAGTGGGATTGGAATTCAAGCGCCGCTTCTGGGAGGAAGACGACGATATCTATGGCGGCATCACCTATACCGACCAGCCCATCGCCAATATCAGCTATCCCTCGAATGACTATCATCGGCAGGGCGGCGGCGTGTTGTTGGGCGGCTATATCTTCGGCGACAGTCCCGCGACCTTCAAATTCTCCGCGCTTTCAGCGCAGGATCAGATCAAGGCGGCGCTGGAACAAGGCGCCAAGATCCATCCGCAATATCCAAAAGAGTTCAAAAGCGGCGTAGGCGTGGCCTGGCATCGCGTGCCATGGACCCTGGGCTGCTCGGGCAGCTGGAGCGACGAGAACCGCGCCAAGAATTACAACAATATGTGCGCGATCGATGGACGCATTGTGCTGGCGGGCGAGCATTGCTCGCGGCTGCCGGCCTGGCAGGAAGGCGCGGTACTCTCAGCGCTGGATGCGATCGGCCGCCTGCACAAACGCGTCCTGGCAGCCTAAGCACTCAGACCCGGCGCGCAGAATTTTGTCCGCTGGCTAGGAGCGACGCGGAGCGGGCGAATGCCCGTGAGCACGCGCGACAACGCCAGCGGGCAAAAGGCAAGCGCCCTATTTCTTGACGTAGCGGATGACGGCTTTGGGCCCTACTTCGGCGCCATAGATCACGCCATTGGTGTCGACCCAGAGCCCTTCGGCAGCGCTGGTATCGGGATCGGCATGGCCCATGTCGGGGTCGGGAATAAAATACCCCACCTCACCCGTCTTGGCATTGCCGACCCGCATGCCCCGCTCGAACTGGGGATTATAGCCATAGCCCTTTTTGCCGGTGGATTCGGAGTCGGTGACGTAGAGCACGTCATGGGCGTCGATAAAGATGCCGCTGGGACGGCTGAATTGGGACCAAGACGCGATGAATTTGCCATTCTGGTCGAAAATCTGCACCCGGTTGTTACCCCGGTCGGCCACGAACAGCCGCCCCTCGCTGTCCATCGCCAGCGCGTGCGGCATCTCGAATTGGCCGGGGCCGCTGCCATGCCCCCCCCATTGCAGGATGAATTTTCCATTCGGGTCGAGCTTGACCACGCGCGCATTGTGGCCGGCACCGAAATCGTGACCGTCCGAGACAAAAATATCGCCGTCGGGCGCGATCAGGACGGCGTTGGGCTCGTGGAATGTGTCATGGCCCGCGCCGGCGACGCCGGGCTTGCCCAGGATGCGCAGCACTTTGCCGTTTGGATCGAATTCCAGCACATCGTCGCCGATGCTGTGTCCGACATGACCGTCGGCGATCCAGATGTGATCGTCCTTGTCGATGGTCATGCCGTGGGGAAAGAGAAATTTTCCCGCACCGAAGGATTTGATGAAATTCCCTTGTCCGTCGAATTCCATCAGGGGATCGAGCTTGGAGCCAGCGCAATCATTGGCGCCGCAGCGATCCACCACCCAGATATGTCCTTGATGGTCCACCGCCACCGAATTGGTCGAGCCCATGGTGCGGCCCGCCGGCAATTTGAAGAAATCGCGGATGGTACGATAGGGATTGGGCTGGGAGTTGGGCGCGTTGCCAGCAACCGCCAAACCAGCACCACCGAAAAGAAAAAGCGAAGCCAGAAATGCGCCGCGCAGAATCATGTTTGTCCCTCCCGATTTGTCGGGCCGTCCATCGGCCGCTCCCGATTAGCGCCATTTTGCGCAATTGCGCGCGGAAAGAAAGGCGAGGCATGGCGCGCGGCCTGAGCGATACCGACGTCGCCAATTTTCGCGAACGCTTGTGCGAGACCGCGGCGCGCCTGTTCGTCGAGCGCGGTCCCGGCGCTTTCAATATGCGCGAGCTGGCAAGCCGATTGGGGGTGAGCGCCATGACCCCCTATCGCTATTTCAAGGACAAGACCGAGATTCTTGGCGTGGTGCGGGCAAGAGCTTTTCGCCGTTTCGCCGACCGGCTGGAGGCCGCGCACGCAATGGCCGGTCCCCAACCGGAAAAAAGCGCCGCGATGGGGCGCGCCTATGTCACCTTCGCGCTGGAGGAACAGACCAGCTATCGGCTGATGTTCGACCTGTCGCAATCTTCCGACGCCGTTATTCCCGAACTGGAGATCGAGGAACAGCGCGTTCATACGTTGATGCTGTCCCATGTCCGCATGTTGGTGGATATGGGTGTGCTGGAAGGCGACGCAGACCTGATCGGAAAAATATTATGGGCTTCGTTGCATGGCGTCATCGCGTTGCACCTGGCCGGCAAGCTCACCAACGCGAGTTTCGACCAGCTTCTGCCCGAAACCATGCGGGTCATTGCAAATGCCTACCGGCCTGTCAAAGTCATGGCGCAAACGGAAATTCCCCCTGCCCATGAATGGCCTGCAATATCCTGATGCTGTTTCGCCACCCGGCCGCGCCACCTTCATTCCCGTAGGCGCGCCGATCCACCGGCGGCGGCTCAGCCGCATCGAAACCGCCTTCGTCGCCCGGCGCAATGTGCTGGAGATCATTCCGGGTCTAGCCTATCGCCAACCCATCGTTTCCGGCGACATGCTGATCCGCTGGCACATGATGGCCGATCCGGCGGGCATGAAACGGGTGATGCTGGACAATCTGGCCAATTATCCCAAATCGGAAATCATGCGCCGGATGCTTCGCCCCGCGATCGGTGAGAGCCTGTTCAATGCCGATGGCGCGGACTGGAAATGGCAGCGCCAAGCCGTGACACCGGTCTTCACCCATCGCAATGTTGTGGCGCTGGCGCCGGCCATGACCGCGACCGCCGAACGCGCCGCCGCCAAACTGGCCGCCACCAAAGGGCGCGCCGAAATCGTCTCGGCCATGCTCACCGCGACCTTCGATGTGATCTGCGATGTCGCGCTGTCGGGGCGCGAGCATTTCGACAGCGCCACGTTCAGCCGGGCCATCACCCAATATTTCCAGACCGCCGGCCGCGCCTCGCTGCTGGATTTCCTGGGCTTCCCGGAATGGTTTCCGCGGCCCGGTGAACTTCTGGCGGGAAGTTCAGTCAGGACCATGCATGGCATGGTGGCGGCGGCGATCGAAGCCCGGCGCAAAGAAAGCACGGGCAAAGCCGATGATCTTCTGGATCACATGCTGGCGGCGGCGGATCCGGAGACCGGCCATCGCATGAATCCGCAGGATCTGATCCATAACATGCAGTTCTTCATCGTTGCGGGCCATGAAACCACGGCATTGGCGATTTCCTGGGCGCTCTATCTCTTGTCCAACATGCCCGAATATCAGGAACGAGCGCGGCAAGAGGCGCAGGCGCAGCTCCAGGGCCGCGCCGCCCGCGCAGAAGATTTGGCGGCGATGCCTTTGGTCAAACAGGTGCTGGAAGAAGCAATGCGGCTTTATCCGCCGGTGGGGCTTCTTGCCCGCACCGTGCTGGAAAAGGACGAATTGTGCGGGCGCACGATGCGGCCCAACGACACCTTGTTCCTTCCCATCTGGGCGTTGCATCGCCATCAATTGTGGTGGGAGCGGCCCGACGAATTCGATCCGGATCGTTTCGATCCCGTCACGGGGGCCAGGCGCGACAAATATCAGTATCTTCCGTTCGGCGCCGGTCCGCGCGTCTGCGTCGGCGCCGACTTCGCCATGATGCAGGCGCAGATCATCCTGGCCACCTTGGTATCGCGTTTCAAAATTCGGCCCAGCCTGCCCGATCCGCATCCGGTGATGACCATGACGGTGCGGCCCGATCCGGGAATCTTTGTCGAGCTGGAAGAAGCGGCTTAAGGGGATTTGTTCGCCGGACTTTGTGGCTTGGCGGCCTCTTGTTGTTTTCTGGCCATTTCCATCTGGCATGCCAGATTTTCCGGCGAACCCGGCATGGCGCCCTGGTCCACGCAGGTGGCGTAATTGGCCCGCTGCTGCTCCTCGCCGCGCAGGCGCTGATACTCGCTCCTGAGCCTGGTTTGCTCGCTTTGCCATTGCCCGGCGCAGCCGGAAAGCATCAGGCCTGCCGTCAGAAATCCCAGCCCCGTCCGGATACCGCGCAATGCTTTGTTCCTGGCCCTGAACCGTCAAATCCTATGCCGGGAGCAAGGGCCGCTCCAGGGGGCTTTACCGTGTATGCCGTCCGCAATCTGGATCGGCGTTGTTTGATGCGTTAGGGTTTTCCCGTCTTTTTGCGGAGGGAATGGCATGGACAAGGATTTGGACGGGCACGGAAAAGTTTCGCGCCGGGATTTTACCGCTTTATCGGTCGCGGCAGGACTGAGTGTTACCGCCGGAGCCACACAAGCTGCCGCGCTGGCGGTGACCGAAAGCGACGTGACGATCAAGACCGCGGACGGCACCTGCGATGCCGTCTTCACCCGCCCCACCACGGGCAAACATCCTGGCGTGTTGATCTGGACCGATGTGTTCGGGCTCAGGCCAACTTTCCGCGACATGGCCAAGCGCCTGGCGGGTGAAGGTTATGCCGTGCTGGTGCCCAATCCCTTTTACCGCACCCAGAAAGCGCCGGTGATGGAAGACGCCAGCAAAGTGGATTTCAACGACAGTGGGTTCCGCACCAAGATGCAAAGCTGGACCGGGCCGATCAATGAGCCGGGCGCCATCGAGCGCGACGCCGCAGCCTATGTCGCCTTTCTGGATGCGCAAAAAGAAGTGGATACGGGAAAGAAGATCGGTACCCAAGGCTATTGCATGGGCGGCCCGCTGGTGTTCAAGACCGTCGCCACGATGTCCAACCGGGTGGGCGCGGGCGCCACATTCCATGGCGGCGGCCTGGTCACTGACAAGCCGGACAGCCCTCATCTGCTGATCCCCAAATTCAAGGCGCACATGTATCTAGCCGTCGCCGCCAGTGACGACACCCGCCAACCCGACGCCAAGGACAAGCTCAAAGCCGCTTTCGCCGCTGCCCATGTGCCCGGCGAAGTCGAAGTCTATACCGGCATGATTCATGGCTGGTGTGTGCGTGACATGCCGATGCAAGACGGCAAGCCGATCTACAACAAGCCGGAGGCGGAACGCGCCTGGGGCCACCTCGAGTCTTTGTACAAAACGAGCTTGGCATAAGCGGAATTGGATTCTGGTCACGCTGGGCCTGGTGGGCCTGGCGTGACCATCTCTACGCTGGCGCGGATTCAGCGCCGTCCATTTCGCGCACGCGCCGGATTTGGCGTCCCTGAACGTTTGATCTTCATCTTGCTGTAATGTGTGCCTTAATCCAGGCTGCGGATGGCCCATGTCTCCTTGTGGCCGTTCCATGCGTTATGACATTTGGGAGCGCCATGGAGTTGAAGACAATGCGCCGAACCGTTCCTTTGATCAGTCTTGGGCTGATGCTTCTTGGCACCGCAGCAATTGCCCAGCCCTATCCGCCGCCGCCCCCGCCACCGTCGGACCAGGCATCGCGCGACATGTATTGCCGCCAGAGCGCGGCCGCCAGCACCGGCTACACCACCCCAGGCCAGGCCGCCAACCGCGCCCAGACCAACGGGACCGTGGGCGGTCTTCTGGGCGGCGCGGCGCTGGGCGCGATCATCGGCGGACGCAATGCCGGCACGGGCGCTGCAATTGGCGCGGGCGTGGGCGCATTGGCCGGCACTGCGGTCGGTTCCGCCAATGCTGATCGGGCAGCAGCCGATGTGCAGCGGCGTTATTCGGACACCTATTATGCCTGCATGAATGGCGCGTATGGGCCGCCACCGCCTCCGGGCTATTACGCGCCGCCGCCTCCGCCCCCAGGATATTACGGGCCGCCGCCGCCGCCAGGCGCCTACGGGCCTCCGCCTCCCGATTATCCCCCGCCGCCGCCGGACGGGCCT
>Ga0182024_10023743_pt1 | contig 10952 bp, 7 predicted proteins | sample P32metaG_FD_120480 | JGI IMG/M metagenome (GOLD analysis project Ga0182024, IMG submission 120480) | Permafrost microbial communities from Stordalen Mire, Sweden - P3-2 metaG (Illumina Assembly) | ecosystem: Environmental > Terrestrial > Soil > Wetlands > Permafrost | place: Sweden: Stordalen... | reverse complement strand
TCTATGAGGCGGAGGACACTCGGCTGGGACGACGTGTGGCGCTGAAGTTTCTGCCGCATGAGATGGCGCAGGATTCGCAGCTGCTGGAACGATTTCAGCGGGAGGCGCGGGCTGCGTCGGCGCTGAACCACCCCAATATTTGCACCATTCACGCCATCGAGCAGCACGAGCGGCAGCATTTCATCGTGATGGAATTGCTGGAAGGACAGACGCTTGGTGAGCGGATGGGGCGGCAGCCGTTTGCCATCGACCTCTTGCTGGCGGTGGCGCTTCAGATTACCGATGCGTTGGAGTCGGCGCACTCGAAGGGGATCGTGCACCGGGATATCAAGCCTGCGAATATTTTTATTACGGCACGAAACCAGGTCAAGATTCTGGATTTTGGTTTGGCGAAGATCGAGCGGGTGAGTACGGCAAGTGAGGTGGATTCGACACCGTCGCGGATGGAAACGATGGTTGGGGAAGAGCTGACATCTCCGGGATCTTCGGTGGGCACCGTGACGTATATGTCGCCGGAGCAGGCGCGGGGGCAGTTGGTGGACGCGCGGACGGATTTGTTTTCGGTGGGGACGGTTTTGTACCAGATGGCGACGGGGAGTTTGCCGTTCCGGGGTGACACGTCGGCGGTGATTTTTGATGCGATTTTGAATCGCGACCCAGTACCGGCGGTGCAGGTGAACACGGCTCTGCCACCGGAGTTGGGGAGGCTGCTGGATAAGTTGCTGGAGAAGGATCGGAATTTGCGGTGCCAGTCTGCGACCGAACTGAAGACGGACCTTAACCGGTTGAAGCGGGATTTGGATTCAGGGTCGAAGCGCGCGGCGGAGGTTGCGGATTCGCGCTCAGGAGCAGCAAAGGCCGCGCCGAAATCGCTGGCGGTGCTTTATTTCGAGAATTTGAGCGGGGCGAAAGAGGATGAGTACCTGCGGGATGGGATTACGGAAGATATTATTACGGAGCTTTCGAAGATACGCGGGTTGAATACGTTCTCGCGGCCTACTGTTTTGGCTTTTCGTGACAAGCAGGTTACGCCGTTGCAGATCGGGCAGCAGTTGCATGCAGCTTATGTTTTAACCGGGAGTTTGCGGCGGGCGGGAAACCGGTTGCGGATCAATACGCAACTGGTGGATACGCAGACCGATTTTCCGATGTGGTCGGAACGGTATGACCGGGAAATGAAAGATGTGTTTGAGGTTCAGGACGAAATCGCTCGAAAAATTGCGGAGGCGTTGCGGGTGACGCTTTCGCCGCAGGAGTTGGAAGCGCTGGCGATCAAGCCTACGGAGAATTTGCAGGCTTACGATTTGTATTTGCGGGGGAAGAGATATGCGCGGCGGCAGACGCGGCAGGATCTGGAGTTTTCGCTGCAGATGTTTGAGAACGCGGTGACCATGGATCCGAGTTTCGCACTGGCGTATGCGGCGTGCGCCAATGCCTGCGCGATGTTTTTTTGCAACTACAGCCGCGACCAAATTTGGGTGGAGCGGGCGAGAACGGCTTCTGGCAAGGCGGTGGCGTTGCGGTGGGATTTGCCGGAGGTGCAAGTGAGCCAGGCGTGGGTGCTCTATGCGACAGAACTGCACGATGAAGCGGTGCGCATGGTGCGCAAGGCAATTGAGCGGAGGCGGGACTGCGAGGGGGCGTATTACCTGCTGTGCCGGGCGCTGTGCGCGGCGGGGCGGTATCAGGAGGTTGTAGACGTGATGGACGTCGCGTTGGAGGCGAGTGGCGAAGACTACAACGCGTACGTGCCGATCATGAATGCGTTGAACGCGCTGGGCAAGCAGGAAGTGAACAAGAACATCCTGCAGAGGTGCTGCGCGGCGCTGGAGAATCACCTGGCCCAGGTTCCGGAGGATGCGCGGGCGCGGATTCTGCTCGGGAGCAACTACGCTGAACTAGGCCGGGTTGAGGATGCGATGCGAGAGACGAATTTGGCGATCACTTTGCGGCCTGACGAGGCTTCCATCCTATACAACGCAGCGTGTATGTATTGTTTTCTGAAGAAAAAATCCGAGGCGATGAGTGTGCTTAGCAAAGCGTGGGAGGCGGGATTCAAGGATGCGAGCTGGGCGCGGCGGGATCCGGACCTGGCCTTGCTGCATGGAGAGGCGGAATTCGAACGGATGTATCCGGCTAGCCGGGCTAGCGGGGGCGCGTAAGGACAGAACGTGAAGGGTGAAGTGGGTTGAGATGCGTAACGCCTTGAAGGTTGGGTTTGTCGCCGAGCTGTGGCTCAGCAGTGTTGCGCCCAAATGGGGCGCTGGGCGCTCGATTCCAGCGGTTGTGACGTTGCCGAGCGGCGTACGCCTTAAATGTGGTTGAACAGGAGTGGCGCGCCCAGCTTTGAGGCGTAGCTAGGGCGATAGCGCTCGGTGTTGTAGAGCGAGGGGATATCGACCTTGCGTGCGCCTAGCGATCCGGCGGGTAGCGGGGCGTGGGCGTAGCAGCCGTTTTGTACGGCGACCATGCGGCCGGTTACGCCGTCGAAGAGCATTTCGACCGCGATGTTGGCGAAGGTGATGGCTACGAGTTGGTCGATGGCGTCAGGTTCGCCGCTGCGCAGGTCGTAGGTCAGGTCGCTGATCATGATTTCGTCGCCGGTGCGGCGGCGGATTTCGTCACCCAAAACTTGGCCGATGTCGGCTTTCTTACGGTGGCCGTAGGCGTCGGCTTCGCCATATTCGGCGACGTTGCCCTGTTTCCAGACGGCTCCTTCGGAAACGACGACGACGGCGTAATGGCTGAGATTCTCCTGCTTGTCGTGGGAGAGGATTTCGGCGACGTGATCGAGGTCAAACGGATATTCGGGGATGAGGCAGCGCGTGGACGTTACGTAGGCGGTGTAGAGGGCGGTGAAACCGGCGTCGCGGCCGAAGATGCGGAAGACGCCGATGCGTTCGTGGGAGCCTAGCGTGGTGCGCTGGCGGGTGATCAGTTCTTTCGCGCGGGTGATGGCGGTGGAGAAGCCGATGCAGTACTCGGTGCCTTGAACATCATTGTCCATTGTTTTTGGAATAGCGATTACCGGCATGCCTGCGGCGGAGAGGGCGGCGGAGAAACTGAGGGTGTCGTCGCCGCCGATGGTGACCAGGCAGCCGATGCCGAGGCGGTCGAGATTTTCCAGGACGATGGGCGTGAAATCGTAGTACTTGCCGTCGAAGGGCAGCTTCTTGATGCGATCGGGGTGGATGTGCTTGGGTAGCTTGCCTTCGGCCATTTTGCGGGGATTGGTGCGCGAGGTGTGCAGGACGGTGCCGCCGGTGCGATCGATGGTGCGGGTATTGTCGCGGGTGAGCGGGCGGATGTAGATGGGGTCTTCGTTCGAGTCGGCCATGTGCGTGAGGCCTTCCCAGCCCTTGCGGATGCCGATGACCTTGCGGCCCATTTCCGTTGCGCGATAGACGACGGACTTGATCACGGGATTCAGGCCCGGGACGTCGCCGCCGCCTGTCAGAATGCCGATGTTAGTTTTCGCAGCCACGAATTGAATCTCCTCGTCACCAACGATTTGTGCCGGCGCGGTCTTTACTTTGCGATCGGGGCCGCGCTGGCGACCTTGTATTTTCGCACAAACTTGGCGGAACGAAACCGATATGAAAAAAATTAACGAATATTAAGGAAAACCTATTTGCAAATGGGGCGTTTGTCGCTAGGCTATGCGTCGCTGAGGTACATCGATGGCGGCTAGTGGGTCTTCTGCGGCGAAGAGCGGGTTAGGCAGCACCCTGCGGCGGGATGCGTGGTGGGTGGAAGTCCTGCCGGTGATTGTGGTGCTCGGAGGATTTGGGCTGTACGCGACTCTGCGTGCGTTTGAAGGCAAATTTTATGAGTGGGGACCATATCTTTCGCCATTCTATTCGCCGCTGATCGACGCGAATCATCGTTGGTGGAAGCTTTCGCCGGCTATTCTAATTTTGGGCGGGCCGCTTAGTTTTCGCGCGACCTGTTACTACTACCGGAAAGCGTATTACCGGGCGTTTTTTCTCGATCCACCTTCGTGCGCGGTGGGGGAACCCAAGCGTTCCTATAGCGGCGAAACCAAGTTTCCATTCATCCTCCAGAATCTGCACCGCTATGCGCTGTACTTGGCGATCATTTTTCTGGCCTTCTTGTGGAAGGACGCTATTCAAGCTTTCTTTTTTGACGGGAAGTTTGGAATGGGCGTGGGCACGCTGGTGCTGTTGGTCAACATCTGCTTGCTTACGATCTACACGCTGTCCTGCCATTCGCTGAGGCATCTGGCGGGCGGAAAACTGGACTGCTTTTCCTGCGCTACCTTCGGTAAGCCACGGCATTCGGCGTGGCGGGGACTTACATTCTTGAACGAGCGGCACATGTTGTTTGCCTGGCTTAGTTTGTTTTCGGTGGGATTCGCGGATTTTTATGTGCGGCTAGTGTCGAGCGGCGCCATTCAAGATGTGAGGATCTTTTGAGCGAACGATTTGAGACGCACGAACATGATGTGTTGGTGATTGGGGCTGGCGGGGCCGGTCTGCGGGCGGCGATTGAGGCGTTGGCGCAGGGGGTTTCAGTCGGCGTGGTGAGCAAATCTCTGCTCGGCAAGGCACACACGGTAATGGCCGAGGGCGGGATTGCCGCGGCCATGTGCAATGTCGATTCCGCGGATGGCTGGAAGGCGCACTTTCGCGACACCATGCGCGGCGGGAAGATGCTGAACAATTGGCGCATGGCGCAGCTGCACGCGCAGGAAGCGCCGGAACGGGTGACGGAACTGGAGCAATGGGGGGCGATTTTCGACCGCACGGCGGACGGAAATATATTGCAGCGGGCGTTTGGAGGGCACACTTATAAGAGGTTGTGCCACGTCGGCGATCGTACAGGCCTCGAGATGATTCGCACCTTGCAGGACCGCGGCGTGCAGCAGGGCTTCGACGTGTATATGGAGTGCACGATCGTGCGCTTGCTGACCGACGGCGCGCGGTGCGTTGGGGCCATCGGATATTGGCGCGAGCAGGGGCGCTTCGTCATTTTCAAGGCGAAGTCGGTGGTGATGGCCACCGGTGGGATTGGCAAGGCTTGGCCGATTACCTCGAACTCGTGGGAGTACACGGGCGACGGCATGGCGCTGGCGTACGAGGCGGGAGCGGAATTGATGGATTTGGAGTTCGTGCAATTTCATCCGACGGGAATGGTTTGGCCGCCGGGAGTGCAAGGGCTTTTGGTTACGGAAGCGGTGCGCGGAGAAGGCGGAATCCTGCGTAATAAACTGGGCGAGCGCTTCATGGAGAAGTACGACCCGAAGCGCATGGAGCTTTCGACGCGAGACGTGGTGGCGCGGTCGATCTATACGGAAGTGAAGGAAGGGCGAGGCACGGAACACGGCGGGGCGTACCTGGATATTTCGCACAAGCCGGCGGAATACGTGAAAAAGAAATTGCCGAGCATGTATCACCAGTTCAAAGAGCTCGCCGACGTGGACATTACCAAAGGGCCGATGGAAGTTGGGCCGACTTGCCATTACGTGATGGGCGGAATTCGCGTGGAGGCGGAAACGGCTCAGAGCTCGCTGCCGGGGTTGTTTGCGGCCGGGGAAGCCGCCGCGGGACTGCACGGCGCCAATCGATTGGGCGGGAATTCGCTGTCGGACTTGCTCGTTTTTGGACGCCGCGCCGGTTTTGCTGCGGCGAAACACGCGAAGGAGACTTTAGCGGCAAGCGTCGATCCCGCGCAGATTGACGCGGCGGAAAAATACGCGCTGGCGGCGTTTCAACGGCCAACGGGCGAGAGTCCCTACGCGATTCACCGCGATCTGCAAACGACGATGCAGAGCCTGGTGGGAATTTTCCGCACGCGCGAGGATGTGCAGAAGGCGCTGGTGGAATTGGGGAAGCTCAACGAACGCTGGACGCTTACGAGCGTGGAAGGCTCGCGGATGTTCAACCCGGGCTGGCATTTGTCGCTGGATTTGAAATCGATGCTGACGATTTCCGAAGCGGTAGCACGAAGCGCACTAGTGCGCGAGGAAAGCCGCGGCGCGCACAGCCGCATTGATTTTCCGGAACTCAGCGCGGAATGGGGCACGAAGAACAACATCGTTAAGCGCGACGCTTCCGGGATGACGCTACGCCAGGATGTGAAGCCGTCTTTGCCGGCGGAATTGCAGCAGGTTTTGGACGAAGACAAGTGAGCGGATTGCTTGTCGTTAAGTTGAGATCTTTCGGCTATCCTCGTCGGGTAGGCTCAGGATGATATGTTGATCATGGAGAGCGCAGCGGATGGATTTGCCGTGGAAGGCGCTGGCTCACGCCGACGAGAGCCGGGAATATATCGCGCTGCTGAGTTATTTGTCTTTGCGCGCGTACCGCAAGGTTCCGCTATTTTTTCGATTCACCTTGCAGATCGATCGGCAGCTTCGAGCGGCTCCCGGTGCGATCGGTTATGCGATGCGAGCCAAGGTGTTTAGCCGGCAATTTTGGACGCTTTCCGTTTGGGAAAGTGATCGCGCCTTGATGGACTTCGTGGCCAAAGTACCGCACGGTGAAGTGATGAAGGAACTGGCGCCGCATATGGGTGAGGCGTCGTTTACTCGTTGGAAGCTGTTGGGCACGGGCGTCCCTCCCCGGTGGGATGATGCCGTCCGGCGCTCGGTACGGGGGAGCTAATTCATGGCCGACGCAGTTCTCAACGTTTTTCGCGGAGATAAAAGTGGCGGGCAGGCGGTCGACTACAAGGTGCCGATTGCGCCGGGGATGGTGGTGTTGGATGCGCTGCACTATATCCAAGGGCACTCGGCGCCGGACCTGGCGGTGCGGTGGAATTGCAAAGCCGGAAAGTGCGGTTCGTGTTCGGCGGAAGTAAACGGGAAGCCGCGGTTGACGTGCAAGACACGCATGGATGCCCTGCCCGCCGATGAACCGATTACGGTGAGGCCGATGAAGACATTCCCGGTGATCAAAGATCTGGTCACCGATGTTTCGTGGAATTACACGGTGAACAAGAAGATCCCGCCATTCCAGCCGAAGGAGGGAACCGACTGGAAGTTTTCTCAGGAGGATGCGGACCGGGTACAGGAATTTCGCAAGTGCATCGAATGCTTTTTGTGCCAGAACGTTTGCCACGTCTTGCGCGACCATGACAAAAAGGCGCAGTTTGGCGGTCCGCGATTTTTTGTGCGCGTGGCGGGCTTGGAAATGCACCCGCTGGACGGCGGCGACCGCGTTAAGCTGTTGAAGGAAGAATTGGGGCTGGGCTATTGCAACATCACCAAATGCTGCACGGAAGTTTGCCCGGAAGACATCCATATCACCGACAACGCCATCATTCCGCTGAAGGAGCGCGTGGTAGATCGCTACTACGATCCACTGGTATGGATCGCGCGAAAAATTACCGGCTCGTCCGAGAGCTAGCGCCACGACGAGCTCAGTTCGGAAGGAGGCTCGATGGATCTGAAGCTGAAGACCATCTCCAAGTCGGGAATTGGCGAGGCTATCGCCAAAGCCGAGTTGTACCGCTACCTGAACGAACCGGAAGAGGCGGAGTCGATTTGCCGCGATATTCTGGTGGCCGATCCGAATCATATGCTGGGTCTGCGCACCCTAGGACTGACCATCACCGACCAGTTCACGGGCGCGCCCAGCGATCGCTACGTCGAAGTCGAGAAGATCTTCCAGAGTTTGAAGGATGCTTACGAGCGAAACTATTACACCGGGTTGCTCTGCGAGCGCCGCGTAAAGGCGCAATTGCGTGCGGGCCGTGCGCCGCACACGCTGCTGCCACTGCTCGAACGTGCGCTTCAATGTTTTGCAGAGGCTGAGCGGATTCACCCTCCCGGCAATGACGACGCGATCCTGCGGTGGAATCGATGCGTGCGGTTGTTGCAAAGCCAGCCGGACTTCGAATCGGAGGAAGTAGCTTCGCTGGAAGCTTGGGATAGTCCGCCCATCTGAGAGTGCGGGACGGCGTACACCGCGGTGATCTTAATCACACATTTCTTTTAAACCCCCGCCCTCTCAAACGGGGCGGCTGCAAAAGTTTGTCCGGCTCTTTATTGGGGCTTGGCTGATCCCGCGGAAAGATTCGCGGCGGCGTCACTTAACTTCAAAATTAGAACGAGACCGCCGGAGTGAAAACTCCCGCCGGTTGCCGTCTTCGCTTCCTTCATCGGATTGTCCGGCAAGTAGTGCGCCACTTCGGAAACCAATCCCGTTGACGTCAAAGTTTTCTCCACGTAATTGCGCTCGAGGTCGATGTCCGGGTCGATCTTGTGCGTAAGTCCGTTGTTGCGCTGGTCTTTCTCGAAACCGATGTCGTGGGTAGCCGCGCCCACCCAGGTCATCTGGCCATTCACTTGAAACGGCGCTTTCCATATGCGCAGGTGATTGCGCGAGGCCACCACCTGGATCGGTTCGGCGTGTGCCCAGCCGTAATCCTGTTGCCGGCCGAACAAATAAAGCGGGCTCATAGGCATGGTCAAATACGATTCCTTCGACATGCTCTCCATAAACCCGCGCAGGAAGGTGTCTTTGACGTCGGCGTCGACTTTCACCCAGCCGGCCGTCGTGAACACTTTCTGCATCGCAGCCTCCGGCCCGATGATCAGAAAATTCACCATGTCGCCGGGATCGCCGGCTTTGTCGCCGATGCGCCGCGGAATCTTCGAAAACAGGGATGGATCGATGCCCGGCATAGACTCCACTTCCTTCACCGCCAGGAATCCATTATCCGGTGGATAGATTTCGAGTCGGACGGTGTACGTGCCGTCTCCGGTGTCGATACTCATTTGATTGATGCCGACGGAAAGCAATCCGCCGGAATAGGAGATGACGTTGCAGTGAGCGCCGATCAGAAACGGCTGCGCGGTCGCAGCGTCTCCCACGCGCCCGATGACAGCGCCCCGGCCAGCGGCATTGTACGGAAGGACGCGAATCAGGTCTTTGAAGCCGCGCACTAGGCCTGCAGGTCCGGCGTCATCGGCAGCGTCAGCGTAGTGCACCTTGCCGGTGACGGTGGCGACGACGTGCTCACCCGGTTGCACGGTGATTCCGGTCTCCGTCCACAGCTGGTCACCGGTAAGTTGGACCTCCTGCGAGAGCCTGCGCTTGCCGGCGGGCGGCGTCGCCGCAGGCGCTGCGGTCTGCTGAGAACCGGTTGACTGCGCCTGGGGAGCGCTGTCGCGGCGAAGGAGTTGCGAGTCGACACAGGAGGGGCAGGTCGCGGCGGCCAAGCCGCTCGCAGCCCAAACCACGGCCTCCCTCATCCAATTTTCGCGCATGGGATCAATCCATCCTCGCAGGGTTGGGAACGCAGCCCTAGTGTGAACAGATGCGCGCCGGAGACGCAAACGTTGGCCGGCCGAATCCAGACGATTGGATGCCGGCGATTCCTTGACGAATTGCCGCGCCGCCTTGTATGTTGAATTGATCCTGAGGCAATGCAAGAGAAAACGCGCGCCGACAGGTTAGGATGCATCGCTTTCACCACTTTTGAGCCCGAGCAGGAGCCGCGCCGAATTTCATGACGAAATCTTTTCGGTGGATAGCGTTGGGAGTTTTGTGGGCTGCCACGGTGGTACGGTCACCCGTTTGCGGGCAGACTCAGCCTTCCGCGCCAGCCCCCGCACCGGCTCAGGCGCCGGCTGCCTCCCCCAACAATCCGCGCTCACGCCTCGGGTTGCGCGACGCTCCGGTCACGAACGTGACCGTGGATGGCAGCGAGGCCATGTTTACGACCATGTGCGCCTTGCTAGCCGCCGGATTTGAAGCGGACGTCAGCTCCGAACATTGGACGCCGATGCGCACACAGCTTCGCGACCGCATGCAACATCAAGAAGGACCGGCGGTAGACGCCGTACGGGAATTTTACAAGAAGCATGAACTCGCCGACGCCGGCGCGATGCTTTCGCAATACATTTGGTTCGGCTTGGTGTCGGGTCCCGCCCCCAAGTTCACGCCCACCCTGCGCCGGGATGAGTTGCCGCCGGAAGTCATTACGCTGGAAGGATTCAGCGAAATTCTCTCCGCCTACTACGTGGAGCAGCACATCGGCCGCCTGTGGGTGCAGGTGCAGCCTGTTTACAACCACGAAATTGAGCAGATTCACGACTCGGTGTCGCAAATCGTGTTCGTGGCGACAAACTATCTACGCGAGCTTAGCAGGCCCGGAGATCCCCGCACGTTCACGATCATTGTCGAGCCGCTGGTCGGTCGAATTACCAACGTGCGCAATTTTCAAGATCACTACGCGATCGTGCTCAGCGGCGCGGCCGACGTTCCCGTGGATGTGGTTCGCCACGCGTTCTTACACTTCTTACTGGACCCTTTGCCGCTTCAATACCCACACGTGATCGCCGTGAAGCGTCCGCTGTACGACGTAGCCACCCGCGCGCCGCGATTGACGCCGGACTTGCGAGACGATTTGCCCTCTTATTTTGCGGAGTGCCTGGTGCGCGCGGTAGAGCTGAAGCTAAAGCGCATGTCGCCGGGCGAGCGCGAGGCCGCGATGGATACCGACGACTCCGATGGGTACATTCTGGTGCGGCCACTGTTCAAGGCGTTGGCAAGTTTCGAGGGCGCCGAGCCCTCGATGCGGCTCTATTTCCCGGACATGGTCCGCACTATCGACGCCAACGCCGAACTCAAGCGAGCGCAAACGCTAAAGTTTGCCTCCGGGGAAAGCGCGCCCGCGCAAGGCGACACTTCCGCCGAACAAGTTGCTCGTCAGCGGAAACCGCATCCGACCACCATTCCCAATGATTCCGACGCCATTGCCGATCTCACGGAAGGGGAGCGGCGCATCGCGGAGAAAAATCCGCGCGCCGCGGAATCTTCTTTCCAGCGAGTGCTGGCGAAATACCCGGATCAACCGCGCGCATTGTATGGAATTGGTTTGGTGGCGCTGCTGGATCGCGATGCGGTCCGCGCCAAGGAAGTTTTCGGCCGGCTGACCTCCGGAGAGCACGCGGCGGCGCAAGATCCCATGGTGCTCACGTG
>Ga0182024_10023742_pt1 | contig 10952 bp, 12 predicted proteins | sample P32metaG_FD_120480 | JGI IMG/M metagenome (GOLD analysis project Ga0182024, IMG submission 120480) | Permafrost microbial communities from Stordalen Mire, Sweden - P3-2 metaG (Illumina Assembly) | ecosystem: Environmental > Terrestrial > Soil > Wetlands > Permafrost | place: Sweden: Stordalen... | reverse complement strand
CATCCCGATGGTGCAAAACCAGGAGAAGGGAAAAAGCTGTAAAACAAAGCCTTTTCATTCTCTGCCGATCAATAACTCCTCCATTTGGAATGGCCTGAAAGCATTTATGAGATGACTTCTAGGCGTTCTTCCGCGGTTGGGTCGGAAAGGCGCGTTAACAAAGATGGCGTAGGGGTGTTCATGACGGCTTGCAAGTACGAAACATGAAGGGGGTCCTGCAAACAATTATAGGTCTGCGCTTACGGGGCGGCTGGGAAAAGTCATGAACGCGTTCCGCATGAGGCACCGGACCTTATACTGCACGTGAGTACAGTACCGCGTAGACTCGCTTCCCGCATCACAGCGGGGCCCTTCGGCTGTTAGGAACCTTTTTTTAATTCGGCCAGGACCAGCCGGGCAACTTCGCGCAGCGTCTCAAACACGCCCTGCCCGGTAACGGCAACGGCTTCGGTGACGGGTTCGCCTTTGACCTGCAGTTGCCTGGTTAGATCCTCGATCGAGAGTATTCCGGGGAGATCGCGCTTATTCAGCTGCAATACGTAGGGTATCGTACTGAAGTCGAGCTTGTGTTCCTTCAGATGTTCGCGCAGGTTGTCCAGTGTTTCCAGGTTTGCGTCCAGCCGCTCCTCCTGGGAATCCGCGACAAACACCACTCCGTCGGCTCCCTTCAGGATCAGCTTGCGGCTGGCCTCGTAAAACACCTGCCCCGGAACCGTATACAGGTGGATGCGGGTCTTGAATCCGCGCACCGTTCCAAGATCGATGGGGAGAAAATCGAAAAATAGGGTGCGGTCCGTCTCGGTCGCCAGCGAGATCATCTTGCCCTTTTGAGCGGTTCCCGTGTGGTCGTAAATCCACTGCAGATTGGCGGTCTTTCCGCCCAGACCTGGCCCGTAGTAAACGAGCTTACAATTAATTTCGCGAGCAGGAAAATTGATAAAGGGCACGGTTATCCGGACTTGCCGGGCCTTAATCTTATAACATAGGCCAGAAAACAGGCCAATCCTCAATGCCGCTGCTGTTGCTCGTCACCCAATAGAGGGCGATGCACGTGCCCGAGGAATTTACATTTCCACCGCATTTCCCTCAGCGAATCTTAACCTTTCACCAATGTAATCTACTTGGTCCGTATTCGCCAATGGCATGCTTTATAATATTCGTTCGACCGTTAGCAGGAGAGGAGGATTGGATGAGGAGTTTTGTTGTTGGATTGTTGGTGGGTGTGCTGCTTTTGATGGGTGGCGTCTATTATTATTTTGCCTCGGGAATGGCGCCGGCGGCGGCCGCCGATTCGCCCATGCCGTTTGAAAAAAAGCTGGCGAGCAAATCGCTGGACGTTCATATTGAAAAAGCGAACGTTCCATCCCCGCCGATTCCCGCCAACGAAGAGAATTTCCTGGCCGGCGCGAAAGTTTATATGGAGCAGTGCGCCGGTTGCCACGGCTTGCCGGATCAGCCTCCACCGACAATTTCAGACAAGATGTACCCGAACGCGCCACTGCTATTCAAAGGGAAAGGCGTCACCGACGACCCTCCCCAGGAAAGCTATTGGAAAGCGGAAAATGGGATCCGGCTGACGGGAATGCCAAGCTTCAAGGACACGTTGAACGATACGCAGCTCTGGCAAGTGGCGTTGCTGGTCGCCCATGCGAACGAAATTTCCGATTCCGTGAAGAAAGCTCTTCTGCCTCCCGAACCGCCCGCGAACATGCCCGCGCCCGCAATGGTGCCACCCAAGGGATAAACCGCGCCCCGGGGCAGCCGGAACAGCTGATGTTTTCTTGCTCCGGCGATGTGGGTGTGCGCTCGCACAGCCGTGTTGGTGTCTCAGCATAAAAGGTGTATGGTTTGCCTGGGAGAAGGGAGCGGCGGACTTGCTGAGCTTCTGCGAATGGCTGGAACACGCGTCGTGGATTGTGACGCTCAGCAAAACGGGTTGGATGTATCAAGCCGTTGAGATCACGCATTATTTCAGTCTGTTTATCCTGGTCGGAACTTCCTTCATCGTGGATTTGCGCGTTCTGGGCGTTGCCGCGCGCCGCGAGAGCGTCTCCCAAATTTCAGAGCAGCTTTTCCCCTGGGTCTGGACGGCGTTGTGCCTCGCGCTTTTGTCCGGCTTCATCATGTTCGCGACCGATGCGGCGGATTTTTATCCGGACTGGGTATTCCGCACCAAGATGGCTGTAATCCTGATCGCAATCCTGTTTACGATCATCGTCCGAATGACGACGCGATCGGATTTGCCCGGGACGACACACACCTTTTCCAAGCTGGCGGCCGCCGCGTCGTTGATTTTCTGGATTGGAGCGATCCTCGCAGCAGTGGAAATCGCCGCCATTTCAGGTCTCGGCTAGAAATTCGTCTGTGAATCGAAATCGGAGGCTCGCGCGAATGTACGCTTTGCTGGCAGCCTTTGCAAAATGGCTCGAAGGCACGTGGTGGGGCACGGGAGCGCGCACCACGCTCTGGGCCTACCCGTTTATCCAGTTGATCCACTTCTCCGGCATATCCCTGTGGCTGGGAACAAACGTCGCCGTCGATCTGCGCCTCTTGGGCCTGGGCAAGAACCGTCAAACGGCCGCGCAACTTTCCGAGGACCTCTTCGCATGGAATTGGACCGCGTTCTGCATCGTCGTGCTGGGAGGATTTCTTCTGTTCTCCGCCACGGCGACCACGTTCATCACCAATCCCGCTTTTCGCATCAAGCTGGGCATCCTCGTCCCGACTGCGCTGGTCTGGCACATCATCGTCCAGAGAAAAGCCCGCGTGTGGGGGCGGACTGCGGATACCCCCGCCGTGGCCAAACTGGCGGGTTTGCTTGAATTATTGCTGTGGTTGTCGGTGGTCACCGCGGCGGTTGAGATTCCCAATTATTAGCAACGCGAGATCACCCGCAAACGCTACGTTGCACATCGGGTATGAGCCTCCGGTTTGACGACTCTTCGGGACTTATCCCTGTTCGGCGACGGCCTGGTTGCTTCCGTGAGCCCGTATAACGCGCGTAGGATAAGAGAGCTCTAAGCCGTTACCGGCTGCCAGTTGCATTGGAGGAACCGTGCTCGTCTCATGCATAATGCCGACCTGCAATCGTAAGGGTCTGATCCCTGTCGCCTTGAATTGCTACTTATCACAGGATTGGCCCGATAAAGAACTCGTGGTGATCGACGACGGGACTGTAAAAGTGGGCGGGTTGGTCAAGCAATTGGTTCCCGATGCGGTTTATATCTACCTCGCAGAAAAGCAGATAATCGGAAACAAACGGAATCTGGCCTGCGAAGCCGCACACGGCGAGGTAATCTGTCATTTCGATGATGATGACTGGTCAGCACCGGGCAGAATCCGTGACCAGGTGACACGCCTTCTCGAATCCGGCAAGCAGATGACCGGATATCACTCCGTCAAGTACTGGGACGGAACGAAAGCATACCAGTATGTGTCAGCGGTGCCGCAATATGTTGTGGGGACCACAATGTGCTACCAGAGAAGCTTTTGGGATTCACACCGCTTTCCTGCGAAGAATTATGCGGAAGACAACGCCTTGGTCTATAAAGCCCGTGACGAGAATCAGTTGATTGCCGAGGATGCACGGCAGATGATGGTTGTGAGGTCCCACGCTTCCTGCACAAGCAGCCCGGAAAGATTAAGACAGAACACATGGCCAGGGGTGCGGCGCGAGACCTTGCCGCGAGAATTCTTTGAAGCAATTGCATCATAGGTGCACGGAAAGGTTTATGTCGTGCGCGGGAATGCGCCATTCAACTGCGAGTACCCTGTCCAAAACCCTCAGGCCGTTCCGGATTCGTTAACGTAAAATCCGAATAAACCCACACTCCGGCGTCATCATAAAGCTTCTTAAATTCAGCTCGTGCCCGACCCGTTCTCTTTTCCCAGGGCCAAAGGTCCGAATCGAGCTCGCAAAAACTGACGTCTGTTTCGCCGCTGTCGCGCAAACTCCGGCCCTTGGTCAGTACCGTTGCTAGAACAGCCCGATCAAACTCACTTAGCTCGATCTCCTCAAAATACCACTCAAGTGACATTTCTAACATTGGACCATCCAACTGCAAGACCTCAACCCCCGCGGCTTTGGTAATCTCAAGAAGCTTGTCGTTTAGCTTGGCGAGCCCCGACCTAACGTCTCCCTCAAAACTTGACAGCATCGTCCTCGCGGACTCCGCAGTCTCGTGATCAAGGTGTTTCTGTTCAAAGGCCCATTGAACAAAGCTCCGCAGCCTGTCGGCCTCTTTCGGCTGAAACTTTAACCGAATGGTTTTCTTGGCTTCACTAATGCAGCAGGCCGGTATATAAATTCGAATGCTTCCGCCCGCAGCTGAATCCAGCAATCTGACCGCGGCCGGAGGTGGATCACGAGCGGGAACAGCAAGCGTAACAAGCCAGTTAGTCTCGACAAATACGTGTCGCACCCGGTTAGCTTTCCCGTGTTCTGGGGTGAACGATGCTGACGCGACCGCCGCTAACTGCGGGAAGTATGTACTCATTTATGGCCGATTTTAAGCGTTGATCGCTCACCGCCACTTGCCCTGTGAGCGCAAGTTCATCTAACCATCCAGCCAGAGTAGACTCAACCGCTGATTCTGCTGCGGCCACCGGTTTCCGCGCCTCCAAGAGCTCACCAGATGGGAAATCGCCGACCAGCTCAATGGAGTCTTGTGTTCGCCCAAGAAATCGATATTTGTAAATGCGAAGAACTTGTGGTGTGAAGATGATCCCAACGGGGCAGCCCATCAGGAGCATGTATTCCTTCAACTGAAGCGCCGACTCGTCAAGGTTAGCCGTAGCGCCTTTTGCTTCCGCTACCAAGGCGATAGTAGCGGGTGAATAGTCCGTAGTCACGATCACGTCAGGGTTGAACGCCATACGAGAAGCTTATCACTGTTCACTGGGCGGGGACAGACTGACTCCCTTACACGCGGCTCGTGTCTGCCACGCAAATTTCAGAGGTGTTGATTCAACTCCCGAAAAATGGCGCATTCGGAAGAATAACAGACCATCTAAATCATTTGCGTCATTTTCCTACTGTCGCACTGTCGTGGAAATCGTTGCGCACTGGCCAACCAACTCTTGAATGTACCCAGGCGTGCCATTTGTTGTCATCTGCCTAACCTGTCAGCAATCGCCTTCCCAACGATTTCAGTCGTCGCTTTTCCTCCCACATCAGGCGTGCGAAATTCGGGCTGGGCGAGCACCTCTTCAATCACGCGCTCGACCGCATCCGCGGCTTGTGCTTCACCGAAATGACGCAGCATCATCGCGCCGGACCAGATTTGCCCGATCGGGTTTGCTATTCCTTTTCCGGCGATGTCGGGAGCCGAGCCGTGAACGGGCTCAAACATGGACGGATATTTTCTTTCCGGATTTATGTTTGCCGAGGGAGCAATGCCGATCGAGCCTGCAATGGCTGGACCCAGATCGGAGAGAATATCGCCAAATAGATTCGATCCCACGACCACGTCGAACCAATCCGGGTGACGTACGAAATGCGCGGTCAGAATATCAATGTGGTATTGATCGGCCCGGACGTCGGGAAATTCTTGGGAGATGGCGGCAAATCGTTCGTCCCAAAAGGGCATAGTGTAAATGATGCCGTTCGATTTTGTGGCGGAGGTTACGTGCGATTTTCGCGTGCGCGCGAGGTTAAACGCGTAGCGCAGGATTCGATCCACGCCGCGCCGCGTGAAGATGGACTGCTGCATAGCCATCTCGTCGTCGGTGCCGCGGAAAACCCTGCCGCCGATGTCGGAATATTCGCCTTCGTTGTTTTCCCGAACCACGCAGAAATCAATTTGTCCCAGCTTCACGTTTTTCAGTGGTGATTCGACGCCCTCGATCAGGCGCACGGGACGCAAATTCACGTATTGTTCAAAAACGTGCCGGATCGGGATCAGCAGTCCCCACAGTGAAATATGATCGGGAACGCCCGGAAAGCCGACCGCGCCCAGAAAGATCGCATCGAAGGGGCGAAGCTGGTCGAGCCCATTGCCGGGCATCATTCTTCCGGTCCTGGCGTAGGCTTCGCAGCTCCAATCAAATTCCTGGTACGAAAATTTCAGGTCGAAGCGGCGCCCGGCCGCTTCGATCACGCGCAATCCTTCCGGTACGACTTCTTTTCCAATTCCATCGCCGGGTATCACTGCAATTTTGTAGGTTTTCATCGGATCGAGATCTGAGACTCCGTTTCTCTCTTAGGTGTTGCCGCCCTCCATATGTATACCAGAACCATCCGTGGAGCAGCGCGGCCACGACGATACGCGGCTTTTCGATCATTCCTGCAGCTTTGTGTGGATCGCGAAAAACAAAAATAAGGCCGGTAATCCTCCACGGCACGATCGTCTCGAATTGTGACTTGCGTTGGGTCGGTGAGGCCATTTGGCGCTTGGTGGACCTACTTCAGGGAGGGCAGTGAAGTCACAAATTATGACTTCTTTATTGCATCCCGTCACGCGTCAGTGCAACTTACAGACACTTGTCGGATGCCATTTCAAATCGGCAATCCCGGGCGAGCGTAGCTGTTCGCAAGGAAAGGCTTGCGCCGCCGTCTAAATTTTTCATGTCGCTGCGTGATATCTCATTCTGGATTCGCAGCGCCCGCACCGATTCGCTTCTGAAAAAACTCCGGCACGAGCACGGCAATGAAGAAGCCTTTAACCGGCTTTATCGGGCCTTGCCTGAACCCTGGTTTGCAGGAGTTACGCGGTATCGCTATCAACCGCTGAAATATCAGATTGTGCTGTCGCTGCTTCCGGACCGCATTTATCACCGCGCTCAGGACATCGGTTGCGGTGTGGGAATTTTTTCGCAGTTGCTTGCAGGGCAGGATGAACAGGTCGTGGGAATCGATATTTCACAATCCGCGGTCGATCATGCGGCGCGTGATTCCGCCGGCGTTTCCTATGTCGAGTTCCGTCAGGGGGACATGCGGAATCTGGACAGCGCGTATTTGGGCCAGTTTGATCTGGTCGTCCTTGCGGACACCATTTACTACCTTCCGGACTTATCCGATGGAGGCTTGCAGTCCGTTCGCGAGAAAGTGTTGAGCATGCTCGCGCCGAACGGAATTCTGCTGGCGGTCAACCATTCTTTCTTTCAATTCGATCCGCATTCCCGCATGACCCGCAAAATACACGCGTGTTTCAAATGGGGGAAAGGCATGCATTTGGAGAGCCAGCATCGCCGTCCGTTCTTCCTGGTAAGTGTCCTGAAGCGCAAGCAATTGCCCGCCTGACTTTTACGCCGTGCGCGATTCGCCGGAATTCCAACAAAAAGCAAAGCAGTCCTCCATCCGGAGGACCGCGCTGGCTTCGCTAAGACTAAACTTCAAAAAAACTCCATGCGCGTTAGTTATTGTCCGGCGGTCCACCCATGCCGGAGTTGTCGCCGCCTGGGCCTCCCGGACCACCCGGTCCGCGGCGCTGGCGATTCTGCATCCTCTCCTGCTGTTTGTCGAACAGGTCTTTTTGCTTGTCGTCCAGCAGTGCTCGAATTTGAGTGTTGGTATCCTTCTGGATGTCCATCATTTTCGAGCGCATGGCCTGGCGGTCGCCGCTGGAATCGTTCCTCAGATCATCCATTTTTTTCTGCGAATCGACCAGGATCGGCTTGATCTTCGACTGTTGGTCGGCCGTCAGGTTGAAGTCCTTGGTCATCTGCTTCAAGCGGTCATCGGTAGACATCGGGCCGCGTTGGCCTCCGCCTCTCATGCCTCCGCCTTGGCCGCCACCTTGTCCGCCCCCTTGGTATTGTGCGGCTGGAGCGCTGGCCGGCAGGAACGGCAAGGCCAGAAATACACTCAAAGCCCAGTAAATGCTGCGTTTAGATCTCATCAGAATTCCTCCCTAATGTTTTGCGCGGTCCTGACCACTTACCTTGAGGACCTTCTTAATAAAGACGGAGCCTCTACTGGAAAGTTTCAAGCGAATCCGCTTTGAGTGTATTCCCCCAAGTCGGCCTGAAGGTTCCACGATCCGGGGAAATTGAGGCCTACCTGTTGCGAAGCCGTGTTTCATTATTGTTATGATAAACCGCTCCGATGATCTCGATACGCAATGCGACGGATAGCGACGTGGACGCCATCGTCCGGCTGGTCAACACGGCGTTTCTGGTCGAGCAATTCTTCATCGAGCGCGATCGCACGGATCCCGAAATGGTCCGCGGACTCATGCAGAAAGGAAGCTTCCTCCTCGCAGAGGAGGGTCAGACCCTTGCTGCGTGCGTGTTTGTGGAGCTGCGCGGAGAGCGCGGCTATCTGGGAATGTTGTCCGTCGAACCCGCTCGACAGAGAATGGGCCTGGGCCGCCAGCTCCTGGCCGCGGCGGAAAATTATTTTCGGGAAGCGGGATGCCGGTTCAGCGATTTGATGATAGTTGATGTTCGTACGGAACTCCTGACTATGTATCGTCTGATGGGATACGTCGAAACCGGGACCGCTCCGTATGAAAACAGGTTTCCCACTAAAATGCCGGTGCATTTTATTGCCATGTCCAAACCTCTCTCATAGTTGCAGGGATTATGGATGAGATATCACGTTCAATCAATTTAAGGTAGACTCCAATTTCTGTTTCGTGTGTCCGGATCCTTTACATACCGAGGGAGTTCATGTCGATTCTTGTTACCGGTGGGGCAGGCTATATCGGAAGCGTGACCGTGGAACGCCTGCGAGCAAATGGCGAGCAGGTCGTCGTGCTCGACGATTTCGTGCGAGGCCACCGCGCTGCGCTTGGAGACGGCGTTCCCCTGTATGAAGGAAAAACTGGCGATCGTGAACTGGTGGCGCGCATCGCCCGTGAACACAAGCTGGAATCCTGCATCCATTTCGCGGCCTTAATCGAAGTCGGTGAATCCGTCATCGATCCGGCAAAATATTTTGAAAATAATGTCGGGCAGGGCATCGCCTTCATCGGCGCGCTCGTGCAGGAGGGCGTGCGCCGGGTTGTCTTTTCCTCCACGGCCGCCGTATATGGAGATCCCGAGCAAATCCCGATCACCGAGCAAAGCCGAAAATGGCCGAAAAATCCATATGGGTGGTCCAAGCTGTTCATGGAGCGACTGCTCGAATCTTACGACGCTCCCTATGGATTGAAGTCCGTCGCCCTGCGCTACTTCAACGCCGCCGGCGCGACCGAAAAATGCGGAGAAGATCACCGGCCGGAATCGCACCTGATCCCCAACGTGCTTTCCACAGCCTTGGGAAATCAAAAAGCCATCCGCGTCTTCGGAAACAATTATCCAACTGCGGACGGAACACCCATCCGCGATTACATTCATGTCGTGGATCTTGCCGATGCCCATATTCGCGCGCTCGAGCATCTTCGCCGCGGCGGATCCTCGGATTTCATGAACCTTGGAACCGGGCGCGGCTACTCGGTCCTCGAAGTCATACAGTGCGCGCGTGAAATCGCCGGCCGCGAAATTCCCGTGCAGATAGAATCCCCGCGTCCCGGCGACCCCGCACATTTGATTGCTGATGCCACGAAAGCGAAGACCGTGCTCGCCTGGGAACCGGCAATATCTGATCTGCGTTCCATCGTTGACTCAGCGTGGAAATGGCGGCTTCGACATCCACATGGTTACGCGAAGCAATGACCCTATTGGTCCGCGTTCGGTCGACGAATCCGGCGCACTGTTGAATTGGACTCAGCGTCTATTACGCAAGTATAGTAGGCGATCACGGCCAGGACCGAGGAGGTGACGCCGGTTTTTGGGATTGGCGTTCAACTCGCCTGCCTTCAGATCAGCCGTTTTCCGTGGGAGCCCTCATGACGGACCAGATTCTTCGCGGCAATGTTGAGCGCAGTATTGAGGTGCACAACCTCCTGATCAGTGCGTGTTTGCCCGCCATGATTTCTGCCGCGGAGGCGTTGGTTTCAGCCTATCGCACCGGTCACAAGGCTCTGTTTTTCGGAAACGGAGGCAGCGCCGCGGACGCCCAGCATCTCGCAGGCGAATTCCTGGGGCGATACCTTCGCGAACGAGGCCCTCTGCCGGCGGTGGCGCTTGTCGGCAATGTCTCCGCGACAACTGCAATTGCCAACGATTATGGTTATGACCATGTATTCTCCCGCCAGCTTCAGGCTCTGGCCGTTCCGGGTGACGTGGCCGTTGCGATCAGCACTTCAGGGAACTCCCCGAGTGTGATCAAGGCTGTCATTTGCGCGCGAAAAATGGGATTGCACACCATCGGGCTGACCGGTGCATCGGGTGGGCGCCTGCATGGCCTTGTGAATACGTTGATTGCTGTTCCCTCCGAAGAGACCCCACGCATCCAGGAGTGCCATATCCTGGTGGGCCACGCGCTCTGCGATGCTGTCGAGCAGGCCATCGGTGCGATGCCCGCCGATTCCATTCGTGCCGGCGTATAGGCTTAGACCGCCCTCAGTCGCGTTCAACTCAATTCATCCCGTCAACGACTCGCCTCTCTGAATTCGCGGGGCGACGGGATGGGCAACAACGGATACCTCGTCCCCAATGTTGAGGGGAAAACGATCCGAGCCGGTACAAAACTGGTTTTGATTTGTAATTGCATGCACAGACATTTGGAATCCCGATGGGATAACCATGCAACATTTTTCACTTCCCATTCTGCTTTGGCGATCGAGAAAGTTCCCAGTCAAAACGGGCAACTCTTCTTAATTTTTAAGTGCAATTAGATCAGTAGGTTGGGCAGTTTCCCACAGATTCTTTCTTTCTCGGCTGTTGCGCTTAGTCTGGCAGACTGATTGCCTACTGGTCTGTACGACATTTGTCTGGCCGCCCGGGGGGAATACCGCAGAATCCCGGAAAATCGGATCTGGACATGGGTCGCAGTCGGATTCCCTCTGAAGTTGTCCCGCCTTTAGTTGAAACCTGAAAGAGGAAGTAGCGGCTCTCGGCCCGGACTCGGATAGAGTCCGGGATGAGAACTTTTCTTTGGAAAAGGAGAGCCGCTATGGCCATGAGAT
>Ga0182024_10023741_pt1 | contig 10953 bp, 5 predicted proteins | sample P32metaG_FD_120480 | JGI IMG/M metagenome (GOLD analysis project Ga0182024, IMG submission 120480) | Permafrost microbial communities from Stordalen Mire, Sweden - P3-2 metaG (Illumina Assembly) | ecosystem: Environmental > Terrestrial > Soil > Wetlands > Permafrost | place: Sweden: Stordalen... | reverse complement strand
GAACTCGCTCGAGCACTGTGGCCACGGCCGCTGCCTTGACGAGTTGGTTCGGGTCATTCGCATTACCCAGCCCTCCGTGATTCTCACCTGGCTCCCCGATTTCACCACCGGAGAAAACCATGCGGATCATCAGTCCTCCGGCGTTCTTGCGACCGAGGCATTCGATCTGGCCGGCGACCCGACCATCTTTTCCGAACAGGTATCTCCCGCTACCAATCCCGACAAGAATATGAATCGGACCGAGGGTCTACGTCCGTGGCAACCGCAAAAGATCTATTACTTCTACAATCCCACGCACGATATTTTCGCCGGACGAGGCCCTCAGTATTCATCGCAAGAGGTTTCTCCGTCGCGCCATGTCAGCTACGGCATGCTCGCTGCTGAAGTCTTCAGTGCTCACCTATCCCAGGGCGGGGAGAAAATTTTGACCGACATTGCCGATAACACTCTGAACACATCCTCAAATGCGATCGCAAAACTCGCGACCGGGCCGGTGCGGCTGATTTTCGGGAAATCACTTGTGCCGTCTGCTCCGACGGATGATGTCTTCGCCGGGGTGGTGCCCGAAGGCGTCCCCTTTCAGCGTGCTCCCGGTTATGTGGCAACCAGGTACTCTGAACCAACTCTCGAGATCGGAGATCCGTGGAGTTATTACCACAAGTTCTGGCAGGCCCATGGACTCGACCACTTGGCTGATATTGTGCCTGCCGAGATTTCTATTCACGTCGACGGAGTTTTGGCGATCCCGCTGGTCATCGATAATCCGTCCGATAAAGCCGTCGACGTCAATCTATCCGTGAAGGCGCCGGATGGCTGGAAGGTTACCCCTGTTGCCCCGGCCACCGTCGCTCCGCATAGCCAGTACTTTCTTCGAGTCCAGGCGGCGGCACCAGCCACCAAGCTGCCCGGCTGGCAGGAATTTAGCGTCTCCGCCGAGTCCGCCAACAAAAGCATTGGAACGGTACCGCTGCGCGTTGAACTCTCGACCGGTTGGGTCGCACCGCAATGACTGCAACGCAACCTCTCAGAAATAAAGCTTCAAGGCAAACTGCAAATATCTGGGATTGTTGCGCAACGTGGTGATCGTACTGAAGCCATTTAGATTTCCAGGACCGGTGCTGGTAAAGCCACCGGTGTTCCCCGGCTGGTTAAACTGCGGAGTGTTTGTAAGATTGAATGCCTCCGCTCTGAACTCGAGTTGACCGACCCGCTCAATAGAAAACTGCTTGAACAGAGAGAAATCCAGGTTGTTGAAGTGGGGCCCGCGCGCAACCAGCGGGCTCCCACCCAAAGGTGAGTAGTCCGTTTGACCAATGGTCGTCGCCTGCGGAGGAGCCGCCAGGGCATCCGGATTCAGCCACTGTTTCTGTGTGTGCCCGCCTGCGTACAGGCTTTTGCCGGGAACGATATCCGCATAGCAGCCGAAGTCGGCTGTGGTGGCAGTTGGGCAGTTGATGGGGAACGGCTGGCCACCCTGGAAAGTGTAGATGTAGTTAGCCGCCCAACCGCCAATGACGGCATCCACCGCACGATTCACATTTTTCAGATACATACCGCTGCGGCCAATCGGCACCTGATACTCCCCGGCAATATGAACAACATGGGTCGCGTCGGTGTCGCAGAGCGAATAGTCTCCTGCGGTCCCGAATCCCGGCAGCCACTCAGCGCGATAGTTCTGGGCAGCGGAGGCGTAAAACGCCTGGTCTGTCATGCACTTGCTATACGTGTAGTTGGCTAACAAGTTCAGCCCGAAGCTGGTCTGATGCTGGTAAGTCAACTGCATCGAGTTGTAACTGCTCGTCCCATTGGTTATTTCATAGAACGAGTTCGGAGCAAATGACGGGAACGGAATGTAATTGTAGATGTTGCTCCCCACAGGCAAAATCTCACTGGGAGAATTGTGGGTTGCAAAGCTGTCCAGCTGGCGTCCCAAAACACCCACATATCCAACCTGAACCGCGTCGTGCGGCGCAAATTGATACTGAGTAAACAGATTGAAAGTCTCGGTATATGGGGTGTGGTAGTTATATTGCCGGCCAATCAGGCTCAGGCCATTAGGGGTTACCAGCGCCGGATCCTGGATATTGAGACTCGCTACCGCGGTCTCAAAGACCGCCGGAGTCCCAGCGGGAGTGAGAAACGGTGTTTGGCTATTGATGCTATTCAGCGAATTGACGTAAGCAAACGGGTAGTTGTTGCCGATATTTCCCCCGAACCCGATGTTTGCGAGCGCCCCATACGCGATCCCAAATCCGCCTCGAACCACGAGCAGGGGCGTAATGCGGTCTGCGAACCCAATCCTTGGAGCAAAATTAAGTGTCTGCGAACTTCCTGTCGCCTTATTGGAGGTACAGCTCACGGTTATATTGCTGGCAGTAAGCAGCGAGTCAAAGGCGGAGGCGCGCGGTACATTGCACCCCTGGTTAGGAATGTAAAAGGTGCCGGTATTTCCATTTCCGTTGCCGCTCTGGACAAAATTGGCCTGCCGCCCATCAATTTCTGCATAGGGCGTGAAGTGATCCCAACGAAGCCCCAGATTGAGCGTGAATGTCGAGGTGACCTTCCAGTCGTCCTGGAAGTATGCGCCCCAGTAGTATCGGAGATCGCGATTGGCAGCGACGTTGGAAGCCATGAAGCTGCTAAGCCCGCCGATATTGTTGATCCCGTTCGGATCCGTCGAGTTCATTGGGGTCAACAGCATATCGGTGATTCCCAGCAGCCCGGTATTCGCATTGGGAACATCGCTGTACTGCCCGGTAAAGGTAAATGACCCGCGGCCGTAAGGGGGTTGTAAGACGGCGCCGTAAAGCCTGTCGAACTGCAAGCCGGCCTTGAAGGTGTGGCTGCCGCGCACCTTGGTGACATTGTCCATAAACTCAAGCGACGTGATCGTTGACAGGGTGGGCATATAAGTGGATGTACCCAGAGTGGTAAAACCGACGCTGGTAGCACAGTATGTGTTCGGCCCGCAGAAGCTGAAGTTGGGCAGACCGCCATTTTCGGCTACCTGGGGAATCCCTTGTATTCCGTATTGCGCGGGGATTCCCAGTTCACCCGCATTCGAGGAAAGCTGGTGCTGGACGTTTTGGTTCCAGCCAACATGGGCCTCGTTGGTGAGAGTCGGAGTAAACTCGTGGGTTTCTCCGAGAGCGATGCCGTAGACCGGAATAAAGATGGTGCCGGTCCCGAACTGTCCGCCATCGGCAAGTCCCGGTAGCCTGTTCGGCACATTCACCGTGAGGTGGCTCCAATCGTAGACGCCAAATAAGCTATCGTGAGCTCCAAGCGTCTCATCGACCCGAAAATCCAGCTGATTGATGGTTTGAGGAGTTTTTGGGTTTTGGAAATAGTTGTTGGCCAGGCCGCTCGAGGTGGGCGTGGGGTACAGCTTCAGCAGCTTGATCGCGTTGGGATCGAGTCGTCCCGCGGGAAGCATGTTGAGTTCCGCTGTCAGCCCCGTATAGTCCGTGATGCCCGGAGGGAGAGGTCCATTGAAGAACGGGTCGCGCACATAAACTGTGCTGCTGGTGTTGTTGGGAAGCCCGGTAACCGGGTCGGCAGTGCCAGCAGCAACGGTGCGCGTGGTGGCGGGATCAAGCACTGTCCCATACGGAAAGATACGGCCCAGGGCATCGGTCTTAGTGCCGGAGTTGTAGGTGATCAAATCCTGAAGATTCGTGAAATTACTGCTTTGCATCAAAGCCGACGGGACGCTGTCGGTATAGGGTTGGGCTGAATAATCCGCGTGCCTTGATAGTCGAAAAAGAAGAACGTCTTATTTCTGCCGTTGTATAGCTTGGGAATCATGATCGGGCCGCCAACAGTGCCGCCAAACTGATTCTGCCGGTATTCCGGGATCGGCTGATGGTTCTGCTTGGAAAAATAATCATTGGCATCAATAGCGTCATTGCGCAGGAATTCCCATAAATCCCCTTTGATCCTGTTCGTTCCGGAGCGGATGACGGCGTTGATAATCCCGGCGGTCGAGTGGCCGAATTCGGCGTTGAAATCGCCGTTCTGCAGACGAAATTCCTCGATCGCGTCCGGCGGAGGCGTGATGTTGACGTTGCTGTTGGTCGGTCCGGGGCCACCGTAAAGTTCAACGTTGTCGTCGATGCCGTCGAGTCGAAAATCCATCTGCCATGGATTGATGCCATCGACGGCGAAGTAAGCGTTGCCGGGCGCCCCTGAAAACTGGGTGGATGCAGTGGTCACGCCGGCAGCGAGCTGCGCCAATGAGGCCCAGTCCCGGCCATTCAGGGGCAGATCGACGATCTGTTTCGACTCAATCGTAGTTCCGATTGCGGCGCTCTCCGCCTGCAGCAGGGGCGCCGCAGCGCTGACCGTTACCTCCTGTTGCGCTGTACCGATCGGCAGCGCGACGTCCTCCGTGAGCACAAACTGGACGTGCACCTGAATATTCTTGATCACGACATCTTGAAAACCGGAATGCGTTACCCGCAGAGTGTAGGTCCCGGCCGGCACAGACTCGAACACATAGGTTCCGGTGGAGGTCGAATGAGTGCTCTGAACCACTCCGGTTTGATCGTTGGTGAGACTTACCTGGGAGTCCGCGATCACTGCGCCCGAACTGTCTTTCACCGTTCCGGAGATGCCGCCGCTTGCGATCTGCGCCCCCAGCCGTGGCGTCGCCCATAACGCAAGTAGCAAAATGAACGTGATGGGCAGGAGTCGGCTGGCGCTGGATGAGCGTGGGTTGATGCCGATGACAGGAAGTGTTGCCGTCTTCTCTTTGGCAAGACCACGAGAACAACAGCGACGATACTTCAGCTCTGACGTCAAATTTCATGTACGCCCCCCAAAGGTCATTCAATAGCGCTTCAATGCTTTCTGGAATGCTGATGGCCTTGCCACTCAAGACGCGAAGTTGACTTGCCCGTCCTGTAGGGCATCAAGCTTAAGCTGCGGATCACTTCTTATTTGCACTCAGGTTATTATCGAATCAAAATCCAAACTTCACTTACATTGACCACTTTGTGTATTCCGTTTGCCTCTGCCATCGCGACGATTCCAAATCAGACCTTGACGAACGATTTGGTGCGATACATCCAGTACAGGATCAACCAAACGATAGCCAATGCCACGGACTCACTAAGAAACTGGTCCCATCTGCCGACGCGCGGGAGCAGATGTCCGACGAAGATGTTGCCGATCTTGCGAAAGTCAAAGAGTATGGTTGCCATATAGACAGCAAGAGCGTTCATGCCGATTACCGTGAAGGGAAATACCCACCTTCGATAGCCAAGCACATCAATCATCAGGTAGAGCGTCGCCATCATCAGGCAACTTATGCCTCCAGCGACCAGAACAAAGGAGCTGGTCCACAGTAGCTTAATAACTGGTAGTCCAAGGCTCCAGATGAGACCGGCGATGAGGAGGCCCGCGCCGTAACCGTAAAGCATCGAACACTTAGCCTTAGGGCTTCGGTCGGAGAGAAGCAGCTCGCCAGCGAGAACACCCAGTAGCACGGAAGAAGCAAAACCCAGGTAGCTCAGAAACCAGGTGTTCTCTCCGTAGTAAAAGCGCCCCATGACCAGGGAGTCGATGTACGTGGCTGCGTTGCCGGTCGGGGTCAAGACGCCCCTCCCGACGCCCGGTACGGGGATGCTAACCAGCAATATCCAATAAGCCACCAGGAATCCCGCGGTCACGGCCGCTTGGCCTCTCACCCTCCACTTCAGCGTGACGATGGTCGCAATCAGGTACCCGGCCGCTATACCGTGCAACACGCTATAAAAAGGATGGAACGTGGCGAGATTGAAATCCAACAGATTGCCTTGGGCAATCATTCCCAGAGCGAACAAGATCAGCGCACGCTGAACCGCATGAAACAAAATCACACGATCGCTCTCGTTCATCCGCTTGCGCTTGGCGATGGAAAACGAAAGCGAGACGCCAACCATGAACATGAAAAGAGTCCAGATCACATCAAAGAAGTGCAATCCAGCCCAGGGCACATGTTCAAATTGTTGAACCATCGCCTCGGAGAATCTGCCTGGCCAGACCTTCGCCATGCTTCGCACCATCTCCTGGCCCCCAATGATCCAGAGCATGTCGAAGCCCCGGAGGCCATCCAGTGACAGCAATCGGGCAGGTCGAAACGCATTCGCTTGCGCGTCACTCGGAGTCATCAGCGGGCGGTCAACTGGCTGAATGATGTCTGTCGCCATCTTCTCCACCCTTTGCCTGCTGACGATGTCTGACGTTGCGGTCCGTTGACGTCAAGTAAAGCCTATTAAGAAGCCATTGTCTTATCCAGTATTGACCGCGATGTGTACTCCATTTGCGCGCCCGGCTGCGGACGGGAACTTATCGCTGAAACCGTGGCTGCGGAGTTCATGTTGCACCAAAGTTCGGAGGACATTGGACGGGTGCCCCATGTTCGCCTAAGCGTACATGGGCCGAAAACGATGGGCGCAGCCCAACAATCGCTTTGCCGTATCCACCGGCAATCGTCGGCCGCATGGCATTCGACTAGCGGCACTACGACGCGATGGGAAACGTGACCCGGCGCAGCACTGGAACATTTCCTATCGGTACTAACATGACCGCGACCTCAGAGCCATCGGATTGGCTAACCAGGTTTCCCTTAAGGGCAACCAATGGCTGATCGAACGGGTGGAGAGGGTCAGTTCCATCGTGGATGTATACCGGCTGCAGCCCGAACGATTGCCATCTCCGGGAAGCAGGAAGATGCAGGGCGTTGTATTTGCCTGGCGTGGGCAAGAAGTAAGCATCTTCAAAGCCCGGGATCGGATAAGTCTTTACGACTTTCTTCTCTGCTGCAATCGGTTGCGCAAACAGCAGCGCTCCATATTGCAGCGCGACCTCTCCGTTGACGGCAGGGACCTCCCGGATTGTGGGGACCAGGCTAAGACGTACGCTATCGCCCGCCCGCCACTTTTTCGTCACCATCCAGTAGCCGCCCTGTTGGACAATGCTCGCTCCATTACAGGTCACGGTCGTTCCCTTCGACCACGCGGGATCACGGAAGAAGAGGGGAAACTCGACTTCCCGCTCCGGCTGAACCGTGAATTCAATGGTGTTCTCGAATGGGTAGTGCGTTCTTTCCTCGATACGCACCTTAGCGTCATGAATGGTGGTGCTAACCGTGCACGGACCGTAGAGCACGGCGGCCAGGCCTCCACCGGAGTGCCGCATCCACATTCCACGAACATAATGGGCCGCGACCGTGGTTGCGTTTGGATTACAGCAAACGGCCACATCCGCCTGGGTCGGCGAGAATTTATTGCTGCGATCCTTGCTCACCCCGTCCGGTGCTAAGCCGTCGCAGTGCAGTCGATTGTCGGTGGTGAGATACGTGATCGCAGTGCCGTCTGCCAATCTGGAAGCTTGCGCCGCGTTAAACCAGACCTGTTCGATCTGGTCGCCCAGCAGAGCCACGCCGGTTTTCTGCAAAGTCGACTGGAGCGAAAATTGTATCTCTTTTGTCCCGCAATATTCGTATTGCGTGAGCGTAGGGTCTGGCTTCAGGTTTGAAACGTTCTCCTGGCTCACCGCTGAACCGCTCGGTTCGGTATAACGATTCAACTTTTCGAGAGCATTTCGAGAAGCGCGGCCAAGGTCCTCCCGGCCGGTGGCCATCCACAACCAAAGGGGCACGCGGATGGTCTCGTAGGTGTTTGCGCCGTGACCCACATACCCGGAATCAAGGTTCAACAGCGAAGGCAAGCTGGTGTCGGCGTTGCTCGCGGTACGGCTTACGTCGAGGTAGAAGCTCAGGGTGAAATCCCGATATTTCGCATCGCCGGTCAAATCGTACAGTCGCTCCATCACGTCTGAAATCATGATGTCGTGACTAAGCCCTTCTCCGCCTACCGTAGTAGTCCCTACGTTGTAAGGAAAAGGAGTCTTTCCCGACCCATACGCACTCATGGTCAGGTCGGTGGCCCGCACCACCGCCTGCATCACCTGCTGGTTTCCCGTGAGCTCGCAATAATCCAGCAAACCCCGCAACAGACAGGTTTGCGTCCAGAGCTCACCTGGCTTTGAGAACCTGACAGCGGGCGCGAACACCCCCAAATATCCGTCGTCGCTTTGAGAAGAGAGGATGTGCCGGACATAGTCGTCCGCCTTCTGCATGGCCTGCTTATCTTCTGTCAGATAAGCCATCATGATGAATCCCGCTCTCCAGTTACCCTCGGTCTCTCCGTTCCACCAATTGTTGTTGGCGATGTTCCCGGTATTCTCTGAACCGCTACCATTGCGATGGCTTACAAAGATGTCGGAGGAGGCTTCGTGACAAAGCTCATCCAGGTGCCCGGCGAAACCCTGGTTCAGGTCCCGGACCATCTGCGCTTTGATCCAACCGGCAGGCTTCACTTCGCCCAGCGTGAGCCAGGTGAAAACCGGCGCAATGGGAGTCTCTCGCGATGGCGTCGCAGGGGAGGATGGAGCGTTCGCGAATGTAGTAAAAACTTCGCCGGAAGAATTCCGCGAAGAGACCAAGCTGCTTCCGGAAGCAGCTAATATCAATTTGAGCGTGTCTCTCCGATTCATCAGCTGGTCCCAGTGGAATAGAAACTAGCACTGATGGTGGAGTGCTGTCGTTGCTGCCGTTGACTACTTTATGTACCCCGTTTGCAGGGCGTCAAGAGCATCAGGTGAATTGATCTGCCTGGATTTTCCCGTTTTTCCTGGCCACCGCGACGGGCGGCAGCACCCGCTCTGTGTAGTGGCTATCCGGCGCCAGGTTGGGCGAGAAGTGATGCCGCAAGGTCCGCGGACCGAACCCCTTGATCCTTTTAAATTGCCGATTGAAATTCGAATAGTTACCAAAGCCAACCCGAAAGCCGATTTCCAGCACGCTCTTGTCGGTTTCGATCAATAACTGCGCGGCAGCCCCGACGCGAAGTTCATTCAGGTACGCAGTCATGGTGCGCCCGGTGGCCCGTTTGAAGAAGCGGCATAAGGAAGCCTGGTCCATGTGGAGCCGCGCCGCGAGCTCGGCAAAGTCAATCTCATCCCCAAAGTGCTCATTCAGGTAAAGGCAAACTGCATCGATCCTCTGTTGGTCGGCACCACGGCAGGTAGGCTTCACCTTCAACGTGGACAGTACTCGCGCGTCGCCCTCGCTTGCGAGATCCGCGAGTGCCGACAATAACTTTGCCAATCGCTTTGCCGGCAACAACGATGGAAGGTCCGCGATGTACCTGGCGACTTTGCGGCCCGTCCCCGTATGACCGAAAGCAAGACCATTGGCAGCACGGCCCAGTAGACGGGCAACGGATTCCATCTCCTTGAGCTTGAAAAAATGCTCGCCGAGAAAGTCATGGCGAAACTGAATAACCACAGCCCTGTGGGTAGTGGGCGCCTCCGACTTCATGGGTCCGGAGCGCCAGCTGTGGGGCACATTCGGGCCGAGCAGGACCAGGTCGCCCGGTCCATAGTCGGCAATGCCATCGCCCACCAGCCGTTGGCCATGGCTTTCGGTGATCAACGTCAACTCGTACTCCGGATGGTAGTGCCAGTCGAAGGGGAATGCAGGGTCATTGCGCACAAAGGCAGCAAAGGAAGATGGACCGGAGGCGATCTTCTGCAAATATGCCTTCATGTGCCACAGTCTAAGACTGAATTGGCGGATATTCAAAGATTTCATCGAAAATGACGTCAACTGCGTACCTATAACGGTCAATCAGCGAGAAGACACCCACGGGTGGCAAGGCTAACCTTGCCAAAGGTCATCACATAGCGAGACATATCCATGAAAGACGGCAGCATTTTGCAGCACGACTCGTATCAAGGCTATGCAGGGCTTCCACCTTTGGTCGGCCTGCACACCATGGCCGATGCGGCAACGGTTGGATTATCTGTCGGCGAGTCAGTCGCTCGATTGAAGCGGCTCCATTGGTCTTTGAAGCGGCTGCACAACATCTTCGTGTCGCATATTACGAGTACTCCGATCTACGAGCTCAAGATGGCGTTCAGCCTGCACGCCTTCTATTGTGCTGAACATGTCGGAGAGGTTGCCGACCGGGTTCGCGAGATGAGGCAGCCTCCTTATGGGCTGGAAGTCACTCCCAATGGCTCGCTCGACCTGTTTTTCGACGAGATACTGGCGGCGACAGGCATCGAAGCGTTGCTGCTCGGGTTGTATGAGCGCGCCATTCCTGCGCTGATCCGTGGTCTCGAGAACGTAATTGCTGATACCAACAAACTTTTCGATCATCCCACCTGGCGAATCTGTCGTTTGACGCTGCTGGAGTTCGAAGACGTGCAGCGCTACGGTACCGAAGCGCTGGCCTGCCTGGTCAAGCCCGAGACGCGTGCGGAGCTGCAGCCCTGGCTGGATATTCTGGACCGTATGCTGGCGGCAGCGGGCGATCTCGATGGCAAGAGGCCGCCCACCGGGGAAAGTGTTGGCCGGCACTTCTCGCTATCCCCGTACCAGTACGATCCAATCCCCCGCCGCGATGACCGGTTTCAGGATTCGTACAACATGGGCGTGAACGCGGAAGCAATGATCTTCGATCCCGAGATTGCTCCGTTTCCCAAGACCATCATGCTGTACTTCAAACGCATGCGCGAGATCGATGTGCCGGAAATGATGGCAAGCATCCTGCATGAGACCAGCGGCAAGCCGTGGAAGTACTACCGCGACATGACGCGCCAACTTTGGGACGAGGCGCGCCATGCCATGATGGGCGAGGTTGGGTTCGCCTCCATGGGGATCGATTGGTCGAAGATCCCCCTCAACTTCACCTGGTCTCTGGGCATGAACACCATGCTCAGCGCGAAGGAGAGGCATGCCGTTCTCTACACCATCGAACAAGGGCTGATGCCCAAGAAGATCGGCAAGGAGTACGAGTGGGAGGTAGCGCTCGCTTCTGCCAATCCACTAGCGGCCATGATTCAAGACTATGACTGGGCAGATGAGATCCTGCATGCGCGCATTGGCCGGGATTGGCTCGT